>Ga0209933_1000409_pt1 | contig 82609 bp, 72 predicted proteins | sample ThiBiot_300_biof_FD_183944 | JGI IMG/M metagenome (GOLD analysis project Ga0209933, IMG submission 183944) | Wastewater bioreactor microbial communities from Cape Town, South Africa - Thiocy_cont_300_biof (SPAdes) | ecosystem: Engineered > Bioremediation > Thiocyanate > Unclassified | place... | reverse complement strand
GCACGGTACCTATTTCGTAACCACGGATTTTCGGCCGCTTGGCTTCAACGGCACGGACGAGGATTTCTGCCGGCACATCACCGTCGAGGCCGGTGTGACGGCGGTGCCGGTGAGCGCCTTTTTCGACGATTCCGGGCTGGCGCCGCGGCACTTTGCGCGTTTCTGCTTCTGCAAGCACGACGCGACCCTGGACAGTGCCATCGATCGCCTGGCCTCTCATTTTAGGCGGTCCGCTTAAGACAAATTGCAGTCTGGCGAGGCGAGGCTGCAATTGTTACACTTCTTTAGGATCGATTTTGGCAAGGTCTGTGCGTAATATTACTGCAGTGACATTGCCAATATATTCGTCGATAGCATAACCCTGTGTCAGCCTCCGCCGTTTTCAAACCCTCCCGGATCGATGGCCGCCGTCTGCGCAGCGAGCGGACAAAGCAGCTCATCATCGAAGCCTATCTCGCCCTGCTGCGGGAGAGGCCGACGACGCCCGTTCCAACGGCGGCCGAAATCGCTGAACGCGCGGGCTATTCCGTGCGCTCCGTGTTCGAACGTTTCCCCGACCTGCATACGCTGCGGGTCGCGGCTGCCGACTACGGCCTTGCCCATGCCGCCGCCTTGGCGCCGGCCCGCGACGTCGATGCCGATCGGCCGACCCGCATCAAATCCCAGGTCGAAACCCGGGCCGGAACCTGCGAGCGCGGTGTCGCGCTGTGGCGGGCGCTGACCTTCAACGTCGACGAGGACGATGCGCTGAAGGCGCGGCTTCGTTTTGCCCGGACCCGTACGATGGAGCGTCTGGAGATCATGTACCAACCTGAGCTGTCGACGCTCGCGGAGACCGACCGGAGGAACATGCTCATCACGCTCGAGGCGCTGACCGATATGGAAAGCTGGGCACGCATGCGCGAGATGCACGGCCTGTCCTTCGCGGAAGCCTGCGCCGTCTGGATCCGGGCGATCGACCGGATGCTGCCGCCGACACCGCCCCGGGCCTGAGGCCAACTCATTGCCAGTGGAACCCAGCCACGTGTCGGACACGTCGATAAAGAAGCCCATGCGAATCGACGGTCGCCGTTTGCGCAGCGAGCGGACAAAGCAGCTCATCATCGAAGCCTACCTGGCGCTCGCCGATGCCTTTTCGCCGCGCGTCCCGACGGCTGCCGAGATTGCCGAGAAAGCCGGCTATTCGGTGAGATCGGTGTTCGAACGCTTCCCGGATATCCTCACCTTGCAGATTGCCGCCGTCGACTATGCGATGGCGCAGGTCACGGCCTTGGCGCCCCCCAACGAACTCGAGGGTGACCGCGCGATGAGGATCCGCTCGCAGGTTCGCGCACGGGCTCAGGTTTGCGAGAGGTGGCTGCCGCTGTGGCGTTCCCTGATTGTCAACCAGGGCAATTCGGAGGAGCTGAAGGACCGCATCAGAGGCTCGCGCGAGCGCGTCATGGGGCGGCTGGAGGCGATGTATCAGCCGGAACTCGAGACCGTCGCCGAAGGCGAGCGGCGACAGCTCGTGATCGCGCTCGAGGCGCTCACCGATGTCGAGAGCTGGGCCCGCATGCGAGAGTTCTTCGACTTGTCGTTCGACGAGGCCTGCTTGGCCTGGATACAGGCGATCGATCGGCTGCTGCCGCGATCGGCGACCGATCCCTAGCGCCCCGAGGCAGACATGACGACGACTGCGCCGAAGGCTATCAGTCCCGTCCGAATAGACGGCCGTCGGCTGCGCAGCGCACGGACGCGCCAGATCATCATCGAAGCCTATCTGCTGCTGCTGCGCGAGAGCCCGCAGATTCCGACCGCGGCCGCTATCGCGACCCGTGCCGGATACTCCATCCGTTCGGTGTTCGAGCGCTTCCCGGATCTTCACTCGCTACGGATCGCCGCAACCGATCATGCCATGCTGCAGGCCGCCGACAGCGTCGCCGAACGCCCGCCGCACGGCGATCGCGCCGCGCGCCTGCGGATACATGTCGAGATGCGGGGCAGGGTATGCGAGGAATGGCTGCCGCTGTGGCGTGCCCTCAATGCCAACCAGGGCGACTCCGTGGAGCTCAAGGCGCGAATCCACCAGATCCGCGAGCTGGTCATCCGCCGCATGGAGGCGATGTACGAGCCGGAGCTTTCCACACTCGATGCCGTCGAGCGGCGCCAGACGATCCTGGCGATCGAAGCCCTGATCGATTTCGAAAGCTGGGCGCGGATGCGTGAATTCTTCGGCCAGTCGTTCGAAGAGGCCTGCGCCATCTGGATCCTGGCGATCGACCGTCTGCTGCCGCCGACTCCGGCAGTTTCTTGACGCTCTCCTCGTCGAAGCGTAGGAAGGCGCCGCTTCGTCGGGAGCGATCCACGATGGCGGCCGTAGCTCAGTTGGTTAGAGCGCCAGATTGTGATTCTGGATGTCGCCGGTTCAAGTCCGGTCGGCCGCCCCAATCGCCCGTGTTTATCCTTGGATCTCTCTCTTCTCCTTCTCCCTCCTTGCGGGGGAGGGGGACTCCTAACGCGAAGACCATGAGCGGCACTGGAGTGCCGCGCTCCCAGCGATGACGCTCATGGCTGGGAGCGCGCCACTTCAGTGGCGCTCATAAGCGGAAATGACCGACATCACCCCCCACAACGCTTCCATCCTGCTGAGCTGCGCCGAAATGGCCCAGGCGGACGCCTTTGCCATCGCTGCCGGCACCCCGGGGACGACGCTCATGGAAACGGCGGGCAGGGCCGTAGCGACTGCCGTCATGCAGCGCTGGCCGCGCCGACCCGTGGCCGTGCTGTGTGGCCCCGGGAACAACGGCGGCGACGGTTTTGTTGTCGCACGCAGGCTGTGCCAAGCGGGCTGGCCCGTTCGTGTGGCGTTGGCCGGTACCCGCGCTGCTCTCAAAGGCGATGCCGCGTGGGCGGCTGAAAGCTGGAAAGGCGAGGTCGAGCCGCTGTCGGCCGCCCTCCTGGAGGACGACCCGCTGGTGGTCGACGCCTTGTTCGGCGCAGGCCTGTCGCGCCCGATCGATGGGGCTGCGGGTGACCTGATCGATCGGTTGAACGAGCGCCGTTTGCCGGTGGTCGCCGTGGATGTGCCGAGCGGCCTCCATGGAGACAGCGGGCTGGTGCTGGGGCGGGCGGTCCACGCCATCTGCACCGTCACCTTTTTTCGCGCCAAGCCCGGCCACTATTCGGAGGAGGGGCTGAAACGGTGCGGCATGCTGACCATCGTCGATATCGGCATTCCCGCGACGGCCCTCGCGGCCATCGGGCCTCGGCAGTGGCGCAACGAACCGGCGCTGTGGCGCGAGCTGCTGCGGGAGGACGTCTCCGACCACAAGTATCGGCGGGGTCACCTCACGGTTCTGGGGGGCGCCCACGCGACCGGGGCCGCTCGCCTGGCCGCACTCGCCGGCCGGCGGGCAGGGGCAGGCCTGGTGACCATTGCGGCGCCGCGCGCCGCGATGCCGGTCTACCAGGGGGCCGAACCGGGCAACCTCGTCGTCGAGGCCGACACGGCTGCGGACTTTGCCGGGCTCCTCACGGATGAGCGGCGCAATGCGATGCTGCTCGGCCCTGGGGCCGGAGTCGAAGACCGGACCAGACTGGCCGTCCTTGCCGCGCTGCAGGCGAAGCGTCGCGTCGTGCTCGATGCCGATGCGCTGACGAGTTTCGCCGAACGGCCGGCACAGCTCTTCGAGCAGATCGATGGTGAAGTTTTGCTCACACCGCATGAGGGGGAATTTCGCCGCTTGTTTCCGGACATCGACGACCGAGAGACCAAGAGCAAGGGCGGCAAGATCGCTCGGGCCCGCCGGGCCGCGGCACGGAGCGGAGCGACCGTCCTGCTGAAGGGGCCCGATACGGTGATTGCTGCACCCGATGGCCGGGTGATCGTCAACGTGCATGCCTCGCCCGGTCTGGCGACCGCCGGTTCAGGCGATGTGCTGGCGGGGATCGCCGGCGGGTTGATGGCGCGTGGCCTGACGGCCTTCGCCGCCGCCGCCGCTGCTGCCTGGCTGCATGGCGAATGTGCGCGGCACTTCGCGCTTCCGGGGCTGATTGCGGAGGATTTGCCGGGTTTACTTCCGGCGGCGTTGCAAATGGCACGCGCGGCGAATTGACCGCTGATCGGGCGCGGGCTAAGAGGCCGGCGATTCGGCCTTCGAGGCGCGCCCCGATGGCCCTTGTCGTCGATTTGGGCCGGTATCGGGCGGGCGTGGTGGAATTGGTAGACACGCGAGATTTAGGTTCTCGTGCCGCAAGGCGTGGGGGTTCAAGTCCCTCCGCCCGCACCAGGTAATGCCAGGAAATGGAAGTGAGACGATGCAAGTGACGGAACTCTCGGCCGAAGGGCTGAAGCGGCAATTCAAGATCGTCGTGCCGGCCGGCGACCTCTCGGCGAAGGTCGACGAGCGTCTGGCGGAACTGGCGCGCACGGCGCAGATGCCCGGCTTCCGCCAGGGCAAAGTGCCGCTCAGCCTGCTGAAGAAGCAGTACGGCCAGGCGCTGTTCGGCGAGGCCGTCGAGCAGGCCGTCAACACCAGCACCGCCAAGGCAATCGAGGATCGCGGGCTTCGGCCGGCGCTGCAGCCGCGCGTCGACCTCAAGCAGCTCGAAGAAGGCAAGGACGTCGAGTTCGAAGTTGCGATCGAAGTGCTGCCGGAGATCGGCAAGCTGGACTTCTCGGGCATCGAGCTCGAACGGCTGAAGGCCGCCGTTCCCGACAAGGATGTCGACGAGGCGCTGGACCGCATCGCCAAGGCCAACCGCGAACAGAAGCCCGTCGATCCGCCGCGTCCGGCGCAGAAGGGCGATGCGATCAAGCTCGACTTCGTGGGCTCGATCGACGGCACCGAGTTCCCGGGTGGCGCGGCCAACGACTACACGCTCGAACTCGGCTCGGGGTCCTTCATCCCCGGCTTCGAGGATCAGCTGGTCGGCGCCGAAGTCGGCAAGACGGTCGATGTGAAGGTGGCTTTCCCGGCCGAATACGGCGCGGCGGAACTTGCCGGCAAGGATGCCGTCTTCAAGTGCACGATCAAGGAGATCCGCGAGTTCGTCGACAAGCCCGCTGACGACGAGCTGGCGAAGAAGAACAACTTCGAAAACCTCGAAGCCATGCGCAAGGCCGTCTCCGAGCGGATCGGCCAGGACTACAGCCAGATCTCGCGCCAGATGGTGAAGCGCCAGCTGCTCGACAAGCTTGCCGACGCTCACAAGTTCACCGTGCCGGAAGGCCTGGTGGAGGGCGAATTCAACGCGATCTGGCAGCGTATCGAGGAGGCCAAGAAGAACGGCCAGAAGCTCGAGGACGACGAAGAGAAGATGAAGAAGGAGTATCGCGACATCGCCGAGCGCCGGGTCCGTCTCGGCCTGCTGCTGGCCGATGTCGGCCGCTCCAACAACATCGAAGTGACGCCTGAGGAGCTGAACCAGGCGGTGATGCGCGAGGCAATGCGCTACCCCGGCCAGGAGCGCCAGGTGCTGGAATTCTACGGCAAGAATGCCGAGCTGAAAGAGCAGCTCCGGGCGCCGATCTTCGAAGAGAAGACCGTCGACTTCATCCTCGAGCTGGCGAAGGTCGCCGAGAAGTCGGTTACGCCCGAGGAACTGCTCAAGGCAGCCCGCGAGGCCGAGGAAGAGGACGAGCCCGCGGAGAAGGCGGCAAACTGATCCAGAGCCGGCGGTCTTGAACCGGACCGCCGGCGCTGCCACTTTTCAAGGGACATCAAATTCAAGGGGGCCCGTGATGGCTCGCGACCGCGATCCGCTGGAAGTCTACAACAACTACTACGTCCCGATGGTCGTGGAGCAATCCGCGCGCGGCGAACGTGGCTACGATATCTGGTCTCGGCTGCTCAAGGAGCGGATCATTTTCCTCAACGGTCCGATCGAGGACAACGTTGCGGGACTGGTCTGCGCCCAGCTTCTCTACCTCGAAGCCGAGAACCCCACGAAGGACATCTCCTTCTACATCAATTCGCCAGGCGGCGTGGTGACGTCGGGTCTGGCGATCTACGACACCATGCAGTATGTGCGGCCGAATATCTCGACCCTGGTGTTCGGGCAGGCCGCTTCGGCCGGGTCGTTGCTGCTGATGGCGGGCGAGAAGGGCAAGCGGTTCTCGCTGCCGAACGCCCGCATCATGATCCACCAGCCTTCCGGCGGGGCGCAGGGCCAGGCCACGGACATCGAGATCCACGCCAAGGAGATCTTGCTGACCCGCGCCCGGCTCAATCAGCTCTATGCCAACCATACCGGCCGGACGCTCGAAGAGATCGAGAGGGGGATGGAGCGCGATCGCTTCTTCTCGCCCCAGGAAGCCAAGGAATTCGGCCTGGTCGACGAAGTGTTCGACAGGCGGCCGACTCCGACGATGCAGGCGGCCGCCTCCTAGGCGGTCGTCACGACCATTTGTTTCCCTTTTGCACGCCGACACACTATATTTTGATGTTGTCGCGATCCAGGGGGCACGTTTAACATAGCCTTGGTGTGGGCTCGCAGGTCGACGGGCCCCCCAAGCGGAGGTGCGTTAACGACATGCCAGCCGCCAAGTCCGGGGGCGATTCCCGTAACACCCTATATTGCAGCTTCTGCGGCAAGAGCCAGCACGAGGTCCGGAAGCTCATTGCCGGTCCGACGGTATTCATCTGCGATGAATGCGTCGAACTCTGCATGGACATCATCCGGGAAGAGAGCAAGACCACCCTGGTCAAATCCAAGGACGGCGTTCCGTCGCCCAAGGAGATCCGCCAGATCCTCGACGACTATGTGATCGGACAGGACCAGGCCAAGCGTATCCTCGCCGTTGCGGTGCACAACCACTACAAGCGGTTGAGCCACGGCGGCAAGGCGAACGACGTCGAGATCGCCAAGTCCAACATCATGCTCATCGGTCCGACCGGTTGCGGCAAGACGCTGTTGGCCCAGACCTTGGCCCGCATGCTCGACGTGCCCTTCACGATGGCCGATGCCACGACGCTCACCGAGGCGGGCTATGTCGGCGAGGACGTCGAGAACATCATCCTGAAGCTGCTGCAGTCGGCCGACTACAATGTCGAGCGGGCGCAGCGCGGCATCGTCTATATCGACGAGGTCGACAAGATCAGCCGCAAGTCCGACAACCCGTCGATCACCCGCGACGTGTCGGGCGAGGGCGTGCAGCAGGCGCTGCTGAAGATCATGGAAGGCACGGTCGCCTCCGTGCCACCGCAGGGCGGCCGCAAGCATCCGCAGCAGGAGTTCCTGCAGGTCGACACGACCAACATCCTGTTCATCTGCGGCGGCGCCTTCGCCGGCCTCGACAAGATCATCGCCATGCGTCGGCAGGGCACCTCGATCGGCTTCGGAGCCGAGGTGAGGGGCCCCGACGATCGCCGGACCGGTGAGGTACTGCGCGACCTCGAGCCCGAGGATCTGCTGAAGTACGGCCTGATCCCGGAGTTCGTCGGCCGCCTGCCGGTGGTCGCGACCCTCGAGGATCTCGACGAAAGCGCCCTGATCGAGATCCTGACCCGGCCGAAGAATGCGCTGATCAAGCAATATCAGCGGCTGTTCGACATGGAGAACGTGAAGCTCAAGTTCACGGACGATGCGTTGCGCGCGGTGGCCCAGAAGGCGATCCTGCGCAAGACGGGCGCCCGTGGCCTGCGCTCGATCATGGAGATGGTGCTTCTCGACACGATGTACGACCTGCCGTCCCTCGATGGTGTCGATGAAGTCGTGATCAACCGTGAAGTCATTGAAGGCCGCGCTCAGCCGCTTTATGTGCACGGCGAGCGCAAGGAAGGCATTGCCGCTGCGCCGGCCTGATTTCTGTTGCGCCGGTGACAAACGTCACCGGCGGTCTTCCCGACGGACCTTGAACATGCTCCAGTCCGGGCCAATCTCTGTGAGCGAGTGCGCGTGTTCATACGCCGTCGACCGCCCGTCCGGGGGTCGCGGCAGCGGCACGGGTAGCTCTAACAGCATACGTTGCGAGGCATCATGAACGCCCCCACCCAAGGTACAGTCGGAACCGTCTACCCCGTCCTGCCGCTGCGCGATATCGTCGTGTTCCCCGGCATGATCGTTCCGCTCTTCGTCGGCCGCGAAAAGAGCGTGAAGGCGCTCGAAGAGGTGATGAAGGACGACAAGCAGATCCTGCTGATCGCCCAGAAGAACGCCAGCCAGGACGATCCCGGTCCTGACGACATCTACACGATCGGCACGCTCGGCACCGTGCTGCAGCTTCTCAAGCTGCCCGACGACACCGTGAAGGTGCTGGTCGAAGGCGGTCGTCGCGTGCGCGTCACCGGCTATTCCGATCGCGCCGATTTCTTCGAGGCGCGTGCCGTCGACATGGAGGAGGTTGCCGGCGACGCCGCCGAACTCCAGGCGGCCGCCCGCACGGTGGTCTCGGAGTTCGAGAACTACGTGAAGCTCAACAAGAAGGTGCCGCCGGAGGTGGTCGTCTCGATCAACAAGATCGAGGAGCCGACCAAGCTTGCCGACACCATCTCCGCCCATCTCGCGCTGAAGGTCGCCGAGAAGCAGCAGCTTCTGGAACTCGACTCGGTGTCGAAGCGGCTCGAGCGCATTCTCGGCCTGATGGAAGGCGAGATCGGCGTGTTGCAGGTCGAGAAGAAGATCCGCAACCGCGTGAAGCGTCAGATGGAGAAGACGCAGCGCGAGTACTATCTCAACGAGCAGATGAAGGCGATCCAGAAGGAGCTTGGCGAGACCGAGGACGGTCGCGACGAGGTCTCCGAGCTGGAGAAGCGCATCAAGAAGACGCGCCTCAGCAAGGAGGCGCGCGAGAAGGCCAATGCCGAGCTGAAGAAGCTCCGGACCATGAGCCCGATGTCGGCCGAGGCGACGGTGGTGCGCAACTACCTCGACTGGCTGCTCTCGATCCCGTGGCGCAAGCCGACCAAGATCATCAAGGATCTGAAGTACGCCGAGGACATTCTCAACGCCGACCATCACGGCCTCGAGAAGGTGAAGGAGCGCATCCTCGAATATCTCGCGGTGCAGCAGCGCGTCGACAAGATGAAGGGGCCGATCCTGTGCCTCGTCGGCCCGCCGGGCGTCGGCAAGACGTCGCTCGGCAAGTCGATTGCCAAGGCGACGGGGCGCAACTTCGTCCGCATGTCGCTGGGCGGCGTGCGTGACGAAGCCGAGATTCGCGGCCATCGCCGGACCTACATCGGATCGCTGCCGGGCAAGGTCATCCAGAGCATGAAGAAGGCGAAGTCTTCGAACCCGCTCTTCCTGCTCGACGAGATCGATAAGCTCGGTGCGGATTTCCGCGGCGATCCGTCGTCGGCGCTGCTCGAGGTGCTCGATCCCGAACAGAACACCTCGTTCAACGACCACTATCTCGAAGTCGACTACGATCTGTCGAACGTGATGTTCATCACCACGGCCAACTCGCTGCGGATGGCGCAGCCGCTGATGGACCGCATGGAGATCATCCGTCTCGCCGGCTACACCGAGGACGAGAAGGTCGCGATCTCGCGCAAGCATCTCATTCCCAAGCAGATCGAAGCGAACGGTCTCAAGGAAGGCGAGCTCGACATCCACGACGACGCGGTACGCGATCTCGTGCGCTACTACACGCGCGAGGCCGGTGTCCGTAACCTGGAGCGCGAGATCGCCAATCTTGCCCGCAAGGCCACCAAGGAAATCCTCATGAAGGGGACCACCAAGGTGAAGATCGGCCGCAAGAATCTCGACAAGTATGCCGGTGTCCGTCGCTTCCGCTACGGCGAGGCGGAGCTCGAGGATCTGGTCGGCATCACGACCGGCCTGGCCTGGACCGAAGTGGGCGGCGAGCTGCTGCAGATCGAGGCCGTGCTGGTCCCGGGCCGTGGCCGGGTCACCGTCACCGGCAAGCTGGGCGACGTGATGCAGGAGTCGGTGCAGGCGGCCAACGCCTACGTCCGTTCCCGCGCGGCGGCGTTCGGTATCAAGCCGAATATCTTCGAGAAGCGCGACATCCATGTGCACGTGCCGGAAGGTGCGACGCCCAAGGATGGTCCGTCGGCCGGCGTGGGCATGATCACCTCGATCGTGTCGGCGCTTACCGGTGTGGCGGTGCGTAAGGAGGTCGCGATGACCGGCGAGATCAGCCTGCGTGGCCGGGTCCTGCCGATCGGCGGCCTCAAGGAGAAGCTGCTGGCGGCGCTGCGGGGCGGTCTCAAGACCGTGCTTATTCCCAAGGAGAATGAGCGCGATCTGCCGGAGATCCCCGACAACGTGAAGAAGGGGCTGGAGATCGTGCCGGTCTCGACGGTCGACGAGGTCCTGGCCCGCGCGCTGGTCGAGCCGCTGGTCGCGATCGAATGGCCGAACGACCTGGAGCCGGTGCCGGCTAAGCCGGCGGAGGGCAGCGAAGCCATCCGGGCGCACTGAGCCGTCATATCCGGACTGTTTGACGAAGCCCCGGAGCAATCCGGGGCTTCGTTGCGTTTGGTTGAGAGTTTGGTTGTGCGTTTGGCCGCAATCTGTGTGGGGTTGAGGCTGCCAAACCTACAAAATATGGTATTAACGTTGACGCCGTTTTCCGGGCGCCCTTACACTTGAGGGTGCTGGACCATGCAGGGGCCCTCCGTGAACAAGCACGATCTGATCGCCGCCGTCGCCGCTTCGACCAACCTGTCGAAAACCGATGCTGCCAATGCCATCGAATCCGTTCTGACGGTCATTACCAAGTCATTGAAGAAGAAGGAGAAGGTCCTGCTGGTCGGCTTCGGCACGTTCCAGGTGTCGAAGCGCAACGCGAGTGAAGGCCGCAACCCGCAGACGGGCGAGAAGATCAAGATTCCGGCCGCGATCGTGCCGCGCTTCAAGGCAAGCAAAGCGTTGAAGGACGCGGTTAATTAGGCCGGGACCCGCTGGGAGCGCGCAATCCCCGCTCATTGGCGCGAGCTCTTGAGCGGACCACCAATAACCTCATCCTGAAGAGGCCCGAAGGGCCGTCTCGAAGGCCTCACCCTGAGGAGCGAGCGCAGCGAGCGTCTCGAAGGGTGGGAACGAGCACCGTTTCTGTTGCCGACCCTTCGAGACGCGGCCTGCGGCCGCTCCTCAGGGTGAGGAATCTTTGCAGGTTGGCGCCCATAGGTCGCGCGCTCCCAGTAAAACTCCATGAGAGTCCTAGGGCACAGCGGCCATACGCGTGCTAGGAAAGGCCCTGGGGGCGATTAGCTCAGTTGGTAGAGCATCTCGTTTACACCGAGGTTGTCGGCGGTTCGAGTCCGTCATCGCCCACCATTTCCCTCCGTCATCATCGACCATTGTTTCGCACGGCGCGGAAAGTATTGCAGAATCCGTCACTTACGCACGACTTCGCGTGTGCGGTATGCTTGACACCCCATAGGGGGTCCTATATCTCTCCGCGCGCCGTTGGGGGCTAATGCGGGCGTAGTTCAGTTGGTTAGAACGCCGGCCTGTCACGCCGGAGGTCGCGGGTTCGAGTCCCGTCGCTCGCGCCAGCCCCAACGCTGGCAGCCCACAAGAATGGGGCGCAAGGGGTGGCGATGGAAGCTCTTCTCACGGAATATCTTCCGATCCTGATCTTCCTCGGCCTTGCTCTTGTTCTTGTGTGTGCAATGGTCGGGGGGTCCTATCTGGTCGCCCGCCAGAGCCCGAACTCCGAGAAGCTGTCGCCTTTCGAGTGTGGCTTCGCGCCGTTCGACGATGCACGCGGCCAGTTCGATGTGCGCTTCTACCTGGTCGCGATTCTCTTCATCATCTTCGACCTCGAAGTGGCGTTCCTATTTCCGTGGGCGGTCGCTCTCGGTGACATCGGCCTGTTCGGTTTCTGGTCGATGATGCTCTTTTTGGCCGTCCTGACCGTTGGCTTCATATACGAGTGGCGGAAGGGAGCTCTGGAATGGGAGTGATGACTCCGGCCAAGCCCAACAGCGCCGCTGAGGCGGCCCTGTCGCGGGCACTCAACGACGAACTTGCCGACAAGGGCTTCGTCGTCGCTCAGCTCGACAAGCTGATCACCTGGGCGCGTACCGGGTCGATGTGGGGGCTGACCTTCGGTCTGGCCTGCTGCGGCGTCGAGATGATCCATTGCTGGATGAGCCGCTACGATCTCGATCGTTTCGGTTTCGCGCCGATGCCCAGCCCGCGTGCGGCGGACGTAATGATCGTGGCAGGCACGCTGACCAACAAGATGGCGCCGGCCCTGCGCAAGGTCTACGACCAGATGGCCGAGCCGCGTTACGTGATTTCGATGGGGTCGTGCGCCAACGGCGGCGGCTACTATCACTACAGCTACTCGGTGGTCCGCGGCTGCGACCGTATCATCCCGGTCGACGTCTACGTCCCGGGCTGCCCGCCGACCGCTGAAGCACTGCTCTACGGCGTCCTGCAGCTTCAGAAGAAGGTCCGCCGCACCGGAACGTTGGTGCGATAATGGCCGAGACCCTTCAGGAACTCGGAGAGCACGTCGCCGAGGCGACCGCAGGCGCGGTGACGGCGCACGAGGTGCGTCTCGAGGAGCTGATGCTAGAGACGACGCCCGACAAGGTGGTCGCGCTGCTGACTTTCCTGCGTGACGATCCCAAGTGCCTCTTCAAGCAGCTCATCGACATCTGCGGCGTCGACTGGCCGGAGCGGGAGAAGCGCTTCGACGTCGTCTACAATCTGCTGAGCCTGAAGCTCAATCGCCGGATCCGCATCAAGGTCGCGACCGACGAGACGACGCCGGTGCCGTCCGTTGCGTCGGTCTACAGCTCGGCCGGCTGGTTCGAGCGCGAGACCTACGACCTTTACGGCGTCTGGTTCGGCGATCATCCGGACCTTCGCCGCATCCTCACCGACTACGGCTTCGAAGGTCATCCGCTGCGCAAGGATTTCCCGCTGACGGGCTTCGTCGAGCTGCGCTGGGACGACGTCCAGAAGCGCGTGATCTACGAGCCGGTGAAACTCGCGCAGGAATTCCGGCGCTTCGATTTCCTGAGCCCGTGGGAAGGCGGCATCGAACGCGAGCTGCCGGGTGACGAAAAGGCGACGAAGGCGAGCTGACATGTCCGACGTCGAGATCAAGACCCTGACCATGAATTTCGGGCCGCAGCATCCGGCGGCCCACGGTGTGTTGCGCCTCGTCGTCGAGATGGACGGCGAGATCGTCGAGCGCTGCGATCCGCATATCGGCCTGCTGCATCGCGGCACCGAGAAGCTGATCGAGTACAAGAGCTACCTGCAGGCGGTGCCGTACTTCGATCGGCTCGACTACGTGTCGCCGATGAACCAGGAGCACGCCTATGCGCTCGCGGTCGAGAAGCTGCTGGGCATCCAGGCGCCGGAGCGCGGCCAGTACATCCGCGTGCTGTTCTCCGAGATCACGCGCATCCTGAACCATCTGCTGAACGTCACGACTTTCGCGATGGACGTCGGCGCGCTCACCCCGCCGCTCTGGGGCTTCGAGCAGCGCGAACTCCTGATGGAGTATTACGAGCAGGTCAGCGGCTCGCGCATGCATGCGGCCTACTTCCGGCCGGGCGGTGTGCATCAGGACCTGCCGGCGGGCATGCTCGATTCGATGGAAGGGTGGATCAAGCAGTTCTATCCGTTCCTGAAGGACATCGAGAAGCTGTTGAACGACAACCGCATCTTCCGTCTGCGTACGGTCGATATCGGTGTCGTGTCGCCGGATCAGGCACTCGACTGGGGTTTCTCCGGCCCGCTGATCCGCGCCTCGGGCATTCCCTGGGACCTGCGCAAGTCGCAGCCCTACGACGTCTACGACCGAATGGATTTCGACATCCCGGTCGGCAAGACCGGCGACTGCTTCGCCCGCTACCTGGTTCGCATCGAGGAGATGTACCAGAGCGTGCGGATCATGGAGCAGTGCATTGCCGCACTGCGCACCGTGGGCGGCCCGGTCCGCGTCGACGATCGCAAGATTTCGCCACCGCGTCGCGGCGAGATGAAGGACTCGATGGAAGCCCTCATCCATCACTTCAAGCTCTACACCGAAGGCTACAAGGTCCCGCCGGGCGAGACCTATACGGCGGTCGAGGCGCCCAAGGGCGAGTTCGGCGTCTATCTCGTGTCCGACGGCACCAACAAACCTTATCGCTGCAAGATCCGCGCTCCGGGTTTCCCGCACTTGCAGGCGCTCGACATGATGACCAAGGGTCACCAGCTCGCCGACATGTCGGCGAACATCGGCTCGCTCGACATCGTGTTCGGCGAGATCGACCGCTAGGAGACGATGAGATGGCGATGATCACCGCCGATCCAAAGGACGTGCCGCAGGTCGCGAGCTTCACCTTCACACCGGAGAACCTGGCGAAGGCCCAGGAGCTGATGGCGCACTATCCGCCGGGCCGTCAGGCGAGCGCCGTCATCGGCGTGCTCGACCTGGCGCAGCGTCAGCAGGGCTGGCTGCCGCGCGTGGCGATGAACGAAGTGGCGCGGCTGCTCGATATGGCGCCGATTCGCGTCTACGAGATCGCGACCTTCTATACGATGTTCCAGCTCAAGCCGAAGGGCAGGTACCTGCTGCAGGTCTGCACCACGACGCCATGCTGGCTGCGCGGCTCGGACGCGGTGATGAAGGCCTGCCAGCATGCCGCCGACGGCGATGTGTTCAGCGTTCAGGAAGTCGAGTGCCTCGGCGCCTGCGTGAACGCGCCGGTCGTGCAGATCAACGACGATTTCTACGAAGATCTCGACGAGGCCTCGATCAACAAGGTGCTCGACGCGTTCCGCCGCGGCGAGACGCCGAAGCCCGGCCCGCAGATCGACCGCCAGACCTCGGGCCCCGAAGGCGGGCTCACCACCTTGAAGGGCGAGTAAACCCATGCTCGGCGACAAGGATCGCATCTTCACCAATCTCTACGGCGCGCACGACTGGCGCTTGGCCGGCGCCCGCGCTCGCGGCGCCTGGGACAACACCAAGGCGCTGATCGAACGGGGCCACGACGCCATCATCGAGGAGATGAAGAAGTCGGGGCTGCGCGGCCGCGGCGGCGCCGGCTTCCCGACCGGCATGAAGTGGTCCTTCATGCCGAAGGAGGTCAAGGATCGGCCGCACTACCTCGTGGTCAATGCCGACGAGTCGGAGCCCGGCACCTGCAAGGATCGCGACATCATGCGTCACGATCCGCATCTCTTGATCGAGGGCTGCCTGATCGCGGGCTTCGCGATGCGCGCCCATGCCGGCTACATCTACGTCCGCGGCGAGTTCTACAACGAGGCGCAGAACCTGATCGCCGCCATCAAGGAGGCCTATGACGCGGGCCTGCTGGGCAAGAATGCCTGCGGCTCGGGCTGGGATTTCGACCTCTACGTCCATCGCGGTGCCGGCGCCTATATCTGCGGCGAGGAAACGGCGCTGCTCGAGAGCCTCGAAGGCAAGAAGGGCATGCCGCGGCTGAAGCCGCCGTTCCCCGCCGGGTCAGGCCTCTACGGTTGCCCGACGACGGTGAACAACGTCGAGTCCATCGCCGTGGCGCCGACCATCCTGCGCCGCGGCGCGGCCTGGTTCGCCGGCATCGGCCGGCCGAACAACACCGGGACCAAGCTGTTCTGCATCTCCGGCCACGTGAACAAGCCCTGCAACGTCGAAGAGGAGATGGGTATTCCGCTGCGGGAGCTCATCGAGCGTCACTGCGGCGGCGTGCGCGGCGGCTGGGACAATCTGCTCGCGGTCATTCCGGGCGGCGCCTCGGTGCCGCTTCTGCCGAAGTCGATCTGCGACACGGTTCTGATGGATTTCGATTCGCTGCGCGACCAGAAGTCGGGCCTCGGGACGGCGGCTGTCATCGTGATGGACAAGTCGACCGACGTGGTGAAGGCGATTGCGCGGCTGAGCTACTTCTACAAGCACGAGAGCTGCGGCCAGTGCACGCCGTGCCGTGAGGGCACGGGCTGGATGTGGCGAGTCATGGAGCGCATGGTGACCGGCAATGCGCGGATCGACGAGATCGATGCGCTCGAGGACGTCACCAAGCAGGTCGAAGGCCATACGATCTGTGCTCTGGGCGACGCGGCGGCCTGGCCGATCCAGGGACTGATCCGTCATTTCCGGCCCGAAATGGAGCGCCGCATCCGCGCGCGCACCGAAAAACTGGCGGCCGAGTAGGCGGGCAAGGAGCAGGCAATGCCCAAGGTCAAAATCGACGGAGTCGAGATCGAAGTACCGGCCGGTATCACGGTGCTGCAGGCCTGTGAGCTGGCGGGCGTCGAGATTCCGCGCTTCTGCTATCACGAGCGGCTGTCGATCGCCGGCAACTGCCGCATGTGCCTGGTCGAGGTGAAGCCGGGCCCGCCCAAGCCGCAGGCGAGCTGCGCGCTGCCGGTCGCGGACAAGCAGGAGATCTTCACGCAGACGCCGACGGTGAAGAAGGCGCGCAACGGCGTGATGGAATTCCTGCTGATCAACCATCCGCTCGACTGCCCGATCTGCGATCAGGGCGGCGAGTGCGACCTGCAGGACCAGTCGGTCGCCTACGGCTTCGATCGCAGCCGCTACCACGAGAACAAGCGCGCGGTGCCGGACAAGGAGCTGGGCCCGCTGGTCAAGACGTCCATGAATCGCTGCATCCATTGCACGCGCTGCATCCGCTTCGCGACCGAGGTCGCGGGCGTCGAGGAGCTCGGTGCGACGGGCCGCGGCGAGAGCATGGAGGTGACCACCTACGTCGAGCACGCTCTGTCGACGGAGCTGGCCGGCAACCTGGTCGATCTCTGCCCGGTCGGCGCGCTGACCTCCAAGCCTTATGCTTACGAGGCGCGTTCCTGGGAGCTGACCAAGACCGAGTCGGTCGACGTGCTCGATGCCCTGGGAGCCAACATCCGCATCGACACGCGCGGCGCTCAGGTGATGCGCGTCCTGCCGCGCCTGAACGACGACGTGAACGAGGAGTGGATCTCCGACAAGACCCGCCATGCGATCGACGGCCTGCGGCACCAGCGGCTCGACCGGCCCTACGTGCGCAAGGGCGGAAAGCTGGTCGAAGCGAGCTGGGACGAAGCCTTCGGGGCGATCGCGGCCAAGCTCAAGGGCATGGACGGGGCCAAGATCGCGGCCATCGCCGGTGACCAGTGCGACGCCGAGTCGATGGTGGCGCTCAAGGATCTGATGATCGCGCTGGGATCGCCGAACATCGACTGCCGCCAGGACGGCGCCAAGCTCGACGGGCCGCGCGGCAGCTACATCTTCAACGCCGGTGTGCGGGGCATCGATGCGGCCGATGCGATCCTGCTGATCGGCAGCAATCCGCGGGCCGAAGCGCCGGTGCTGAATGCCCGGATCCGCAAGCGCTACCTGCATGGCCATTGTGCCATCGGAAGCATCGGCCCGGCGGCAGACCTGACCTATCCGGTGGAGCGCCTCGGCGCCGGTCCCGCCAGCCTGCGCGAGCTGGTCGACGGCAAGCTTGCCTTCTTCGAGAAGCTGAAGACGGCCAAGAATCCGCTGATCGTCGTCGGCATGGGGGCTCTGGCCCGTGAGGACGGTGCCGCCGTGCTCGCCCTGGCGCGCGAGCTCGCCGAGAAGCTGAACGCCGTGCGCGAAGACTGGAACGGCTTTGCCGTCCTGCACACCGCCGCGGCGCGCGTCGCCGGTCTCGATCTCGGCCTGGTGCCGGGCGAGGGCGGTCGCGACGTGGCCGGCATCCTGGCGGGCTGCGAGAAGGGCGAAATCGGCGCGGTCTATCTGTTGGCCGCCGACGAGATCGACACCAAGCGACTCGGCAAGGCTTTCGTGATCTATCAGGGCCATCACGGCGATGCCGGTGCCCATCGGGCCGACGTGATCCTGCCGGGGGCCGCCTATACCGAGAAGCCCGGGACCTACGTGAACACCGAAGGGCGGGTCCAGCTCGGCCGCCGCGCCGGCTATCCGCCGGGCGACGCCCGCGAGGACTGGGCGATCCTGCGTGCCCTGTCGGAGCGGCTGGGCAAGGCCCTGTCCTACGACACGCTCGCCCAGGTCCGTTCGCGCCTGGTCGCCATCAACAAGGCCTTTGCCGCCGTCGATCATCAGGCGCCCGGCGCCTGGGGGCTGTTCGGCAAGGCCGGCAGCACGACCGATGCGCCTTTCGCGTCGAGCGTCGCCAATTTCTACATGACCTGCCCAATCAGCCGCGCCTCGCGGACGATGGCGGAGTGCATGGCATCGCGCGCGCAGCTCATGGCGGCGGAGTAAGGGATGTACGCCGACCTGATTCAATTCTTCACGACCAACTGGCTCGGCCAGGCCATCGTCATCCTGGCGCAGTGCCTTGCCGTCACCGTGCCGCTGCTGGTCGCCGTGGCCTACATGACCTACGTCGACCGCAAGGTCTGGGCGTCGATCCAGTTGCGCCGCGGCCCCAATGTCGTCGGCCCGTTCGGGCTGCTGCAGCCCTTCGCCGACGGCCTCAAGCTCGTCCTGAAGGAGACCATCGTTCCGTCGAGCGCCAACGGCTTTCTGTTCATCCTGGCGCCGATGATCACCTTCGGGACGGCGCTGATCGCCTGGGCGGTCGTGCCGTTCGACGACGGCTGGGTCATCGCCGACATCAATGTCGGCATTCTCTATCTCTTCGCGATCTCCTCGCTCGGCGTCTACGGCATCATCATCGCCGGCTGGGCCTCCAACTCGAAGTACGCCTTCCTCGGCGCCCTTCGCTCGGCCGCGCAGATGGTCTCCTACGAAGTCTCGATCGGCTTCGTGCTGGTCACCGTCATGCTCTGCGTCGGCTCGCTCAACCTGTCCAAGGTGGTGCTGGCGCAGTCCGGCTGGTTCTGGAACTGGTTCTGGCTGCCCCTGCTGCCGATGTTCGTGATCTTCTTCGTGTCGGCTCTGGCGGAAACCAACCGCACGCCGTTCGACCTGCCGATGTCGGAAGCCGAGCTTGTCGCCGGTTTCCACACCGAATATTCGGCCATGACCTTCGGCCTGTTCTTCCTCGGCGAATACGCCAACATGATCCTGCTCTCGGCGATGGGGGCGGTGCTGTTCCTCGGTGGCTGGATGTCGCCGATTCCCTACGCGCCGTTCACCCTGATACCGGGCGTCGTGTGGTTTGCCCTCAAGATCGCGTTCCTGCTGTTCGTCTTCAGCTGGACCAAGGGAACGCTGCCCCGTTACCGCTACGACCAGCTCATGCGGCTGGGCTGGAAAGTCTTCCTGCCCGTGTCGCTCGGCTGGCTCGTGCTGACCGCCGCCGTGCTGCAGTTCGGCGGTTGGGTTCCGAAGCTCTAGGGAGTCGCACCATGGCCTCTCTTGACCGTACCGCCCGCGCTTTCCTGCTCTCCGAGCTGGTGGCCGGCTTCGCGCTCACCTTGAAGTACATGTTCAAGCCCAAGGTGACGGTGAACTACCCTTACGAAAAGGGACCGCTCAGCCCGCGCTTCCGCGGCGAGCATGCCTTGCGCCGCTACCCCAACGGGGAAGAGCGCTGCATCGCCTGCAAGCTTTGCGAGGCGATCTGCCCGGCCCAGGCGATCACCATCGAGGCCGAGCCGCGTGACGACGGCAGCCGCCGGACCACGCGCTACGACATCGACATGACGAAGTGCATCTACTGCGGCTTCTGCCAGGAAGCCTGCCCGGTCGATGCCATCGTCGAGGGGCCGAACTTCGAATTCTCGACCGAGACGCGCGAAGAGCTCATGTACAACAAGGATAAGTTGCTCGCGAACGGCGATCGCTGGGAGAGTCTGATCTCGGCGAATCTGCAGTCCGACGCGGCATATCGCTGAGCCGGGCAGGGGGAGAGACAAAAGATGCTGCTCCAGGCTCTGGCCTTCTATGTGTTCGCGGCCGTGACGGTCGCGTCGGCGGCCATGGTCGTGGTCTCGCGCAATCCGGTCTATTCCGTGTTGTTCCTGATCCTGGCCTTTTTCAACGCCGCGGCCCTGTTCGTCCTGATCGGCGCCGAATTCATCGCGATGATCCTGGTGATCGTCTATGTCGGTGCCGTCGCGGTGCTCTTCCTGTTCGTCGTGATGATGCTCGACATCAATCTCACCGAACTGCGGGAGGGCTTTCTCAAATACCTGCCGGTCGGCGCGGCGATCGGTGTCGTGCTGCTGGCGGAAATCCTGCTGGGTCTCGGCGTGCTGGGCGCCGGCTCGGCCACGGTGGCGAGCCTCGACAAGGCGGGCGCCCAGGTCCTGGCGGTCGACAATACGCGGGCGATCGGCCGGGTTCTCTATACCCAGTACTTCTACCTGTTCCAGGTCGCCGGCATCGTGCTGCTGGTCGCCATGATCGGCGCCATCGTGCTCACGCTCCGCAGCCGGCCCGGCGTTCGCCGCCAGAAGGTCAGCGAACAGCTCTATCGGCCGAAGGACCAGACGATCACCGTCGTCAAAGTGCCGACGCGGGGAGGCGTCTGATGACCATCGGTCTTGGCCACTACCTCGCGGTTGCCTCCGTGCTGTTCACGCTCGGCATCCTCGGCATCTTCCTCAACCGCAAGAACGTCATCGTCATCCTGATGTGCGTCGAGCTGATGCTGCTGGCCGTCAACATCAACCTGGTGGCGTTCTCGGTCTTCCAGGGCAACGTGGTCGGTCAGGTCTTCGCCATGCTGGTCCTGACGGTGGCCGCGGCGGAGGCAGCGATCGGGCTTGCCATCCTGGTGGTCTACTTCCGTAACCGCGGGACGATCGCGGTCGAAGACATCAACGCGATGAAGGGCTAGGGGCGCTCGGAACCATGGATCTCGCCATCAAGCTCATCGTCTTCCTGCCGCTGGTCGCGGCGGGGATCGCGGGCCTCTTCTGCCGGGTGATCGGCGATCGCCCGGCCCAGATCGTCACCTGTGCGGCGCTGCTGATCGCGGCGGCGCTGTCGGTGTTCGTCTTCATCCGCATCGGGTTCGGGCCGGCCGAGGGCAAGCTGATCGTCGTGAAGCTGTTCTCCTGGATCGGCTCGGGGACGCTCGACATCAGCTGGTCGCTCAGGGTCGACACGCTGACAGCGGTCATGCTGATCGTCGTCACCGGCGTGTCGTCGATGGTCCACGTCTACTCCATCGGCTACATGGAGGAAGATCCCAGCATCCCGCGCTTCATGGCGTATCTCAGCCTGTTCACGTTCTTCATGCTGATGCTGGTGACGGCGGACAACCTGGCGCAGCTCTTCTTCGGCTGGGAAGGGGTGGGGCTCGCCTCGTACCTGCTGATCGGCTTCTGGTACGACAAGCCGTCGGCCAATGCCGCCGCCATGAAGGCGTTCATCGTGAACCGCATCGGCGACTTTGGCTTTGCGCTCGGCATCTGTGCCGTCTGGATGCTCTCGGGCTCGATCGGTTTCGAGGAGATCTTCGGCAAGGCGCCGCAGATGGCGCAGATGCGCATCCAGTTCCTGGGCATGGACCTGCCGGCGCTCGAGACCGCCTGCCTGCTGCTGTTCGTCGGCGCCATGGGCAAGTCGGCCCAGCTCGGCCTGCACACCTGGCTGCCCGACGCCATGGAAGGCCCGACCCCGGTCTCGGCGCTGATCCATGCCGCCACCATGGTGACCGCCGGCGTGTTCATGGTCTGCCGCCTGTCGCCGCTCTTCGAACTGGCACCGATCGCCCTGATGGTCGTGACCATCATCGGCGCGGCGACGGCGTTCTTCGCCGCCACGGTCGGCCTGACCCAGTTCGACATCAAGCGGGTCGTCGCCTATTCGACCTGCAGCCAGCTCGGCTACATGTTCTTCGCCTGCGGCGTCGGTGCCTACTCGGCGGCGATGTTCCACCTCATGACCCACGCCTTCTTCAAGGCGCTGCTGTTCCTGGGCTCGGGGTCGGTGATCCACTGCCTGCATCACGAGCAGGACATGCGCCAGATGGGCGGCGTGCGCGAGAAGGCACCGCAGACCTTCATCCTGATGTGGGTCGGCACCTTGGCGCTGTCCGGCATCGGCATTCCCTTCCTGCTGGGCAACGGCCTGGGCTTTGCCGGCTTCTACTCCAAGGACATCATGCTGGAGTCGGCCTACGGCGTGCACTCGACGGTCGGCCTGATCGCCTTCTGGCTGGGCGTCATCGCCGCCTTCATGACGGCCTTCTACTCGACCCGCCTGATGTTCATGACCTTCTATGGCAAGTACCGGGGCGACCATCACACCTGGGACCACGCCCACGAATCGCCTGCGGTCATGATGATCCCACTCTATGTGCTGGGAATCGGAGCGGCGTTCTCGGGTCTGGTCGCCTACGACTGGTTCGTCGGCCACGACTGGCAGGCCTTCTGGGGCAACGCCATCGCCGTGAAGTCGACCGAGGAGGTGCTGCACCACGCGCACTCGGTGCCGCTCTGGGTCAAGCTGCTGCCGCTGGTGATGGCCGTGTCCGGCATCCTGCTCAGCTACTACTTCTACGTCGTGAAGACCGACCTGCCGGCTCGCACCGTGAAGGCGTTCCCGGGCCTGCACGCGCTGTTCTTCAACAAGTGGTACTTCGACGAGATCTACGACGCCGTCTTCGTGAAGCCGGCATTGGCGATCGGCCGCGTGTTCTGGAAGAAGGGTGACGGGGCAACGATCGACGGGCTCGGGCCGGACAATATCGCCGCCCGCGCCCAGGATATGGCCGGTGTGCTGATGCGCTTCCAGAGCGGTTATCTCTATCACTACGCGTTCGTGATGCTGGTCGGCGTTGCCGGTCTCGTCACCTATTTCATGCTGTCGGCGAGGTAAGGCCCCCGATGTCGAGCTGGCCCATCCTCTCCCTGGTCACGTTCCTGCCGCTGGTGGGAGCCCTGTTCTGCCTGATCGTCAACGGCCCGAAGGAGGCCGTCGACCGCAACTGCCGCAGCGTGGCGTTGGTGACCTCGCTGGCGACGTTCCTGATCTCGATCCTGCTCTGGGTCTGGTTCGATCCGACCAAGGCCGGCTTCCAGTTCGAGGAGAAGCTCGCCTGGGTGCCGGCGCTCGGCATCGGCTATCACGTCGGCATCGACGGCATTTCACTGTTCTTCGTGCTGCTGTCGACCCTGCTGACTCCGATCTGCATCCTGGCGAGCTGGGAGTCGGTGCAGGTGCGGGTCAAGGAATACATGATCGCGTTCCTCGTGCTCGAGACCTTCATGGTCGGCATGTTCTGCGCGCTCGACCTGGCGCTGTTCTACATCTTCTTCGAAGGCGTCCTGATCCCGATGTTCCTGATCATCGGCGTGTGGGGCGGCAAGCGTCGCGTCTACGCGGCCTTCAAGTTCTTCCTCTATACGCTGCTCGGCTCGGTGCTGATGCTGCTGGCCATCATCGCCATCTACTGGCAGGTCGGCACGACGGATCTGCCGACGGCGATGGAGAAGCTCAACCTGCCGTTCGCCTGGCAGTGCTGGCTGTGGCTGGCCTTCTTCGCGTCCTTCGCGGTGAAGGTGCCGATGTGGCCGGTCCATACCTGGCTGCCCGACGCCCACGTCGAGGCGCCGACCGCGGGCTCGGTGATCCTGGCCGGCGTGCTGCTGAAGATGGGCGGGTACGGCTTCCTGCGCTATTCGATCCCGCTGATGCCCGAGGCGACGCAGTACTTCGCGCCGTTGATCTTCGGCCTGTCGATCGTGGCGGTGATCTACACCTCGCTGGTGGCGCTGGTGCAGGAGGACATGAAGAAGCTGATCGCCTATTCGTCGGTCGCCCATATGGGCTTCGTGACGATCGGCGCCTTCGTCCTGAACATGCAGGGCGTGCAGGGCTCGATCTTCCAGATGCTGAGCCACGGCATCGTGTCGGCCGCGCTCTTCCTCTGCGTCGGCGTGGTCTACGACCGCATGCATACCCGCGAGATCGAGGCCTATGGCGGCCTGGTCCATCGCATGCCGCGCTACGCCTTCACCTTCATGTTCTTCACCCTGGCCAGCGTCGGCCTGCCCGGCCTGTCGGGCTTCGTCGGCGAGTTCCTGGTCCTGCTCGGCGCCTTCAAGGCCAACACCTGGGTGGCCTTCCTGGCGGCGACCGGCCTGATCCTGGGGGCGGCCTATGCGCTGTGGCTCTACCGCAAGATCGTATTCGGCGAGCTCACCAAGACGTCGCTGAAGGGCATCCTCGACATGAACAAGCGCGAGATCGCGGTGTTCCTGCCGCTGGTGCTGCTGACCTTGTGGATGGGCATCTATCCCAATTCCTTCCTCGATCCGATGGCGCCGGCGGTCGACAAGCTGGTCGGCGACTATCAGGCGGCCTTGAAGCTCGCCCGCACCGCGGCGTTGGCGCCGTGAGCGGCCGGGAGTGATGAATATGGTTCTCGGTCTCGAATCCTGGGTCCTGGCCCGGCCTGAAATCTTCCTGGCGGCGGCGACAGGGCTGCTGCTGATCTACGGCGTCGTGCGTGGCGAGGTGGCGACGCCCTTCGTCTCGGTGGCCACGTCGCTGGCGCTGCTGGTCACGGCGGCGCTGCTGTTCATGCCCTACCGTGAGGGCACGGCCTTCGCCTCGCTGTTCATCGTCGACCGCCTGACCACGACCATGAAGGCGCTGGTGCTGGTGGGGTCGGCCATCGCCATCCTGATGTCGCGGGCCTATTTCGAGCAGGTCAAGGCCTGGCGTTTCGAGTATCCGCTGCTGGTGGCGCTGGCCACGCTCGGCATGATGCTGATGATCTCGGCCAACGACCTGATGGCGCTCTATGTCGGCCTCGAGCTGCAGTCGCTGGCGCTCTATGTGATCGCCGCCTTCCAGCGCGACAGCGAGCGCTCGACCGAGGCGGGCGTGAAGTATTTCGTCCTGGGCTCGGTCGCCTCCGGCATGCTGCTGTTCGGCGCCTCGCTGATCTACGGCTTCTGCGGCGGGACGGCCTTCGTGCAGATCTCGCGCGCGCTGCTGGACGGAAGAGGGGCGGAGATCGGCACGACCATCGGCCTCGTCTTCGTCGTCGCGGGGCTCGCCTTCAAGGTGTCGGCCGTGCCGTTCCACATGTGGACGCCGGACGTCTACGAGGGCGCGCCGACCCCGGTCACGGCGCTGTTTGCCGTGGCGCCCAAGATCGCGGCGATGTCGCTGCTGGTCTCGGTCCTGATGGGGCCGTTCAAGCCGCTGTTCGTCCAGTGGCAGCAGATCATCGTCGTGGCCTCGGTGCTGTCGATGGCGCTGGGGGCGTTCGCCGCGCTCCGCCAGCAGAACATCAAGCGCCTGATGGCCTACTCCTCGATCGGCAATGTCGGCTACGTGCTGCTGGGGCTGGCCAGCGGCAGCGTGAAGGGCATCGAGGCGGTGGTGTTCTACCTCGCCATCTACCTGGTGATGACCCTGGGCGTGTTCGCCACCATCCTGATGATGAAGCGGCGCGGGGTCATGCTGGAGAATATCTCCGATTTCGCCGGGCTCGCCCGCAACCAGCCGATGATGGCCTTCGCCATGCTGATCTTCATGTTCTCGCTGGCCGGCATCCCGCCGCTGGCGGGCTTCTGGGGCAAGCTCTACATCTTCATCGCCGCGGTCGAGGCCAAGCTCTTCATCCCGGCGGTGCTGGGCGTGCTCGCCTCGGTGGTGGCCTCCTACTACTACCTGCGCATCGTCAAGGTGATGTACTTCGACGAGCCGGCGGAAGCCGTCGACCGGCCGGCCTTCGGCATCAACCGTGCCGTCGCCCTGGTCGCAGCCTTCCTGATCGCGGTGTTCTCGCTGGCACCGCAGCCGCTCAGCCTGATCGCCGCCGCCGCTGCCAAGGGCCTGTTCTCGTGAGCCGGGCGCCCGTCCTGCCGGACGGGTGGAGGCTGGTCGCCCTGCAGAGCGTCGGCAGCACCAACGACGAGGCAGGGCGCCTGGCCGACGGCGGCGCCCCCGAGGGCACGGTCGTCTGGGCGCGCGAGCAGCAGGGCGGGCGGGGCCGCCGCGGGCGGGCCTGGGCCTCGCCACCGGGCAATCTCTACAGCTCGACGGTCTTGCGTCCCGACTGTCCGGCCGCGCGCGCCGCCGAGCTGGGCTTTGTCGCCGCGCTGGCCGTAGGCGACCTCGTGCCTTCCGGCCGGGCGGTGCGCCTGAAATGGCCCAACGACGTGCTGGTTGACGGCGGCAAGATCGCGGGGATCCTGCTGGAAAGCGCTGTTTCGCAGAGCGGACACGTGCAGCATGTCGTCGCCGGAATAGGTATCAATGTCTCCTTCGCCCCCCAGCTCCCCGACATGCGCTACCCCGGCGCCGCGCTGGGCGGCACCGTGGAAGCCGCTCTGGAAGCCCTGACCGCCGGCCTCGCCGCGCGGCTGGCCCAGTGGCGCCGCGACGGCTTCGAGAGCATCCGCACGGCCTGGCTCGCCCAGGCAGGCCCTCTCGGCGCCACGGTCGACGTCCGCCTGGGAGACGGGCTGGCAAGCGGCCGCTTTGCCGGGCTGGACCTCGACGGAGCGCTGCTGCTCGATACAGCCGACGGTCCACGCAGGATCGTGTCGGGTGAATTGCTGGGCCGGACGGCCTGAGGAGGCGCGAGGATGCTGCTTGCCATCGATGTCGGCAACACGAACTCGAAGTTCGCAGTATTCGACGGCGATCGGCTCGTGTCGCAGTTCCGGCTGCGCACGGAGGCCAAGCGAACTGCCGACGAATACGCCGCCTGGCTGACCCAGCTCATGCATTTGCAGGGCTTCGATCCGCAGTCGATCAAGGGCGCGATCCTGGCGAGCGTCGTGCCGCAGGTGAATCCCAATATCCGCCGCCTGTGCGAGATCTATTTCAAGACCAGGCTGTTGATCGTCGGCGAACCCGATTGCGAACTCGGCATCAAAGTGCTGATCGATCGCCCCCAGGACGCCGGCCCCGACCGGCTGGTCGGGATCATCGCGGGCTACAAGAAGTACGGTGGCCCGCTGATCACCATCGACTTCGGCAGTGCCACAACTTTCGACCTTGCTGATAAGGACGGCAATTTCGTGGGCGGCGTGCTGTCGCCTGGCGTCGAGCTCACCATCGAGTCGTTCTATCTGATGACGGCCCGACTGCCGCGCATCCGGGTCGAAAAACCTGCCAGGGTGATCGGCAAAGCGACCGTGCCGGCCATGCAGTCCGGCATCTTCTGGGGCTATGTCGGTCTGATCGAGAGCCTGATCAAGCGCATCCGCGCCGAGTACGGCGAACCCATGAAAGTCGTCGCCACGGGCGGGCTCGCCAACGTCTTCAAGGACGAGATCGGCTTGTTCGACGCGATCGAGCCGGACCTGATGTCGCTCGGCCTGCTGGAGATCTGGCGTCGCAACAACCGATGACGGTTCCATCCAAAGACGAGCTGCTGTTTCTCGCTCTCGGCGGAGCGGGCGAGATCGGCATGAATCTCAACCTCTACGGCCATGCCGGCAAGTGGATGATGGTCGATCTCGGCATCGGCTTTGCCGACGACACCATGCCGGGCGTCGAGGTGGTGATGCCGGATCCGACCTTCATCGTCGAACGACGGGCGGATCTGGTGGGCATCGTGCTGACGCACGCCCATGAGGATCACCTGGGTGCAGTCGCCGACCTCTGGCCGCAGCTCAAGGCACCGGTCTACGCGACGCCCTTTGCCGCCTCGATCTTGCGCCGCAAGCTGAACGAGGCCGGGTTGCGCGACGCCGTGCCGATCACCGAGATTCCCCTGGGCGGTAAGTTCGAGCTCGCGCCGTTCGAGCTCGAGATGATCACGATGACGCACTCCATTTTGGAGCCCAATGCGCTGGCGATCCGAACCAAGTTCGGCACTGTGTTCCATACCGGCGACTGGAAGATCGACCCCGAGCCTCTGTTGGGCGACACGACCGACGAAGCCATGCTGAAGCGGATCGGTGACGAGGGCGCGCTCGCCATGGTTTGTGACAGCACCAACGTGTTTGTCGAAGGTGAGGCCGGCTCCGAAGCACGGGTCCGCGCCAATCTCGAGAAGTTGGTCCGCGGCCACCAGGGCAGGGTGGCCGTTACCTGCTTCGCATCGAACCTAGCTCGCGTCGAGAGCGTCGCCTTGGCGGCCGTAGCCTCAGGCCGTCATCCCGTCCTTTCAGGACGTGCCCTGCAGCGTATGGTCGATGCTGCCAAGGAGTGTGGCTACCTGCTCGATTTTCCCGAATGCGTGCCTGAACAGCAGGCGGGTTTTCTGCCGCGCGACAAGGTTCTGTTCATATGCACCGGCAGTCAGGGAGAGCCGCGAGCCTCCATGGCCAAGCTCGCCAACGGCGATCATCGCGACTTAGTCCTGGAGGAGGGCGATACCGCGATCTTCTCGTCGCGCGTCATTCCTGGCAACGAGCGCTCGGTCGGTCGGTTGCAGAATGCGCTGATGGCGCGCGGTGTCGAAGTGATCACCGACCGCGAGGCGGACATCCATGTATCGGGCCATCCGGCACGCGATGAACTGGTGCGGGTCTATCAATGGGTGCGCCCCAAGATCGCCGTGCCGGTCCATGGCGAGGTCCGGCATATGGTCGAACATGCAGCCCTTGCACGTGCCTGTCAGGTACCGGAGACGGTGGTTGCTCCCAACGGCACGCTGGTGAGGTTGGCACCGGGACCGGCCGAGATCATCGACCATGTGGCGACCGGGCGGTTGGCGAGGGATGGTGATGGTTTAGTTCCGCTCGACGGTGAGTCGCTGCGCGAACGGCGCAAGCTTTTGTGGAACGGAGCGGCCGCGGCGACCCTGGTGATCGACCGACGGGGGCGTGCCGTCGCAACGCCCAAAGTGTCGCTGCGCGGGATCGACGATGCCGACGGTGAGCTCGGCGAAGCGATCGTCGTGGGATTGAGCGAAATGCTGGCCGATCTCAGCGCATCGGAACGCACCGACGATGTGCGAATTGAGGAGGCGGCCCGACAGGCGGTGCGGCGCGTCGTGCGGGCGCACCTCGGCAAGAAGCCGTTGACGGACGTACACATCGTCCGCATCTAGGAGACAGCCCGTGGAGACCCCGATGATCGGACGCCTGAATCACATCGCCATCGCCGTGCCGGACCTCGACAAGGCAGCCGAGCTTTATCGTTCCGTAATGGGGGCGAAGGTGAGCGCTCCGAAGGCTCAACCGGCGCATGGCGTCACCGTGGTGTTCGTCGAACTTCCCAATACCAAGATCGAGCTGCTTCACCCGTTGGGAGAGAAGTCGCCCATTGCCAATTTCCTGTCGCGCAACGCGGATGGTGGCATTCACCACGTCTGCTACGAAGTTGAGAACATCTATTCGGCGCGCGACAAGCTTAAGGCGCAGGGAGCCCGCGTGCTGGGTGACGGTGAGCCGAAGATAGGTGCCCACGACAAGCCAGTCCTGTTCCTCCACCCCAAGGACTTCAACGGAACGCTCATCGAGCTTGAGCAAGTTTGAGGAGGACCTGCCATGAGCTGGGCTACCGGCGTCATGGTCTACCTCGTGATCTGGTGGACGGTGCTGTTCTGTGTCTTGCCGCTGGGCGTCAGGCGGGTCGAAAAGCCGGGCAAGGGGCAGGAGCATGGCGCGCCTGAGAAGCCGGATCTGGTTCGCAAGGCGATCATCACGACAATCGTAGCGGCGGTGGTCTGGATCGCCTTTTTCGCGCTCCATCAAACGGATATTTTCAGCTTTCGGCGGCTGGAAGGTAGTTGATTCAACATCTTAGGAAGATGTTGTAAGCCATTGAAAACAAAAAGAAACGGCGGATCCGAGATCCGCCGTTCTCTACCCCCGAAACTCGTCGTAGGCGGCTTGAAGCCGCTCTCCTCCCTAGAACTCGGGCTGCGCCCAAGGCATAGGCTCTTTACCCTGACCTATGCGGCTTGCCAAGACCTTTTCTTTCGAGTGCCGGGGTTCCGGCAGAACAATTGTTGTGGGCGAAGGTCATTCGTCGACAAACTAATGTCCGCACTGTTTCGCTGTTCATCCGATGATCACATATTTGGTCACGAACAAGACAGCGAGAATTCCAACCGCCGGATGGATATCGGTGAAGCGCCCGGCGGCGATTTTGATTCCGGCGTACGAGATAAAACCAAAGGCGATACCGTCGGCAATCGAAAAGGTGAAGGGCATCGCCAGGGCGGTGATCACCGCCGGTGCAGCTTCCGTGAGGTCGTCCCACTCAACTTCCGTAAGGCCGCGCGCCATGAGGCAGGCGACGTAGAGCAGGGCCGGCGCGGTGGCATAGGCCGGAATCGAGCCGGCGAGGGGCGCCACGAACAGCGCAAGCAGGAAGAGTACGCCCACGGCAGCGGCGGTGAGGCCGGTACGACCACCGGCGTTGATGCCTGAAGCACTCTCGATATAGCTCGTCGTTGTAGAGGTCCCGACGGCGGCACCGATCGCCGCCGCGGCGCTATCCGACACCAGGACGCCGCGCAGCCGTGGCACCGTGCCATCGGGCCGCATGAAGCCGCCGCGATGAGCGAGCCCGATCAAGGTGCCGGTATTGTCGAACATGTCGACGAAGAGGAAGGCGAAGACCACCGTGACCAAGCCGACCTTGAGGGCGCCGGCGAGATCCATCTGCAGAAAGACCGGCGCAATCGACGGCGGCACATCGAAGATGCCAGCGAACTTCTGCTGACCGGTCAAGACGGAGATCACTGTCACGACCAAGATGCCGATGATCACGCCTCCCATCACTCGGCGATATTCGAGGGCGACGATCAGGGCGAAGCCGAGGACGGCCATGAGAACCGGCCAACTCACGAGCTTGCCGTGCGCGACCAGGGTCGCTGGATGGGCGACGACGATGCCGGCGTTCTTCAGGGCGATCAGGGCCAGGAACAGGCCGATACCGGCTGCAATGGCCATCTTGAGGGACTTAGGGATCGCGTTAACGATCCATTCACGGACCGGCAGCACGCTGATGATCAGGAAGAGAATGCCGGAGATGAAAACGCAGCCCAGCGCGACCTGCCAGCTGTAGCCCATGCCGCCCACCACGCCGTAGGCGAAGTAGGCATTGAGGCCCATGCCGGGAGCGAGCGCGATCGGATAGTTCGCGAGAAAGGCCATCAGGAAACAGCCGATTGCGGCGGCCACGCAGGTCGCCGTGAAAACCGCGCCGAACGGCATTTTCGCATCGGCCAGGATCGCCGGATTGACGAAGATGATGTAGGCCATCGTCAGAAACGTGGTGAGGCCGGCGACCAGTTCGGTCCGGACGGTCGTGCCGTTCTGGCTGAGCCTGAAGACTTGCTCGAGCATCTTGATCTCCCCCTGGCGTTTCCTGCAGTGTGCGGGCATCACCCTGTGAAAAGCCAGCCATGGGACGGGGATTCGTGGCGCGGTTTGCCTTTGCGCGACCCGTTCCCTACAGTCCGCCGCCACTCCGACCTCTATTAGAACATCGGCCGGCAAGGACCAGATCAGAATGCGGATGAGCCAGTATTTTCTGCCCACCCTGAAGGAGACTCCATCAGAGGCGCAGATCGTTTCGCATCGGCTGATGCTGCGTGCCGGCCTTGTCCGTCAGACCAGTGCCGGAATCTATGCTTGGCTACCGCTCGGATTGCGCGTGCTGAAGAATATCGAGCGCATCGTACGCGAGGAGCAGGATGCCGCCGGCGCCCAGGAAGTGCTGATGCCGACTATCCAGTCGGCTGACCTGTGGCGCGAGAGCGGTCGCTACGACGCTTATGGTCCCGAGATGCTGCGCATCATGGATCGGCATGAGCGGGAAATGCTCTATGGTCCGACCAACGAGGAGATGATCACGGTCCTGTTTCGCGACGGCGTGAAGAGCTATCGCGACCTGCCGAGGAACCTCTATCACATCCAGTGGAAGTTTCGAGACGAGGTGAGGCCGCGGTTCGGCGTCATGCGCGGTCGCGAATTCCTGATGAAGGACAACTACTCCTTCGACATCGACAAGGCCGGCGCAGTGCGTTCGTACAACAGGATGTTCGTGGCGTATCTCCGCACCTTCGCGCGCATGGGGCTGAAGGCCATTCCCATGCGCGCCGACACGGGCCCGATCGGCGGCGATCTCAGCCACGAGTTCATCATCCTGGCGGAGACTGGCGAAAGTGCCGTGTTCTGCCATAAGGGGCTGGTCGACAAGGATATTCTCGGGCGCCAGATCGACTACGCTTCGGACCTGCAGCCGATCGTCAACGAATGGACATCGCTTTACGCCGCGACCGACGAAATGCACGACGCCAAGGCTTTCGAAGTGCTGCCGGAAGGGGACAGACTGGCGGCCCGTGGCATCGAGGTCGGCCACATCTTCTACTTCGGGACCAAGTACTCCAAGCCGATGAATGCCGTGGTTGCCGGCCCCGGCGGCGAGCAGATCACTGTCGAGATGGGATCCTATGGCATCGGCGTGTCGCGGCTGGTCGGCGGTATCATCGAAGCGAGCCACGACGCCGCCGGCATCGTGTGGCCCGAGTCGGTCGCGCCGTTCAAGGTCGCGCTTGTCAACCTGAAGCCTGACGACGGTAATGTCAGCAGCGCCTGCGAGACGCTGTATAACGCGCTTAAAGCCAAAGGCATCGAGGCGCTGCACGACGATCGCGACTTGCGGCCGGGCGCCAAGTTCGCTGACATGGATCTGATCGGTATTCCTTGGCAGGTGATCGTCGGTCCCAAAGGGCTGGCGGCTGGCAAGGTTGAGCTCAAGAACCGCAAGACCGGGGCTCGCGAGGAACTTCCGGCCGAACAGGTGCTCGCCCAGCTCACTGCCAGGTTCGGCTGAGGCGGGAGCGCGGCGCGCATGGCCTTCGCTGCCGTCGAGCGCCTGATCGCCTTCCGCTACCTGCGTGCCCGGCGCGAGGAAGGCTTTATATCGGTGATCGCCGGCTTCTCGCTGATCGGCATCACTCTTGGCGTCGGTACCCTGATCGTCGTGATGGCCGTGATGAACGGATTTCGCGTCGAGATGCTGCGCCAGATGTCGAGCATCAGCGGTCAGTTGGGAGTGCAGGGCAATCGTGGGGCGATCGAGGCGACGCCCGACCTGTTGAAGCGGCTGTCCGAGGTGCCCGGCGTAACGACAGCCGCGCCGTCAGTTGAGGGCCAGCTCATGGCCGTCGCCGGCGACCGCGTGCGGGGCGTCATCTTGCGCGGCATGATGGCTCAGGACTTGCGCAATCGCCAACCTGTGGCGGGCGCTATCGAAGGACCTCCCGACGTGCGCAGCCGCCAGCGCGGGCTATGTCGCAGCGAGGACGACAAACCGATTGAGTGGGGGAGCCTAAAGGGCTTCGGCGAAGACGATTTCACCATTGCGATCGGCCGCCGGCTGGCCGAGCTCCTGGGTGTGAAGGTCGGTGATCGCCTGCAGCTCGTCTCGCCGGTGTCGGTCGCCACGCCGCTCGGCGTCATGCCGCGCTCCGTTTCTGCTGAGGTGGCGGCGATCTTCTGCACGGGCATGTACGATTACGACTCGAACTTCGTCTATGCGCCGCTCGCCGAAGCACAGCGCATGCTCAATCTGGGAACGGACGTGACGGGCATCGAGATCTTCGTGGCTGATGGCGCTTCGGTTGCTCAGACGCGGCGGTTGGTCTCGGCCGCGGTAGGCGCGGAGGGTTGGGTGTTCGACTGGCTGCAGGCCAATGTCGGCTTTTTTGCCGCGATCCAGGCGCAAACCAATGTGATGTTCCTGGTCCTCACGCTGATCGTCCTGGTGGCGGCCTTCAACATCGTCTCGAGCTTGGTGATGCTGGTGCGCACCAAAACGGCCGATATTGCGATCCTGCGGACCATGGGCGCGAGTCGCGCCGCGATCCTGCGGATCTTCCTGCTCGATGGATTGGCGATCGGCGGCATCGGCACGGCTCTCGGTGTCGTGCTCGGCGTCGCCTTCGCCCGCAACATCGAGGCGTTGCGGCAATGGCTGCAGCGGACATTCGACATCGTGCTGTTCGACGAGACGCTCTATCTGCTGGCTGAGATGCCCTCGCACATCGAATGGGCGGAAGTGGCGGTCATCGCCGCCATGGCCCTGGTCTTCGCGTTGCTGGCGTCGCTCTATCCGGCGGCGCGGGCGGCCCGGCTCGACCCGGTCGAGGGGCTTCATCGTGAGTGAGCGAGCAAGTGAAAGGGTTCCGGCGGTCGAACGGTGGCTTGCCTGGCGTTACCTTGCGACACGCCAACGAGAGGGCTTCGTCTCGTTCATTGCGATCTTCTCGTTGATCGGTGTTGCCCTCGGCGTGGCCACGCTGATCGTTGTGCTATCGGTGATGGGGGGGTTCAGGGAACTCCTAATCGGCCGGATCATCGGCATGAACGGCCATGTCGTGGTGATGGCACGCGACGGCCTGCTACAGGCGAAGCCCGACCTTCTTGCAGCCTTGCAGTCGGTACCGAACGTCAGGGGAGTGCGCCTTACCCTGGAACGTCAGGCACTGGTGTCGGCGAACGGGCAGACCCGTGGTGCCGTGCTGCGCGGTGTCCCACGAGACGACCTGCTTTCCCGCCAGATCGTCGCAAGTAATATAGTGCAGGGTGATATTGCTGAGTTTGGCAGAAAGCCGGGCGTGGTGATCGGTGAGCAGCTTCGTCGTGCGATGAGGCTGCGTGTCGGCGATATGATCACCGTCGTTACGCATCGCTTGAACGAAAGCGGCACCATCGCGCCGCGCTACACCGACTACGAAGTGCTGGCGAGCTTCTCGAGCCGCCGCTACGAGTTCGACAACACGCTGGTCTTCGTGCCGTTGCAGGCGTTGCAGGAAGAGCTGGAATACGGGCCGGAAACCGTCAGCTCGATCGATCTCGAGCTGACGGATGCCGCCGCTGCACCAGCGCTCGCCGCGCGGCTCGCCAAGACGCTCGGGCGCGACGATCTCAAGATCGCGGATTGGCTGAGTCTCAACAGCCGCTTCGCAGGAGCGCTTCAGGTCGAACGGGTGATGATGTTCATCATCCTCAGCCTGATTGTTCTGGTTGCTGCCATGAACGTCGTGGCGAGTTTCACCATGCTGGTACGAGTCAAGCGTGGCAGCATCGCCATCTTGCGCACGATGGGCGCGGGATCCGGGACCATCATGCGGGCGTTCTTCATGTCCGCCGCCGCTGTCGGCCTGGTCGGCACCATAATCGGGACCGCGCTCGGTCTCCTGGTATGTGCAAGCATGCCGGCAATCATCGGGGCCCTGACCAGAATGACCAATGCCGGCGGCTCGGGGGTGAACTGGGTGGAAATAGAGTTCATCGCGTCGATGCCCGTTCGTGTCCAGGCAACCGAAGTGGTCGCCGTTGCGATCGTGGCCATCGTCCTGTCACTTGCCGCCGCGGCCTATCCGGCCTGGCGGAGCACCCGAGTCGAACCGGTCGAGGGATTGCGATATGAATGACGCGGCGTTTCCACTGCTTCTGCAGGACATCCGTCGTACGTTCGTCCAGGGCGATCGAAGGCTCGACGTGCTGCGTGGCGTGACACTCGAACTGCGGCCCGGCGAGATCGTGGCGCTGGTCGGCCAGTCGGGTAGCGGCAAGTCCACGCTGCTGCATATCGCTGGGCTCCTGGAGCGGCCGGATGTCGGCGACGTCGTGATCGACGGCAAGGCGGCAGGCAAGGCCGCCGACAGGGAACGAACTGCGCTGCGACGGCGGTTCCTAGGCTTCGTCTACCAGTACCACCACCTACTTCCGGAGTTTTCCGCGGTCGAGAACGTGATGTTGCCGCAGATGCTGGCCGGCCGGTCTCGCAACGAGGCGCGTACGCGGGCCGTCGATCTCCTGTCGATGGTGCAACTGACCGACCGGCTGGATCATCGCCCAGGCCGCCTTTCAGGGGGGGAGCAGCAGCGCGTCGCGATTGCTCGCGCCGTCGCCAACACACCACGCGTCCTCCTTGCCGACGAACCGACCGGCAATCTCGATTCGACGACCTCGGAGACGGTGTTTCGTCAACTTCTGGCGCTGGTGCGTGACACCGGCATGGCGGCTCTGGTTGCCACGCACAATCCAGAGTTGGCCGCGCGCATGGATCGCACGGTTACCCTCAGGGACGGTGTGCTGAGCGCCTAACTTTCCACAGGATTGAGGGGGATGATGGCCTGTGCCCATTGCTGATTTCATCCACCTCAAGGTCCGTTCCGCCTATTCGTTGACCGAAGGCGCGAACAAGGTCGACACCATCGTTTCCCTGGCCAAGGATCAGGGGATGCCGGCAGTCGCCGTTACCGATCGCAACAATCTGTTCGGTGCGCTGGAGTTCTCGCTGTATGCCTCCAAGGCCGGCGTCCAGCCGATTGTCGGATGCGATCTCGGGATCCGGCGCGAAGAGGAAGGGGGGATCGCCGTAGCGAGCAAATTGCCGGCGATCGATTGGCTGACCCTCCTGGTGCAGAGTGAAACCGGCTATCTCAACCTGATGCGCCTGGTGAGCCGGGCTCATTTGGAATTCAAGACCGGTTCGGTCTCTGCCCTTGGCTTCGGCGAGCTTGAAGGAGCGACGGACGGGCTGCTGGCGATTACCGGCAGTTCTGGCAGCGGCATCGGCCGACTGCTGGCGGCCGGCCAGACCCCAGCCGCGGCACATATGCTGGAGCGGCTTCAGCGGTTGTTCGACGGCCGGCTCTATCTCGAACTGCAGCGCCACGGCGAAGAGATCGAGCGCCGCATTGAGGGTCCGCTGGTCGACCTGGCCTACGAGCGCGGGCTGCCGCTGGTGGCAACCAACGATGTCCATTTTCCCAAGGCTTCGATGTACGAGGCGCACGACGTGCTGCTCTGCATTGAGCAGGGCGCCCATATTGAGGACCCCAATCGACGCAGGCTGACGCCTGAGCACTACTTCAAGCCTGCCGCCGCAATGCGCGAACTGTTCTCCGATCTGCCGGAGGCGTGCGACAATACCTTGGTGATTGCCCAGCGCTGCGCCTACATGCCGGCGCCGCGCAAGCCGATCCTGCCGAGCTACACCAAGCTAAAGGGCCGCTCCGAAGGTGAGGCGCTGCGTGATCTTGCGAAGAATGGCCTCGTCGAGCTGAAGCAGGCAAGCCGGCTGGCCGAAAACATTACGTTCGAGCGCTATACCGAGCGGCTAACCTACGAGCTCGACATGATCGAGAAGATGGGGTTCGCGGGCTACTTCCTGATCGTGGCCGACTTCATCCAGTGGGCGAAGGACAATGACGTTCCGGTTGGTCCCGGCCGTGGTTCAGGTGCCGGATCGCTGGTGGCCTGGTCGTTGAAGATCACCGACCTCGATCCGCTGCGCTGGGGGCTGCTGTTCGAGCGCTTCCTCAATCCCGAACGCGTGTCGATGCCGGACTTCGATATCGACTTCTGCCAGGACAAGCGCGACCGGGTCATCCGCTATGTGCGGAACGAATACGGTCATGATCGCGTTGCCGCGATCATCACCTTCGGCAAGCTGCAAGCTCGCGCGGTGCTGCGCGACGTCGGCCGTGTACTGGGTATGCCCTATGGTCAGGTCGATCGCATCTGCAAGCTGGTGCCGAACAATCCAGCCAATCCTGTGACACTGGCCAAGGCGCTGGAGACTGAGCAACTCCTGAAGGAGCAGTATTCGGCCGATGAGGAGATCAAGCGCCTGATCGACCTCGCCCTGCAGCTCGAGGGCCTTTACCGCAACGCCTCGACGCACGCCGCAGGCGTCGTGATCGGTGATCGTCCGCTCGATAAGCTAGTGCCGCTCTATCGCGATACTGACAACAAGGACTCCCTGCCCGCGACCCAGTTCAACATGAAGTGGGTCGAGACGGCAGGGCTGGTGAAGTTCGACTTCCTCGGCCTCAAGACGCTGACGGTCATCGAGAAGGCCTGCGACCTGATAGGTCGGGACAAGATCAATGTCGCGAAGCTGCCGCTCGACGACCGCAAGAGCTTCGAGCTGCTGGCCCGGGGCGACGGTTCCGGCGTGTTCCAGTTGGAAGGCAACGGCATGCGCGAAGTGCTGCGCAAGTTGAAGCCCGACCGCTTCGAGGACATCATCGCCGTGGTGGCGCTTTACCGCCCGGGGCCGATGGAAAACATCCCGAGCTACATCAAGCGCAAGCACGGTGAAGAGGAGCCTGACTATCTGCATCCGTTGCTGGAAGGAATCCTGAAGGAAACCTACGGCATCATGATCTATCAGGAGCAGGTCATGCAGGCGGCCCAGGTGCTGAGCGGCTATACGCTGGGCGGAGCCGACCTGCTGCGGCGCGCCATGGGCAAGAAGATCAAGGAGGAGATGGACGCGCAGCGCGCGAGCTTCATTGCCGGTGCGGAGAAGAACGGCGTTGCCAAGGACAAGGCGGCCTCGATCTTCGATCAGGTCGACAAGTTCGCGGGCTACGGCTTCAACAAGAGCCACGCCGCAGCCTATGCCCTGGTCTGCTACCAGACGGCCTATCTCAAGGCCAACCATCCGGTCGAATTCTTCGCCGCGACGATGACCCTCGATATGGGCAACGTCGAAAAGCTGAACGGCTACCGTCGCGACCTCGACAGGATCGGCGTCGAGCTTCTGCCGCCGGACGTCAATCGCTCCTCGGCCGAGTTCGCGGTGGAGCAGGGCGTCGATGGCAAGAAGGCGATCCGCTACGCACTTGCGGCCGTCAAGGGCGTCGGGCGCGAGGCGATGAACCGCCTGACCGAGGAGCGGCAGGAGAACGGCCCCTATAAGGACCTCTTTGACTTCGCCGAGCGGCTGGACCAGAGGGTGATCAACAAGCGCCTGGTCGAGAGCCTCGTGCGGGCCGGCGCGTTCGACTCCCTCAACAAGAACCGCGCCCAGACCTTTGGGGCCGTCGAAGCGCTGACCCGTCATTCCCAGGCGACACACGAGTCACGTGGAAGCGACCAGAACAGCCTGTTCGGCGACGACACCGCTCAGCGACGGCCGCAACTGCCGAAGGTTCCGGATTGGGCGCCGATGGAGCGCCTGCAGCAGGAATTCGGCGCGATCGGCTTTTATCTGTCCTCGCATCCCCTTGCCGCCTACGAGCGCAGCCTGCAACGGCTGGGCGTGTGCCGTGCAGCAGACCTCCCGGCGATGATAGCGCGCGGCGCGCCGGGGCGTATCAGGCTTGCCGGAACAGTCATCGACCGCATGGAGCGCACCTCAGCCAAGGGTAATCGTTTCGCCTTCGTGCAGTGCTCTGATCAATCCGGCGCGTTCGAACTCATGGTGTTTAGCGAGCTGCTGGGCAGCAAGCGCAACCTTCTTGAAGCCGGCCAGGCTGTCCTGATCTCGGCTGACGGCCGCCTCGATGGCGAACAGGTCAAGCTGACGGCCCAGACCGTGGAGAAGCTCGACGATGCCGTCGCCAATGCGGCAGCAGGGCTGCGCATCATGATCTCCGACCCGGTGGCGCTGGAAGCCCTTCGCAAAGCTCTCGATGGCAAACGCGGCCGTGGCCGAGTGACGCTCATTGTGCCCATGGCCGACGACTCCGAAGCGGAGGTCACTCTGCCCGGGACCTATTCGATCGCCGGCGGCTTGCGCGATACCATCGGCAGCCTGCCGGGGGTCGCGCAGGTGGAGGAGATTTGAGCCGCCAGCCGGGCCTCTTCGAAACTGAGACGCCGCTCAAGCGGCGCAAGCCGACGGCCGGCGATGTCCAGCCGGCCGGTGATTCGCCGCTTCTTGCGGCGCCGACCCTGCCGCCCGAGATCAGGCTTGGCACGTCCTCGTGGTTCTTTCCGGGATGGCGAGGGCTGGTTTACGAAGGCGTGCATCCGCAAGTGGCGCTGAGCCGCCAGGGACTTGCTGCGTATGCTCAGATCCCGCTGCTGCGCACCGTTAGCCTAGATCGGACGTTCTATGCGCCGATCTCGGCCGTCGACTATGGGCGATACGCGAGCCAGGTACCGGATGGGTTCAGCTTCGTGGTGAAGGCGCCGGCACTGGTTTGCGACGCGGTGATCAGGGACGAGGAGGGGCGGGGGAAGGTCGCCAATCCGTATTTCCTCGATGCGGCGGTGGCGGCGCGGGAGTTCGTGCTGCCCTGCCTCGAAGGATTGAAGGACAAGGCGGGGCCGTTGGTTTTCCAGGTGTCGCCGCTGCCGCGCGGCTTGGTCGAGGACAGCGCGCTGCTGGTGGAGCGGCTGGAAGACTTTGCTACCGCTTTGCCGAAAAGGATCGGGCGGCACGCGCCGATTTATGCATTGGAACTGCGTAATCCTGAGCTGCTGACGCCGCGGCTGATGCGCATGCTGGCGCGCACCGGGATGCGCTATTGCGTCGGGCTGCACGACCGCATGCCCGAGGTCGAGCGCCAGGAGGCCGCCCTCAAGGCGCGGGACGGCGACACACCCGGCGATCTCGTGGTGCGCTGGAACCTCCATCGCGGCTTCCTCTACCAGGCCGCCCGGCAGCGCTACGAGCCGTTCGACCGGCTGGTCGACGAGGACGGCGAGACGCGGCGGATCCTGGCGCGCATGGCGGCTGCAGCTTTCAAGGCCGGTCGCAAGGTCTGGATCACCGCCAACAACAAGGCCGAGGGGAGTGCCCCGCTGTCGCTCCTGAAACTGGCTCAGGAAATCGCCGAGATCCTGCGTTAAACCTTTGATTTTACTGTCACTTGCAATTCGGCGCGCAAACCACTAGAAACGCGCCACTTCGCACGCGGGTTTGCGGTCGACGGGGAGACATCCCGCCGCTCGCTCCGGTGTCCCCGAGGCTTTCGAGCGGACGGGACGGCGCCCGCGGAGGCTCAACCGGAAAAGGAGAAACGGCATCATGACCATGCCGACGTTCACGATGCGCCAGCTGCTCGAGGCCGGCGTCCATTTCGGCCATCACACGCGCCGCTGGAACCCCAAGATGAAGCCGTACCTGTTCGGGGTGCGCAACGGGGTCCATATCATCGATCTCACCAAGACGGTGCCGCTGCTCGAGCAGTCGCTGCGCCAGGTCCGCGACGTCGTGGCCAGCGGCGGCCGCGTACTGTTCGTCGGCACCAAGGCGGCCGCGGCCGACCGTGTCGCCGATGCAGCCCGCCGCTGCGGCCAGTACTACGTCAACCACCGCTGGCTGGGCGGCATGATCACCAACTGGCAGACCATCTCTGCCTCGATCAAGCGCCTGCGCGAGCTCGACGAGCGCCTGAAGGGCGACGTCGTGGGCCTCACCAAGAAGGAACAGCTCGACCTGACGCGCGAGCGCGACAAGCTCGAGCGGTCGCTGGGCGGCATCAAGGAAATGGGCGGCACGCCCGACATGCTGTTCATCATCGACACCAACAAGGAAGCGATTGCCGTCCAGGAAGCCCGCAAGCGCGGCATTCCGATCGTGGCGGTGCTCGACAGCAACTCCGATCCGGACGGCGTCGATTTCCCGATCCCGGGCAACGACGACGCCATCCGCGCCGTCTCGCTCTATTGCGATCTGATGGCCGCCGCCGTGCTCGACGGCATCCGCGCCGAGATCGCCGCGTCGGGCGGTGACATCGGCGAGCTCAGCGAGCAGCCGGCCGAGGAAGTTCCGCCGGCGGACGACGCCGCGGGCGCCGAGGCGTCGCCGGCCGAGTAGGCCAGGCCCTCACCGACGAGAGACAAACGGGGCCGGTCGGAAGACCGGCCCTTGTCACACCAACGAGTCACGGAGCAGGACAATGGCTGAGATCACCGCCGCCCTCGTCAAGGAACTTCGCGAGAAGACCGGCGCGGGCATGATGGATTGCAAGAAGGCGCTGAACGAGGTCCAGGGCGATCTCGAGAAGGCCGTCGACTGGCTGCGCACCAAGGGCCTGTCGGCCGCCTCGAAGAAGGCCGGCCGCATTGCCGCCGAGGGCCTGGTCGGTGTCGCCGCCAACGGCACCAAGGGCGCGGTGATCGAGGTCAACGCCGAGACCGACTTCGTCGGCCGCAACGAGCAGTTCCAGAAGTTCGTCGCGACCGCCGCCAAGCTCGCGCTCGACAATGGCGGCGACCTCGAGAAGGTCGCGGCGACGGCCTATCCCGGCACCGGCCGCGACGTGAAGGGCGAGCTCACCAACCTGATCGCCACGATCGGCGAGAACATGTCGCTCCGCCGCTCGGCGGCGCTGGCGGTCTCCGACGGCGTCGTGGTCGCCTACACCCACAACGCCGTGGCGCCGGATCTCGGCAAGATCGGCGTGCTGGTCGCCCTCGAATCGACCGGCGACAAGACCAAGCTCGCCGCGCTGGGCAAGCAGTTCGCCATGCATGTCGCCGCCACCAGCCCGCAGGCGCTGACCGTGGCCGAGCTGGACCCGGCCGCGATCGAGCGCGAGCGCGCCGTTCTCGCCGAAAAAGCCGGCCAGACCGGCAAGGCTGCCGACATCGTCGCCAAGATGGTCGAGGGCGGCCTGCGCAAGTTCCACCAGGAAGTGGTCCTGCTCGAGCAGGCCTTCGTGATGGACGGCAAGACCAAGGTGTCGAAGGTCGTCGAGGAGGCTGCCAAGCAGGTCGGCGCACCGGTCCGCCTGGCGGGCTATCTGCGCTTCGCCCTGGGTGAAGGCATCGAGAAGAAGAGCGAGGATTTCGCGGCCGAGGTGGCCGCCCAGCTCAAGAAGTAGTATTAAAACCAGCTTCGGCGCGCGAGCACTGGGTTCGCGCGCCCAAGACAACGTAGTCAGAGGAATCTGATGCCGTCGGGTCCCCGCTACCGCCGCGTCCTTCTCAAGCTCTCTGGCGAGGGGCTCATGGGGAATCGAGAATATGGTCTCGATCCCGACATGGTTACGATGGTCGCCCAGGAGGTGAAGGCCGTGCACGCCATGGGCGTGCAGGTCTGCCTGGTGATCGGCGGCGGCAACATCTTCCGCGGCGTCTCGGCCGCGGCGTCGGGCATGGATCGGGCCAGCGGCGACTACATGGGCATGCTGGCCACCGTGATCAATTCGCTCGCCATGCAGAGCGCGCTGGAACGGCAGGGCCTGCAGACACGCGTCCAGTCGGCCATCCCGATGACCACGGTGTGCGAGCCCTATATCCGTCGCCGGGCCGCCCGGCACATGGAGAAGGGCCGCGTCGTGATCTTCGCCGCCGGCACCGGCAATCCGTTCTTCACGACCGACACGGCCGCCGCGCTGCGCGCCGCCGAAATGGCCGTCGACGGGCTGCTGAAGGGCACGCAGGTCGACGGCGTCTATTCCGCCGACCCGCGCAAGGACAAGACGGCGAAGCGCTACGACACGCTGAGCTACATGGACGTGCTGTCGCGCGACCTGCAGGTGATGGACGCATCGGCGGTGTCGCTGGCCCGAGAGAACCGCATTCCGATCATCGTTTTCGATATCCACAAGCCTGGCGCTTTCGCGGCGACGATGCGCGGCGAGGGGACTTTCACCATCATCAAGGACGAGGCTTGATCATGACCGCCGACCTCAAAGAGCTCGAGAAGCGCATGCATGGCGCCATGGATGCCCTGAAGAAGGAGTTCGCCGGCCTGCGGACCGGCCGCGCCTCCGTCAATCTGCTCGATCCGGTCGTGGTCGAGGCCTACGGCCAACGCATGCCGTTGAACCAGGTCGGCACGGTGAGCGCCCCGGAGCCGCGTCTTCTCACCGTCAATGTCTGGGACAAGGGCCTGGTCGTGTCGACGGCGAAGGCGATCCGCGAGGCCGGCCTCGGCCTCAACCCGGCGCCGGACGGCCAGATGATCCGCGTGCCGATTCCCGAGCTCACCACTGAGCGGCGCAACGAGCTCGCCAAGCTCGCCCACAAGTATGCCGAGCAGGGCCGCGTCGCCGTGCGCAACGTCCGCCGCGACGGCATGGAAGCGCTCAAGAAGGCGGAGAAGGACCACAAGATCTCCGAGGACGAGCATCGCCAGAAGTCCGACGAGGTCCAGAAGCTCACGGATCGTTTCGTGAAGCAGGTCGACGAGACGCTGGCCCACAAGGAAAAAGAGATCAAGACGGTCTGATGTCGACCGCGCCGCTTCCCGCAGCCTCCGGCGGAGCGTCGGAACCCAACCACGTTGCCATCATCATGGACGGCAACGGGCGCTGGGCGAAGGCACGCGGATTGCCGCGCGTGGCGGGCCATCGGCGTGGCGCGGATGCGGTCCGTCGCGTGGTGCGCGGCGCCGGCGAGCTCGGCATCCCCGTCCTGACCCTGTTTGCTTTCTCCACCGAGAACTGGACACGGCCGGCCGACGAGGTCAGCGACCTCATGGGGCTGCTGCGGCACTACCTGCGCAGCGAGCTCGAGGAGCTGCGCAAGAACGGCGCGCGCCTCAGGGTCATCGGCAATCGCGAGGGCCTGGCGCCGGACATCGTGCGCGACATCGCCGAAGCCGAGCAGGTGACGCGCGGCAACAACCGCATCGACGTCAATATCTGCGTCAACTACGGCGCCCGTGACGAGCTCGTACGGGCAGCCCGCAACCTGGCGCAGCGTGTGGCCGCCGGCGAGCTGACCGCCGGCGACATCGACGAAAGCTCGTTCGAGCGTGAACTTCTCACGGCCGGCGTGCCCGATCCCGACCTGCTGATCCGGACCAGCGGCGAGCAGCGGATCAGCAATTTCCTTCTTTGGCAGTGCGCCTACGCCGAGCTGGTGTTCGTCGATACGCTCTGGCCGGATTTCGGCAAGGAGCACCTGGAACAGGCGGTGGCGGAGTTCCGCCGGCGCGAGCGGCGTTATGGTGGTGTCGGAGGCTGAGCTCCCGACGGGCGGCGGTGGGCGGTTTGCGGGCCTCGTCCTGCGGCTGCTGTCGGCTGTCGTGCTCGGCCCGCTGCTCCTGGCCGCGGTCTGGTACGGCTATCCGTGGATCGACCTGGTTGCCGCGCTGGCCACGCCGGTGATGATCTTCGAATGGACCCGCCTGACGCGTGGCGCTCCGCTTCTCCGGGCGCTTGCCTGGCTCTACACGCTGGCGGCCGTGGTCGCGCTGCTCTGGCTGCGCCATCAGCCGGCGCTGGGGCGCGAGACCCTGATCTGGATCCTGGTTTGCATCTGGGCGACCGACATCGGCGCCTATTTCGTCGGCCGGGCGGCCGGCGGGGCGCGTCTCGCCCCCCGGATCAGTCCGGGCAAGACCTGGTCCGGCCTGATCGGCGGCATGGCCTGGGCGGCCCTGGCCAGCGCCGCTGCGGGCTATGCCTTTGGCCTCGGAGAGACGGTATCCTTGGCCTTGATCGGGGCCGGCCTGGCCGTGATCGGCCAAGCGGGCGATCTCCTGGAGTCCGCTGCCAAGCGGCGCGCCGGGGTCAAGGATAGCGGCCGGCTGATCCCGGGCCATGGCGGCCTGCTGGATCGGGTCGACGGTCTGATCGCCGTGCTGGTCGTGGTCGGCCTGGCGCGGCTGGTGATGGGAGGAACGTGGCCTTGGACATGACACGATGGGTTGCGCCATCGCCCGACCATCCGCGCAGCGTGACCATCCTGGGATCAACAGGATCGGTGGGGCAGAGCACGGTCGACCTGATCGCCCGCGATCCGTCGAGCTACCGCGTCGAGGCCCTCGTTGCCGGCACGTCGGTCGAGCTGCTGGCCGAGCAGGCCCGGCGCCTCAAGGCAAAGCTCGCGGTCGTCGCCGACCCGGCACGCTTCCAGGCATTGAAGGAGGCGCTGGCCGGCACCTCCATCGAAGCGGCTGCCGGTCCCGAGGCCGTGGTCGAGGCCGCGACCCGGCCGGCCGAATGGGTGATGGCGGCGATCGTCGGCTACGCCGGGCTTGCCTCCACGCTGGTGGCCGCCCGTCGCGGCGCCATGGTGGCGCTCGCCAACAAGGAGGCCGTGGTCTGTGCCGGCCGGCTCCTGTTCGAGGCCATCGAGCAGTCGGGAGGCGCGTTGCTGCCGGTCGATTCGGAGCACAACGCCATCTTCCAGGTTTTCGAGCCGGGCCAGCGCCACGCCGTCGACCGGCTGATCCTCACGGCATCGGGCGGCCCGTTCCGCAACTGGTCGCTGGTCGACATGGCCGAGGCGACGCCGGAGCAGGCATTGGCTCACCCCAACTGGGACATGGGCGCCAAGATCTCGATCGACTCGGCCACGATGATGAACAAGGGCCTCGAGCTGATCGAGGCGCACCTGCTTTTCGGCCTGCCGGAAGGGCAGGTGGAGATCGTGGTGCATCCTCAGTCGGTCATCCATTCGATGGTCGCCTACCGTGACGGCTCCGTGCTGGCACAGCTCGGCACTGCCGACATGCGTGTGCCGATCACCCATGCGCTCGGCTGGCCGGCCCGTATCGACGGCCCGGCGGCGCGGCTCGACTTCACGCAGCTCTCGGCGCTGACGTTCGAGCGGCCCGATTCCGGCCGCTTTCCGGCACTACGGTTGGCGCGTGAAGCGTTGGTCACGGGCGGGTTTGCACCGGTCGTGCTTAATGCAGCAAACGAGGCGGCGGTGGCGGCCTTCCTGGCACGCCGGATCGGCTTCCTCGACATCGCCCGCACGGTCGAGGACGTGATGGCAGGGTGGAGCGGCCTCGCCGAACCCGTGAAGGCGCTGCAGGAGATCGAGGCGGCGGATCTGGAAGCGCGGCGACGCGCCGAGGAGATCTGCCGGCACAAAGAGTTGAGTAATTGAACTAGACCGGAACCCGTGATCCACTGAACCATGCAAAGCGTCGTCAGCCTGCTCACGACCTACCTGCCGTACTTCATCCTGGTCCTGACGCTGCTCGTGTTCGTTCACGAGTTCGGCCACTACTGGGTCGGTCGGCGATTCGGCGTTCATGCCGAAGTCTTCTCCATCGGTTTCGGGCCGGAGCTGATCGGCTGGACGGACCGCAATGGAACGCGTTGGCGGATTTCAGCGATCCCGCTTGGCGGCTACGTGAAATTTCTGGGCGACAACGACGAAACCAGCGCCACGCCGTCGGGGCAGCCCTTGTCCGAAGCCGACCGCAAGCGTGCTTTCTTCAGCCAGCCTCTCTATGCCCGGGCCGCAGTCGTGCTCGGCGGCCCGATGGCGAACCTGCTGTTCGCTTTCGTGCTCCTGACCGGCGTCTTCTACGTGATGGGCGAGCCTCATTCGCCCGCGACCGTCGCGGTCCAGCCGGCGGGGCCGGCCGCTCGCGCCGGCCTGCAGACGGGCGACGTCATCGTGGGGCTCAACGGCAAGCATATCGACCGCTACGAGGACATCCAGGACAGCCAGATCCTCTATCTCGCCAAGCCGATGTCGATCGAGTACCGGCGCGGCAAGGAACTGTTGCAGGGCGAGATCGTACCGCAATTCTGCGAGCGTACCGACCGCTACAACAACACGCTCCGCTACGGCGACCTCGGCATGGATCAGCTCATCCGGCCGGTTGTCGGGAGCTTCACCGCCAACAGCCCGGCGGAAGCCGCCGGGCTCAAAGCCGGCGATCTGCTGCTGGCGATCGACGGTAAGCCGGTCGACTATTTCTCCCGCATCCCTGAACTGATCGGCAGCCGTGGCGGCCAGCCGGTGACGGTCACCTACGAGCGCGACGGTCAGCGGCGCGACCTGACCGTCGTGCCGATTGCCGACAAGACCCAGGATTGCGCCGGCAAGGAGCAGGCGGTGGGCCGGCTGCGCATCCGACCGGCCGCGATCACCGAGTATCGCCATGAGGGCCTCGTCGGCTCCATGGGGGCCGGGGTGCGCGCCGTCTGGACAATGACAACGATGTTTTACACGTCGATGGCGCAGATCCTGACAGCGGCAAGACCGGTCGATGAGCTGGGCGGACCTATCCGCATCGCCAAGGCAGCCGGTGAGGCTTCGCATGCCGGTTGGACGGGCATCCTCAACCTGGTCATTGCACTGTCGGTCGTGCTGGGAATTTTCAATCTGCTCCCGGTACCCATGCTCGACGGCGGGCACCTCGCCATGTACCTGTATGAAGCCGTGCGTGGCCGGCCGCTCAGTCTCAGGGCGCAGGAGATCGGATTGAGGCTGGGCTTCGCCCTCGTCATCGGGATGGCGTTGATTGCAACATTCAACGACATCAGAATGTTGCTGCGCTGAGTTGACGCGAACCTGTGGGAAAACAGCAGGGGACAAAAGGGATGACGAAGTCCCAGATGGCGGTTTATGAAGCTGCGTTCACGGTTTTGGCCATCGGTAAGGTCTGGCAGGCGCCGGGGGTGAGTTTGATCTTTCGTTGGGCCGTATTGGCCGTTGCCGCAATTCTCATGTTCAGTACGACGGCCCACGCCCAGCGCGGCGCGGCCGGCGGAACGATTCAGTCCATCCAGATCGACGGTAACGTCCGCGCCGACGCGGCGACGATCCGTTCCTACCTCCAGCTCAAGCCTGGCGAGCCGTACGACGCCGCCGCGGCCGACCGCTCGCTGAAGGCGCTGTTTGCGACCGGGCTGTTCTCCGACGTGGCGATCCAGATGCAGGGCTCGACCCTGGTCGTGAAGGTCACCGAGAACCCGATCATCAATCGCGTGGCGTTCGAGGGAAACAGCAAGCTCGACGACGACAAGCTGCGCGACGAAGTGCAGTCCAAGCCGCGCCAGGTGTTCACCCGCGCGCGCGTGCAGTCCGACGTCGAGCGCATCCTGACGATCTATCGCCGCAGCGGCCGCTACAACGCGTCGGTCGATCCGAAGGTCATCAATCTCGATCAGGGCCGCGTCGATGTCGTCTTCGAGATCCATGAAGGCGACGTCACCGGCGTCAAGCGCATCAGCTTCGTCGGCAACGAAGCGTTCGGCGACGGCACCCTGCGCGGCAAGATCCGCACGACCGAAAGCGCCTGGTGGCGGTTCCTGACGTCGGACGACCGCTTCGATCCGGACCGTCTCAACCTCGACCGCGAACTGCTGCGCAAGTTCTACCTGTCCGAGGGCTACGCAGACTTCCGCGTCGTCTCGGCCGTCGCCGAACTCGCGCCCAACCGCGAAGGCTTCTTCATCACCTTCACGATCAGTGAAGGCGAGCGCTATCGCTTCGGCAAGGTCGACGTCACCAGCCGCTTCCAGGGGCTCGATGTCGATGTGCTGAGGGGCTTCCTCACCGTGGATGAGGGCGACTGGTACGACGCCGACGCGGTCGAGAAATCGGTGTCCAACCTGGCCGAGGCTGTGGGTAGCTTGGGCTATGCCTTCGTCGACGTGCGCCCGAACATCCGGCGCAACAGGGACAACCTCACCGTCGACGTCACTTTCGACGTCCAGGAAGGCCCGCGCGTCTATGTCGAGCGCATCAACATCTCGGGCAACACTCGAACCCTCGACAAGGTGATCCGCCGCGAATTCCGCCTGGCCGAAGGCGATGCCTTCAGCACCGCCAAGGTCCGGCGCAGCCAGCAGCGCCTGCGCAATCTCGGCTTCTTCGAGAAGGTCGACGTTTCGGCCGCGCCCGGCTCGGCGCCCGACAAGACCAACCTTGAAGTCCAGGTGGTCGAGCAGAGCACCGGTGAAATCTCCTTCGGCGCGGGCTACTCGTCGTCGGCCGGTATCGTCGGCGATATCTCGATCAAGGAACGCAACCTGCTCGGCAAGGGTCAGGAACTGCGTCTCGGCCTCTCGCTCGGTACCCTGAGCACGGTCATCGATCTCGGCTTCACGGAGCCTTACTTCCTCGATCGCCAGCTGTCGGCCGGCTTCGACATCTTCCGGACGTCGAACGACCGGCAGAACGTCGCGAGCTACAGCGATCGCAGCCTGGGCTTCGCGCTGCGCGCCGGCTGGGCCTACAGCGAGAATCTGCGCCAGCTGGTCCGCTACACCCTGCGTCAGACCGACATCTACAACGTCCAGCCCTGGGCCTCGCCGATCATCCAGGCCAATGCAGGCACCCAGGTCGTGTCGGAAATCTCCGAAACGATCATCTGGGATACCCGTGACGCCCGCATCAACACGACCAAGGGCTTCATGGTCCGCAACACGGTCGCCTTTGCCGGCGGGCTCGGCACCGAGCAGTACTTCCGCACGACGGCCGATGCCGTTTACTTCTACTCGATCTTCGAAGACGTCGTGGCCTCGATCGGCGGTTCGGTCGGTATGGTGGTGCCCTATGGCGGCTCCTATGTCCGCCTGAACAACCTGTTCTTCATCGGCGGTGACACGCTGCGCGGCTTCGCGGTGGGCGGTATCGGCCCGCGCGATGCCGGCACGACCGACGCGCTCGGCGGCCAGTACTACTATACCGGCACGGCCGAGCTGTCCTATCCGCTGCCTTTCGTGCCGAAGGAGGTTTCGCTTCTCGGCAAGGCCTTCGTCGACATCGGTTCGCTGTGGGGCGTACAGTCGGTCACGAACAACACGACCTCGGTGCTGGACAGCCAGTTGATGCGCGTCGCGGCTGGCATCGGTATCCAATGGGGCTCGCCGTTCGGCCCGATCCGCATCGACTATGCCTGGCCGGTGCAATACGAGCCGTGGGACAAGCAGCAGAACATTCGCTTCAGCTTCGGCACGCGCTTCTGATTGGAGATGTCGCGGTCATGAACGTTCAAGCCGACAATACCAGCGTCGCCGCGGCGACCGCCGTGGACATCAAGCGGATCCTGCAGATGATCCCGCACCGCTACCCGATGCTCATGGTCGACAAGGTGGTCGACATGCAGCTCGACCAGAGCGCCGTGGGAATCAAGAACGTCACCATCAACGAGCCGTTCTTCCAGGGGCATTTCCCGACCGATCCGGTGATGCCGGGCGTGCTCGTCGTCGAAGCGATGGCCCAGACGGCCTGCGTGCTGGTCGTCTCGACCTTCGGCGCCCATTCGGAGGGCAAGCTGGTCTACTTCATGTCGATCGACGGCGTGCGTTTCCGCCGTCCCGTGGTGCCGGGCGACCGACTTGAACTGCACGTGCAAAAAATTCAGAGCCGTGCCAATGTCTGGAAATTCTCGGGGCGTGCCCTGGTCGACGGCAAGGTCGCGGCCGAGGCGACATTCGCCGCCATGATCAGAGACGTGTAGGAGAGGGCCATGCCTGAAGCTGCTGCCAACTACCGCATGCTCCACACGATGATCCGGGTCGTGGATCTCGACAAGTCGCTGGCTTTCTATACCGGCCCGATGGGCATGAAGCTGCTGCGCAAGCGCGACGTGCCGGATGGCAAGTACAGCCTGGCATTCGTCGGCTACGGCGAGGAGCCCGAGCACTGCGTCGTCGAGCTGACCCACAACTGGGGTCAGGAGAAGCCTTACGAGATCGGCACCGGCTTCGGCCATCTGGCGATCGGCGTGCCGGACGTCTACGGGGTCTGCGATCAGGTGACCAAGACCGGCGGCAAGGTGACCCGCGCGCCCGGACCGGTGAAGTTCGGCACCACCGTCATCGCCTTCGTGGAAGATCCCGACGGCTACAAGATCGAGCTGATCGAGCGGAAGTAGGGCGGCCCAGCGGGGTATCCTGAGCCCTTTGGAAAATCTCAGAACAAAGTAAGTGAGGGATCTTTCCTGACCCGGAAGGATCCCTCACTTCGTTCGGGATGACACGTTTTGGGATGGCCCGCTTGCAGGCGGGCACCCTTTTTCCGCCCATCCGCCCCAGACGGCGCTCAGAAGAAGAGACGCCACTCCGCCAGCGCAAGCACGACCAGGACGCCGACAAAGCCCATCACGATGGCGCGTTTGATTGCGCTCGGCTGGCGGTGATTGTCGTTGGCCGGTCGGCCGAGCCGCACGATCCGCGGCATCGGCCTCTGGTTCTCGGTGGCCGCCCAGGTCGTTGCCCGGCGCGGCCCGTATGAAGATTTCGCCATGTCTTCGCTTCCTCCCAGGATAGCGAACGCCTCGTAATTATCCCCTCATATGCAGCGGCTTGTAGGGCCGCTCGGTCTGGCCGTTGTAGAGCTGGCGCGGCCGGCCGATCTTCTGGTCCGGGTCTTCGATCATCTCGTTCCACTGCGAGATCCAGCCGACGGTGCGGGCGACCGCGAACAGAACGGTGAACATCGAGGTCGGGATGCCGATCGCGCGGAAAATAATGCCCGAATAGAAGTCGACGTTCGGGTAGAGCTTCTTGGAGACGAAGTATTCGTCCTTCAGCGCGATCTGCTCCATTTCCATGGCCAGCTCGAGCAGCGGGTCGTGCTGGATGCCCAGCGAGGTCAGCACCTCGTGGCAGGTCTGGCGCATCACCTTGGCGCGCGGATCGTAGTTCTTGTAGACGCGATGACCGAAGCCCATCAGGCGGGTGTGGTCGTTCTTGTCTTTGACGCGCGACAGGAAGCCCGGGATGTTCTGCTTGCCGCCGATCTCGTTCAGCATGTTGATGACGGCTTCATTGGCGCCGCCATGGCTCGGCCCCCACAGCGAGGCGATGCCGGCAGCGATGCAGGCGAACGGGTTGGCCCCCGAGGAGCCGGCGAGGCGCACGGTCGAGGTCGAGGCGTTCTGCTCGTGGTCGGCGTGGAGCATCAGGATGCGGTCCATCGCCTTTTCGATCACCGGGTTGACCTCATACTCCTCGGCCGGGACCGAGAACATCATGCGCAGGAAGTTGGCGGCGTAGGAGAGGTCGTTGCGCGGATACACGAACGGCTGGCCGACCGAGTACTTGTAGGCCATCGCCGCGATGGTCGGCATCTTGGCGACCAGACGGTAGGAGGCGACCATGCGCTGGTGCGGGTCGTTGATGTCGAGCGAGTCGTGATAGAAGGCCGAAAGCGCGCCGACGACGCCGCAACAGATCGCCATCGGATGGGCGTCACGGCGGAAGCCGCGATAGAACTGGCTGAGCTGCTCGTGAACCATCGTGTGGTTCGTGATGTCGTGGACGAACTTTTCCTTCTGCGCCTTGTTCGGCAGGTCACCCTTCATCAGGAGGTAGGCGACGTCCATGAAGTCGCTCTGCTCGGCGAGGTCGGCGATGTTGTAGCCGCGATGGAGCAGGATGCCCTGGTCGCCGTCGATGTAGGTGATCTTCGAGCCGCACGAGCCGGTCGAGGTGAAACCCGGATCGTAGGTGAACATCCCGGACTCGCCGTAGAACTTGCGGATATCGACCAGGCGCGGTCCGATCGTGCCATGGATGATCGGCATCTCGTAGGATTTGCCGGTTTCGTTGTCGGTCAGCGTTGCGGTCGATTTGGCCATTGGGTGAACTCTTTTCAGCTCGATTCAGGCAAGGCGCGAGCACTCCCACAGAGTGCTGCTCGCCGGTTCGGCGGCACCCTAACAAGCCCCTCCAGAGGGCGCAATTGTGCAGCCAGATCGCTATTTCGCGGGCTGCAGGAATCGCAGGAGGCGGCCGTCGATGGCGACGAGGGAGAACCCGATCAGGGCCATTCCTGTGACATGCCGTGACAGCAGGTGCTCGCCGAGAAAGACGGTACCGAGCAGGATGGCCGTCGGCGGGATCAGGAATGTCACGAGCAGGAGATTCGTGGCACCCGCCGCGGCAAGAATGCGGAAATACAGGACATATGCGAGGGCCGTCGAGAGCAGTGCCAGACTTGCCAGCGATGCCCATACGGCGATGGACGGAAAGCTTGGCAGCAGCCACGGCCGATCCACGATCAGCATGATTGGAAGAATCAACATGGTGCTGGCGGTGAGTTGCCCGGCGGCCGCGTCGAGTGGGGCAATTCCCATCGCCTTGAAGCGGCGGCCGTAGATCCCGGCAAAGGCGTAGGACAGGGCCGCGCCCAGGCACGCGATCTGGCCCCAGAAGCCGTCGCCACTCGCGAGTGCGGCCGGCCCCATCAGCACGGCGACGCCGCTGATGCCGATGACCAACGCAGCCAGCTTCACCGGGGTGATCCGTTCGTCCTGCGTGAGGAAATGCGCGACGATGAGCGTGAAGAGCGGTGTCGTGGCATTCAGGATCGCCGCGAGCGCCGATGCGATCTGCGTCTGGCCCCAGAAGATCAGGCCGAACGGGACGAGATTGTTGAGCAGTCCCATGGCGAAGAAAGTCCGCCAGGGGACGTTGCGCTGGAACAGGCTGCCCACTGTGGCAGCAAGCACCAGGTTAAGGGCGAGAGCCGCAATGGCGACCCGGCCGAACACGACCGAAAGAGGCGCCAGTTCACCGAGCGCCACCTTGGCGAAGAAGTACGTGCAGCCCCAAAGTACAGCCAGCGACAGGAGCCAGGCCCAGACACGCGTAGTCATCTGACGAGACTACGCATGCCGCAGGCGTGCTTCTATCCGGCAGCGGCCTGCAATCGTGCCCGCGTCTCGGCGGGGCCCAGGATGGCCACGACCTCGAAGATGCCGGGTGACACGGTCGAGCCGGACAGCGCGACGCGCAGCGGCTGCGCCACCTGGCCGAGCTTCACGCCCATGCTCTCGGCGAAACGCCGGACCGCATCCTCGACCTGCTTCTCGCCCCAGTTGCCGGCCCAGTTACTGGCGTCGGCCTCAAGGGCGGCCGCCAGCTTGGCGAGCAGCGACTTGGCATCGGCCGTCAACACGGCGCGCGCCTTGTCGTCGGCGATCGGCGGCGCGCCGGGCCGGGCGTAGAAGACCAGGTTGTCGGCGAGCTCGATCAGCGTGCGCGAGCGCTGCTTGACGCCGCCCAGGCCGAGCTTGATGCGCTCCAGCCCGATCGGATCGACCGCGGCCCCGAGCTTCTCCTCGATGCGCGGCAGCACCATCGGCAGCAGCTCGCCGTCCGGCATCTCGCGCAGATAGTGCGCGTTGAGGTTCACGAGCTTGGCCATGTCGAAGCGCGACGGTGAGCGGCCGACGCCGTCGAGATCGAACCACTCGATCGCCTGCTGGGTCGAGATGATTTCGTCGTCGCCGTGGCCCCAGCCCAGCCGCAGCAGGTAGTTGCGCAGCGCCGCCGGCAGCAGCCCCATGTCGCGATAGGCGTCGACGCCCAGCGCGCCGTGGCGCTTGCTGAGCTTGGCGCCGTCGGGTCCATGGATCAGCGGAATGTGGGCATAGGCGGGCTCCGGCCAGCCCATCGCCCGGATGATCTGCAACTGGCGGAAGGCGTTGTTGAGATGGTCGTCGCCGCGGATGACGTGCGTCACGCCCATGTCGTGATCGTCGACGACGACCGCCAGCATGTAGGTCGGCGTGCCGTCGGCGCGCAGCAGGATCATGTCGTCGAGCTGGGCGTTCTCGACGGTGACCTCGCCCTGCACCAGGTCCTTGATCACGGTCTGGCCGGTCTGCGGCGCCTTGAGGCGGATGACGGGCGCGACGCCGGCCGGTGCTTCGCTGGCGTCACGGTCGCGCCAACGGCCATCGTAGCGCATCGGCTTGCCGGCCGCCTTCTGCGCCGCGCGCATCTCGTCCAGCTCCTGCGGCGAGCAGTAGCAATGGTAGGCATTGCCCTCGGCCAGCATCTGGCGCGCAACCTCGGCATGTCGTGCGGCCCGCGAAAACTGGTAGGTGACCTCGCCGTCATGCGGCAGGCCGAGCCAGGAAAGCCCGTCGAGAATGGCGGCGATCGCCGGTTCGGTCGACCGCGCACGGTCGGTGTCCTCGATGCGCAGCAGGTACTTGCCGCCATGGTGCTTGGCGAACAGCCAGTTGAAGAGGGCCGTGCGGGCGCCGCCGATATGCAGGAAACCGGTCGGCGAGGGGGCGAAGCGGGTAACGACGGTCATTTGTCCAGGGTCACGTGGTCCAGGTCACGATTTACAAGTCACGATTAGCAGGTCGCGGGCGGAGGCCGGAAGCGCAAGGGGGCAAGTGCGGGTTTTGCCGCATTTAGGCCCTCAAAGCGCGCCGTAGGTAGGCGAGCGTACCCACCCTGTCAAACGGGCGGCAATAACGGGGGGAGACGGGGTGGCCGCGGCACGCGCCTGGGTCCTGGAGCAGCTCGATGCCGAACGCGGTCGCTGGATGCTCTGGCTACCCGTCGCGATGGGGCTGGGCATTGCAATCTACTACGAGCTGCCGAGCGAGCCGGCGCTTTGGCTGTCGCCCGCCGTGGCAGCAGCGTGCCTGGTGGCGGCTACTCTGTCGCCGGGCGGAAGCCTGCCGCGCGCCTTTGCCATCGGAGCCGCGGCGGCGGCGATCGGTTTCGGTCTCGTGGCCTGGCGCACCGCAAGCCTCGCGGCGCCGACGCTCACCCGGCCACTCTTCAGCATCAATGTCGAGGGTCGGGTGGCCGACATCCAGCGCCTGCCCGACAACGTGCGCGTCGTGCTCGAAGCGGTTCGTCTCAAAGGCGGCAACGTGCCGCCGCCCGAGGCCACGCCGCTCAAGGTGCGCGTCTCGTTGAGCAAGGGCGCGCCGCCTCTGACGGTGGGCGACCGGCTCCTGGTCCTCGCCAATCTCTCGCCGCCGGCCGGGCCGGCCGCGCCGGGCGCCTTCGATTTCCAGCGGGTCGCCTGGTATCAGCAGCTCGGCGCCGTGGGCTATGCGCTGGCGCCGGCGACCGTGGTCGAGAAGGGCAGGCCCGATGGATTCGTGCGCACCCTCGACGCGCTTCGCGCCGACGTGACCGAGCGCATCCTGAAGGCAGTGCCCAACCCCGAGGGTGGCGTGGTGGCGGCGATGCTGACCGGAGAGCAGACCGCCGTCGACAAGGACGTCGCCCAGGCGATGCGCGACTCCGGCCTCGCCCACATTCTGTCGATCTCGGGCCTCCACATCGTCTTCGTGGTGGGGCTGGTGATGGGCATCGTCCGCTACGCTATTGCGCTCGTGCCACCGCTGGCGCTGCGCGTCGACGCCAAGAAGATCGCGGCCGTCCTCGCGCTGCTGGCCGCTCTGTTCTACACGGCGCTGGCTGGTGCGCCGGTGCCGGCGCAACGCGCCTGCGCCATGGCGGGCTTCGCTTTGCTCGCCATCCTGCTCGACCGGACTGCATTGTCGTTGCGCCTGGTCGCCTGGTCGGCGGTGATCGTGCTCGCCATTGCCCCTGAGTCGCTGTCGGGAGCGTCCTTCCAGATGTCGTTCGCGGCCGTGATCGCCCTGATCGCTGCCTGGGAGACGGCGGCGGGGCTGCGCCGCCACCTGCACGAGCGCGCGGAGCTTTCCCGGCATCGCCTGGTGTGGCGCCTGGGCGCCGCTCTCAGCGCCAGTCTTCTCACCACGCTGATCGCTTCGATCGCGACCGGCGCCTTCGCCGCCTATCATTTCAACCGCCTGTCGCTCCTGGGTGTGGTGGCCAACCTGCTGGGCGTACCGTTGACCGGCTTCTGGATCATGCCCTGGGGACTGCTCGCCATGCTGCTGATGCCGTTTGGCCTCGAGCAGGTGGCTCTGGTGCCGATGGCCTGGGGCGTGGAGGGGCTGAACGCGATTGCCCGTCATGTCGGCGCCTGGCCCGAGGCGGCGACCCTGGTGCCGTCATTGCCCGGGGCCAGCCTGTGGCTGCTGACGGTGGGCGGCCTTTGGCTCTGCCTGTGGCGGCGGCGCTGGCGTTACGCCGGCCTGCCGGTGGTTGCGATCGGCTTGTTGCTGGGGCCGCCGCCGGCGCCCGACCTGCTGATGAGCGAGGATGGCCGTGTGCTCGGCCTGCGCGACGATCGTGGCGTGGTTCACGTCGCCTCGGCGCGTACCGATCGCTTCGTCAGCGATGCCTGGGCGCGCCGCCAGGGGCAGGAGGGTGCCAAGCGGTGGACGGTGAGTGCAACGGAGGAGGCGGCCGGTCTCGGTTGCAGCACCGGTCTCTGCCGCTGGCGCAAGGGACCCTGGCGCATCGCCCTGGTGAGCGACGAGCGTCGCCTCGGCGAGGCCTGCGGTTCGGCCGACATCGTGCTGGCGACCGTCGATGCGCAAAGCCGCTGCCGAGGACCGCGCCTGGTCATCGACCGGCGCGATGCCTGGAAGGAGGGCGCCCAGGCGCTCTGGCTCGGCGAACTCGGCCTGCGCCGCGAGACAGCCAATGGCGTGCGCGGCAATCGCCCCTGGGTGCCCAACAGCCCGTCGCGGCAGGCGTTGCCGGTGCGGGCACCGGGTGTGTGATCGTGTTCTCCACGGCCGCGCAACGACGGAGGCGGGGCGGCTCTGCTCGATCTACGAGGGGGGTGACGGCTTTTGTCGGCATGACAACTGCCGGCCTGGAAACGAAAACGGCGACAGTGCGCGTTCCGTTGGGTATCCGGATTGGATTTGCGCTTGCAGGAGGACGCTGCGTCGCGCAGTGACTCGGCCCGTGGCAGAAGCGGGCACTGCTCGTCGAGTTCTACGACGAATGCCGCCGGCCGTACATGTCTTCGCCTGTCAGCTCGTTTGCCTTGATCAGTGTTGCTTCCAACGCCTGATACGCAGGCCCGGCATCCGCTTTCCTGCTTGCCAGATCCATGCATTTGGATCGCAATTTGGCCGTCATTCCAAAGAGGGCTTGAAGGGCTTCTGGCCCCAATCGATCGTCGAGCGACGCGGCTTTCGCAAGATTGAGCGCACGCTCGTATTCGCCGCTCTCGATCGATCCACGAATTTGCTCGGCCAGTGTCATGTCGTGCCCGCCCTTGCTTGAAAAGTCCTCGTCGCTCACGCTCACTCCTCCTCTTAGCGCCGACGTGGCGTTCATCGACGGATATGGCATGAGCCTATTGCCTGGTCGATGACAACGAGAGTCGATGCCGCGTTGCCGCTGCGCAAACAAAAGGTGTCCGCCAATCGAAAATTTCCGGAGCGACGGCCTACCTTGCATCGGCGAAGCAGGATGTCCGCTCGGATTCCATGTAGTTGGGGAGGCGCTCTCCGTCGGTTCTTCATCTTCGTTGGAAGTGCAGCTTCAGGCCGACTGGCCCAACAAACGACTTTCCAGGTCATGGAAATCATCGAGAACATGGTTGTGGAACAAAGGAATACTCGACACCTACGATCTCTATCGTGGCTCTCCGATGCTACCGCTATATATTTCCAGTCGTTTGGAGTGGAGAAGAGATCGAGGTCTACATGACAAACCTTCGTCTTCTTGCCGGAATGATCATTTCGTTGTCGCTAAGCGCGGGGCCTGGGATGGCTCAAAAGCCGCTGGAGCAGTTCGTCTGCACAGGCACCTTCAGTTCCGGCTCCGGGATGGCCGGCTCATCAATCGAAAAGAACGGTACGGCGATCTGTCTTTTCGCTGCCGATACCGACGCCGAAGCGCAGGTTCAGAACACCTGCGGACAGAACGCCGTGTGCGAGGTGACGGCCATGACCCGCATGGACGGCGACGCGCGCATCGTCGAAAAGACGCTGTCTGTCAGGCGTGTCTCCGGTCCGTTGCCCGCAGGTCCGGCCCGGAAGGTCGACAACGGTCAGATTCCGATCGATTCGATTTCCTGCCCCACTCTCGACTTCAAAGCCTTCGCCGAACAATTCTCGAGCAAGATTTCGCTCCAGGCGAAGTTCACGCACTGGCCGCTCAAAACCACGACGATTGATGCAGCTGCGGCGCCGGAGCCCAAGCCGGTGACGAAACAACTCACCGAACAGGACATGTCTTATCCGGTGATGATGGAGATCGGCCGCGCCAAACGCGAAGGCAAGATCGTGCGCATCGAACAGGATGGTGCAACGACAGCCTACGTCGAATATTCCGGGGCGAACTCCGGCGAGAAGTTCCGCTATCTTTTTGTGCGGTCCGGATCGTGCTGGCAGCTGGTAGCGATCGACAACAAGTCGCTTTGAATAGCGCAGGATATGGATCACAGCCTAGATGATCGGCTCCACGCAGGGGAATTCAATAAGGCCTGCAAGGCGATTATCGGCCATGCCGCCGGTAAGAAGGTTCCTCTAGTCCCGCAGGGCTTGCTGGCGTTGCGGCGGCACCTGCGGGCTAGCGCCGCTCCGCTGCATGGCTTCGACGTTGATTCGCGATTCGGCTTTTGCGCGGGAGCGGCAACCATTTCAGTTGGCGCTTGATCCATTGGATGACAGTCGTGCTTTGGATCTGCGGCAGTTGACCCAGGAGAGCGCACATTGGAAGAGCTGTATCCAGGCAAAGGAAATGGCGAAGGATTTCACGCCACCGGCTTTGCCATCGTCTCCCGGTTGTCGAGGCCTTCGCTCACCGAACCGAGCCGATCACTCATTGCAGGTCTCCGGAATTTCGGGCGCGAGAATCTGTTCGTCTACCAGAGCGACTCCAATCCCAATCCAGCTTTTGATTTCAGGCCGCTGACTGGCGGATTTCTCTATAACGCTATCTACTTCGACCGCCGCTTTGCCTTCTCGATCGCGTCGTCGCGCATCGGTGATGTCACTTACGTTTCCGGGGCCGCAGCGCGCGACTACGGCGGCCCCGTAGCTCAGGCAATGATCAGCCTTCAGGCGACTGGTTGCTGGAATCGAGATGGATTGACTCTCGAGATGAGCGGAGAGCTCGGTGACACGGACGCCTTGCTCGGGCGTCCTGTCGAGCGCGAATTTCGGCAGGCTTCCTATGCGGTGAACTTGACCATCCCTTGGCTGACGCTGCGCTTCGTCTTCTACAACGAGATGGGCTTTATCATCGAAAATTACCAGAAATACGGAAAGGAAGACTGATATCGGGTGGCCCGCAATCGCATGTACAGCCCAACCAGAACGTAGAGCGCACCGACGAACTCACCGAGAGGCCGCAGGCCGTGATGCGCCAGCTCGACCAGTCCGGAGAGTAGGGCGGCTTCGTACGCGATGCCGACCGTCGAGATCTTCATCGGCATGGCGAGCCACAGCACCGCGAACAGCGCCAGCTCGGCCTTGCTGGCGAGGTCCTCGACCGGCTGCACGCATGGTGGAACGGCGACGGTGATCTCTTATCGCGCGACGGCGGCATCGACTGGAAGTGCCATCGCGTCGGCGGCTGGCCGACGCCGGTGCAGGGCGACATCGTGTTGGCGACCGTCGATGCGCAAAGCCGCTGCCGCGCCTCGTCATCGATCGGCGCGATGCCTGGAAGAGCGCGGGCACCGGGCGTGTGAGTCTCGGTGATTGCCTCGAGGAGGACAGATCTCCTCTGCCGCGGAGACGCTATCGGATTCAGTCGTCTTCTCTCATCTTTCTCTCCCCTTTGGGAAAGAGGAGAGAGAAGGCGATTGCGTGCGTTGTCCACACCGGGCGATTCGGGCTGGCTACGCTTCTCTATGCGAGCATCGGCAATTTCACCCGGGCCTTTCAGGCTTGGTGCGCGTCGAGTCCGAATGAGCCGGCCCTTTGGCGCAAAATGGATGGCGAGACGTGCCATTCTATGAGCGTTCTCCCCAGCCCGGCATGGAGCCAACGATGGACAGAGCGGTAAGTTGGGAACGGACGCCAGAACGAAAGGGGTGATCAATCGTCTGGGTGTTTGCTTGCGATTCCCCGATGTGGAGCGCGCCGCGAGCATCCCGCGGACCCGGTACCCATGTTCGCACATTGGTCATCCACGATCTCTGCATAGCCGGTGATTCGGGCGCAACAAGACGCGGAGAGCAAGCGGCGTCACCTGGTCGTAACGGCCAGATCGCGCCGCCGGCACCAGCGAACTCAGGTGCCTGTCCACCGACATTTGCCTTATATCGCCGGCTAGTGTCGGCACCTTGAAGAACGAGCAGCGAAAGGAATTGAACGATGGTCCGTAGAGCCTTGATGGGCGGGTTTGCCCTCACTTTGGCGGTGAGCCCGGCTTTTTCACAGGTGTCCACCGAAACGATCAAGTCACTCTCGGCGCCAAGCACAGTCGAGACGCGGGCCGGCAAGCTCGACTTCCAGGATGGCGCGCCGACAGAGGAAACCGCGCGGAAGGTCTATGACACGCTCGATTTCACCCGTGCACTCAGCGCCTACAACAACAGCTTTCGGGGCGCGTCCGCGCTTGCCATCGTCAAGGGGTTCGCACAGATCGGCGTTAGGCCCGGGGATGTCGCCATCTTCTCGGAGCTGATGGATTCGAGCTCGCTGTTCCTCACCGCCAACGCCGACACGATCTACTATTTGACGGCACTCGACCTGAGCAAAGGTCCAATGGTGATCGAGCAACCGTCGGGCGGCATCGGCACGATCAACGACATGTGGTTCTCCTGGGTCATCGACATCGGGACGCCTGGGCCGGACCGCGGCCTCGGCGGGAAGTACCTTATCGTCGGCCCCGGCTACAATGGGCCGCTGCCCGAAGGCGGCTACTTCATCGCTCGGGCGAAGACGAATCTCGCCCTGTATGCCGCACGCGCGAATCTGGTCGGCAACGACCCGAAGCCGGCTGTCGAGAACATCAAGCGCACCATGAAAGTCTATCCCTACCAGCCTGGTGCCTTCGGCACGAGCATCGCCCAGGCCCTCGAGGGGACCGTGCGGATTGCCGGCGAGCCGAAAATTCCCGAGACGAAGTTCGTCGAAGCGTCCGGTCGCTCGTTCAATACGATCCCGCCCAGCGACGTCGGCTTTTTCGAGCTGATCAACGAGAACGTTCAGAACGAGCCCGCCACCAGCTACGACGTGGAGCTGGCCGGCGAACTGGCGGCCATCGGGATCGTGCACGGCAAGGCCTTCAAGCCGGACGACCGGATGAAGAAGATCCTGTCCGATGCGGCCGCGGTCGGGCAGGCGACGGGCCGGGCGCTCAATTGGCGCTTCGCGCTGAAGCATCCCGAGTGGGCCTATTACGAGGGCTCGCATTGGGGCAGCATGCTGTGGGAAGGCGGCGCCTTCTTCGAAACGCCGCCGCCGCTGTTCGAGGGCGGTGTGTTCAAGCCGCTGCCCCCAACCGGCGCCCGCACCCTGGATTCGCGCACGGCCTTCTATTACGGCTACACGCTCGACTCACCGGGCATGATCATGCGCATCCCCGGCGTCGGCTCCCAATATCTGATGGGTTTTCTCGCCTCGGACGGAAAGCCTTTCGACGGCGCGAAGACGTACAAGGTCGTGCTGCCCAAGGACATCCCGGCAGCGGCATTCTGGTCGTTCACGCTCTATGACAACCAGACACGCTCGATGCTGCAGACGCCGCAGAAGTACCCGCGCGCCGGCAGCCAGAGCTACCCGTCGCCTGCGGCGCAGGCAGCCGCCGACGGCACAACCACGGTCTATTTCGGCCCCACCCAGCCGAATGGCGTGGCGCGCGGCAACTGGATCCAAACCGATCCGAACAAAGGCTGGTTCACTATTCTGCGCCTTTACAGCCCGCTTCCGTCGTTCTTCGACAAGAGCTGGCGGCCGAGCGAGATCGAACCCGTCAAGTGAGCTGACGGGGCGGCGGGAGGCGACAATCGCGCGCTGCTGTAAAGGCGCTCCGGTTGTGGCATCAACGCGGCGTTTCCGGAGCGCCGCCCCATGGTCACAGTTCCCGTGATCTCCAGCTACGTATTGCAAGGGCTTCCTGCCTTCGTGCGAGACGAACTTGGAGAAAAGGCACTGCGGCGAGCCAATCGGGCCGCCGCGGTGGATCTCGAATTGATCGAGAGCCGGAACTGCTTCATTCCGCAGCAGGCCGTGGTGAGCTTCGCCAATGCGATCGGCCGGGAGGCAGGCGAGGAGAATCTCGGGCTTCTGATCGCGCCAACCATGGACGTCTCGGCTTACGGCACTTTCGGCGCCTATGTCTTTGGGGCCGATACGCTGGGTCAAGCGATCGACCGCAGTATCGAGGCGCTCGGCTATCACAGCACGGGCGACAGGCTGTCGATGACAGCCTTCGCCGACGAAGTTCGGTTCAGTTACCGCTTCGCGTTGGCGGGCACCGAAGGCCATGACATCGTTGCGTGCGCAGCCGCCGGCGAACTGTTGAGTCTTTTCAGAGCCTATTTGCCCGGCAACTGGCGGCCTCTGCGCGTCGAGCTGGACATCGAAGCGCCTCGCCACCGTTCGCCCTTCGAAGACGTGTTTCAGTGCCCGGTCCTTTTCGGGGCACCGGCGGTGGCGCTGGTCGCCGAGCGCCGTCATCTGGCTGCAGGGGCGAGACGACCATCGCCGTCGATGGTGACGATAGAGGATGTCGCACGGGACCGGCCGGGTGGCGCGCCTCGACGCTTGCTGGACATCGTCGCCGAGCAGATTCGCACCCAGGTGCTGGCCGGTGGAGTGATGATCGACGATGTCGCGCGGTCCATGGATACCAGCACGCGATCCCTGCAACGTGAGCTCCATCAAGCCGGTACGGATTTTCGCAGCCTGACAAGCGCCGTGAGAATTCAGCGCGCCACCGAGCTACTGCAGCACACCAACGGCTCGATCACCTATGTTTCGACGCTGCTCGGTTATTCCTCCCCATCGGGTTTTGCGCGTGCTTTTAAAAAGGTGACAGGCGTCGGGCCGGACGAATTTCGCCGACGACACCGGTCCTTCAACGCCGAACGCGACTGACCATTGCCCCGGTCGGCGTTTGGAACATGTCGAGCACGGTGACATCCTTCTGCGGGGGCGCTTTCGGTGTTGGCTGGGAGGCCTTGTCGCGCGTGCGGCGCGTCAGCAGGAGTGTGCTCATCTCCGCAAGATGGGGGCGGCCCGATCCAGGGTCGGGATGGGCGATGCGCTTGGCGAGTTCGGGATGCAGCAAGCTTTCTATGCGCGCGGCATCGCCGTCATAGAAGCCTTCGATATAGTCGAGGAGGGTTTGCCGGATGGCGGCGGTTTCGGTTGTGCTCATGGCACGACGCTAGTTGTCGCGGTGCCGTCCGATCCAGTCCGCAGATGGCGAGCAGGTAGCTTCGGCGCACTACATCATAGGCGTTAATTTGTTCGGATCGCCAATATCCTCATCCTGAGGAGCCGCGCTCAGCGCGGCGTCTCGAAGGATGGGAACGAGCACCGTGCCTGAGGTCGACCCTTCGAGACGCGGCCCTCTGGGCCGCTCCTCAGGGTGAGGTTTCTTTGTACGCTAGCGCTTACGAGTGGAACACGCCCGACGGCTCTAATTGTACCGGCGGTAGAGCCCGGCCAGGCGACCCTGGATCTTGACGCGGTCGGGGCCGAAGATCCGGGTCTCGTAGGCGGCGTTGGCGGGTTCGAGCGCGATCGACGCGCCCTTCTTGCGCAGGCGCTTGAGGGTCGCCTCGGTGTCATCGATCAGCGCCACGACGATGTCGCCGGACTCCGCGCTGTCGGCGCTGCGGATGATGGCGATGTCGCCGTTCTGGATGCCGGCCTCGACCATCGAATCGCCCTGGACCTCGAGGCAGTAGTGCGCGCCCGATCCCAGCAGCGAGACAGGCACGTCGACGGTCGTGGAATTGTCGCGCAAGGCCTCGATCGGCGTACCGGCGGCGATCCGCCCGTAGAGCGGCAGGCTGAGCGCCTGTGCCTCGTTGGCGGCCTGGATGGCGCCGGCGAGCGGCACACGTTCACCGCGCACGATCTGAGGCACGAAACCTTCGCGGCTTTCCGCGAATCCGGCGCGCCGCGCTTCGGCAAGCAGGGGGGTGACGTTGGCCGCCGGCATGGCCGCCGTCTCCGGCAGCTTCAGGACCTGCAGCGCGCGTGCGCGATGGGGCAGCCGACGCAGGAAGCCACGCTCCTCCAGCCCGGTGATCAGGCGGTGGATGCCGGACTTGGACTTGAGGCGCAGCGCCTCCTTCATCTCGTCGAAGGACGGCGATACGCCATCGTCGTTGAGACGCTTGTTGATGAACATGAGCAGTTCATTTTGCTTGCGGGTTAACACCGTCTTCTCCCCAGACTGTCTACCAGATCTCGGAACAAATCCTGAAACCCGCCACATGTTCTAGTTTAGTTCTTCGCTATGGTCAAGTTATCCCGGGGAAGGCGGGGAGAAGGACAGACAAATCGGGATCAATAGCCGCCGGAAAGTCTCGCGAGATCGATGATCTGGACGATCTCACCCTTGGCACGGGCTGGGTCATGCGGCGGACGGACCAGGAGCGCATTCGCGCCGGCCAGAACGGAGAGCATGGAACTGTCCTGTACCGGGTGCGGCTCGACGACCAGGCTGCCCTCTGCGTCACATGTCGCCGAGGCCCGAACATAGTCTTCGCGCTGATCGTTCTGTTTCACGTCGGCTGCAAGTCGAGCCGGCTGGGTGCCGACGAGGTCACCCGATTGGCCGAGCATCTTGTCGATCGCAGGCTTCAGGAACAGCAGGGCGCAGACCATGGTCGACACAGGGTTGCCCGGCAGGCCGAGCACGCGGGCGCGTTCCCGGGCGGCGAACATCAACGGCTTCCCTGGGCGCATGGCGATGCGCCAGAAATCCATCGCGAAGCCCTGCGCCTTGAGCGCTGCCTGCACGAGGTCGTGGTCGCCGACCGACGCGCCGCCCAGGGTGATCAGCAGGTCGTGCTGTGCGCCGGCGGCGATGCGGTTCTCGATCAGCTTGGCATCGTCGCGCGCGATGTCGAACAAGGTCGGCTCGCCGCCCCAGCCGCGCACCAGCGCGGCAACGGCGATACCGGAGGAAGAGACGATCTGGTTGCGACCGACCGGTTCGCCCGGCATCACGAGCTCGTCGCCGGTCGAGAGGATCGCAATCCGCGGTTTGCGATGGACCGAAAGCCACGGCAGATTCATGGCCGCCGCCAGCGCCACGTCGCGGCTGGTCAGCAAGCGGCCTGCCGCGAAGGGACTGTCGCCGGCCTTGAAGTCGAGGCCGGCCTTGCGGACATGCCGTCCCGGCCGCGGTGCCTCGAGGATGCTGATCTTCGCGCCGTCGGCTTTGGTGTCCTCCTGGATCACGATCGAATCGGCGCCGGCGGGCAGGGGGCCGCCCGTGAAGATGCGCACGGCTTCGCCGGCCTGCAGGACCTGATCGTAGGAACCGCCCGCCGGGGCCTGTCCGACGAGCGTGAGCGTGCCCGGTGCGGTCGGCACGTCGGCGGCGCGCACGGCATAGCCGTCCATGGCCGACAGGTCGGCCGGCGGCTGCGTGAGACGGGCCGCTGGCGGGACCGCCAGGACGCGGCCTGCCGCGTCGGCCACCGACACCATTTCGGCCGGCAGCGCTTCGAAGGCGGCGATCACGCGGGAATGGGCGTCACGAACGGAGAGCATTGCCGGACCTCGCGTTCTTGGTGCTGGCATTCCTGGCGCGGGCGTTCCCGGCGCTGGCATTCCAGGTGCCGGACTTGCCGCCCGATTTGTGGACCAGGCGAATGTCGGAAATCGTCATGCCGCGGTCGACCGCCTTGCACATGTCGTAGACGGTGAGGGCTGCGACCGATGCTGCCGTCAGCGCCTCCATCTCGACACCGGTGCGGCCCTTCAGCTTGCAGGTCGCCTCGACATCGACAGCCTTGCGTCGCGTGTCGAGCGACAAGGTCACGGCGACCGACGACAGCGACAGCGGGTGGCAGAGCGGGATCAGCTCGGGCGTGCGCTTGGCGGCCATGATGCCGGCGAGCTGGGCGACGGCGAGCACGTCGCCCTTCTTGGCCTTCTTGTCGCGGATCAGCTTCAAGGTCGCGGCCTGCATGGTGACGCTGGCGCGCGCCACGGCGATGCGCTCGGTCACGTCCTTGTCGCCGACATCGACCATGTGGGCGTTGCCGGTCTCGTCGAAGTGGGTGAGGGCTGCTTTGCGCCTCATGCCGCCCCTCGGCGCTTTTCCGGCGTCAGGATCTCACGCACCGCGCCTTCGACGTCCGGCTTGCGCATGAAGCTTTCGCCGATCAGGAAAGCCGAGGCTCCGACCTTGGCCATGCGCGCAAGGTCGGCCGGCGACCCCAGTCCGCTCTCGGCCACCAGCACGCGATCGCGCGGCACCCGCGGCGCGAGCTGCTCGGTCGTCGCGAGATCGACCACCAAGGTCTTGAGGTTGCGGTTGTTGACGCCGATCAGGTCGCTGTCGATGCGGAGCGCCCGGTCGAGCTCGGCGCCGTCGTGCACCTCGACCAGCACGTCCATCTCCCAGCGATGCGCCAGCTTGGCGAGATCGGCCGCCATGCCGTCATCGAGGCAGGCCATGATCAGCAGGATGCAGTCAGCACCCAGCGCGCGCGCCTCGGCGACCTGGTAGAGGTCGATCATGAAGTCCTTGCGCAGCACCGGCAGCCCGCAGGCATTGCGCGCCTGCACCAGGAACTCGTCCTTGCCCTGGAAGTAGGGCTCGTCGGTCAGAACCGAGAGGCAGGTGGCGCCGCCGCGCTCGTAGGCGCGGGCGAGGGCAGGTGGGTCGAAGTCCTCGCGGATCAGCCCCTTGCTGGGCGAGGCCTTCTTGATCTCGGCGATCAGCCCGTAGCCGCCCGACTTGATGGTGCGCTTGAGGGCTGCCGCAAAGCCGCGCGGCTTGTCGGCGCGCAATGCCGCGTCCTCGACCTCAGCAAGCGAGCGCTTGGCCTTGCGCGTTTCGAGGTGGCGGCGCTTGTCGGCGACGATCTTGGCCAGGGTATCGCTCATGCGCAGATCCTCTTCAGCGTCTCGAGGGCGGCTTTGGCTTTGCCGCTGTCGATCGAGGCGACGGCAAGCGCGGCGCCATCCTTCAGGTTCCGGGCCTTGCCGCCCACCATCAGTGCCGCGGCGCTGTTCAGCACCACGATATCGCGAAAGGCATTCTTCTCGCCGCCCAGAACGCGATGAATGGCTTCGGCATTGTGCGCCGGATCGCCTCCCTTGAGTTCGGCCAGCGACGCCCGCTTCACGCCGACCTCTTCCGGGGTAATCTCGATTTCGCTCACCTTGCCGTTCTCCAATGACGCTGCCCAGCTCGCGGTCGTGGTCGTGAGCTCGTCCATGCCGTCCTGGCCGTGCACGACCAGTGCCCGCTCGAGGCCGAGCTGGCGAAGCCCCTCGGCGACCGGCCGCAACCAGCGACGGTCGAAGACGCCGACCAGCTGCCGCCGGACGAGGGCAGGGTTCGACATCGGGCCGAGCAGATTGAAGATCGTGCGCGACGGCGCGAGCTCGACCCGTGGCCCCGCGACATTGCGCATGGCGCTGTGGTGGCGCGGTGCCATCAGGAAGCAGACCTTGGCCTCGGCCAGCGCCTTCTCCAGGGTCTCTATCGGCAGGTCGACACTGATGCCGAGTGCACTCAGCACGTCGGCGGCTCCCGACTTGGAGGTGAAGGCGCGGTTGCCGTGCTTGGCGACGGGGATGCCGGCGCCGGCCACGACGAAGGCCGAGCAGGAGGAGACGTTGTAGGTTCCGTGATGGTCGCCGCCGGTCCCGACGATGTCGATTGCGTCGGCGGGGGCTCGCACACGCAGCACCTTGGCGCGCAGCGCCCGTGCGCCGCCAGCGAGTTCCTCCGCGGTCTCGCCACGCACCTTGAGGCCCATCAGGAAGGCCCCCATTTGCGCGGGCGTGGCGTCGCCGCTGGTCATGATGTCGAAGGCCCGCTCTGCCTCGTCGATGCCGAGCGGCTCGCCGTTACCCACTTTGGCCAGAAGGCCGCGAAAATCGTCGATATCGCCGCTCACGAGAAGAACACCGTGTTGATTTGTCCCTTGCCGGCCCAGCCGGCGGGCGCGAAGCTATATCACATGGTTCAAGAACTCATCCTCAAGGTCACCGGCATGGATTGCGACGGCTGCGTAAAGGCCGTCACGCGTGCCGCCACCGGCGCTGGTACTGCGCCGCTTTCCGTCGATCTCAAAAGCGGCGAGATGCGCCTGCCGGCAGGCGCCGACGTCGCGGCCATCTCCAAGGCGATCCAGCGCGCCGGTTTCGGCGTCGCCAACTGACGGTTTTCACCTAAGGCACTGAAAACAAGGGATATTTTCGTCAAAGATATCTGCTTGCGCATATAATAAGCAAGCTTATATTAAGTCTCCTTAGGAGAGACGATGGAATCCCCCGACCGCAATGTCAGTTTCCTGCTGCACGACGTGGCGCGCCTGATGCGCAAGCGCTTCGAGCAGAACGCGCGCAGCCTCAAGCTGACGCGCTCGCAGTATCAGGTGCTGGCGCATCTCTCGCGGAACGACGGCATTCAGCAGGGCAGCCTCGCCGAGCTGATCGAGGTCGAGCCCATCACCCTGACCCGTATCCTGGACCGGCTGGAAGAGGCGGGCCTGGTGGAGCGCCGCGCCCATCCGACGGACCGCCGGATCCGGCAGATCCACCTCACCGACAAGGCGCACCCCCTTCTGGAAGAGATCTTCGCCATCGCCGCGGTGACACGCGGGCAGGCTTTCGACGGGGTGAGCGAAGCAGATCGCGACCGGCTGTTCGCGCTCCTGTCCACCATCAAGGCGAACCTTCTGGACAGGGGGACGGCGAGCACTGAGACGAGCGCCGGCGACAGGAGAGCAAGCAATGGCTGACCGGCAATCCTTTCGGCGCTCTGACCTCGTCGACGAGGTCGAGGCGCCGACTCCGGTGTCGCGTCCGATGGGGCGCCCGGCTCAGGCTCCCTCGATCATGAGCAGGGTGAAACTGCGGCGGCCGAAGAACCTGCGTCGCGTGCTCCTGACGCTGGGCCCGGCGATCGTGCTGGCGGCCGGTCTCTTCACGTATATGACGGGCGGCCGCTATGTCTCGACCGACAACGCCTACGTCCATGCCGGCAAGTTGACGGTCGCCACGGACGTGCCCGGCATCGTGGCCAGTGTCGCCGTGCATGAAAGCCAGAGGGTCGAGAAGGGCGACGTCCTGTTCACGCTCGATCAGGAGCCGTTCCGGATCGCGCTGGCCGGCGCCGAGGCCAACCTCGGCACGGTGCGCAACCAGATCACCACGCAGCAGGCGACCTATCGCCAGAAGACGGCCCAGATCGAGCAGGCGAAGACCGACGTCGCCTTCTACGAGACCACGGCGCAGCGCCAGCAGGATCTGCTGAAACGCGGTGTCTCGGCCCAAGCGACGTTCGATCAGGCCAAGCGCGACCTCGATGCCGCGCGGGAACGCCTCGCCATGTCGCAACACGATGCAGACGCGGCACTGGCTCAGCTGGGCGGCAACGCCAATGGGCGTATCGAGGATCATCCCAACTACCTTGCGGCCCAGGCCCAGGTCGACAAGGCGCGACGCGACCTCACGCGCACGACCGTCCTCGCGCCGATCCCCGGCATCGTGACCAATGTCGACGCCCTGCAGGTCGGCGAATATCTGCCGACCGGCCAGGCGGCTTTCAGCCTGGTCTCGTCGGTCGATGTCTGGGTCGAGGCGAACCCCAAGGAATCCGACCTCACCTACCTGAAGCCCGGTGATGCCGCGACGATCACCATCGATGCCTATCCCGGCCGCGAATGGCGCGGTGTCGTGACCAGCCTGGCCCCGGCGACCGGGGCCGAGTTCTCGGTGCTGCCGCCGCAGAATGCCACCGGCAACTGGGTAAAGGTCGTGCAGCGCGTGCCGATCCGGCTCAAGGTCGAGATGCCGGCCGACGCACCGCCGCTGCGCACCGGTATGAGCGCCAATGTCGATATCGACACTGGCCATCAGCGCCAGCTCGGCGATCTGTTCGGCGGCCTGTTGGTGGCGGGCGGCAGGTGATCGGACTCTAGCCATGTCGTCGGCGGCTCCTCGTGCGGTCGGTGCGGCGCCTGCGAACGTCGCGCTGCTGACGGTCTGCGTCATGCTGGCGACGATCATGCAGGCGCTCGACACGACCATCGCCAATGTCGCGCTGCCCTACATGCAGGGGTCGCTGTCGGCGACCACCGACCAGATCAACTGGGTCCTGACCTCCTACATCGTGGCTGCCGCCATCGCGACACCGGTGACCGGCTTCCTCGAGCAGCGGCTCGGCCGCAAGCGCCTGTTCCAGATCGCTGTCGTGGGCTTCACCGTCGCTTCGGTTCTGTGCGGCATCGCCATGTCGCTGCCCGAGATGGTGCTGTTTCGCGTGCTGCAGGGCCTGTTCGGGGCCTCGCTGGTGCCGCTCTCACAGGCCGTGCTGCTCGACTCCTACCCGAAGGAGAAGCACGGTTCGGCGATGGCGATGTGGGGCGTCGGCGTCATGGTCGGTCCGATCCTGGGACCGGTGATCGGTGGATGGCTGACCGAGGCCTACAATTGGCGCTGGGTCTTCTACATCAATGTGCCGATCGGCATCCTGACCTTCTTCGGCCTGTCCGCCTGCCTCTCCGAGACACCGGTCCGCAAGGGCGGCTTCGACTGGTTCGGCTTTGCCATGCTGAGCCTCGCCATCGGCTCGTTCCAGATGATGCTGGACCGCGGCGAGCAGCTCGACTGGTTCTCCTCGACCGAGGTGGTGATCGAGGCCGTGCTGGCGGCGCTGGCGTTCTATCTGTTCCTTGTCCAGACCTTCACGGTCAAGAATCCCTTCATCGATCCGGCGATCTTCAAGGACCGCAACCTTTCGGTCGGGCTCTGCTTCATCTTCGTGGTCGGCATCATCCTGCTGGCCTCGCTGGCGCTGATCACGCCCTACCTGCAGAACCTGATGGGGTATCCGGTGATTACTGCCGGCCTGGTGCTGGCGCCGCGCGGCATCGGCACGATGTTGGCCATGATGGTGGTGGGGCGCATCATCAACAGGGTCGATCCACGGGCGCTGCTGGTGCTGGGCCTGCTGATCACCGCAGAGGTGCTGTGGGAGATGACACGCTTCACGCCCAGCGTCTCCGAAGCGACCCTGATCCGCACGGGCGTGATGCAGGGGGCGGGGCTCGGCTTCATGTTCGTGCCGCTCTCGACCATCACTTTTGCGACCCTGCCGAGCCACCTGCGGACCCAGGGCACGGCGCTCTACAGCCTGATGCGCAACATCGGCTCCAGCATCGGCATCTCGCTGGTGATCTTCCTGCTGACCCGCAACACCCAGCTCGTCCATGCCGAGCTGGCGGGACAGGTGACGCCGTTCAACGACGCGCTGGGCCAGGCCGGACCGTCGCATTTCTGGAATCTCGCAACGACCGTCGGCAAGGCGGCGCTCAACGCCGAAGTGACCCGGCAGGCGAGCATCATAGCCTATGCCAACGACTTCAAGCTGATGATGCTGGTGGCGCTGGTCGCACTGCCGCTGGTGCTGCTGCTGAAGAAGGCCAAGGGACAACCAGGCGGCGCGCATGCCGCGGTGATGGAGTGACCGTTCACCGGACCGCGGGCCTCCAGGCCCGCCTTCATGGCCGAGTCTGGAGACCCGCGGTCCCAGCAAAGACGCTCATGGGCGCTAGCTTACAAAGGTACCTCACCCTGAGGAGCGGCCCGCAGGGCCGCGTCTCGAAGGGTCGGCAACAGACTCAGTGCTCGTTTCCAGCCTTCGGTTGCCTCAGGCCATGCCCTTCGAGACGGCCGCTGCGCGGCCTCCTCAGGATGAGGTCATTGTTGGATCGCCTAAAGTTGGCTTCATTCGATCTTCACGCCGGCGTCCTGGACGATCTTGCGCCACTTGGTGTTTTCGATGGCGATATAGGCCTCGAATTCCTGCCGTGATTCCTTGGCGGGAACGAAGGACAGGCCTTTCAGCTTCTCGAGCACGTCCGGGTCCTTGAGGATGCGCATGACCTCGGCGCTGATCCGGTCGAGGATCGGTTCCGGCGTACGCGCAGGCGCCGAGAGGCCGATCCAGCCGACGGCGACCACGCCATAGAGCCCTTGCTCGGCGATCGTCGGCACGTCGGGCAGGAACGGCGATCGGCGCTCGTCGGCGATGCCGATGGCTTTCACCTTGTCGGCCCGAACCGGCCCGACGGCACCCGGAACGGCATCGGACAGGATCTGGATGTCACCGCCCTGGAGGGCGAGCTGCGCCTCGGCGTTGCCCTTGAAGGGGACGTGGGTGAGCTTGATGCCGGCGGCATTCTTCAGCATCTCGACAGCCAGGTGGCTGGCCGAGCCGTTGCCCGAGGAGCCGTAGAAGAGCTCCGACGTCTTGGCCTTGGCGATCAACTGCGGCACCGACGCGATGCCGCTCTTGAGGCTTGCCATGACGACCTGCGGCGTCAGGCCGATATTGGCGATCGGCGCGAAATCCTTCTGCGGATCGTAGGGCAGCTTCGGGTACAGCGCGGGTCCGATGCCGTGCGTGGAAATCGTCACCATCAGCAGCGTGTAACCGTCGGGTGCCGCCTTGGCGGCGACGTCGGCGCCGATCTGGCCGCCGGCGCCGGGGCGGTTCTCGGCGATCACCTGCTGGCCGAGCGCCTTGGTGAGCTGGTCGGCCATCAGGCGCGCCAGGATGTCGGTCGCCTGGCCGGCGGGGAAGGGCACGATGATGCGGATCGGTTTGGCGGGCCAGGTCTGCGCCTGAGCCAAGGGCGCAACGGCCATCGATGCCGCCGATGCGAGAAAGAGCCGCCGATCCAGCATGCACGCCTCCCTGCCGTCGGCTTCCATGCCGACCTTGTTTGCGGAGCTTAGTGGACACATCGCCCAAGAGTCCTCTCCCACGTAGGGGGAGAGGAGGCGTGAAAGAAGGCAGACGTCAGGCCCGGGAAGACGTCGCGAGATGGTCCGCCAGCGCTTCCGTCAACCGGCCTTGCTCCGTCTCCGACCCGACGGTGATGCGAATGAAGTCCGATACTCTCGGGCCGGAAAAATGCCGAACAAGAACGGCACGCTCGCGCAACGCGGCCGACAGGGCCGCACCGGTATGGTTCGGATGTCGGGCGAAGACGAAATTGGCGCTGGACGGCAGAACTTCGAAGCCAAATCGGATCAGAGTCGCGGTCAGCTTCTCCCTATTGGCGATAATCGCCGATCGCTTCTCCTGGAAATAGGTCTCGTCCTGCAGGGCGGCCACGGCACCCGCCTCGGCAAGCTGCCCCAGGGGATAGGAATTGAAGCTGTCCTTAACGCGCACGAGCGCCTCGATCAGCGTCGCGTCGCCGATCGCGTAGCCGACGCGAAGGCCGGCCAGCGCCCGTGACTTGGACATGGTCTGGACGACCAGAAGATTTGCATGGTCGTGGATCAGAGGCACGGCCGTTTCTGCGCCAAAGTCGACATAAGCCTCGTCGATCACGACTGGCACGTCGGACCGGTTGCCGACGAGCTGCTCGATCTCGGCGCGCGACAGGGCAATTCCCGTCGGGGCGTTCGGGTTGGCGATGATGATCGAGCCGCCGCGCGCCCTATAGTCGCTGAGGCAAATACGCATGTCGGCGTCGAGCGGGACCGTCTCGTGATCGATGCCCAGCAGTCGGCAATAGACGGGATAGAAGCTGTAGGTGACGTCCGGATAGAGCAGCGGTTCGGGCTGCTTCAGCAGCGCGGCGAAGGCATGTGCCAAGACCTCGTCCGAACCATTGCCGACGAAAACCTGCGCGGGGGTAACGCCGTGATAGTCGGCGAGCGCTTCGCGAAGTCGCAGGGACTGCGGGTCCGGGTAGAGGCGCAACGTTCCGGCGGCGGTCGATCGAATGGCGTCGATCACCCTCGGCGACGGCTCGAAGGGATTTTCATTGGTGTTGAGCTTCACCAAATCGGCGATCCGAGGTTGTTCGCCCGGGACATAGGGTGACAGACCTCGGGCGAGCTCCGACCAATAGCGGCTCACGGATTCCTCTCTCGAATAATAGAAGCGGCCCCGGCCGCTGCGGTCAGGCCGCCTTCTTGCGGTTCTGCTGGCTCGGATGATCGCCGGCGATCTTCAGGAAGTTCTCGAGGATCTTGTGGCCGTGCTCGGAGGCGATGCTCTCCGGATGGAACTGCACACCGTGGATCGGCAGGGTCTTGTGCCGCAGTCCCATGATGATGTCGCCGGTTTCGGCCGTGACCTCGAGCTCCGTCGGAAAGCCTTTCCGGTCGACGATCAGCGAATGGTAGCGCGTCGCCTGGAAAGGCGAGGGGACGTCCTCGAACACGCTCTGGTTCTTGTGCTGAACGCCCGACAGCTTGCCGTGCATGGGCGTCGGCGCGCGAACCACCTTGCCGCCGAAGACCTGGCCGATTGCCTGATGGCCGAGGCAGACACCGAACAACGGCACCTGATCGCGTGCAGCGGCCTCGATGAGGTCCATACAGATGCCGGCTTCGTTGGGGGTGCAGGGGCCAGGTGACAGCACGATGCCGGCAGGTTTCAGCGCCAGCGCCTCGTCGACCGTGATCTGGTCGTTGCGGTGCACGATGCAGTGCGCCCCCAGATCGCCCAGAAAGTGGACAAGGTTGTAGGTAAAGCTGTCATAGTTGTCGATCAGCAGAAGCAAAACGCACCCAATCGATCCTGAGGATTGCCGGCGACCATTTTCGCGGAATCGACCGGCGAAGGAAAGAGGTTAGCGGTGAAGGAAAGAGGTTAGACGGGGCATGGCCCTCGGCGAAAGACAGGAAGCAAACGGCCGATCGAGCCTGTCGGATCGCGCCGCCGCCGCCACTCTGGCCTGGACCCGCCGGTTCGTGCGCGCCCAGAGCCGATTGCGGTCGAGCGAGATGGTGCAGATCCTGGCCTGCGCGGCGCTCGGCGTGCTGGTCGGAGCGGTCGTCAGCGGCATTCATGCCTGCGTCGACCTCGTGCATCGACTGGCCTTCGGCCTGTCGTTCGACCATTCGCTCAGTACGGGTATCCATGTCGATCCGCTGAGGGCTCTCACGATACCGGCAGTCGGTGGCCTCGCCCTCGGCCTGGGGGCGCTCGTCATTCGTCGCTTCCGGTCGAGCGACATCGTCGACCCGATCGAGGCCAATGCGCTGCACGGCGGCCGCATGTCGATGTCCGACAGCGTGCGCCTGACGGGAGCCACCGTGCTGTCGAATGCGTCGGGTGTGTCGGTCGGCATGGAGGCGGGCTACAGCCAGCTCGGTGCCGGCCTCTTCGCAAAGTTCGGGCAGTATTTTCGTCTGCGCCGGGCGGATCAGCGGATCTTCGTCGGTGCCGGAGCGGCCGCGGCCATCGCGGCGGCCTTCAACGCACCGCTGGCAGGGGCCTTCTACGGCTACGAACTCATCGTCGGCGGCTACTCGGTGCGGGCGCTCGCGCCCATTGCAGCGGCCGCGCTCACCAGCACGCTGACACAACGCGCCTTGCTCGACCCGGCGCCGATGTTCAGCGTCGGCGAAATCCAGGCCTTCAGTGCCTGGCTCTATCCCTTGTTCGCGCTCCTGGGCGTCCTGGCGGCCGCGTTCAGCATCCTCACCATGCAGGCAGTGACCTGGGTCGAACGCGGCCTGCGCTGGCTACCCCTGCCGCGCTGGCTGCAACCTGCGATCGGAGGTCTTCTGGTGAGTGCCGTCGCGGTGGCGGTTCCTCAGGTGCTGGGCGCCGGACACGGCGCCATCCAGCTTGTCTTCGACGGCAGTTTCACCCTGGGGATGCTCGCCGTCCTGCTGGTGGCCAAGCTCGTGGCGTCGGCCTTGTCGCTGGGCGCGGGGTTTCGCGGCGGCATGTTCAGCTCGTCGCTGCTTCTGGGCTGCCTGTTCGGCGCCCTGTTCGCCGACCTCGCGCGGTTGGTGGCGCCCGACCTGGTCAGCCAGCCCTCCTTGATGATGATGGTCGGCATGGGCGCCGTGGCGGCCTCGGTTATCGGCGCCCCCTTCACCATGGTATTCCTCATTCTCGAAGGGACCGGCAACTTTCCGGTCACGGTGGCGGTGCTGGTCGGTGTGGTCGTCGCGTCGACCATCGTGCGCCTTACCTTCGGCTTCTCCTTTTCGACCTGGCGCTTTCACCAGCGCGGTGTCGGGATTCACAGTCCGCACGATGTCGGCTGGCTGGCCGACCTGACGGTGGGGCGCCTGATGCGCGCCGATCCCAAGCTCGTCTCCGCGGCGATGCCGCTTGCCGAACTGATCGAGATGCATCCGCCCGGGCATGGAAAGGGTGTGTTCGTGGTCTCCGAAACCGGAACCTTCATCGGGTCGCTCGATGCGGCGGCGGTCCATCAGGCCGAGCAGGACAAGGACGACAGCAACGAGGTGGAGAGTCGGACTGCGGGCGACTTCGCCGTGGACGGCGATCTTTTCCTGCTGCCCTCCGACAATGTGCGATCAGCCTTGGCACGCTTCGAGGAAAAGGAGCTCGAAACCCTGCCGGTGCTGGCGTCGGCCAGCGACCGCGCGATCGTGGGTTACCTCACGGAGCAATATGCGCTGCGCCGCTACAACCACGAGCTGGAACGGCGCCGCACGGCCGACCTGGGCGAACGCAACCTGTTCTCGGTGTCCGAGCCGCGGCGTTGATCATCCGTCGGTCTTGGCCAGCGACTGTTTGACCAACGTCGGCAACGTCACCGCCAGCAGGCTGGCGACAGCCAGGTTGCCGCGGGCGTTCATATGGGCGTTTGCGTAGAAATCCTGCGGCTTTGGCTCGGTCGCGAGACGCCGGTAGGTGTCCACGGTGGCAATGCCATGAGCCGTGGCACAGTCGAGCAACGCCTCGATAAGCTGCCGCTGGTGCTTCAAGTACCAATGATTGGTCCAGGTATCGGGCGGATACTGGGCCATCAGGATGACCTTGATGCCGTGTTCCGCCTGTAGGCCTGCAAGGCGTCCGACGAGCCGTTTGGCGATTTCCAGCCCGAAGCCGGAACGATGGACCCGAACGTGATAGCCAAACACGTGCTGCAGGATCGGAGGGAGCGACAGCAAGGTCGTGTCCAGCCGCCCCCGGATATGACGGGGCACTCTTGTCATACCGGGCTTGGGCACCGGCACACCCTTGAGAACCAGTTGGTCGTTCTCGACCACGAACCAGGGCTTGTTGCGCCACCACATGCGGCGCATCTCCGCGCGCTGGACATCGTGGGTGATGAAGCTCGCGACGACGACCGACGGCCGATACCTGGCAACGAGCTGTTCGGCCCGCAGGACCATCTGGTCGAAGCCGTAGCCGGTCACGCCACCATTGAGCACACGGCGGCCGGTGAGCCGCTGCAGCTGAGCCGGCCACGCCTCTTCGTCGCGCACCTCGTCGCCGTAGGTGTAGGAATCGCCCACGGCCAGGATCGGCCCTTGGTCTATCGGCTCTTCGCCTGTCAGCCCGTCGTTCGGGGCCGGCATCTCGCCGGTGAACCGAAGGCCATCGGCATCGATCGTATGGAACGAACGGCCGACCCCTGGGCCGCTGAAGCCGGGGTTCAGCGCGTGGCCCAGATGGTCGTCATGGACGAAGAGCGAATTCTCCGACATTTCAGGCCGATGTAGCCGAAAATCTGCGGCATTCACAGACCTTCTCTGGCGAGTTTGTGCTGTCGGATTCGTGCCGCGACGCGGCGCATGATCAAGCCACAGGCTATGCTTTCATGTTCCTCTCCCCCTTGGGGGCTAGGTGAGGGGGGCCGTGACAGCAGGCTCTTGTGATCTAGGCGTCCTTTACTTCCCTCTCACCCGGCCTCTCCCCCGAAGCGGGGGAGAGGAGAATGAAGGGGGCGACCCTATCCCTGGTTCAGTTCCGGAAAATCTTCCTCCCGGAATTCGGCGGCGACCCGCTGGTTCTCTGCCGCGCGCTTCTCTTCGTCACGGCGCAGCTCGACGCGGCGGATCTTGCCGGAGATGGTCTTGGGCAGGTCGGCGAACTCGAGGCGGCGAATGCGCTTGAAGGGAGCCAGCCGGCCGCGCAGGTGACGGAAGATCGAGAGTGCCGTCTCGCGGTCGGGTTTGCCGCTGGCGGTCAGCATCACATAGGCCTTGGGCACGGCCAGCCGCACCGGGTCGGGAGCGGGGACGACGGCGGCTTCGGCGACGGCCGGATGCTCGATCAGCACGCTCTCCAGCTCGAAGGGGCTGATGCGATAGTCCGAGGCTTTGAACACGTCGTCGGCGCGGCCGACATAGGTGAGGTAGCCGTCCTTGTCCCGCGAGGCGACGTCGCCGGTACGATAGACGGTGCCGGTGATCGAGGCGATCGAGCCGTCGTCCTGCTGATAGCCGCGCATCAACGCGGCCGGCCGCTGGTCGAGCGCGATGCAGATCTCGCCTTCCGCGGCATCCTTGTCGTCGGCATCGAGCAGGCGGATACGATAGCCGGGCAGGGGGCGGCCCATCGACCCCGGCTTCACCGGCTGGCCCGGCGGATTGCCGACCTGTGTCGTGGTTTCGGTCTGGCCGTAGAAGTCACGGATGGTGAGGCCCCACGCCTTCTCGACCTGCTCGATCACCTCCGGGTTCAAGGGTTCGCCGGCCGCCAGAACCTCGCGCAGCTTGGTCTTGCAGGCTTTCAGGTCTTCCTGGATCAGCATGCGCCAGACCGTGGGCGGGGCGCAGAGCGTGGTGACGTCGTTGGCGACGACGGCGTCCAGCAGGTAGCGCGCGTTGAAGCGCGGCTGGTTGGCGATGAAGATCGTGGCGCCGGCGATCCAGGGGGCGAAGAAGCAGCTCCAGGCGTGCTTGGCCCAGCCCGGCGAGGAGATGTTGAGATGCACGTCGCCCGGCTGCAGGCCGAGCACGTAGATCGTCGTGAGATGTCCCACCGGGTAGCTGCGGTGCGAGTGCAGCACCAGCTTGGGCTTGGCTGTTGTCCCTGAGGTGAAATACAGCAGCATCGGATCGTCAGCCTGGGTCACGCCGTCCGGCACGAACGGGGCAGGCTGCTCCAGCAGCTTGGCGTAAGCATGCCAACCGCTGGGCGCGTCGCCGACGGCAATACGCGTCAGGCCGGGATCGAAGCCCTCGAACTTGGGCGCGTCGCCGGCGCCGGCCACGATATGGCGCGCCCGACCGCGCTCGAAGCGGTCCGCGAGATCCACAGGTGTGAGCAGGGTGGTGGCGGGAATGACCACGGCACCGAGCTTCATGGCCGCCAGCATGGTTTCCCAAAGCGGCACGACGTTGCCCAGCATGACCAGGATGCGGTCGCCGCGCTTCACGCCCAAGGCCCGCAGGCCGTTCGCGACGCGGTTCGAGCGCTCCGACAGCTCGGCGAAGGTGAGGGCGGCCGCCCCGTCACCCACGATCTTGAGGGCCAGCCGGTTGGCCGACGCTCCACGGGCGAGCTCGGCATCGAACCAGTCGAGCGCCCAGTTGAAATGATCGAGCTCGGGCCAATGGAAGTCGCGATACGCCGCGTCGTAGTCACCGCGCTTGGCCAAGAGAAAATCCCGTGCCGCCTTGTACGCTTCGACACCCATTGCCCGACCTCGTTGGTTCTTGTTTCGAACCCGATCCTGAGCCGAATGAGGGGCAGCATCAAGAAAAGCGCACTACTCCTTTCCCGGCATCGCGCGTAGTTTCCGGACAACGAGAAAAGAACCGCCTTGGTCGTCGAACCCCTCATCGTCGCGCTGCTGTTGGCGGCAGCGCTGATGCACGCAACATGGAACGCCATCCTGAAGTCCGACCAGTCGGACCGGCTGGCGACGTTCGGCATCATCATGACCACCGGCACCGTCATGGGGCTGTGCGTCGTGCCCTTCGTGCCGATGATCGAGCCGGGAGCCTGGAAGTATCTCCTGTCCTCGGTGGCGATCCATCTCGCCTACTACTTCTTCCTGCTCAAAGCCTATTCGTACGGCGATCTCAGCCATACCTATCCCATTGCGCGCGGCATGGGCCCGCTTCTGGTTGCGCTGGTCTCGGGCCGCATGATCGGCGAGCATCTGCGCCCCCAGGATATCGCTGGCGTCCTGCTGCTGAGTTTCGGCCTGATCGCGCTCGCCATGCCGCTCAAGAGCGTCGTACCCCGGCCGGGCAGCCGGCACGGGCTGGCCACCCTGTTCGCGATGCTGACGGGTGTGACGATCGCCGCCTATATCATCGCCGACGGGCTGGGCGTCCGCGCCGCCGGACCAAGCTTCGAGCACCGCATCTCCTATATCGCCTGGCTCGCGGTCGTCGAAGGCCCGTGGCTGCTGGTTCTGGCTGTCGTGCTGCGCCCCGGAACGATTTGGGGACATCTGAAGCGCACCTGGTATCGCGGCATGATCGGCGGGATCGTCGCCAATCTCGGCTATGGCATTGCGATCTATGCGCTGGTCCTCGGACCAATGGCGCATATTGCGGCCCTGCGCGAAACCTCCGTACTGTTCGGCGCGCTGATCGGCACGCTGGTGCTGGGCGAGCCGTTCGGCGGCCGACGAGTCGCTGCCGCGGCCGTCATCGTGATCGGGCTCGTGCTGATGAACGGACCGCAGCTCATTTGAGCGGTGTAATTCCTCTGCCCTGCGGCGGAGGCAGAGATCGTTCCCGCCTCCCCATTTGAATGCTAGGGAGTGGACACATCGTTCATCAGTCCTCTCCCACGCAGTGGGAGAGGAAGGGACCCGTTGCGTAGCAACGGGGAGGTGAGGGTGTGCGAGACGGAAAAGGTGTGCGGGTAGAGAAATCCCCCTCTGTACGGCCGGGCGGATGGGTAACGGTTTAGACCGGGAGGATGGGTAACACCTTTCACCCCGGAGGCTGGGTGTGCTGGGCCAGCCGATCCTCGCCGGCCGGCGAGGATCGGCAGATCCGGCCGCGGTGATCGAGGATGCCCAAGACGACTGGCCCATAATGTAGGCACCATCGCCCGTCGTCGAGTTCCTCGAGGCCGACGGGTTCGCCGACCAGGAGCTGGCTGAGGTACAGCAGCTCGCCTTGCCATTTAATCTCGCCATTGTGGCGGACGCGGCGCACCTCGAGGAGATCAGGATAGTCCGGCTCGCGGAGGCGCCCCGTGTAGCGACGCGGCGAGCCGGCGTAGTGGCGCGCCGGCGGCGTCTGGCCCAACGCTTCATGCGGCCGCTCTTCGTTGTAGACTTGGCGGAACGCATCGAACGACCGTTGCTGAGCCCGTCGATTCGCCGCCGGCGGACTGGCCGTCTCGCGCTTGAGCGTCAGATGGAAGCGCTCGTGCCGGCCGTTCTGCTGCGGCTTGCCCTTCTGGATGCGTTCAGGCGTGACACCGACCTTGATCAGCCGCACCGACAGCGACGACAGGCCACCCAGCGCCGTGCTGGCAAACGGCGGGCCGTTATCGGAGCGCATGCGCAGCGGCAGGCCATACTCGCGGAAAGCCGCGTCGAGGATCGGCCACACCGACTTCCCGTCGGGGTGATCCACGGCCTGGCAGCGCAGCAGATAGCGGCTGTGGGCATCGTTCAGGGTCACCGGGTCGCAACGCTTGCCGTCACCGGTGCGGAACCAGCCCTTGAAGTCGATCGTCCACACGTCGTTGGCCTGCCCACACGTCCCGAACGGCGCGCTCTCCGGCACCCGTCGCCGCTTCTTGCGACCCACCACAAGACCCGCCGCCGCAAACAACTCGCCGATCGTGCTCGTCGCCGGCCATCGCTCCTCGGCGTGCCGATCCACCAGCCACGCCCGCACCTTGCGCGGGCCCCACGTCGGATGCTTCTCGCGCACCGCTATGACCTGACGCACCAGCCCCTCGCTCAGCCGGTGCGGGCACGAATGCGTCACATGGCTGCGCTCCGCCAGTCCTTGAAAGCCTTCTGCCTCGTAGCGGCCGATCCACTTGTAGCCGGTCTTCCGGCTTACCTCGTAGCGCCGGCACAGCTCCGCTATGCTCGCTTCCTCTCT
>Ga0209933_1000408_pt1 | contig 82654 bp, 77 predicted proteins | sample ThiBiot_300_biof_FD_183944 | JGI IMG/M metagenome (GOLD analysis project Ga0209933, IMG submission 183944) | Wastewater bioreactor microbial communities from Cape Town, South Africa - Thiocy_cont_300_biof (SPAdes) | ecosystem: Engineered > Bioremediation > Thiocyanate > Unclassified | place... | reverse complement strand
CCCCGCCGGCGATGGTGCCCGTCGTCGACGAGGACCCGCTCGCCCCCTCGGCCCTGCCCACCCCGGACTCGTGGACGTGGTTCACCGAGACCGGGAAGCTGCGGGCGCCGTCGTGGCGCAACGAGGTGACCCTGCGGACCGTCGAGATGCTGGGGGAGTACGAGCCGGGCAGCTACATCAGCCGGATCAGCCCCACGCCGCTGCTGATGGTGGTGGCCCGCGAGGACCACCTCACGCCCGCGCACCTGGCCATCGACGCGTACGAGCACGCCCGCGAGCCGAAGAAGCTGGTGATCGTGCCGGGCGGCCATTTCGACGCGTACACGGTCGGCCTGGAGGCGACCAGCGGCCCGGCGCGCGACTGGTTCGTGGAGCACCTGGGCGCCTGAGCAGGTCGTGCGCGGATATCAGTGCCCCGGCACTGATATCCGCGCACAAGCTACATATTTCTCCGGTACTGCCCGCCCACCTCGAAGAACGCGTCCGTCAGCTGGCCCAGGCTGCACACCCGGGCCGCCTTCATCAGCTCGTCGAAGACGTTGCCGTCGCCCGTGGCCACGTCCTGCAGGCGGCGCAACGCCTCCTGGGCGTCGTCGGAGTGCCGTCCCTGGAAGTCGGCGAGCCGGTCGAGCTGGCTCTTCTTCTCCTCCTCCGTGGCGCGGGCGAGCTCGATCTCGGTGGGCGAGACGTCCGACTCGGGCTTGACGAACGTGTTCACCCCGACGATCGGCAGCGAGCCGTCGTGCTTGCGGTGCTCGTAGAGCATCGACTCGTCCTGGATGCGGCCGCGCTGGTAGCCGGTCTCCATCGCGCCCAGCACGCCGCCGCGCTCGGAGATGCGGTCGAACTCGGCCAGCACGGCCTGCTCGACGAGGTCGGTGAGCTCGTCGATGACGAACGAACCCTGGAGCGGGTTCTCGTTCATCGAGAGGCCCCACTCCTTGTTGATGATCATCTGGATGGCCATCGCGCGCCGCACCGACTCCTCCGTCGGGGTCGTCACGGCCTCGTCGTAGGCGTTCGTGTGCAGCGAGTTCGCGTTGTCGTAGAGCGCGCAGAGCGCCTGGAGCGTGGTGCGGATGTCGTTGAAGTTCATCTCCTGCGCGTGCAGGGACCGACCGGACGTCTGCACGTGGTACTTGAGCTTCTGCGACCGCTCGTTGGCGCCGTAGCGCTCCCGCATCGCGACGGCCCAGATCCGGCGGGCCACCCGGCCGATCACCGAGTACTCGGCGTCCATGCCGTTGGAGAAGAAGAACGACAGGTTGGGCGCGAAGTCGTCGATGTCCATGCCGCGCGCGAGGTAGCTCTCGACGAACGTGAAGCCGTTGGACAGCGTGAACGCGAGCTGGCTGATGGGGTTCGCCCCGGCCTCGGCGATGTGGTAGCCGGAGATCGAGACGGAGTAGAAGTTCCGCACCTTGTGGCGGATGAACCACTCCTGGATGTCGGCCATCATCCGCAGGCTGAACTCGGTGGAGAAGATGCAGGTGTTCTGGCCCTGGTCCTCCTTGAGGATGTCGGCCTGAACGGTGCCGCGCACGTTCGCGAGCGTGAACGCGGTGAGCTCCTCGCGCTCGGCGTCGTCGGGCTCGCGGCCCTCCTCGTCGCGGAAGCGTTCCAGCGTCTGGTCGATGGCGGTGTTGAGGTAGAACGCGAGGATCGTGGGCGCCGGGCCGTTGATCGTCATCGACACCGAGGTGCTCGGCGAGGTCAGGTCGAACCCGCCGTAGAGCACCTTCATGTCCTCGAGCGTCGCGATCGAGACACCCGACGTACCGACCTTGCCGTAGACGTCCGGACGGGTGTCGGGGTCGCGGCCGTACAGCGTCACGGAGTCGAACGCGGTGGACAGGCGCTTGGCGTCGGAGTCGGCCGACAGGAGCTGGAAGCGGCGGTTGGTGCGGAACGCGTCGCCCTCGCCGGCGAACATGCGCGCCGGGTCCTCGCCCTCGCGCTTGAACGGGAACACCCCGGCGGTGAACGGGAACCTGCCCGGAAGGTTCTCGTCGCGCAGGAAGCGCAGCAGGTCGGCGTCCTCGGTGAAGCGCGGCAGCGACACCCGGCGCACCTTGTTGCCCGACAACGTCTCCCGCGTGAGCTGGGTGCGCAGCTCCTTGTCGCGGATCGTCACGACCAGCTCGTCGCCGGAGTAGTCCTCCACCACCTGGGCCCACGTGTCGAGCAGCTCGGCCGCTTCCGGCGCGAGAGCCTTCTCGGCCTTCGTCAGCTGCTCGTCGACGGCCTCGCCGACCAGCTCCCGGGCGGTGCGCAGGTGCTGGCGGGTGCGCGCCGCGTCGACCTGCTTCTCGGTGGCCTCGTGGTAGCGCCGCACGGTCTCCGCGATGTCGGCGAGGTACCGGGTCTTGTTCGCCGGGATGACGGCGGCGTGCTCGGAGGACGTCTTGCGGTCGGTCCGCGGCAGCCGGCCCTCGCCCGCCACCAGCCCGTTCTCGCCCAGGATCTCGACGAGGTGCTGGTAGAGCGCGGTGACGCCGTCGTCGTTGAACGTGGCCGCGGACGTGCCGTAGACGGGCATGTCCTCCCAGCCTGCGCCGAACGCCTCGCGGTTGCGCACGAGCTGACGGCCCACGTCGCGGCGGGCGTCCTCGGCGCCGCGGCGCTCGAACTTGTTGATGGCCACGGCGTCGGCGAAGTCCAGCATGTCGATCTTCTCGAGCTGCGACGCGGCGCCGAACTCCGGCGTCATCACGTACAGCGAGCGGTCGACGAACGGCACGATCGCGGCGTCGCCCTGGCCGATGCCGGGCGTCTCGACGATCACCAGGTCGAACGACGCGGCCTTGAGCACGGCCAGCACGTCGGCCAGCTGCTCGGGGAGGTGCCCGTCGTCGGAGCGGGTGGCCATGGACCGGAAGAACACCTGGTCGCCGACGAGGGTGTTCATCCGGATCCGGTCGCCCAGCAGGGCTCCGCCGCCCTTGCGCCGGGTGGGGTCGACCGCGAGCACGGCGATGCGGAGCTTGTCCTCCTGGTCGAGGCGGAAGCGGCGCACGAGCTCGTCGGTGAGCGACGACTTTCCCGAGCCACCGGTGCCCGTGATCCCCAGGACCGGCACCTCGCGCCGGGGCGTGAGGTCGAGCCCCTCGGGCAGTCGTCCGGCTTCCGCCAGCGTCAGCATCCGGGCCAGGGTGGCCGGCTCGCCGGTGTAGAGGCCGTCCAGCGAGGCCGGGGGAGTGTCGGCGAGGTCGACGTCGCACTCCCGGATCATGATGTTGATCATTCCCGGGAGGCCGAGGTGCTGGCCGTCCTCGGGGGAGAAGATGCGGGCGACGCCGCGGCTGTGCAGCAGGTCGATCTCGCGCGGCACGATCACCCCGCCGCCCCCGCCGTAGACCTTCACGTGCCCCGCGCCGCGCTCGCGCAACAGTTCCACCAGGTAGGAGAAGTACTCGACGTGCCCGCCCTGGTACGAGCTGATGGCGACGCCCTGCGCGTCCTCCTGGATCGCGGCGGCCACCACCTCGTCCACCGAGCGGTTGTGGCCCAGGTGGATCACCTCGGCGCCCTGGCGCTGCAGGATCCGCCGCATGATGTTGATCGCGGCGTCGTGCCCGTCGAACAGGCTCGCGGCGGTCACGAAACGCACCGGGTGGGTGGGAACGTGCAGGTCCATGACGGTCTGTCCTCTCGCCGTGACGCGTGCCCCTGGATTTACTATGACATCCTACTATCGGACGTACAAGGGAACCTGGAACGGCGAGAGGAAGCTCTCAGGCGGCGTCCCGCTGGGTGGGGACGCGGGGGATGCGGGCGGTGGGCAGATCGCCGTCGAGGGAGAACTCAGCCAGGGGAATCTCCATGGTGGTCTCGCGCGCCACCAGAGCCGCCGTGCCGCGGCGGCCAGGAGGCCGCCGAGCAGGGCCAGTACCAGCCCGGCCCCGACGATCACCCCGGTGGCCGCCTCCGGATCGACGACGACCAGCACGAACGAGATCGCGGGCCACCACAGCAGAGTTCGAACCGGTGCGGGGACCGACCATTCGCGGGTCTCAGGCGCCATGCCCGTTTCTTACCCGATCCGTCCGCGGGTCATGCACCCGGGCGTCCGATCACCACGCCCGCGTCGAGGAACTCGAGGTGGGTGTTCGGGCGGGGTTCACCGTCGGTGAGCACAGTGGGGGTGATCGGCCCGTCCTGCACGGCCAGCAGCCCGTTCGGAAGCGCGGCAGTGGCGCGGGATCGGTGGCGGCCCCGTCGGGGTCCTGCGTGCCGCCGATGGGACCGGCCGGGGTTCTTGCGATCGCCGGGTCGTCGGTGTCGGCGCCGCGGCCGCGCGCGTCGTCGACGGGGTTGGCTGGGGTCTCGACGGTGGCACGGACGTCGAGGACGAATGATGAGTCGATCACCACTATCGGGTGGCCGGAAGGCGGCTATCGTGCCACGCGTGGACTACGCAGCCGCCCTGATCGAGCAGAACCGCCTCCTCGGTGAACTGACCCGCGACGCCGACCCCGCGACGCCGATCCCCACCTGCCCGGACTGGACGCTGCAGCAGCTCGTCCGGCACGTCGGGCGGGGGCACCGGTGGGCGGCCACGATGGTGCGCGAGCGGGCCACGCAGGCCGCCGATCCCCGCACCGTCGCGGGTGGGAAGCCGCTCGGGGACGTCGTGGAGTGGCTGCACGAGTGCGCCGCCGACGTGATCGACGCGGTGACGGCCACCGGCGCCGACGTCCCGATCTGGACGTTCACCGGTCCGAAGCCCGCCTCGTGGTGGATCCGGCGGCGCCTGCACGAGGAGACGGTGCACCGGGCCGACGCCGCTCTCGCCCTGGGCGTGCCGGTCGACCTGACCCCCGAGCTGGCCGCCGACGGGCTGTCGGAGTGGTTGGATCTCGTGACGGCCCGCCCGTCCGTCCTCGACGCCGGCGCCACGCTGCACCTGCACGCCACCGACGCCGGGGCGGGCGGCGAGTGGATGATCCGGGGCGCGGCCGATCACGTCACCTGGGAGCACGGCCACGGCAAGGGCGACGCCGCCGTGCGCGGCACCGCTGTGGAGCTCCTGCTGGCCGCGGTGCGCCGCACGCACGACGTCCAGGTCCTCGGCGACGAGAAGACCTGGACGCAGTGGCTGGAGCGCACCGGCTACTGAGCGACCGTCTCCGCCGCGTCCGCGGGGCGGGCGCGGCGGGGGAGCAGGAAGGCCGGCGCCGCCGTCAGCAGGACCAGCCCGCACGTCGTCCGGAGCACCGCCTCGGATGCGCCCAGCGGGTCGCCGGCGTCGACGAGCTGGAAGAACGCGGTGCCCGGCACCGCGATGGCCGCCGCTCCGCCGAGCTGCGGGTCGGCGTTGAGCACCCCGGACGCGGAGCCGACCATCGGCAGCGCCCCGGCCACCGCCATCGAGACCGCGGAGCACGTCGACCTGCAGCGCGACGGCGGCGATCCCGGTGAGTACTACGCCCGGGTGTTCCGGTACTTCGCGCAGCTGCCCGCCGACCGGTTCCCGGTGACGGCCGCGCTCGGGCCCGTGCTCACCCAGGGTGACAGCGACGACGCTTCGCGTTCGGTCTGGACCTCATCGTGCGCGGGCCGGCCGCGCACGCCGACGAGGCGCGGGTCAGCGCAGGTCCTCGACCAGCAGGTCCATGAGCAGCCCGTCGTGCCACTGGCCGTCGGCGGAGCGCTCGTAGCGGCGCATGATGCCCACCGGCCGGAACCCGGCGCGGCCGCAGCTGCGGATGGCCCGCTCGTTGTGCGCGGCCGGGTCGATCACCACGCGGTGGTGGCCGCGGGTGCGGAACAGGAACCGGGCCATCGCGCGCATCGCGTCGCAGCCCAGGCCCTGGGCCTGCTGGTCGGGGTGCAGGGCGAGGTCCATCGCGGCGTGGCGGTGGTCGGGGTCGAGCTCCTCGCGGTAGATGATCAGCCCGACCACCTCGCCGGCCAACTCGATCGCGTAGCCCTGCGGGCCGAGCAGCTCGCGCCGGACGCGCTCCAGGTCGTAGCCGCCCCACCACTTGGCGATGTCCGGGTGGCCGAGGATCTCCATGAACTGCGGCACGTGCGCGGCGCTGCTGGGCCGCAGGACGACGGTCTGTCCGGCGATGGGGCCGAGGTCGTTCATGATGCCGAGTTCTCCTCGACCGGTGGGGTGGCAGGGACGGGGGCCGTGATCGTGGTCCGCCGTGATGTCAGCTCCAGACGCTCCTTCTCGACCAGCGCCGCCGAGGACACGGGCTGCTCGAAGAACACCTGCGCGGTGCGTCCGTCGAGGTCGAGGGTGGCGATGGTGTTGCCGAACAGCGGTCCGGCGAGCCTCTTCCACGTGACGGGCTTGGGCGGGGCGCCGGCGCGCAGCGACCAGCGCTCGGCGAACCGCTTGGCCCCGCGCGACCAGGCCAGCCGGAACCCGGGTTTCACGTACCAGTCCATCTTGTTGTGCACGGGGGAGCAGGTGAGCTGGTGGACGGCGGCGTCCCCGGACATCTCCGCGCGGGCGGCGTAGCTGTGGTGGACGTCCCCGGACAGGACGTTGACGGTGGCGAGCCCGCTCCCGGCGGCCCGTTCGATCATGGCGGCGAGCCGGTCGAACGACGCCCGGAACGCGGACCAGTGCTCGAGGTCGGCGATCTGCCGGACCGACTCGCCGAGCTTCCCCGCGCGGCCCGGCTTGGCCGCGGCGATCTCGTTGACCGTCTCCAGGTCGCCGATCGCGTGCGGCAGCAGCCAGGGCACGGACGTGCCGAGGACGAGGTGGTCGATCGCGCCGGGCGCGGCGGTCTGCTCCTCGAGCCAGCGGAACTCCGGGTCGCCCAGCATCAGGTGCTCGTCGCCGTCGAGGATGCGGCCGTTGCGGGAGTCGATCATCAGCAGTCGGTTGCGGCCGATGTCCCACCGGAAGCTGAACCGCACGCCCTTCGCACCGTCGGTCTCGGCGTCGGCGCGGTCGGCGATCTCCTGCAGCAGCGGCCACGTGTCGCCCTCGTGCTCGACGACCTTGCGGTAGTCGGGATCGGCGGCGAGCTCGTCGGGGGAGAGGTTGCCGATGTGCTGGTAGACCCAGTACGACGCGAGCGCCGACCGGATGCGCGTGCGCCACCAGGTGGTCTCGTTCATCTCGGCGCGCCAGGCGGCGGAGGTGTTCCAGTCGTCGCGCACGTCGTGGTCGTCGAAGATCATCGCGGTGGGCACGCTCGACATCAGCCAGCGCACCTCCGGGTCCTTCCACGAGTCGTCGTAGAGGCCGACGTACTCGTCGAAGCCGACGATCTCGTCGTCGGGCCAGTCCGGGTGCCGGCCGCGCCGCCCGGCGATGCGGCGGCGGTTCTGCGGCGTCAGCTCGTCGGCGTAGACCTGGTCGCCCAGCAGCAGCAGCGCGTCGGGCCACTCGTCGACGGGCCGGTGGACCATCCGCGCGGCGTAGACGTCGAGCGCGTCCAGGCCGAGCTCGCGGGACAGCCTCGGGTCGGCGACCTTGGGGTAGCGGCACGACCCGAAGATCATCCGCGTGTGCTCGCCGGCCTTCGGCCCGCGGGTGCGGATCAGGCAGCCCGGGAACGGGCTCGCCGGGAGCGGCCACACCTGCTCGCCGTCGAACCGCACGTCGTAGGGGGTGACGGAGTCGGGCTCCAGCCCCGTGACGGGCACGAGTGCGTAGTGGTGGCCGGCGACCTCGAAGGTGCGGGCCGTGCACCCCAGGACCGTCACGGACCCGGCTGCCTCGGTCTGCACCCACACCTGCGCGGTGGTCTCGCCGACGTGACGCAGGACAGGCCCGAGAACGAGTGACACGTCCCTCACCCTACCGGGCGCACCGCCCCCGCCCGGCCCCGCGAGTCGGGCTCGAGGTGCGCGCGAGTCGCGGTGAGGACGTGCGCGAGTCGGGGTCTGCGTGCGCGCGAGTCGCGGTCCCGGCGTGCGAGTTCGCCATCTCACGCGGCGAGTTCGCGATTCCGCCGCGTGAGTTCGCCATCCTGTCGACGGGTCGTCCGGCGGGATCGCGACACCTCGGGCGCCGGATGGCGAACCCGCCGGGTGGGATCAGATGTGGTCGAGGGCCAGGAGGGCCGCGCCGATCTTGCCGGCGTCCCCGCCGAACGTCGCGGGCACGATCGGCGGGATGCCGCGGGCCGTCGGGGCGTAGGCGTACTCGCGCGCCGCGGCCCGGGCGGGCGCCAGCAGCAGGTCACCGGTCTCGACGAGCCCACCGCCGACGACCACGGCGTCGACCTCGAAGATGTTGGCGAGTGACGCGATCCCGACGCCGAGCCACCGACCCAACCGCGCGAACAGGGCCTTGGCGGTCTCGTCGCCCTGCTCGACGGCCTCGACCACCGTGCGACCCGTGACATCGCCCGCACCCAACCGCGCGATGAGGCCATCGGGGTCGTCGTCGGCGGCGTCGCGGCCCATCCGGGTCAGCGCCGTGCCCGACGCGTACGCCTCGAAGCAGCCGTGGTTGCCGCAGCCGCAGCGCGGGCCGTCGGGGTTGAGGATGATGTGGCCCAGCTCGGCGCCGCGACCGGTGGGGCCGCGGTAGATTTCGCCGTTCATCACGAGGCCGCCGCCGATGCCGGTACCCACGGTGACCTTCGGATAGGGCTCGCCCAGACGGGCCTCGGCGAGGGCGGCGACGTTGGCGTCGTTGTCGACCACGACGGGCAGGTCCGTGATCTTCTCGAGGTGCTCGCGCACGGGCCAGTCGCGGTAGGCGTTGTTGGGGGCCCACAGTGTCGTGCCGACCGGCCACTCGACGATCCCGGCGGCACCGACCCCGATGGTGACGACCTCGTGCGCGGCCCGCAGCCGTCCGATCATGTCGACGAGCACGGCGGTCACGGAACCGGCGTCGGACTCCTCCGGCGTCGGCTCCGTGATCTCCGTGAGCACGGCGCCGGTCCCGTCGACCACCGCCCCTGCGATCTTCGTACCGCCGATGTCCAGCCCGATGGCCAGGCTCCTGCTCGTCACGAACGCATGATCTCATCCCCGCTTCGGGTCACACCGCGTTTGTCACCGGGGCCTCATGGGTACCGTGAAGCATGCTGTTGCGACGAGTTGCCCGCCCCATGTTGGCGGCCGTTTTCATCACCGGTGGTATCAATGCGCTGCGGTCCCCCGAGGGACACGCGCAGGCGGCCAAGCCGGTTCTCGACGCCATGGCGCCCGCCGTCGACAAGGTCGTCGACGCCGCCCCGATCGAACAGCGTCCCACCGACGTCATGCTCGTCAAGGTCGACGCCGGCGTGAAGATCGCGGCCGGGTCGCTGCTGGCGATCGGCAAGTTCCCGCGGGTGGCGTCCACCGCGCTCGCGGCGTCCCTGATCCCGACCACGCTGGCCGGGCACCGCTTCTGGGAGGAGTCCGACCCGGAGGTCAAGGCCCAGCAGCAGGTCCACTTCTTCAAGAACGTCGGCCTCCTCGGCGGCCTGCTGATCGCGGCCTCCGACACCGCGGGCAAGCCGTCCCTCGGCTGGCGCGGCAAGCGTGCGGCCCGGCTCGCGTCGGCCGCCGTGTCGGAGCAGGCCGAGTCGATCTCCAACGCCGTCTCGAGCCTCACCGGCCACACCTCCGACGCCACGGGCACGCTGTCGGACGTCGGCACCAGGGTCGCCGGGGTCGCGAGCGACGCAGGCGGCGCCGTGAGCGGTGTCGCGGCGGGCCTCGTCGGCATGGCCCCCGGCGTCGGAGCGGCGCTGTCGGACCGCGCCTCGAAGGCGGGCACGGAGTTCGCGAGCCGGGCCTCCGACGTCTCCGGCGATCTCTCCGAGCGCGCCGCGAAGGTGAACAAGAAGGTGCAGAAGCGCCAGGCCAAACTGCAGAAGGTGGCGTCCAAGCGCGCCGCCGCCCTGCAGAAGGTGGCGGAGAAGCGCGGCGGCGAATTCCAGAAGGCGGCCGAGAAGCGCACCGCCGAGCTGCAGAAGGTCACCGAGAAGCGTGCCGCGGAGCTGCAGAAGCGGGCGGCGAAGCGTGGGGCGAAGCTGCAGAAGACGGCCGAGAAGAAGTGGTCGGAGTTCGAGAAGAAGGCCCCCGGCGTGATCGACCAGGTCACCACCCAGGCCGCGAAGCTCGGGCACGACGTGGCCGAGCGGGCCGCTGTCGTCGGTTCCGAGGTCGCGCAGCAGGCGGAGGGGCTGGCCAAGGACACGCGCAAGCGGGTCCACGCCATGACCGCCTGATTTCTCCCGAAACGCCCACGAAGCTCCATGCCGGCCTGTCACGATGGTCGGCGTGGAGCTTCCGGGGGCTGATGAGGGTGATCGTCAGGGCGACATCATGGGCGCCCAATGGCGGTTGTGGATGGCGAGCATCGAGGAGTCCGGGGCCGTGGGGGCGGCCGGGGGCTACGTCGTCGATCCGGAGCGGGCGCAGGAGTGCATCGCGGAGTTGAGTCGGATCGCGGCCGACGTGAGGCGGCCCCTTGTCTACGCCAGGCAGCTCTATTTCGACCCTCCGGGCTATGACGCCGTAAGTACGAACGTCGCTCGGCAAGGCGCAGTGATGGGGGCCCGCGCCGTCTCTTACGTCCGTGCGTGGGCGGACGAGATCGAGGCCACGCGCGACGCGCTGCAGCGGCAACTCGACGCATATCGCGAGGCCGAGCAGAGCAACAGCAGGCTCACGTGAAGCCTCGAAGTGCGATCTCAGCAGTCATGGGTGGGGTAATTCTTCTGGTCGCGGGATGCGCCACGACCGTCACGGGGCAACCAGTTCCTACCCCGATCTCGCCGGCCTCGTCGTCGGAAGGCCCACCGCCCCGGCTGGCTCCAGCGGTGCGCGCTCCGTTGGACGCCCGCGGTATCAAGGCGTGCGACCTGCTCACCGCCTCTCAGCTGGCTGAGCTCAATCTCGATCCCGCGACAGCCGAACCGAAGACGGTGGGTGTCACGGACAACTGCTCGTGGGCCTACATGAATGACCCGGGCAATGTCGGCGGGGTCCAACTGAGCACTCGTCCCAGGTTGCCGGCCCTCGACGGCATATATCTGCTGCGCGGGACAACCAAGACGTTCGAGCCCATGGAGATCGCGGGACATCCCGCAGTCCGCGCTGACGCTGGTGGTGCTGACTGCACCATCTACGTCGGCATCGCCAACTACCAGGGCGTGGCTGTCGGCGCTGATACTGCCGGCCGTCCCCGGGCGGATGCATGCGCACCGTCCCGCCGCATGGCCGAAATGATCTTGTCCAACCTGCCACCCCTGCGCTGAGGGAGTACGCGATGTCGGAGATCTACCCGGGCACCAACGTCCCCTTCGAGAGCTACGCGCTCCCTGACCTGCACGATCCGATCGTGCTGGGCCCGGGCTCCGACAGCCTCCAGACCACGTCCCAGGTCTACAGCTCGCTGGCGGAGACCCTCGACAAGGCCGTCGGGGACCTTCGGGCCGTCCTGGTCAAGAGCCAGCACGCCCAGCAGGGCCAGGCGGCCGACGCCGCCCGCCAGCACGTGCTCAAGGTCGTCTCGGGGGAGGTGGGCGCCGAGCACGCCCGCCTCGCCACCTACGCGCTGCAGGAGCAGGCGGCCTACTTCGCCCGCGCCCGCACCGACATGCAGGCCGCGGCGGACGCGGCCGCCACGCCCGTCCCGGATCTGCCGCCGGCCGGCAAGGGTGGTGTCTCGCCGCCCAACCCCCAGGTCGGGGTCGTCGCCGAGCAGGCCCACACCGTCGCCGTCGAAGGCGCACACCTCTACCAGAACAACTCCAACCACAACCTCACCTACATCTTCCAGGGCTTCGACCCGCCGCAGATCGCCGCACCGGACGTGTCCGTGGGTGCCCAGCCGCAGGCCCCGGGTTGGGGAGGCGGCTCGCTCGGCTCCGGCGCGCATGCCGTCACACCGGTGGGAGCCGCCGGCGGGACCGGCGCATCTACCACCGGCGCTGGCCCAGGGGGCCTTGCATCCGTCGTGCCGCCGTCCGGTGGCGCAGGCGGGTCGGTGACCGTTCCACCGAACGTCGATGCGCCATCAGCCTCCGGCTCGACCCTGCTACCCGCCCCGGCCGGAACGGGAGGTCGCAGCGGTGGTGCAGCCACCCCGGGCGGATCCACCGTGAAACCGGGCAGCGCCATCCCGACCCCCAGCGCGGCGGCACCGTCCCTGCCCGGTGGCACCCCGGCCGGGCGAACACCACCCAGCGCCCCACGGGTCGGCGGACCGTTGCCCGCCACCCGTCTCACCCCGAACCCCACCGACGCGGAAGCGGGCCGTTCCGGCTGGGTGCCGGGCCAACCCTGGACATCGCGTCCCGGCACCTCGTTTCCCGGCTCGTCTCTCCCCGGGGCGGGGTCCGGTGACCTCGCGGGCCGCTCGGCCGCAGGCGCCCCGGAGCCGAAGGCAGGCGGGGTGACGGAACCCCGTTCCGTATCGGGACGACCCTCGACGCCGGGGACAGGGGAACCGAGCCCGTCAGCCACCGGCTCGTCGTCCCGGACTACGAACGGCCACACCCCGCTCATGCCGATGGGCGGTGCGGGCGGCCGCGGCCAGGACACCGAACACCGCCGCCCGTCGTGGCTGGTGGAGGATGACCCGGAGGCACTCTGGATGTCGGGCCTGCCACCGCACGGCCCGGCCGTCATCGAGCCGCTGGAGGACTGAACCCGGTCGCCGGTAGGCTCCGTCTGGCCCGGGGCGGTAGCTCAGCTGGTCAGAGCAGCGGACTCATAACCCGTCAGGTCGTGGGTTCGAACCCCACCCGCCCCACTTTTGACCTGCGGTTATGCGGGTTAGGGTCGACTTGCTTGTTGTCTCTGGTAGTCCGTAGTTCGTGTCACGCCGATCCGTTGGGGTTGATGGTCTGCGCTGGTCGAACCCTTCGGGTCTGCCCCGACTTCAGTTCGGTGAGGGCGATGACGGACGCGCCGACCGTTCCGAGTGGCAGATCGGCGTAGGTGGCGACGAACTCGGCGATGCGGTCGAGGTCAGCGGATGTGGACTCGAGCAGGGTTAACAGCCCGGCGCGTACGTCGGCCAGGAACGCCAGTTCGGCCCGGGTGCCGCGGCGGCGTTCTGCGAGCATGCAGACTTCGGTGAAGACCGTGGACGGGACCAACAGCGGCCCGGGGATGGTTGGCGAGGAAGTCGCGGCAGCGTTCGTGGTGGTCGTCGCGGTCGTTGAGCAGGGCCACGATCGGGCCGGTGTCGACGACGATCACGCGTCGGCTCGACCGCCGGTGGAGTCGCTGCGCAGGATGTCCTCGGAGCGTTCTGCCAGGTCATGGTCTGCGGAGAGGGTGCCGGTGCTGGCGAAGCGTCGCGGTGCAGCGGGTACTGGACCGTCGAGGCTGGCGCGGAGAATCTGCTCCAGCGCGGGGAGCCGGGTCTCGGGGACGGCGTCCAGTAGTCGGTGCACGTCCTCTCGACTGGTCACGCGACGAGTGTCTCACGATGGAACGTCGTTGACGTGAAGTGCGTCGGTGTCCACGCCGACGTACGCCGACGTACGCCGAGGGCGGGGACGTGACGGACTTTCTCGGCTCTGCTGAAGGAGTCAGCTGGCTGGCAGTCCAAGTGTCGCCAGTGCGGCCCGGCTGAGCTCAGTGTGCAGGATCGGGTAGTGCTGCAGACGCTGAATCCGTGCACAGTCGTCGATGACGGTCTTGGCGGTCTTGACCAGCGACGCCGCGACGGCGTCCGGCAGGTCGGGCCGCGCGACCGACAGCCAGCGCTGCCACTCTGCGATGTAGTCGGTCTCGATCCTGTCGAACCGCTCCCGCGCGGCGTCGGGAAGGTACAGCCGTTCGGTGAGCCACACGGCGAGCAGCTCACTCGCCTCGATCGCGACGCGAACGTACCCGCGGACGAGCGCCGCCAGGACGTGCTCGTCCGGGCACGGCGCGTGCAGGGCGCGTGTCATCTCGAGCGCGAGCCACTCGTGGAGGCGGTTCACCGCCGCGACGAGGAGATCGGCCTTCGTGTCGAAGTAGCGGTAGAGCGCCGGCCCGACGATGCCGAGCTGGCTGCCGACGTCGTCGTTGCCCACCCCGCCGAACCCCTTGCCGCGGAATGCGCGTGCCGCGGCCCAGATGAGCTGCTCGCGGCGGGCGATCGGGGTCCGGTCGACCGTGGCGGGTGCGGGTGGGTCAGCGGAGGGCGCTGATGCGGGCACCTCCGCGGGCGGTGAGTCGATGACGCGCCTGGCCGCGGCGATGAGCTCTCCGGCCAGGCGCGGGCGGGGCAGCGGGCTGTCGTAGATGCCGTGCCCGGAGACGATGCTCACGAGGACCCAGCTGCGGATGTCGACGACGTCGTCGCCGAGGTCGGACCGGTCGTGCTGGAGGAACAGCTCGTCGAGCGTCGCGGCGATCCACCGGGTCTGCCGCCGGACCAGGCGGTAGTCGTCGTCGGCGAGGTGGCGCGCCTCGCGCTGCCACAGCAGCGAGAGCCTGCGGCTGTCGAGCGCGGCGTTGGTGACGGCCGCGAGGTCGGCGTCGGAGTCGCGGGTGCCGGCCGGTTGCTCGGCGAGGATGGTGAGCGTGTCGATGACGTGCTGCTGGTCCTCCCGCACGACGTGGGCGAGCAGGGCCTGTTTGTTCCGGTAGTGCCGGTACAGGGCCCGGGCGGTGATGCCGCTGGCCTCGGCGATGTCGTCCATCCGCACGGCGTGGAATCCGCGGACGCTGAAGAGCTCCGCAGCGTGCCGGGCGATCTCGGCCCGGCGATTGGCGGGGCGGGATCTCCGGGCTGGCGGTGACGGCGCGGCGGCAGCGTCCACTGGCTGTCGCCTCCTCTCCGCCTACCCGGGCATCGTATCGACCGGGACCAGCCGGCCGTCATGCGCCGGACGAGCCCGGCGCGCCGGTGCGCCCGACGACGGCGGTGGCGATGATCGCCTTCGACTGCCCTTGGACGAACTCCTCGAGCGTCGTGATGTTGCAGCTCATGTAGAGGGTGCCGAGACCGTCGCCGCCGAAGGCGCACGCGATGGCCTGGGCCCCGGTGACCGGCACCTTGTCGGTGATCTCCCCGCCTGCGACGACGCGGTAGAAGCCGCTGTCGTCAGCGGTGGTGAGGGCGTTGCCGAACCACACCCCGCCGTCGCCGTCCAGGGCGATGCCGTCGGGGTTGAACGAGTCCGGAAGCTGCGCCCAGACCCGCTGGTTCGTGGGCGATCCGTGCGCGTCGACGTCGTAGGCGGTGATGCGGTGTCGGAACGTCTCGGCCACGAGCAGGGTCCCGTCGGGTGCGAGAGCCATGCCGTTGGGGAACACCACGTCACCGGCGACGCGGTGCACCGTGCCGTGGGGGTCGACGTGCGCGAGCGCCGTCGGCTTCGGGTCCTCGGCTCCGATGTGGAACCCGAAGTTGCCGACGTAGGCGTGCCCGCCCGTGGTGACGAGCATGTCGTTGCCCGGCCCTCCTGCGACGGCGCTGAAGTCGGCGTACGGGCTGAGCGTGCCGTCCGGGGCGATGCGGACGACGGTGGTGTCGGCCTGGGAGACGACCAGCGTCGAGCCGTCGGCCAGGAAGCCGAGGCCCGCGGGTGCGCCGGCGATCTCGGCGACCGTCGTGGACGTCGCGTCGGCGGCGAACCTCAGCACCTGCCCGCCGAAGAAGTCGCTGGCCCACAGCTCGCCGTCGTGCCAGCGGAGGCATTCGAGGAACTGGTGGCCCGAGGCGAACTCGGTGAGGGAGTGCAGCTTCATCGTCGGACTCCGATCGGTCTGGTGCTCGGATCAGTGGGATGGGCGGGCTCGGCGTCCGCGCGGGTGAGCTCGCGGAGCCGGAACTTCTGGACCTTGCCGCTGGCGTTGCGCGGCAGCTCGTCGAGCAGAAGGAGGCGTTCGGGGCGCTTCTGGCGGGCCATCCGCCGGGCGGTCAGCCACTCGACGAGCTCGGGCAACGTGATGCTCGCGCCGGGTGCGGGGACGACGACCGCGCACACGAGCTCGCCCAGTACCGGGTCGGGCGCCGAGACGACGGCGGCGTCGGCGATCGCGGGGTGTTCGAAGAGCTGGTCCTCGATCTCCTTGGCGCTGATGTTCTCGCCGCCGCGGATGATGATGTCCTTCTGTCTGCCGACGATCTCCACGTAACCGTCGTCGTCGATGCGGGCGAGGTCGCCGGTCCGCAGCCAGCCGTCGTCGGTGAAGGTGTCGGCGTTGAGCGAGCTGTCGAGATACCCCAGGAACATCTCCGGGCCACGCACCTGCAGCTCCCCGTCGGCCGCCACCCGCACCTGCGCGGCACCGATGGCCCGCCCGTCGGTCTGCGCACGTGTGGCCAGGGCATCGGCGGCGCGGTGAAGGTGCAGCGGTGCTCCTGGATGAGCTCCAGGGCCCGCTCCGGGTTCCAGACGTCCAGCAGCACGACGGTGGTGCCGAGCATGAAGGGCAGCTGCATGCCGTAGAGGACACCGATGATGTGCCCGACGGGGGAGGGCATGAACACGACGTCGGACGTGGTGAGGGCGAAGAACTCGATGATGCTGCGGTTCTCGTGGTCGAGGGTGTTGTGGCTGTGCAGCGCGCCCTTCGGTGCGGAGGTCGTGCCCGACGTGTAGAGCAGCAGCACGACGTCGTCGGCGGTACGGCCGCCGTGGTCGACGGACTCGCTGCTGCCTTCGTCGAGCAGCGCGTCGAAGCCGACGTGGGCGCTGCCGGGGGGAGCCCCCACCACGACGACGGCCTCGAGTGCGGGAAGCCCACCGCGGATGTCCTCGATCATCGCCGGATAGTCGAAGCCACGGAACTCGTGCGGGACGACGACGATCTTCGACGTGGCCTGCCGCAGGATGAACGTCGTCTCCTGATGGCGGTAGATGGGGATGATCGGATTGCTGACGGCCCCGAGCCGGATCGCGGCGAGGTGCACGATGATCGCCTCTGCCCAATTCGGGAGCATCCACGACATCACGTCGCCACGGCCGAGCCCGCGTCTGCGCAGCGCGGAGGCCAGCCGGTTCACGTCGGTGTCCAGTTCGCGGTAGGTGCGCGAGCCCGTCCTGTCGACGACCGCGACGGCGCCGGGCGTCCGCGCTGCGGCGCTGGACAGGTAGTCGTCGATCATGTTGCCCGTCCAGAAGCCTGCTTCCGTGTTCGTGCGGATCTGCTCCTCGTCGAGCTTCGTCGCTCTCACGTCTGCCCCTCAGACCCGGTCCAACAGGGCTGCGCCGATGCGCAGCTGCAGTTCGGTCGCGTCGCCGTACCAGCTGCGCAGGGCCAGCGTGCGCAGGTAGCAGGCGCTGACGTCGCTCTCCGTCGTGAAGCCCATGCCGCCGTGCAGCTGGACCGCGTCCTCGCAGACGCGCACGGCGACCTCCGCGGCGTGCGCCTTCGCGGTCCACGCCAGGACCGCCAGGTCGGCCGTGGACGCGTCGGTGGCGTCGGCCAGCGCCGCGGTGCACAGGTTGCGGAGGCTCGTCGCCTGCGCGTACATGTCGGCGGCGATGTGCTTCACCGCCTGGAAGCTCCCGATCGGCTGCCCGAACTGCTCCCGCTGCCCGATGTAGGTGACCGTGCGGTCGAGGGCGTGGTCGGCCAGACCGCTGAGCTCGCAGGCGATGAGGAGCCGCGCCCACGATCGGATGCGGTCGGCGAGCGCGCCGCCGTCGGTGGGCGTCGCGACATCGGCACGGACGTCGTCGAGCGCCACGCGGGCGAACGCGATGGCCGGGTCCGCACTGTCGACGCTGTCGATGCGGACGCCGGCGGCCGTGGGGTCCACGAAGCACACGGCCTCGCCCGCTTCCGTCGCGGCCACCACCACGAGCAGGCTCGCCTGCCCGGCGAAGCGGACGGCCTCGACCGCGCCGGAGAGCCGCTGGTCGTGCAGGGTCATCGTGCCGACGTCGGCGGTCCGGTCGTCGGTGATTCCGGGATCGACCAGAGCGACCGGCGCCCCGGTCCCGACGGCCGCCGCGAGCGCGGGCGCGCTCGTCCAGTGCGGGTGCAGCACCGCCGGGAGCAGCATGTTCTCCAGCATCGGCCCGACGACCAGATGCCTGCCGAGCGCGGTGAAGACCGGCCCCAGCGCGGAGAGCGGTGCGCCTAGCCCGCCGTGCTGTTCGGGCACGGCGAGACCGTGCCAGCCGAGCTCGGCCAGCTCGGCGGCCAGACCTGCGTCCCAGCCTCCCGCGGAGAGCAGCGCGCGGCACCGGTCCCCGTCGTAGGCGCGGGTGAGATAGTCGTCGACGGCGCTGCCGTACTCCGCCCCGACGTCCATTGGCTCAGCCACGGGGCAGTCCCATCAGCCGCTCGGCGATGATGGTGCGCTGGATCTGCGACGAACCGCCGTAGATCGAGGCCGCACGCGAGTAGAGGTGCTCGTAGGCCCATCGCTGCGAGAGGAGGCCGCGCGCCCGAGCGCCCGGCAACGCCCGCAACGGCCCGAGCAGGGCCGCGATCTCGGCGAAGACGATCTGCTCGACGTCGGTGAGCAGCAGCTTGTCGACGGAGTCCATGGGGGTGGGCCCCGTGTCGGCGACCAGCCGGGCGGTGGTCTGCCGGGTCTGTGCGTCGAGGACCCGCATCGCGACATGCGCACGACCCACAGCGGCCGTTGCCCGGTCGTCGCTCGACGATCCCCGCGCGGCCCGGAGGTGGTCGAGCGCCTCGTCCAGCGCCACCTCGCACTCGACTCGGCGGCGCAGTGTGGCGCCGGCGCGTTCGCTGCCCAGGGTGTGGGTGGCGATCGCCCAGCCCTCGTTGACCCCACCGAGCAGGTTGGCCCGGGGCACCCGGACGTCGTCGAAGAAGACCTCGCAGAACTCCCGGTCGCCGGTCATCTGCGTGATGGGCCGGGTGGTGATGCCCGGGCTCGCCATGTCGACGAGCAGGTAGCTGATGCCGGCCTGTTTGCGCACCGAGGTGTCGGTGCGCACCAGCAGGGCACACCAGTGCGACAGGTGCGCCCAGCTTGTCCAGATCTTCTGGCCGGAGACGAGGAACTCGTCGCCGTCGGCCACCGCCCGGGTCCGCAATGATGCCAGGTCGGAGCCCGCGTTCGGCTCCGAGAAACCCTGGCACCAGATGTCGTCGCCGGACAGGAGCCGTGGCAGCAGCTCGTGGCGCTGCCAGTCGGTGCCGTAGCGGTCGATCGAGGGCCCGACGACCTCCAGTCCGATCAACCCGATGGGCTGGGGTGCGCCGGCCCGGGCGAGCTCCCCGACGAACACCAGGTGGTGGAGGTGGCTCAGGCCCTGGCCGCCCGCTTGCTTCGACCAGGCGATGCCGACCCAGCCCGCCTCGAAGAGGGTCTTCTGCCACTGTCGCAGCGTCGCGAAACGGCTGTCGATATCGCGGGGCACCTCGGGGATGTCGGCGGCGGCGAGCCAGGCCCTGGCTCGCGTACGGAATGCGTCGAGCGACTCCGTCGGCGCTGATGGTGGCTGCACGGTCACCGCCCCGTGTAGACGGGCGCGCGGTGCTCGAGAAAGGCGTTGACCGCCTCCTTCGAGTCGGCGTACCCCGAGAGCTCGCGGGTGAGGCTCTGCTCGAACTCGTATCCTGGTTTGAGCTCCATGTACTCGATGCCGTTGAGGCTGCGCTTGGCCAGCTCGAGCGTCACCGGGCTGTGCCGGGCGATCGAGCGCGCGAGCGCGCGCGCCGAGTCGAGCAGCTGGTCCTCCGGGACGATCTCGACGATCCCGCCGTAGGGCAGCAGCTTCTCGGCCGGGTAGAGGTCGCCGGTGTAGTGCATCAACCGAACCACACCCTGCGGCACCAGCCGGGAGAGGTGCTTGGCCCCGCCCAGCACCCCGACGTTGACCTCGGGCGTGGCGAACCGGGCCCCCTCGGCTGCGACGACCAGGTCGCACGACGCCGCGATGGCCAGCCCGGACCCGACCGCGACTCCGTGCACGGCGGCGATGACCGGCAACGGCGAGTCGTAGATCGCCCAGAACGCCTCGCGCGCCAGTTCCAGGCGCTCCGGGGCGTTGTCGGGGTCCATGGTCTGGAACTCACCGAGATCGTTGCCCGCGCAGAAGTGCTTGCCCCGCCCCGCCAGCACCACCGCCCGCGCGTCGGGCAGGTAGGCGGCCAGGTGGCCGAAGAACTGCCGGATCTCGCTGTAGAGCTCGTGATCGGTCGCGTTGACCGGTGGCCGGTTGAGCCACACCGTGGCCACCGGCCCATCAACGTGCCACTCGATGAACGTCAGGTCTTCCATCGCCGTCGGCGATCCTTTCGTCTGGTCCGGTCAGCTGGCGTAGGCGGCCGCGAACGCCTCGAGCTCGCGGGGGATGTCGGGGCCGGCAGGCTGGTAGTGCACGTATCCGCAGCCGCTCTGGCGGAGGGCGTCGAGCCGGGTGCGCCACTCCTTCTGCGTGAGCGCCACCCCCGCGGCGGTCATCACCTCGGTGGTGATGAAGGGCCGGTCGACGTCGTTGACGCCGACGACGTGGCGGTCGTGCAGGGCGATGTGGCGGATGTTCTCGGGGATGTGGTCGTAGGCGGAGGCCCACACGTGGCCGCCTTCGCCGAGCAGCTCGTCGATCACGCCGTGCTCGACAGCCCAGTGCAGGTACAGACCGGCCGCGTGGCCGGCCGCGTCGACCGCGCGTTCAGATCCGGGGTCCTCCCCGTCGTCGAGCACCGTGCCGGCGAACACCATCGACTGCTGGTCGAACCTCGGCTCGGGGGCCGTGATCCGCAACAGCTCGGCGCCGAGGTCACGGGCGACCCGGGTCCCCTTGGGGCCTTCCCCGGCGACGCCCCACGGCACCGTGATCGGAAGGCGGGGCCCGAAGCGCCCGTCGGGGTGGATCACCTGCATGATCGCCCCCTCCCACTCCACCTGCTCGCCGCGCAGGAGGGCCTGGACGGTGCGGGCGTAGTGCTCGACCTGTGCCCACGGCACCGGCGGCCGGCCCATGGCCAACCGGCCGGTGAACCCGCTCCCGATACCGACGAACACCCGCTGCTCGCCCGCGGAATGCACCAGCGTCGTGATCGCCGACGCCGTGACCATCGGGTGCCGCAGGCTCGGGATCAGCACGCCCGGTCCGAGCACGATCCGCTCCGTCAGCTCCGCCGCGCGGTTCAGCGCCATCCACACGTCGGGATACAGCGCGGGGGAGTCGTAGCAGAGCGCGCGCTCGTAGCCGAGTTGCTCGGCGATGCGGATGTGCTCCGGGGTCTCCAGTGATGTTGCGAACGAGCAACCCAGCTTCATCTTCAAGCCCCTCCCGGTCGTGGTGGGCGCGGCCCCTCGGATAGGGGCGACAGGCCACAAGTTAGATCCGACCGCGCCAATAAGTCAATCATCGATCACGTAGCTGTACGCGCTTACGAGCCCGGAACCTGACAGGTGCCAGACCATGGAGGGGCTGTGAGCTGTGAAAGGCTGGCCGAAGATGGAAGTGGTGGAGTGAGTCTCGGTCGACGTACGTATCATGTCTATGATCAGTCACGCTACTGATGCCGCAGACACGACACTCGGTGCTCGCGGGACAGCCCACCCGACGCGGAGGTCGCGATGCTGATCCACTGCTTGACGCTCAGGTTCAGAGAGTCGGCGAGCTCGACCGACATCGAGGCGTTCACCCAGGCGGTCGCCGCCCTGCCGAGCAGGCTCGACTTCCCCATCCGCACGCGGCAGGGGCACGACCTCGGCGAACGCTCGGCGAACGCCGACTACGCGATCGTCACGGAGTTTGAGACCGTCGAGGATTTCTCCGCGTACCTCGCCCATCCCGCGCATCTCGGGCTGCCCCGCGAGGCGATCGAGTCCGTGCAGAGCGTCCAGTTCCGTGTCGATCTCCGGAGCTGACGCCGCCGGACGTGACGCTCACCGCCGACGAGGCCATGAGCTCCAGCGCGCGCGGTGGACGGTCTGCACTGAGCACTGGGGAGGCCCGGCGTGACACGTCTCGTGACACGTACACCAGGCGGGGCCGGATGGCGGACGCACTCGTGACCAGGGTTTGGCCACTGGTTCCAGGACCAACGCCTCAGCCAGCGGGTCCTTCGTCTCTGCGCTCACGCCGGGTGGCACCGCAGAGTGAGCTGATGACCGTTACGAGACGCGATCCTGCCCAGACTGCCCGCCCACCATCGTGAAGTCGGGCATGTTCGAGGTCGAGGCATCGGCTGGCACCCTGCCCGTCTACCTGGCCGTGCCCGACGGGCCAGGACCGTTCCCGGGCGTGGTCGTGCTGCACGACGTGCTCGGGATGACCCACGACCTGCGCAGGCAGGCCGACTGGCTGGCCGGCGCCGGTTACCTCGCCGCCGCCCCGGACCTCTACCGCGGCGGCCGCCGGACGCTCTGCCTGGTCCACATGATCCGGGACGCCCGGGCCCGGCGGGGCCGGACGTTCGACGACGTCGAGGCGGTGCGGGCTGCGCTGCTGGCCCGGCCGGACTGCAGCGGCCGGGTCGGGGTCGTCGGGTTCTGCATGGGCGGCGGGTTCGCCCTGCTGCTGGCCCCCGACCACGGCTTCGACGCCGCGAGCGTCAACTACGGCACCGCGTCGGCGGACGCCTACCGGGCCGACGCGCTGGCGCGGGCGTGTCCGATCGTGGGCAGCTACGGGGCGCAGGACCGCGCCAACCGCGGCACCGGGGAGAAGCTCGAGCGGATCCTGACCGCCGTCGGCGTCGACCACGACATCAGGACCTACCCCGACGCCGGGCACGGGTTCCTCAACGACCACGACCCCGCCGACGTGCCGGCGGTGGCGGCGGTGCTCGGCCGGCTGACCGGGGGCGCGGACGTCTACCACGAGCCCTCGGCCCGCGACGCGCGCGAGCGCATCCTCGCGTTCCTCGACCGCCATCTCCGCCGACCGGCCGGAACCGCAGGTGCCCCCACCTCGTCCTCTCAACCCCGGTCAGGGACCCCATGAGTGAGACCACGCACGACCGGTGGGGTGCCGCCAGCGGGCTCGCCGCGCTGGGAGTGGTCGCAGCCGCCATGGTCTTCGAACGCGGCGCACCCCCGGCGGGTGCGTCGGATGTCCAGGTGGCCGCGTTCAACGCCGCGCACTCCCACGCCCTGCTGACCCAGAGCCTCCTCTTCCTGCTCAGCGCCGCGTTCATGCTGTGGTTCCTCGGCTGCCTGCGCGCCCACCTGGCCGCGGCCGAGGGCGGAACCGGCCGGTACGCCGGGATCGGGTTCGGTGCCGGGGTCGCCTACGTCACCCTGAGCGTCGTCTCGCAGGCCGGTCAGATCGCCCTCGCCCAGATCGCCGCCACCGCGGCGGCACCACAACTGGTCACCGCGATCGCGTCGCTGGCGTGGGCTCTGTTCACCGTCGCCGCTGTGCCCGCCGCGGTCATGCTGGCAGCCTTCGCGGTACTGGCCCTGCGGTCCGGCGCGCTGCCGTCGTGGCTCGGCTGGCTCGCCGCGGTCGCCGGAGCATCGCAACTCGGGCTGCTCGCAGCCCTCGTCGTCGACACCGGGCCGCTGGGCCCGGACGGCTGGTACACCTTCGCGCCCTATCCGCTGTACGTCATCTGGTTGGCCGCCACCGCCGTCACCATGCTCCGGCGACCCACTCGACCGCCCGCCGAACATGCACCGGCCGTGACGGCACGTCGATGACGCCCGCGCCGGCGGTCTCCCGCATCGAGCGGCTCACGCTGCTCGCCGAGCACGTGGGCAACAAGCGGTTCCGCCGGCTCGGGACCGCACTGTTCCGACGGGCGGGCGGGCGGCTGCGGCCGGGGGGCCACGACGTCCTGCTGCTGACGACGCGCGGGCGACGGTCGGGCCGTGGGCACACCGTTCTGCTCCAGTACTTCCCGGACGACGACGGGATGGTTGTGGTGGCCGCGAACTCCGGCAGGACGGCGCTTCCCGACTGGTACCTCAATCTGATGGCGGGCCCGCAGGCGACGGTGGAGATCGGCGGCCGCAGCAGCCGGGTGCACCCCGTGGAGTTGACGAAGGACGAGGCGGACGCAGTCTGGCCCCGGATCCTGCGAAAGGCACCCACCTACGACCGCTACCTGCGGGCCGCCGGGCGTGCCATCCCGCTCGTCCGGCTGGTGACCGTCCAGTCGCCCGATCCGACCGGCGGGGGCGACGGACGATGACGACCTACCGCCCGTCGCAGCACGACGACGGATCCGCGACGCCGGGCCGGGTGACCCGGGCACCACACCGGCACCGTGAAGCAGGGTGTCCTGGGTTTCCTGCTGTATGTGGGCGCGAGCTACGCGTTCGGTGTCGCGTTCAACCCGCAGAGCGCGGCCGGAGTGGAGTTCACCGTGGGGCAGGTGGTGGGTCCGATCGTCGGGTTCGTGGTGCTCGGCGTGCTCGGGGCGGTGTTGCTGGTGGGGTCCCTGCGGGGGCTGCGCCCGCGGTGACGGCCCGGCACGTCGAACTGACCGTGGCTGCGTTCGTGCGGCGGCAGACGGGCGCAAGAGGGCGCGGTGGCTGGGCCGATCGCGGTGGCAGGAGAGTAGGCCCCTTCCTTCGGGGTCCGGTCGACTCGCATCAGGGTCAAGCTCTCGCCCGCGCGTCGGATGCAGCGGTTCCGCGCGCTAACGTCGCACACTGAAGTAGAGGCCCCGCTCCTGACCTCGGTGGTGCGCTTCCTGTCCGGGTCGTTCCATGCCCGGGAGGAGCCTCCGTATGTGTACAGGTACCGGCCGCCTTGATCGCGAGTTGTCTCAGCGCCGATCTTCTCCGCCCCAGGACGTGGGGGGCGATTGCCCCCGCCATGGGGCCGGGGCCGCGGAGCTGAATGAAGCGTGTGGTGTCGCGCCGTCAACGGAGATGCCCGCGGTCGTTCCCGGTTCTGTGACGGATGTGGCCCCGTGAGCGGGCCCGCTCCCGATATGGCTCCTGCGGGTGTGACGTTCCCGGACGTGCCGCGGTCGGAGCTCGACGTACTGCTGGGGCAGGTGGTGGAGCGTGCGCAGGAGGTGATGGGAATCCAGGGCCGGTTGCGGGGCCTGCTGCGGGCCACCCAGCTGATCGGTGCCGATCTGGGGTTGCCGGTGGTGTTGCGGCGGGTGGTGGAGGCGGCCACGGCCCTGGTCGGGTCGCGGTACGCGGCGTTGGGAGTGATCGGCGCCGACGGGCATCTGGCGGAGTTCATCCACACCGGGATGGATACGGAGGCGGTCGCTGCGATGGGGCCTCTTCCCCAGGGCAAGGGCCTGCTCGGAGCGTTGATCGACGATGTCACCCCGATCCGGCTGCCCGGCATCGGCGCCGACGACCGCGCGGCGGGGTTCCCGCCCGGACATCCGCCGATGGAGTCGTTCCTCGGGGTGCCGATCCGGGTCCGCGACGAGGTCTACGGCAACCTCTACCTCACCGAGAGCATCCGCGGAGCGTTCACCGAGGAGGACGAGGAGATAGCAGAGGCTCTCGCCGCGGCGGCAGGCGCCGCGATCCACAACGCCCGGCTCTACGACATCGCTCAGGCACGTCACCTGTGGCTGGAGGCCAGTGCGGCGATCACCCACCGCCTGCTGACCCCGCTGGTCGGTGATCCCGCAGACGGCGGTGAAGCGGCCGGTGGAGCGGGGTGGGATCCGCTGCGCTTCATCGCCCGACGCAGCCACGCCATCCTCGACGCCGACATGGTGACGATCATCCAGCCGGACACCGGCCGGGCCATGGCCGGCGCGGCCGGTGATCCGGACCTGCGGGTCGCCGTGGCGGTCGGTGCCGACGAAGCCGCGCTGCTGGGCCAACACGTCGCCGCCGAGGCGACGCTGTCGGGTCACGTCTTCTCGACGGGCACGCCGATGCGTGTGAACAGTGCACGCGATGCGGGCCTGGAATCGATCTTGTCGGAACGGTTCGATGTCGGCGCCGTGATGGTCGTGCCGTTGACCGGCTCGCACGGCGTGAACGGCGTGCTCACCGCGGCGCGGGTGACGAGGCGGGCGGCGTTCACCGTCGACGACCTGGACATGGCGGCACGGTTCGCCCACCAGGCCTCCGTCGCGATGGAACTCTCGGACGCCCGGGCCGATCATGCCCGGCTGGTGATGGCCGACGAGCGTGAACGGATCGCTGCGGATCTGCACGACCACGTCATCCAGCGCCTGTTCGCCACCGGGCTGTCGCTGCAGAGTCTCAGTGCCGCACTCGGCCCGAACGTCACGCTCATCGGTCGAGCCGGGCGTGCCGGGGACACCGCGGTATCGCGGATCGCCGGATCCATCCGCGAACTCGACGACACCATCAGCCAGATCCGCACCACCATCTTCGGGCTGCACGTGTCCCCGCTGTCGCGGGGTACGGTCCGGGCCCGGCTGATGCAGGTCGTCACCGACATCACGCCCGGCCTGGGCGCCACGCCCGGGCTGCGGTTCGCGGGGCTGTTCGACGGGCTGGCCGACGACGTCGCCGAGGACCTCGTCGCGGTGCTGCGCGAATCGCTGTCCAACGTCGCGCGCCACGCCGGAGCACACAGCACCCAGGTCGAGATCACCGCCGACTCGACGTCGCTCACCCTCACGGTGACCGACGACGGTGTCGGTGTGCCCGAGACCGGGCGGCGCAGCGGCCTGGCGAACATGTGCCACCGGGCCGAACGGCTCGGTGGCAGCCTCACGATCACACCAGGCCGGCCCTCGGGCACCGGTCTGGTCTGGACGGTTCGGATCTAGGACCAGCTGGGTTGCGCACCGGGCATGGGCGCGACCGCTGGGTCCCGGTGGCGGGCACGAGGGGTGCTCCTCACCGCACGTGCGGCCAGGAGGCGAGAGTCTCCTGGCCGGACGGGCCGATCGAGGTACGGAGTGCCGCAGGCCTACCGTTCAGGATCTACCCGGGTGCGGTCGTCCGGATCCGACCGACGGACGCGGGGCGTCACCGGACATCAGGTGCCGGACCGTGGCCAGCACCCAGAGCACGACGATGCCTCCGGCGAGGACGGCCAACGCCACGACATTGCCACCGATCAGGGCGATGGCCCCGGCGACCAGCGTCGCCAGCCCGGTAACAGAGACCAGCACGACGTAGGGCAATGGCGGACGAGGCTCGTCACCGGCGCCGTAGACGGTCGCCAGATGCGATCGCGCCGACGTGCACGCCGCCACACCCAGAACGAGCACCGCGACAGCGACGGCGCGAGGGCCGGTCAGCCCGAACAGCGGCATGCCGTTCGACCAGAACCCGTACAACGCGACGGCGGCGGCGACGCACACTGTCGCCACCCCGTCCTTCCCAGTGATCGTCATCGTCGACCCCGTCCTGCTCCCCGCTCGACCGGTTGTCCCGGCCGGCGGCTGACGCCACCGTCCACTCCCGGCGACCATTCGGGCAGTGCCCTACGGCCCGGCCGCGCAGCCAGAAGGACTCCCCGCATCACCGCGCCGCCCGACGGTGCAGGCGGCGGCGAAGAACGTCGATCACGGTCGAGTCGTGGTCGCGCCGCAACAGCGCGACCACGAGCACCGCCGTGGCGACGTTGGCCAGCTCGTACCAGCCGAGGAACGGAGCGAGGGCGACGAGCTGCAGCAGGGCCGCGATCAGACCGAGACGGACCAGCGTGCCCTTCGACAGCAGCAGGACCGCGACGCCGGCTTCCCACACGATCAGGGCCACCGTGAAGGGTCCGCCGATCGGCTGCGCCAGGAACTCGGGGATCCACGCGAAACCCGGCCACGAGAGCGCGGCCAGACTGCGGTAGACCCCCTCGGGGTCCTGCAGCGTGACGAGCACGTTGACGCCCGCCATCGCGGCGAAGTACCCGCCGAGCGCGAAGCGGGCGGCGGAGCGCCAGCCGCGCGCTGTGCGGGGCGGAGGCGACAGGAGCGACCGCAAGCGCGACCGCCGAACCGAGGACGAGTTCGTCATGTCCGCAGAGTCACATCGCGCCGAGCGGGACCGCGCGGGGCGTGCGTCCTGTCACGGCTGCCGGACAGCCCTGTGCGGGCAGGCGCCGAAGCGGGGTCACTCGATCCGGAAGACCGGATGATCGCCAGGGTCGGGCATGCCGGTGAAACACGGCTCGACGGTCCGCCCGGCGATCTCGCGGTAGGAGGCGATGATCGGGGCGCGCTCGGCGGCCGGTACCTCGGTGGCCTTGATCGACTCGCGTTCACCGCGGCCGTGCAGTTCGCCCCGCCCTGCGGAGCGCAGGTTGCGGACCCAGTCGGACTCGCCGTACGGCGACACCAGGTAGCGCTTCCCGTGCACCGCGACCGGTATGACCGGCACCGTCCGCCGTCGGCCGGTCGAGCGCCCGGCCACGGTCAGCGTCGCGACCCCACCGGTGCGCAGCACACTGACCAGCGGGTTGATCACTTTTCTCGTGAGCGCGGCCGGCTTCAGGTACGTCATCGGTCGACGGTGCGTCATCTCCCGGCCACCCGGTAGAGCCGAAGGCCCCGCGACGACCGGGACCACCGCGGTCACGATCAGCTCTCGCCGGACGCGGCCTCGAGGTAGTCACGCAGGGCGGCCCAGTTGCGCTTCTCCTGACGGCGGCCGATCGCCTCCACGAATGGCCGCAGCGGCCGCAGCGCACCGTGCGGGTGCAGGTCGAACAGCCAGTGCATCCGCGTCCCGGCCTCGACGGTTTCGAAGGTGAGCGTGTAGTCGATGTCCATGCCTGTCATGCGGGTGGTGGAGTCGAACCGGTGCGGCCGGTCGTAGCCGGTGCACTCGATCGTCAGCGGAGCGGGGCGGGCCGCGGTCACGGCCTCTGCGCGGAACCGGGTGCCGATACCCACCGGTCCGGGGGTCAGCAGCTCCACGTTGCGTACCTGCGGGTTGTAGCGCGGCTCGATGCGTTCGTCGGCGACCGCGTCGAACACGGTCTCCACGGGCCGGGCGATGACGATCTCTCCACCGTTGCGCGCGGCGGGGTCCAGCTCGCGGGCGAGCATCCCCATCGCGGTACGTCGGATCAGCTCGCTGAAGGGTCCGACGAACCGCCAGTAGCGGCGGAAGCGGCGGGCACTCGTGGGGTCGGTCGCCGCGACCCGGGTCTCGACGGTCAGGACCGCAGCCGCGAGGCCCTGGGGCACGGCGCTCACCGCGAGAACGATCTTGACGTGGCCGGGCGCCGAGAAGTCGGCGAACTCCTTCGGCGTGGCGGGCTGGGCGGCGGGCGGCGCGGAGAGCCGCCACGGTCGGGCCACGGTGCCCAGGACGAGCTCGGTGCCGGGCTGCTCGCCGAGCACGGACCAGCCGTAGGCCGGGCCGGTGAGATCGCTGATCCGGAGGGTGGGTGGGCCTGCCCCTCCCACGGGCAGGGCCCGGGCGGCGATCAGGGCACGAGCCAGCGGATGGCGGAGCACGTCGAGATCACGGGCTCCGCGGAAGGCCCGCTCGGCGGGTACCCGGAACAGAGCCCGGTGCTGCAGTCGGACGTCGGCGCGGGGAAGGATCTTGTCGATCAGCGGGTTGCACGGTGTCATGACGTCAGCCGGTCGTCGCCGTCTGCGTACCGGGTGCGGCGGCGATCCGGTCGGCGGCCTGGGTTCCCGGGGGCAGATCGGTTGGCGCGGGTGGCAGCGGCGCGGGCTCGGCAGCGCCCTGGTCGAGCAGCAACGGCGGGCAGGTGTCGGTCATCGGCGCCACGTAGGCCACGACCCTGAGCACCCACCGGTTCAGACCGAGGACGGTGTCGTAGATCCCTCGCGGGTAGCGGCCGGTGAACAGCAGACCCACCGCGGCGATGCACACGAGCATGCTGATCAGACCGACGTCGCCGTAGTAGGCGACCCGCCACGCCCACCGCAGCACGCCGAGGTTTGAACTCGAAGATCGCGCGGGGTAGCAGCACGACGCGGGGCACCAGCAGCAACCACGTGACCAGCCACCGGGCCCGGCTCGGGTCCGGGTCGCGCTGGGCGGTGACCCGGACCGGGCCTGCGGGTGCGCGTTCGTTGTCAGCCATGTCCACGAGGATGTGCGGCCGGACATGACCTCCGGCAGGGCCGTAGGGAGCTCACAAGCGGGTCATGCGGCCTTCCGTAACACCCTGGCTCCGGCCGTTCGAGGAGATCCCTGATGTCGTGGACACGCTCCTGCAGCCGCGGGCGGAGGTGCCGCCCGAGGAACGGCCCGGCAGGTCTCGCGGGCACACCGACTCGCGCTGCTGCAGGATGCTGGCCCCGGGCGTGGGCTCGATGTCGTGGACGAGGTGGCCGGTGACCCACGCCGTCCCGGCCGGTCATCCGGCCGGCGACGGAGCGGACGGGGCCGGCGCGGCCCCGTCCGCGTCCGCGCGCCGCCGGACGGGGACGGCGCGCAGCCGTCCCGACTCGGCCAGCACGACGACCTCGTCGGCGGGGTGGTCGGCGAGGGCCGTCATGACGTCATCGGCGGTCCACGCGGGGCCGTCGTCGTCGGTCCGCGTCCAGGCGTCGACCCGGCCGTGCGTGCGGTGGGCGACGTCCTGCGCGGTGGCCCGGTCGGCCGGCCCCAGCAGCAGCACATACGACGGCCCGCTCGTCCTGGTCGTCGCGGGCGCGCGGCCGCGCCCGGTCCGGCGGACCCTCCAGTGGTAGGCGGCGATCGACGGTGCGGACAGGAGGACGCCGATCGCGTACCGCATCCGGCGGAGGGTCTCCGCTCCGACGCCGCCCCGGACGATGTCGGTGAACAGCAGGTACGCGGCGACGACGAGCGCGACGACAGTCGCCACGGCGCCCACCCCGACGAGCACCGACAGGTAGACGCGCCGGGTCGGGGAGGCCACCTCCTCGGCCACCGCGGCATCGGTCGCGGCCTGGATCCTGCGCCAGTACAGCCCCCACACGGGCCCGCCGACAGCCAGCAGCGTGACACCGGCGAGGAGGGTGTTGACGGTGCTGCCGCCGGCGAACGTGGCGCCGGCGAGGGCGTCGGCGAGCGCCGCGACCACGGTCGTCAACCCGCCCACGGCGGCCAGCAGGCCGACGCCCGACATCAGGTACTCGTAGACCCGCGTCACCTCGGTCCGCCGTCCGGCGCCCGCCCTGCGCAGCACGGCCTGGTGGTACCACCAGACGAGCAGCCCGACGGCCACCGCCGCCGTCCGGCCGGGGGCGCCGGCGAAGTGGTAGGCGGCGACCCGTACACCGGGATCGCCGAACACCCAGACCAGGCCGGTGTAGCCCAGCGTGCTGAAGGCGACGATCGCGGTGACGACCCCGCCCGCCACACCGGCCAGCAGGACGTAGGCGTGCCAGAGCGGCTCACGCTCGAACCGCGAGCCATTCCGGAGCCAGTAGACCCACCAGACCACCGCGCCCGTCACGGCGGTGACCAGGCCCTGCAGGATGGCGTCGCTCCCGCCGTGGAGCATGTCGCCCGCGTCGAGGCCCCACAGCACGCGCAGCGCTCCCGCCAGGAGCGCACCCAGCCCCGTCGCGCCCGTCACCAGACCGATCAGCGAACCTGCGAGCTGGTGCACGCAGGTGTGTTCCGGCTGCGTCACGCGGCCGTCGATCCACCGGTGCGTGGCCCACATGCCGCCCCAGACGACCACCTGGGCCGGCGCCAGGCCGCTGTAGGCCTGCAGGCCCAGCGCCCAGCTCAGCACCGAGTCGGCCCCGGTCACGGCCATCACGAGAGCGGTGAGGGACGCGGCCGTGACGTAGACAGGCCAGCCCAGGGATCGGCCCTCACCGGGGTCGCGGGCGATCGTCCGGCGCGACCACATGGCCACGACGGCGAGCAGGGGGCCGCCGACAGCGGTGAACGCGAGGTCCCGTGCCAGCGCCACCTCGTCGGACCGAGCCAGGGTCGCCGGGCCCAGCAGCCGCCCGAGCAGGCCCGCGAGCCCGACGGCGACCACCACGGCCAGTCCGTAGAGCAGCGCGTACTGGAAGATCCGCCGGACGGCGTGCCCGTCCGCCGGGACGTCCCCGTCCTCGCCTCGCGCCCGTCGCACGCCGAGCAGGACGACGGCCACGAGGAGGACCGGGACCAGCAGCGCGGCGGTCACGTCAGGCCGCCCTTGCGGCAGCCGGACAGCGGCCAGGGCTCACCCGTGAGCAGCCAGGCGCCACCCGAGCGGCTCTGCCGGAGGGTGTGCCTCTCGAACGTCTCCGATCCACCGAGCAGGTCGCCGGACGGCATCGCGACCTCGATGTCGACCCGCGCCGTGTCGCCGGTGACCTGCACGTTCCGCAGGGTGACCTGGACCCCGTCGGGCAACGACGTGGCGTCGAGATCGCTGACGGAGCAGGGGCCGCCGGCAGCGAGGAATTCGGCGGCCCGGTCGTGGTCGCCGTCGATCACGGCGGTGAGATAGGCCTGGACGGTGCCCTCCGGGGTCGCGGGGTCGTACGCCGGACCGGTCCGGTTCGCGGCGAGGACGCCCGCCACCGCCGCGACCACGGCGACGACCACCACCGCGAGCAGCACGACGCGGTTCGGCCGGCGGGCCGCACCGGCCCGTGCCGCCGGTCGTTCGCTGTGGCGATCAGTGTCCGTCATCCCGAGCCTCCGTCCGGCCGGGTCCACTGTCGTGCCCGCGCCCTGCCGTCCGGCAGGGGCGAAGGACCGATCTCCGGGGGCCGATCGGATCAGGAAGACCCGGCGGCGGAGCCCGTCATCGGGGCGACCGGTCCCAGGACCACACTCCGCCACCGCCACGTTGCCGACCTCGGCAGGGTCGCCGGCGTCGGGTGCGCGCGCCGCGTCTCGTCGGTCGTTCGCGGATGCCTGAGGCCGGAAGACCAGGCAACCGTGTCCGTAGCCGGGTGGGGGCAGCAGCGGATCTTCCCGCCGGCTGCGGGTTCGCTCCGTCGACGTCATTGACCCGGGCTCCGCCTCGCACGAAGGTGACCCCCGCGGCCGGGATGCAGGCTGGTCAGCGGGAGGTGGTGCACCGATGTCGATCCCGATCGAGTACCGGGTCCTCGGCCCCGTGGCCGTGCTGGACGTCGCCGGCACCTCTCTGACTGTCGGAGGTGCACGGCGCCGTGCGCTGCTCGCCGCTCTGCTGCTGCACCGTGGAGTGAGCCTGTCGGTGGAGCGGCTGGTCGACATGCTGTGGTCCGCGCCGGCTCCACCGACGGCGGCGACGATGGTGCACGGCGCGGTCGCAGGGCTCCGCAGGGTCCTCGAGCCCGATCGGCGTGATGCGGCCCCTGCGGTGCTCGTCAACCAGGGCGGCGGGTACGCGCTTCAGATCGCTCCTGAGCAGATCGACGCCGTCCGGTTCGAGCGGCTGCTCGGCGCCGGGCGGCAGCTCGTCGACGGGGCGCCCGAGCGTGCGGCCCGGCTCCTCTCCGAGGCACTCACCCAGTGGCGCGCGCCCGCGCTGGAAGGGGTCGGCCAGCCGTTCGCCCGTACTGCGGCGGTGCGGTGGGACGAGCTGCGCCTGCAGTGCGTCGAGCTGCATGCGCAGGCGGAGCTGCGGCTCGGACACCACCACGCCGTCGTCGCCGCGCTCGAGTCCGTGATGGACGAGGACCCGCTCCGGGAGGGCGCGTGCGCGCAACTGATGATCGCGCTGTACCGCTGTGGCCGCCAGGCTGATGCTCTCGCCGCCTACCGCACCCTGCGACGGGCCCTGGTCGAGGACCTCGGGGTAGAGCCCGGAGCCGATCTGCAGCGACTCGAGACGTCGATCCTGCGTCACGGCGAGGAGATGCGGGACACCCGCACGAGACCGGCCCGGCCGGCAGGGCGGGGCACCCCACTGCCGGCGCCGGTCGGTTCTCTCGTCGGCCGGGCGCGTGATCAGAGCGATGTGGTGCTGCAGATGGAGAGGCATCGGCTGGTGACCCTGACCGGCGTCGGGGGAGCTGGGAAGACCCGTCTCGCCAGTGAGGTGCGACGGCATCTCGCCGAGCGCGGTGAGTGCGACACCTTTCTCGTGGACCTGGCCCCGCTGACGGCGCCGGCGCTGATCGAGGAGACCCTCGCCGAGGCCGTGGGGGTTCGTGCCGAGCCCGGTCAACCCCTCGCCCGGACCCTGGCCTCGGCGCTGTCCGCCCAGCCCGCCGTCGTCGTGTTCGACAACTGCGAGCACCTCATCGCCGCGTGTGCCGGTCTCGTGCAGGCACTGCTCGCCGCCACTGGCGAGGTGCGCATCGTGGCGACCAGTCGCGAACCGCTCGGTGTGCCGGGCGAACACGTGCATCCCGTGCGACCGCTGCGGACCCCGGCGGTCGACGAGAGCTGGGAGCAGGTCGCCTCCTGCGAGGCGGTCGTCCTGTTCGCCGCCCGGGCGGCGGCGGCCCGTCCGGGCTTCGCGATCACGGCCCGGAACGCCGCTCTGATCGGGGAGGTGTGCAGGCGGCTCGACGGGCTCCCGCTCGCGATCGAGCTCGCGGCGGCACGTGCCGCCGCGATGCCCCTGGACGAGCTGGTCGGGCGGCTCGACGACCGGTTCACCCTGCTCGAGTCCGCCACCAGGGCCGCGGACATCCGGCACCGCAGCCTGGCCGCCACGCTCGCCTGGAGCCTGGACCTGCTCACCGACCCGGAGCGAACGATCTTCGGCTGCCTGACGGTGTTCCCCGCGGCCTTCGACCTCGCGGCTGCCACGGCGATCTGCGCGGACCGGGTGAGCGGTGACGTCGCCCTGCTCCTGGTGCGGCTCGTGACCTGCTCCCTGGTGCAGTTCGACGACGACGACGACGCCGGCGGGGCCCGCTACCGGCTCCTGGAGACGGTGCGCGCCTACGGTCGTGGGCAGCTCGACCCGTCGACGCTCTGCGCGCTCGAGGACCGGCACGCCGCGTACCACCTGGACCGGGCACGAGCTGCGCAACCGCACCTGTTCGTCGCCGGCTCGGGGGTGTGGCTCGAGCAGTTGCACGCCGACCGGCTCGACCTGCGCGCTGCGCTGCAGTGGTGCTTCGGGGCGGGGGGAGACCCCGACCGGGGTGCCGCGCTGGTGAGCTGCCTGTGGCACTACTGGGACCTGCGCGGAGCCCGGGACGAGGGTCTGCGCTGGGTGCACGCCGCCCTGGAGTCGGTGGGCGCCGACCGGCCGGCGCTGCGGCTGCCACTGCTGTCGGCGGGCGCGCTGCTGCATCTGGGCCGGGCCGACTTCGCCGCGACCGTGGACCTCGCGACGGAGCAGCTCGCGCTGGCGCGTCGCGGCGGCGACCGCGCGGCGGAGGGCGACGCGCTGGCCCTGCTGGCCACCGTCGACTGGGCCCGTGGCCGCTTCGACCGTGCCCAGCAACGCTACGAGGACGGCATCGGCGCCTCCCTCGACGGCGGGGACGTCTGGGGCGCCGCGATGGCCGAGGCCCAACTGGCCCGGTTGCACCGTGACCGGCACGAGCCCGATGCCGCCCGTGCGGTCGGGCGCCGGTCGCTGGCGCACGCCGAGAGCGTCGGCGAGAGCCTGGCGCGCGGGCTGGCTCGCGACGTCCTCGCCTCGCTGGAGCACCAGTGGGGGGACGAGGGTGAGGCGAGCAGGCTCGTGGTGGACGCTCTCGAGCTGTACCGCGGTGTCGGCTATCGCGAGGGCGAGGCATCGGCTCAGCAGCTCGCCGGCGCGATCGCTCTGCGCGCGGGCCGGACCGCGGAGGCGCGTGCCGCCTACGCGGAGTCGCTGCAGCTCAGCGGGCGGATCGGGCACCGCGCGAGTACCGCCGCCGCGCTGGAGGGGCTCGCCGCCGTCGCGTCGGCGGCCGGCGAACCGGCGGAGGCGGCGGAACTGGTTCGGTCCGCGTCGTCGCTGCGCGCCGAGATCGGGATGCCCCCGGGCGGCGATTAGCCGGCGGTTAGCCGGGCCGACCAGACTCGGACGCCGACGACGACGAGGCAGGGAGACGGCCGTGGTGACGCACATGACCACCGACATCGCTGACGAGGTCCTCCGGCCCGGCGACCCCGGCTACGACGCCGCCCGCGCGGTGTTCAACGCGATGATCGACCGGCACCCCCTGGCGATCGTCCGCTGCCGGGACGCCGCCGACGTGGCACGCGGCATCTGCTACGCCCGCGACCACGACCTGGCGCTCTCGGTGCGCGGCGGCGGACACAACGTGGCCGGCAACGCCGTGTGCGACGGCGGGATCATGCTCGACCTGTCGGGCATGAAGGCGGTGTCGGTCGACCCGGACCGTCGCGTGGCCCACGCCGGTGCCGGTCTGCTGCTCGGCGAGCTGGACGGCGCGACCCAGGCCCACGGTCTCGCCACCCCGCTGGGAGTGATGTCGGGCACCGGCATCGCGGGTCTGACCCTCGGCGGCGGTCTGGGCTGGCTCAACGGCCGTCACGGGCTGGCCTGCGACAACCTGATCGGCGCCGACGTCGTCACGGTCGACGGTGAGATCCTGCGGGTCGGACCGGACGACCACGCCGACCTGCTGTGGGGGTTGCGCGGCGGCGGCGGGAACCTGGCCGTCGTCACGTCGTTCCACTACCGGCTGCACCCCGTCGCGACCGTCCTCGCCGGCGCGCTGACCCATCCCTGGTCCGCTGCGCGCGAGGTCCTGGCTCACCACCACGAGTTCATGGCCACCGCCCCCGACGAGCTGGTGAGCGCGGCGTCGCTGGGCGTCGGCCCGACCGGCGAGCCGACGGTGACGCTCGTCGTCTCCTGGTGCGGCGACCCCGCCGCCGGGCAACGAGTGCTGGCGCCGCTGCGTGCGTTCGGTGCGCCGCTGGAGGACTCGATCACCGTGCTGCCCTTCCTCGACTGGCAGCGGGCGCCTGACGCCGGCTACCCGCTGGGGCGGCAGCACTACTGGAAGTCCGGCTACCTGCGCCACCTCACCGACGCCGCGCTCGACACGCTCCTCGACCTGGCGCCGACCATCCCGTCCCCGGCCACCGGCATCGGGCTGCAGGGGCTGCGCGGCGCCGCGAGCCGGGTGCCGGTCGACGCCACGGCCTTCCCGCACCGGGCCGCGCAGTACGACCTGCTGATCCTGTCCCAGTGGACGGACCCGGCGCTCACGGCCGCGCACGTCGCCTGGGCGCGCGCGGCGTTCGAGGCGCTCGAACCGCACCTGGAGGACGGGGTCTACGTCAACAACCTCGGTGTGGAGGGGCCCGACCGGATCCGGTCCGCCTACGGACCCAACTACGCGAGACTCGCCGGGCTCAAGCGCCGCTACGACCCCGCCAACGTCCTGCGTCTCAACCAGAACGTGGCGCCGGCGAATGGCTAGGAACAGAGGATCGAACTAATGCTCGAAAGCTGTTGGCGTGCCTGGATGGTCGCGCGGGCCGGGGAAGGGTCCGCGTGACCGGCTTTCGTTGTCGAGCCCGGGGATCGTGGGATGAGCAGTCCGCAGGAACGCCAAGCCGCCCGCGCCCGTGCCCAGGCGGCGGATGACCGCGCGGGGCACGGCCTGCCGCGGTTACTACCTGCAGGCTGCGCTGGTCTCGTCGACGAGGCCGTTTCGCATGGCGAAGAGGGCGGCGCCTGCGCGGCTCGTCTCGCCGATCTTGGTGTAGATGTGCTCGATGTGGTTGCCGACGGTCTTCGGCGTCACGGTGAGGCGTCGAGCGATCTCCCGATTCGGAAGCCCGCGAGCGGCGAGCTCGAGCACTTCGATCTCGCGGTTGGTGAGGCCGCCGATGTTGGCCCCGCGTCGTCGCGTCCGATGTCCGGCGGCTCCCAGGACTGCGTCGACCGAAGCGCTCTCGAGCCGTCCTGCTCGGACCTCGTCGCGCAGCTTCGTGGCGGCTTCGTCGGCGGTCAGTGCGTCCCGATACGGTCGCGGCTCGATCATCGATTGGTAGCTGTCGGCGGCCGCGAGGAGTCGAGCCGGTGCGGTGATTGAGCCTGCGCTGAGCCCGGCCGGGTAGCCGGAGCCGTCGAGACGCTCTCGCAGCTGGCCGACGAGTGGCGCGACGGCTCCCAGGGCCTCGGATTGACGGAGCATCCGCGCGCCGAGTTGGGGTGCCAGCCGGACCCGTTCCCACTCGGACACGGTGAGCGGTCCGGGCTTCTCCCAGATCTTGTTCGAGATACCGAGGCGGCCGTAGCCCGAGGTGAGCGCGGCGCGGTGCACGAGCCGGCGGTCCGTGGCACTGAACCCGAGCCGACCGGCGGCATCGATCACGAGCTGGGTGAGGGCTTCGGTGTGACCGAGCGTGAACGGGGTCTTCAGGTCGACGTAGCGGGCGAGCGCCGCGAGCGCATCATCGAGCTGGGCCATGGTCAGGGCATTCAGCACTGGGTCTTCGTCGAGCGTCGCACCCCAGGAGCCGACCTCGTCGAGCCCGTCGAAGATCTTGTCCGGGTGGTCGCAGAGGCAGACAACAACGGCTGGGTCGAACTGGCTGCCCGCCCCGCGTCGGGCGATGGACAGGGCTGCCGGGACGCCACCGTCGCGGTGGGCGACCTCGATGAACTCGGCGATCTGGAAGAGGCGGGCCGCGGTCGGGATGTCGGGTCCGGCCAGAATGCCGGGCCATCCCTTCCCGTCCCAACGCTCATATGCCGCGGCGAGGCCTTGGAGGACCGCTGCGGGCAGGTGCAGTTCCTCGGCGAGTGACCGGGCTCGTTGGGCGTGCTGGGTGATCATCGCTTCGACCTCCCGGTGGCCTCCGAGAGCGAAGGCGAGGCCGACCCGCAGTCTGTGCAGAGGGTGGCCGCCGGCGCCGAGCATCCCCAGCATCCGGTTCACCTCGGCGAGCTTTCCTGTCGACTCCACGTACTTCGTCGACTTGAACGCGATGTCGTCACCGAACCAGCGGACCTGTTCGTGGGCGTCGGTGTGGCAACCCACGTTGACCAGAAGCGCTCCGTAGTACGCGGCAGTCCGGGTGGTGTCGTCGACGCCCAGGGCGTCGCACAGTCGCATCGAGATGCGGCACTGGCGCAGGATGTGTTCCATCGGCTGGCCGAAGCCGAGGTCGATGCCAAGCGACAGGCACGCCAGGATGTCGGCGAGCCGAACTCCGGAGTCGAGCTCACTGTCCACCCGCCCAGCGTAAGCAGGCCGGGTCGGCGCCGCTGCGAAAGATGAGGGCATCGCCTCATGATCCGCGTCGTCGGTCTTCCTACCCTCCTGAGCACGAGCACCGACGACCCCCCAGGAGGACCACGATGGCCAAGACCTCGAGTGCAGCAGCGGACCGTGTCGCCGACTACGGCGTCGCCATCGATCGATCGACCGAGCTCGACGGGATCACCGTCAACTTCGTCACGATCACCAAGTCCCACGATCTCGCCCCGATGCTCGCTGCACTGCCGACTGGCAAGTGCACGTGTCCGCACTGGGGATACGTGGTGAAGGGTCGCGTGGTCGTCCGTTACGACGACCGCGAGGAGGTCCTCGAGACAGGCGACGCGTTCTACATGACGCCAGGCCACGCGCCTGAGGCCGAAGAAGGGACCGAGCTGATCCAATTCAGCCCCACTGATCAGCTCGCCGAAGTCGAAGCGGCGATCGCGGCCGCGACCGGTTCCTGACGGAGCCTCGATGAACCGGCGGACGGCCGCGTTGCGAGGGTTGTCCGAGTACGCGGTGCTGGCCGGGGTGCGTGGTGACAACCCGGTGCCGCGGTGCGCCCCTCGAGCGCGGCCCGGGTGCGCGGCGGCCTGCTGGGGTAACTGGGGCCTGGACGGTCCCGCGGGGGCGGACGGTTGGTGCGGGCGCCGCGACGGTTGCCCGAGTTGCTGGGCCCGCGAGGTGGCCGCGTTCGTCGCCGATCTGCATACCGACCGGGACCGGGCGATCGGGCTACTGATTGCTGGGCGGCCTGCGCGCCGGCGAGGTCCCGCTCGCTGCTGGCTGTCCAATGTCAAACCTGGGGTTGCGCAGGGTCCCGGGTGAACGGCAGAGGGCGGGAACGGGTGGTGTCATCTTCATCGACGCGGCCCTGCCCGCCGCGCAACCGGTCACCTTCCTGCTCGACGGCGAGGAAGTGGTCTTCCGTACCAGAAACGGCAGCAAGCTGGCCGCGGCCAGCCGCAACGCCGTCGTCGGGTTCGAGGTCGACGAGATCGACACCGTCACCCGGACCGGCTGGAGTGTGCTCGGCATCGGGGAGGCCTACGAGGTTCTCGACCCCACCCGCCTGGATGACCTCGCGGTCCGCATGCCCGCCCCGTGGGCAGCCGACCACGACACTCATACGATTTCCCTACCCTTGCAGCAGCTCACCGGCCGCCGCCTCGTCCCCCTGGTCGATCGGCACGTTCCCTCGATGACCGAACGCTCCGGCGGTGCGACCCCCGGCGGGGGCGGGCCCGCGGGGGCAGTCTTGGGTTAGATGACGACACGGGGTCGTAGGCCGATCATCCGCACTGAGGGGACAAGTAGTCGCCGACGCAGCGCGGGTCGGGGTTTCCGCTTGTGACCATGACGGTGATCTTGCTGTAGGCGAAGCCGCCGTGCGAGGAGCCGACGGGTTGGCCGATCGTGCAGTTCCTGGGTGCAGTGGCAAGGACCTTGGCCGGGTAGATGTGCTGTTGACCGTCGGCGCAGTCGGGTGTGCAGTCGTCCAGGCTTCGACGCCCTGCTCGCCGACCTCGACGCCGCGGTGGCCGAGGGGGCCCGCGCGCGGCTGCGCGCGACCCTCGACGCCCACGACACCGGCGGTGGCGTGTACTTCGACTCGCGCGCCTGGATCGTCACGGCTCGGCGCTGACCACCGGCGCGGCGTCGTGGGCGAGAATCGCGGGGTGCAGCAGCGGCTCGGGCGGGTGGAGTTGGCCGACGGCACCGCCGTGGCGTACGGCTCCGTCGGTGCCGGCCGGCCGCTGGTCTACGTGATGGGGTGGCTCACGCACCTCGAGCTGGGCTGGGAGCTGCCGGCCGAGCGGGCGCTCTACGAGGCGCTGGCGCAGGGCTGCCGGCTCGTGCGCTACGACCGGGCGGGGTGCGGGTTGTCGGCGGCCGTCGAGCGTCCGGCGTCGCTGGCGTTCGAGCTCGAGCAGCTGGCCGCCGTCGCCGCGACGCTGGATGAGCCGTTCGACCTGATGGGCACGTCGATGGGGGCTCCCGTGGCGGTGGCGTGGGCCGCGGCCCATCCCGACACCGTCCGGCGCCTGGTGCTCTACGGCGGCTGGGTGCGCGGCGACGACCTGACCCCGCCGGAGGTGCGGGACCACGTCCTGGGGCTGGTCGCGTCGCACTGGGGGATGGGTTCCGACGTGCTGACCGACATCTTCGCCCCCGACGCCGATGGTGCGACCCGCGCCGAGCTCGCGCGCTACCAGCGGGCGTGCTCCACCGCGGCGACCGCCCGGGCGCTGCTCGCGCTGAGCTACGAGCTCGACGTCGGCGACCTCCTCGGCCGGGTGCGGGCCCCGACGTTGGTGGTGCACCGCACCGGCGACCGCGCCGCGCCGCTCGCCCAGGCCGAGGCCCTCGCCGACGGGATCGACGGTGCCCGGCTCGCGGTGCTGCCCGGCCGGTCGCACATCCCGTACGCAGGTGACCGGGACGAGCTGGTGCGCGTGGTCCGCGGGTTCCTCGGCCTGCCCGTGGGACGACGCCGCGGCGGCGACCTGACCGCGCGCCAGTCCGAGGTGGCGGAGCTGGTGAGCCGCGGACTCACCAACCGCGAGATCGCGACGCGCCTCGGGATCGACGAGCGCTCGGCCGAGGGACACGTGGAACGGATCCGGCTGCGTCTCGGGTTCCGGTCACGCGCCCAGATCGCCGCGTGGGTCAGCGCCCGGCGCGAACTGGGGTAGTTCCACGCCTGACGCGTCGGCGGGATCAGTGCAGGGTGGGCGTGTGATCGATGACGAGATGACGACCTTCGAGGTCCACCGGGCGCGTGGCCCCTTCAACGCCGCGTTCTTCAGCGCGATCGGCCCGATCATCGAGGGAGGTCTGCGCCCGTACAAGGAGCGCGTGTTCGCGGACCTGCCCCGCACGGTCGTCGAGATCGGCTCCGGCGTCGGCGCCAACCTGCCCTACCTGCTCCCGGGGTCGACGCTCGTCGCCGTCGAACCCAACGTGCCCATGCACCGGCGGCTGCGGGCGGCCGCCGATCGCCGCGGCGTGCAGCTCGACCTCCGCGACCGCGTCGCCGAGAGCACCGGGCTCCCCGACGGGAGCGTCGACTGCGTGATCTCCTCGCTCGTGCTCTGCACCGTGAGCGAGCCCGCCGGGGTGCTCGCCGAGGTCCGCCGGATCCTGCGGCCCGGCGGCACCTACCGCTTCGTGGAGCACGTCGCGGCCCGGGCCGGGACGCCCACCCGCTTCCTCCAGCGGGCGGTGCGCCGGCCCTGGGCCTGGACGTTCGAGGGGTGCTCGTGCGAGCGGGACCTGGCCGGTTCGCTGCGTGCCGCCGGGTTCGCGCGCGTCGACATCGAGCCCCACCGGCTGCACACGCCGTTCGTCCCGTTCAACACCCAGATATCGGGTGTCGCCCACGCTCCGGTTGACGAGCTGTCGGTCCCGGGCGCCGGGATCGACCCGTGACCGGTCAGGTCGCCGGCGGGGAGACTCCTCGCCTGCGGTGGTGGAGCCGTCCGCACCGGTGCCACCGGTCGTGCCGGGATCGGCCGGGATCAGCTCCGGGTCCGTGGCCGGAGCATCGCCCGTGGTCCCCACGGCGGATCTGGAGGGACCACACCTTCGCGCCGCTGGAGCTGGGCCCGGGATCAGGCCGTGATGCCGTAGTGCGCGATCTTGCGGTAGAGGGTGGAGCGGGCCACCCCCAGCGCCGCGGCGGCCGCTGCCCGGTTCCCGTCCGACTCCCGCAGGGCCACCACGATCGCGTCGCGCTCGGCCTGGTCGACCGGGCGCAGGGCGCTCCGCGGCGTGCTCTGGCAGGACGCGGGCAGGTCACCGACCTCCACCACCCCCGTCGGACGCCGGCGCAGCGCCGTGTCCAGCGCGTCCTTCAGCTCCTGGACGTTGCCCGGCCACGTGTGGCGGGCCAGGGTGCGCAGGGCCTCCGCGGACAGGCGCGCGTCGCGCCCGGCCAGCAGGTCGGTCACCAGCCCCGGCAGGTCGGCCGTCCGGTTCCGCAGCGGCGGCACCGTCACGGTGCGCCGGAACCGGGTGAGCAGCTCCGGATCGCACACCGAACGGTCCGTGGCCGTCGCAGCCAGCCGGGCCCGGGAGGCGCGCAGGCCGGGCGGGACGCCGTCCCACCGCTCGACGTCGGTCAGCACGATCAGCGACAGGGGTCCGGCACCCTGGACGCGCGCCACGGGATCGGCGCAGTCGGGCCCGATCTCGACCACCAGCCCGGGGCCGTGCAACGCCCGGTCCAGGTCGGTGAGCAGCCGGCGTCGGCCGCTCCCGGGCTCCCCGACGACCAGCAGCGGCGTCCTGGCCCGGAGCGCGTCGGCCGCCGCGTCCCACGCCCCGCGCCAGGCCGGGCTGGAGCTCGGCGCCGGCGACGCGCCGCGGGACAACGCCGCCCCGCAGGCCTCCCGCACCACCGAGATCACCACGACCAGCCCGGCGACCCTGCTGCCGGCGGCGACCGTGGTGCCCCGCATCCGGACCCGGACCCCCGACGGCAGGTCCAGGCGGTCGTCGACGTCGGGCCCGCGCAGCATGCGGAACCGGGCGTGGTCCTCGAGGGCGGCGAGATCGCCCGGGTCCAGCAGCGTCTGCAGCACGGTGTTGGCCAGCACCATCCGCCGGCCCACGGCCAGCACCGCTCCCCGGGACCGGACGTCGACCCGGGTGTAGAGGTCGAACACCGCCTGCTGGCCCAGGTCGCGGTCGTGCAGCAGGGCGTGCTGGATGCGGGCCGCCGCCGACGCGACCAGCGAATGCAGGATCGGCGACGAGTGCTCGGCCCGGCAGCTGACGTCGAGCACGCCGTCGATCCGTCCGGTGAACGGGTCGCGCACCGGCGCCCCGGCGCAGGCGTAGGACTGCAGGGGCTCGACGAAGTGCTCGGCGCCCACGACGTGGACGGACCGGCCGGACTCCAGGACGGTGCCCACCCCGTTGGTGCCGACGGCGCCCTCGGCGTAGCCGAACCCCTGGGCGAAGTGGTTGTCGTCCGCGGCCCGCCCGATCTCGGCCGTCGTGTCCAGCCGGACCAGCAGACGGGCGCGGTCGTCGGTGAGCACGACGCACACCGGGATGCCCGCCGTCTGCTCGGCCAGCTCCTCGATCACCGGACGGGCGCAGCGCACCAGGCGGGAGTCGACGTCGAGGTCCGGGTGGTAGCGGTTGACGATCATCCCGGGATCGACGCCGCCGGCGAGGCTCCGGCGCCAGGACGCGGCCACGTGGTGCGGGATCCCGGGCAGGTCGGCATCCGGGCGGTCCAGGAGCCGGGCCAGGGCAGAGGTGAGGAGCCTGCGCCGTGCGAGAACGTCACCCATCCATGGCACCTCCACCCCCCATCATGCGTCCCCGGTCAAGTGCGGAACCGTCCCAAGTTCGGACACGACGGGTGCTGACGCCCGACCTACCGTCGAGGGATCCCGTCACCGTCGACGCAGGGAGAGCACACCCATGACCCGTGCCGCCATGGCCGAGGCCGAACACCGCAGCAGCGAGAACGAGCACCTCGACGTTCTGGTCATCGGGGCGGGGGTGTCGGGGATCGGGGCCGCGCACCACCTGCGGGAACGGTTCCCCGAGCGCAGCTTCGCCATCCTCGAGGCGCAGGACGCCCGCGGCGGGACGTGGTGGACGCACCAGTTCCCGGGGGCGCGCTCCGACAGCGACCTGTTCACCTACGGCTACCGGCACAAGCCGTGGATCGGGCCGTCGATCGCGGCGGGCGGGGCGATCCTCGACTACCTCGACGAGGTCATCGACGAGGACCAGCTGGCCGCGAACATCCGCTACCACCACCGGGTCACGTCGCTGTCCTGGTCGTCGGACGAGCACCGCTGGACGGCCGAGGTCACCCGCACCGACACGGGCGAGCAGCTGCGGATCACCGCGTCGTTCCTGTGGATGTGCCAGGGCTACTACAACCACGACGAGCCCTACACCCCCGAGTGGCCGGGCACCGACCGGTTCGCCGGCACGATCGTCCATCCGCAGGCGTGGCCGGCCGACCTCGACCACGCGGGCAAGCGGGTGCTGGTGATCGGGTCGGGCGCGACGGCGGCGACGCTCGTCCCGGCGCTGGCGAAGTCGGCCGAGCACGTGACGATGCTGCAGCGCTCGCCGTCGTACTGGTTCCCCTCGCCGTCGGTGCACGAGCTGGCCACCACGCTCGCGCCGCTGAACCTCCCGGCCGACTGGACCCACGAGATCCTGCGCCGCCAGTACACCCAGCAGCTGGACTGGCTGGCCGCGGTGGCGCACGAGGACCCCGACCAGCTGCACACGTTCCTGATGGACGCGATCGCACCGCTGCTGCCCGAGGGCACCGACGTCGAGAAGCACTTCACCCCGCGCTACCGGCCGTGGCAGCAGCGCATCGCGATCGTCCCCGACGGCGACCTGTTCGAGGCGATGCGCGACGGCCGGGCGTCGGTCGTCACCGACACGATCACCGAGTTCACGGAGAAGGGCGTTCAGGTCTCGTCGGGCGAGGTGCTCGAGGCCGACATCGTCGTGACCGCCACGGGGTTCAACCTCTCGGTGTTCGGCGACATCCCGTTCACGGTCGACGGCGAGCCGGTCGACTTCTCCCAGCGGGTCACATGGCACGGGATGATGATCAGCGGCGTGCCGAACATGGCCTACGCCTTCGGCTACTTCCGGCACAGTTGGACGCTGCGAGTCGACCTGGTGAACGACGTCGTCGCCCGGATCGTCGAGCACATGGCCGAGCGGGGCGCGACGACGGTCGTGCCCGAGCTGCGGCCGTCCGACGCCGACATGCCGCTGCGGGAGTGGTCGGACCCGGAGAACTTCAACCCCAACTACGTGCTGCGCTCGCAGGACCGGATGTTCAAGCAGGGCGACCGCGAACCGTGGACCCACATGCAGGAGTACGCGCACGACCGCACCGCCCTCCCGGAGGCCGACATCGACGACGGCCTCCAGTACCGCTGAGACTCCCGTACCGCTGAGACTCCCGTACCGCTGCGACTCCCGTACCGCTGAGAATCCAGGAGCCACCCGTGCCACAGATCCCCGTCCGCACCGGAACCACCCTCAACTACGAGATCAGCGGTGAGGGCGAGCCGCTGCTGCTGATCATGGGAACGTCGGGCGCCATCCCGCTGTGGGGCGAGATGATCTCCCGCCTCGCCCAGACCCACCAGGTCATCGCCTACGACAACCGCGGGCTCGGCGGCAGCGACCGCGGCACCGGTGCGATCAGCGTCGCCTCGGTGGCCGAGGACGCGTCCGCCCTGCTGGAGGCGCTGGAGATCCCACGGGCGCACGTGCTCGGCTGGTCGCTGGGCTCGGCGGCCGTGCAGGAGCTCGCGATCGCCCATCCTGACCAGGTCGCCTCCGCCGTGCTCTACGCGACGTGGGCGCGGGCCGACGGCTTCCAGCGGTCGGTCCTCAGTGCCCTGCGGCTGCCCTACGTCCACCGCGACATGGAGTCGGCCCTGGCCACCGCCGGAATCGCGTTCTCCCCGCAGCTGCTCGACCACCCGGACTTCGCGCAGATGCTGGAGCCGATGCTGCCGGCGTTCCCGCAGAACGAGGAGCAGATGCAGGTCACCGTCGAGCAGTGGGACGCCGACCTGGCGCACGACACGCTCGACCGGCTCGGAGCCATCACCGCGCCGACCCTCGTCGTCGCGGGCGAGCAGGACCTGCTGACGCCGACGTGGCAGGCCCAGAAGGTGGCCGACGCGATCCCGGGCGCCCGCTACGAGCTCGTGACGGGCCCGGGGTCGAGCCACGGCCTGCACATCGAGCGGCCCGAGGACCTCACGAAGATCGTCACCGGGTTCCTCGCGGAGCACGCGATCGGTCGCTGACCGCCTCGGGGACGCTGGCCGCGGCCGCCGCCGCGGCCAGCACGGCGACCGCCGCCAGGCCGGCGAACACAGCGGGGTAGCCGCCCACGACGGCGGCCAGCGCCGACCCCGCCCACGGGGAGACGGCGGTGGCGAGCATCGCGGGGGCGGCGAGCTGGCCGCCGAGGCGGCCGTAGTGCGTGGCGCCCCAGCGCTCGGTGATCGCGGTGGCCTGCAGGAGCGTGAAGATCCCGCGGGCCGCCCCGACGAGCACCGCCAGGGCGACGAGGAGCACGGCCGGCGCGGGGACCAGGGCGAGCAGCAGGGTCAGGACGGCGACGGCCCCGAGCACGCCCACGCTGCGGGCCCGCACGCCGAGCCGCCGGACGAGCCGGCCGTACCCGAGCCGGCCCAGTACCTGGCCCACGCCGCCGAGCCCCAGCGCCCACGCGGCCGTGGTGGTCGACAGCCCGCGCTCCAGCAGGAGCGGTACCTGGTTGACCACCACGGCGAAGCAGGTGAACGCGCCGAGCCCGATCGCCGCCACGAGCAGCAGGAACGGCGCGCTGCGGGCGATGGCGCCGGGATCGGCGTGGGCGGGTGCCGCCGACTCGGCGGCGGGCCAGCGTCCGCGCAGCCCGACCAGGTGCGCGGGCACCGTGACCACGGCGAGGACGACGGCGAGCACCAGGTAGGTGCGCCGCCAGTCCGAGGCCTGCAGCAGGGCCGCGGTGAGCGGGGCGAAGACGGTGCTGGCCAGCCCGCCGAGCAGCGTCACGGCGGTGAGCGCGGTGACGCGCCGCGGCCCCCACCAGCGGGTCAGCGCCGCGAACGCGGGCTGGTAGAGCACCCCGGCCATCGCGACCCCGGCCAGTGCCCAGGCGGCGAAGAACCACGCCACCGTGGGTGCCGTCGCGATGCCGACGACGGCCGGCACCGCGAGCACCGAGCCCCCGGTCATCACGGGGCGCGGGCCCCACCGGTCGAGCCACCGCCCGGCCGGGATCCCGGCCAGGGCGGAGACGACGAGCCCGGTGGAGAACGCGCCGGTGACGGTGCTGACCGACCAGCCGGTGTCGGCGGCGACGCTCGGCGCGAGGACGGGCAACGCGTAGTAGAGCACGCCCCAGCTGGTGATCTCGGTGACACACAGGACGGCGAGCACCCGCCGCAGCCCCGCGTGGGTGAGCGGCGGCGGGGGCACGGCCCCTCTGTACCAGCCTCAGACGCCCGCCGTCTCGGTCGACCGCGTCCTCTCGAAGCCCTCGTAGCCGGCGTCGGCGACCTCGGCGAGCTTCTGCCGGTAGGCGCCGATCCCGGCCATGTAGAACATCACGGCGTTCTTCTTGCCCGGGATGTTCGCCCCGAAGATCCACGACTCGGCCTGCGGGAACAGCGTCATGTTCGCGATCTCCTCGCACGTGGCCGTCCAGCCGGTCTCCGCCGCCGCGGTCGGTTCGACGGTCCGCACGCCGTCCCGTTCGGCGTCGCCGATGAGCGCGCCGATCCAGTCGACCTGGGTCTCGATGCTCGGCGGCAGGTTGGTGAACGGGCCGTTCGGGCCGAGGATCATGAACATGTTCGGGAAGCCGGCCTTCGACAGGCCCAGGTAGCTGGTCGGGCCCTCGGTCCAGTGCTCGTCGATGTGCCGGCCGCCGCGCCCGCGCAGGTCCATCGCCCGGTAGTTGCCGTCCACCGCGTCGAACCCGGTCGCGAACACCAGCACGTCGACCTCGTGCTCGACACCGTCGGCGGTGCGCACACCCTTCGGGGTGATCTCCCGGATCGGGTTGTCCTTGATCGACACCAGCGAGACGTTGTCGCGGTTGTAGGTCTCGTAGTAGCCCTCGTTGCACAGCGGACGCTTGGCGTAGACGTCGGTCGGCGTGAGCAGCCGTGCCGTCTCCGGGTCCTCGACGATCTCGGCGATCTTCGAGCGGATGAACGCCGCGGCCGCCGCGTTCGACTCGGGGTTCGTGGCGATGTCGCAGAACGTGCCGAACATGAAGCGGAAGCCGTTGCCCTTGTCCCAGTTCTCCTGGAACACGCGGCGGCGCTCGTCCTCGGAGACGCTCATCGCCTCCACGCCGCTCTCCTGGAACCCGAACGCGACGACGGAGCCGCGGACCTGCTCCCAGATCGCGTCGAAGTTCTCCTTGGTGCGCTCCACCTCGGCCTGGTCCACCGGCCCGTTCCCGGACGGCACGCAGTACTGGGGCGAGCGCTGGAAGACCGTCAGGTGCCCGGCCAGCTTCGCGGCGGCGACGATGAACTGGGTGCCGGTGGACCCGGTGCCGATCACGCCGACGCGCTTGCCGGTGATGTCGAGGTCCGCGGGCCAGGCGTTGGTGTGCACCGCCCGGCCGGCGAACGTGTCGCGGCCGGGGATGTCGGGGATGTTGCTCTTCGCCAGCAGGCCGAGCGCGTTGACGACGTAGCGGCTGGTCAGGCTCTCCCCGTCGGCGGTGGTGACCGTCCACAGGTCGGTGGCCTCGTCGAAGACGGCGGCGGTCACCTCCGTGTTCAGCCGGATGTCGCGGCCGAGGTCGTAGCGCTCGACGACGTGCTGCAGGTAGGCGAGCACGTCGGGCTGGTCGAGGTAGCGGGTGCTCCAGTCCCACTCCTGCAGCAGGTCCTTGTCGAAGGAGTAGCGGTAGACGAAGCCCTCGGTGTCGGACTTGGCGCCGGGGTAGGTGTTGAAGTACCACGTGCCGCCCACGCCACCGCCCTTCTCGAAGGCCACGGCGGACAGCCCGAGCTCGTCGCGCAGCTTGTGCAGCATGTAGATGCCGCCGAACCCGGCTCCGATCACGACCGCGTCGACGTCGGGGCCGACGTCGGGGGTGGAGGTAGTGCTCATCGGTACCACTTCGCAATCGCGTCGATCTCGGTGTCGGCCTCCGGCGCGTTGCCGGCCAGGAACGGGAAGACGTGCTGCATGCCGTCGACGACCGAGAGGGTGACGTCCACCCCGGCCGCGGCGGCCTTCTCGGCGACGCGGGTGGCGTTGTCCACCAGGGACTCCGCGCCACCGGCGTTGACGTAGAGCGGCGGGAAGCCGGTGAAGTCCGCGTGCAGCGGGTTCGCCAACGGCGTCGTCGGGTCGATCGTGCCGCCGGCCAGGACGCCGGCGATCATGCCCTCCAGCAGGGGCACGGTGATCAGGGCGTCGGTGGCGGCGTTGGTCACCAGCGTCTCGCCCTTGTTCTCCATGTCCAGCCACGGCGAGAACGCGATCACGCGACCGGGCAGCGGCAGGCCCTGCTCGCGCAGGGCCAGCGGGATGGCGATGGCCAGGTTGCCGCCGGCGGAGTCGCCGATCGTGGTGATGTCGGCGGGCGCGATCCCGCGGTCGGTCAGCGCCGTGAACACCGCGACCCCGTCCTCGACCTGCGCGGGGTGCGGGTGCTCGGGCGCCCGGCGGTAGTCCAGCACGAACGCGACGACGCCCAGCGCCTTGGCCACGTGCGCGGCGAGCTTGCGGTGGCTGGCCGCCGAGCCGACGGCAAAGCCGCCGCCGTGGGTGTAGAGCAGCACCTTCGAGGTGTCGGCGCCCGCCGGCAGCGTCCAGATCCCGGGGACGCCGCCGAGCGTCTCCTCGCGGTAGGTCACGTCCTCCGGCTCGCGGGTGGGCTGGTGCCACTCGTCGAAGATGCTGCGGAACAGCCGCATCGTCAGATCGGGCGTCGTGGCGATGATGTGGGCCCAGTCGGCGTAGAGCGCGCGCAGCGCGTCCGACTCGGCCGAGGTGCCCGGTGGCCGGGTCGATGGCGTCGTTGTCATCCGGTTTCCTCCGCGTGTGACGTGGGACTCACTGCTCGACCTCACTGTGCGGAGCGCGCGACGGCGGTGGGTGTTCCGATCTGGAACACCCACCGGCGCTGGTGTTCACGGTGTGATGTGAGGCACAGTGGAAGAGGAGGCAACGATGCGGCGAGACCCGACCCTGTCGCCGGTGCAGCGGGAACGCACCCGCCGCAGCCGGGAGGCGCTCGTCGGGGGTGGGCTGCTGGCGCTCCCGCCCGGCCGCAGTGGCGTTCCGCAGCACATCGAGAAGAGCTGGCGCCGGTGCGTGGGCGAGCAGGTACCCGTCGCGCCCGACCACATCGGCTACCGCGATCCGGGCGACGACCAGTCGGTGCTGCGCCGGGCCGCGATGCCGGTGCTGGAGCGGCTCAAGGACAGCTTCGCCGACGTGCCCGTGGCCATGGTGCTGTCGGACGCCACCGGGCTGATCATCGCGCGGCACACCGACGTCCGGCGCCAGCGCGTCGTCATGGACCGGGCCAACGCGGCCGAGGGTTTCGACTTCTCCGAGCTCTCGATCGGCACCAACGGCATCGGCACCGTGCTCGTCGAACGCCACCCCGTGCTCGTCCGCGGTCCGGAGCACTACAACGCCCTGCTGGAGAACCTCACCTGCGCCGGCACCCCGATCATCGAGCCCTACACCGGACGGATGGTCGGCTCGTTCTCGCTGGCCTGTGCCATGCGCGACGTCCACGCGCTGATGGCGGTGATGGCCGGCGACATCGGGCGCCAGATCGAGTCCCGCATCCTGGAGGAGGCGGGTGACCGGCACCGGCGGCTCGCGGCGGCCTACCTGGCCGTCGACCGGTCCGGCGTCGGCGCGCTCGTCGTCGACGAGGAGACGGTGCTCGCCAACCGGCTCGGGCTCGCCCACACCGGGCCGGAGCTGCATCCGCTGCTGTGGCGGTTCCTCGTCGAGCACGGGCCGTCCGGGCCGGCGCGCATGCAGGTCCCGCTGTCGGACGGCCTGCACGACGCCGTCGTCGAGCCGGTCGACGACGGCGGCCCGGCGGCCTACAGCGTCCGGCTGCTGCCGCGGCGCCCGCCGGAACCGTCGACCCCGCGCGCCGCGGTGCGTCGCGACCGCTTCCACGTCGACGACGGCGTCGACCGCCAAGTGGCCACGGCGGTGCGGCACGGGGAGGTGGTCGCCGTCGTCGGCGCGGGTGGGACGGGCAAGCTGCGGACCGCCGTGCGCACCGTGGCGCACCAGGGCGCCGGGGACCCGCTGGTGGTCGAACCGCACCGGGATCCCGACTGGTTCGCCACGGCGAAGGCCGCGGCCGTGGACGGCCGTGGCGTGGTGCTGCGCCGGGTGCACGAGTCGCCCTCGCCGTCCGTGGCGCAGGTGCAGGCGCTGGTCGGGACGGGGGCGCCGATCGCGCTCACCGCCGACCTCGACGCCGCCGGTGACGACGTGGTCGCGATGGTGCGGCGGGTCGCCACCACCGTCCGGCTGCCGGGTCTCGCCCAGACCGTCGAGCACCTGCCGTCGCTCGTGCAGGAGATGCTGGCGCAGCGGCCCGTGCCGGAGTCCGCGACGCGGTTCTCCCCGGCGGTGTGGGACCGGCTGATGGCCTGGCACTGGCCGGGCAACCTCGCGGAGCTGCACCACACGGTGGCGCTGCTGGCCCGCCGGGCCGAGGGCGGCACCGTCGGGATCGACGACCTGCCCGACGAGCTCCGCGCGCACCGCCGCACGCTGGGGAAGCTGGAGTCCGCCGAGCGGGAGGCGGTGGCCGAGGCCCTGCGGGCGGCGGGCGGCAACCGCAGCCGGGCCGCTGCGGCCCTGGGGATCGGGCGCAACACCCTCTACCGCAAGATGCGAGAGTTCGGGATCAGCTGACCCGCCCGGATCCGCGAACGGTGCGGAACGGGTGGATCGACGATCCGGGCCGATTCAGCGTTCGATGCTGATCCGCGCGGTCGGGCCGAAACCGGGCGCGACGACCAGGCTGCTCCCGTCCCGCCGGCAGGACGCCACCGCGACGTGGCAGGGCAGCTCGACGGAGGGGGGCAGACGCAGCCCCCCGTCGAGCTGGTAGCGCATGTTGGTGATCTTCCACGTGGTGGCGGAGGGGTCGTCGGGGCCCTCGGGGCGCGCGTCGCGGCGGACCACCACCATCGCCTCGGTGACGCCCGGCGGCCACACGAACCCGAGCACGCCCGGGGCCGTGACGGTCAGGTGCCGCACGGCGGGGATGCCGCCCGGATCGGGGGCGGGTGCCTCCGGTGAGCGCGCCACGTCGGAGAGCACGGAGCCGAGCCGCGCCACCACCCCGTACACCGGGACGGCGTCGTCGGGCGTGACCGCGCCGTCGACGATGCCGGTGGAGCGCGTGCGACCGACGACGTGCCACCGGCCGTCCGGTGTGAGGCGGGAGATCTTGTACTCGACCTCGCGCTCGTCGCCGGCGGTCCAGGTGACCGTGACCGACCGGTCCTGGGCGTCGCGCTCCGCCCGCACGTCGGTCGGAGCGGCGACGGGGACATCGGGGGCCGCTTCGGCGACGGGCGGCTCCACCAGGGTCGGTTCCGGGAGCGGCAGCGTCGGGGGGAGCGAGGGCCGGGGCCGGGGGGTGGGCCGCGGCGGCAGGGGCCGGACGGCGGCCCGCAGCGCGGCGAGGAACGCGACGCAGGTCGGGAACCGGTGGTCCGGGTGCTTGGCGGCGGCGCGGGCGACGGCGGCGTCCACGGCGGGCGGCAGGTCCGGGCGCAGGCGGCCCGGCCTCGGCGGCTCGGCGGCGAGGTGCGCGTAGATCACCCCGGCGACCTCGGGCCGCGGGTAGGGCACCTCGCCGGTGAGGCAGCGGTACACCAGGCAGGCCAGCCCGTACTGGTCGGAGCGCCCGTCGAGCCACCGGCCCTCGATCTGCTCGGGGGAGGAGTACTGCGGGGTGCCCATGTAGCGGTCCGCGGAGGTGAGGTCGCGCCCGGCGTAGGCCGTGCCCTTCGCGATCCCGAAGTCGCACAGGTAGACGTGCCCGCCACCGCGCGGCGGACGGGCCCGCGCGAGCAGGACGTTGCCCGGCTTGACGTCGCGGTGCACCAGACCCGCCTCGTGGACGGCGTCGAGGGCATCTGCCACCGGTCCGAGGATCGCGCACAGGCCCTCGATGCCCAGGCGCCCCTCGCGCCGCAGGACGACGCCGAGATCCTCCCCGTCGACGAACCGCATCGACAGGTACAGGATGCCGTCGGTGTGCCCGGCGTCGTAGATCGGCACCACGTTGGGATGCTCCAGGCTGGCCGCGATCGCCGCCTCGCGTTCGAACCTGCTGCGGAAGTCCAGGTCGGCCGCCAGCGCCGGCGGCAGCACCTTCAGCGCGACGGTGCGGCCCAGCCGCAGGTGGGTGGCCCGGTAGACCACGCCCATCCCGCCCTCGCCGACCAGCGCGTCGATCCGGTGCCCGGCCAGCACGCGTCCGACCAGTCCAGGGGCGGCCCGGTCAGATGTCACTGGGCTCTGCTGCTCCGGCACCGGCGGTCCTCTCGGGCGCGGCGGGGCGGCCGGCCTGCGTGCAGCCTACGGTCTGCCCGCTCCCGGCGTCCGCAGCGCCGCGTCGAACCAGCCGGCGACCAGCGCGTCGCGCGCGGTGGCGCGGTGCTCGCCGTCGGGCCAGATGTGCAGCTCGCCACGCGGCCCGGCGCGAACGGGTGCTGGACGGCGGGATCGGGGACCAGAGGGTCGGCGCCACCGTGCGGGACGAGCACCGGGCCGTCGATCCGGTGGCGGGCCGCGCGGGCGGTGCGGAACGTGCCCGTACCCCACCGGAACGCGCGGACGGCGAACCGCCCGCCGGGTTCGGCCGCGGCGACGACCGGCTCGGGGCGGCCCCGCGGTCGTGATCACCGTCCGGGGACGCGGGGCTGTACTGGATGCGGTTCGACGTCCCGAACCGATGATCACCGCGTTCCCGTGAAGCTGAGATCACCGGCCGGGGAGCGGGAACCGTGTCAGGCCGCGTCGATCGACTCCGGGGTGCCTCGCCGCTGCGCCGGGCTTCCGGGGGCCACTACGGTGGGGTCACTCGGAACGACAGAGGGAGCAACCGTGGGTGTCAGCCTCGCCAAGGGCGGAAACGTCAGCCTCAGCAAGGAGGCGCCGGGCCTCACGAACATCCTGGTCGGCCTCGGCTGGGATGTCCGCACCACCACCGGCGCCGACTACGATCTCGACGCGTCGGCCATCCTGCTGGGGGAGAACGGCAAGGTCCTCTCCGACCAGCACTTCGTCTTCTTCAACAACCTCACCAGCCCCGACGGCACCGTCGAGCACACCGGCGACAACCTCACCGGCGAGGGCGAGGGCGACGACGAGGCCATCAAGGTCAACCTCGCGGGTATGGCGCCGAACGTCGCGAAGGTCGTGTTCCCGGTGAGCATCTACGACGCCGAGAACCGCCACCAGAACTTCGGGCAGGTGATGAACGCGTTCATCCGCATCGTCAACGCCGCCGACGACCGCGAGATCGCCCGCTTCGACCTCTCCGAGGACGCCTCCACCGAGACGGCGATGGTGTTCGGCGAGGTCTACCGCCACCAGGGCGACTGGAAGTTCCGCGCCGTCGGGCAGGGCTACGCGTCGGGGCTGGCCGGCATCGCGCGCGACTACGGCGTCAACGTCTGAGCGTCGCCGTCTCAACCGTGTCAGGATCCGTCCGTGAACGGACGGATCGGTCGGGAATGGAGCCCCGTCGGGCTCGGGTGCTGGCAGCTCGGGGCCGACTGGGGTGAGGTCGACGAGGGCGACGCCCTGGCGGTGCTCGGAGCGGCCGCCGACAGCGGCGTCACGTTCTTCGACACCGCCGACGTCTACGGCGACGGCCGCAGCGAGACCCTCGTCGGGCGCTTCCTGACAGGGCAGAGCATCCGGGAGCGCGGCGACGGGATCTTCGTCGCCACCAAGATGGGCCGGCGCGTGGACCAGGTGCCCGAGAACTACACGCGGGAGAACTTCCGCGCGTGGAACGACCGGTCGCGCGCCAACCTCGGCGTCGACACGCTCGATCTCGTGCAGCTGCACTGCCCGCCCACCCCCGTCTACGACCGCGACGAGGTGTTCGACGCGCTCGACGAGATGGTGGCCGAGAAGCGCATCGCCGCCTACGGGGTGAGCGTCGAGACGGTGGGCGAGGCGCTCACGGCCATCGCCCGCCCCGGCGTCGCGAGCGTCCAGATCATCCTCAACGCGTTGCGGCTCAAGCCGCTCGGCGAGGTGCTGCCGCGGGCGGCCGAGGCCGGGGTGGAGATCATCGCGCGCGTCCCCCTGGCGTCGGGCCTGCTCGCCGGGCACTACACGAAGGACACGGTGTTCGGCGCCGACGACCACCGCAACTACAACCGCAACGGCGACGCGTTCGACGTGGGCGAGACGTTCTCCGGTGTGCCGTTCGAGGTGGGCCTCGAGGCGGTGGAGCGGCTGCGGCCGCTGGTGCCGGCCGGGCGGACCATGGCGCAGTTCGCCCTGCGCTGGGTGATCGACCAGCCCCAGGTGTCGGTGGTGATTCCGGCGCCCGCAGCGCCGAGCAGGCCCGCGGCAACTCCGCGGTCGCCGGCCTGCCGCCCCTGGGTGAGGACGTCCACGCGCAGGTGAAGGCCGTCTACGACGAGCTCATCGCCCCGCACGTCCACGACCGCTGGTAGCGGTCAGCCGGTGCGCCGGTACCGGATGTGGGTGGTCAGCGGCGAGTGCAGCACCTCGACGGGCTCGAAGCCGAAGGCCTCGACCCCGTCGAACATGCGCTCACCCGAGCCGAGCAGGACGGGCGCGATGTCGAGCGTGAGCTCGTCGATCACGCCGGCGGCCAGCGCCTGCCGGACGGTGGAGGCCCCACCGGCGATGTCCACGCCCTCGTCCCCGGCGGCGTCACACGCGGCGGCGTAGGCCGCGTCGAAGCCGTCGGTGACGAAGTGGAAGGTCGTGCCCCCGTCCATCTCGATCGGGTCGTGGGAGTGGTGGGTCAGCACGAACACCGGCGCGTGGTACGGCGGCTCGGGGCCCCACCAGCCCGACCAGTCCTCGTCCCAGTTCCCGCGGACGGGGCCGAACATGTTGCGTCCCATCACGTACGCGCCCCGGGGACGCATGAGCCAGTCGTTCGCGATCCTGTCGGCGTCGGTGGCCCGCGGGTCGCCGATGTGCCAGCCGTGCAGCTCCGGGCCCCGCCTGCCCAGAGGGTTCTCGCGGCTCTGGTCCGGGCCGGCCACGAAGCCGTCCAACGAGATCGACATGTGGCAGGTGGTGTCCGGCACCGCGAACCTCCCGAATGATGGTGACCGCAGGCAGTCGTGCGGACGATAGCGGCTTGCTTTCGAGCGCGCTCGAAGGCATAGCGTTTCCGGTGTGAGCATTCGTCTCGGTTACCAGATGCCCAACTTCAGCTACCCCGGATCGGTGGCGGAGCTGTTCCCCGCCGTGATCGCCCAGGCCCGCGAGGCCGAGAGCGCCGGTTTCGACGCCGCGTTCGTGATGGACCACTTCTACCAGCTGCCCGGCCTCGGTTCGCCCGACCAGCCGATGCTGGAGGCGTACTCGGCGCTGTCCGGCCTCGCGACCGCGACGTCGAGCATCCAGCTCTCGGCTCTGGTCACCGGTAACACCTACCGCAACCCCGCCGTGCTGGCGAAGACCGTCACCACCCTCGACGTGGTCAGCGGCGGGCGGGCCGTGCTCGGCATCGGGGCGGGCTGGTTCGAGCTGGAGCACAACTCGTTCGGCATCGACTTCGGCACCTTCACCGACCGTTTCGAGCGCCTCGACGAGGCACTGCAGATCATCGTGCCGATGCTGCACGGCGAGCGTCCGACCTTCGACGGGAAGTGGTACCACACGAAGGAGGCCATGAACGAGCCGCGCGTCCGCGACGACCTGCCCGTCCTGCTCGGCGGCAGCGGCGAGAAGAAGACGTTCGCGCTCGCCGCCCGGTTCGCCCAGCACCTCAACATCATCTGCGACCCCGCGGACCTGCCCCGCAAGCTCGACGCGCTGGCGCAGCGCTGCGAGGAGGCGGGCCGTGACCGGTCGACGCTGGAGACGAGCTTCCTCGCCTTCGTCATGATCGACGAGGACGGCGACAAGGCGCGGGCGCAGCAGCGCGAGTTCCTGCGCGGCACGGGCGTCGACCTCGACGCGCTGTCGGACGAGCAGCGCGCGGCCGTGACGGCCCGGCAGTTCGTCGGCACCCCCGACGACGTGGCCGCCGACCTCCAGGCCCGCGTCCTCGACCCGGGCGTGGACGGGCTGATCGTCAACATCGTCGCGAACGGGCACGAGCCCGGCGTGGTCGACCTGGCCGGTCGCACCCTGGGCAAGCTGGTGCGCTGAGCACCCACAGCCCGGCCACACAGCGGATCGGGTGCCGGCGGACAGGCGGCGGGAGCAGGGTCACCCGGTGATCCCGATGACGCTGGTGCACGCCGCCGCCCGCCGGGACCCCGCATCGCGGGCGGTGCACACCCTGCGGATCGTGCTCGGCATGACCGCCGCCGAGACGGGGGCGGTGCCCGGGATCAGCACCGGGCACTGACGCGGATGCGGGCGGCCGCCGCGTCGGGAGGCTCAGTCCGCCGAGGGCGGGCGCGGTCGCCACGGCACGACGTAGCCGCCGCGTAGCACCGCGTCCCAGGCGACGAACGCGGCCGTGAGGCCGTCCATGACGGCGGGGTCCTGCTCCTCGCCGGTGCCGATCGCCAGCGCGTAGAGCAGGTAGCCGAACACGCCGTGCGCCTGCTTGCCGCGCTCGCCCGCGTTGTTCCGCAGCTCCGCCATCAGCGCGGGGATCAGGCGGGAGACGATCAGCTGGATGCCCTCGCCGCCGGCCTTGGCCAGCTCGTGCGCGCCGTCGACGACCTTGGTGCGCGCGTGCTCGATCTCGTCGGTGACGGGCGGCTGCTGCTGCGGCTGGAAGGTCCGCGCCGTGTCGAGGGCGGTGAACAGCGTGGAGACGAGGTGGCCGGCGTGGCCCTCGTCGTAACCGTCGCCCGGGTTGGCGCCCGAGAGCAACCACTCCGCGACGGCGTCGATCAGGACGATCTCCAGGCTCGCCGACTCGTCCGTGGTCAGGGACCGCAGGGCCCGGACGATGTCGTCCTCCCAGTCCTCGTCGCTCATTCCCGCACCGTAGTGCGCCGCGCGGCTTCCGGGCGTCGCAATCTTGTACGCAGTTCTGATGACGGGCTGAAACGAGGAGGCGACACGACGCGACGAAGGGGTGCACGGCCAACGGTGGCCACGGTCCTCGGGAGATCTCACATGGCAGACGGCAGCGTACGGCGACACCGGTTCGGGGCGGTCGTCTTCGGGCTGGTGATGGTGTCGGCGCTGCTCGCCGTGTTCCCGGCCACCGCGCCGGCGGGGATGACGCTCTGCTTCCTGCTCGTCGTCCCGGCGATCGTGGTGGTGTGGCGGACGCGCCGGGCGCCGACCGGGACGCGGCGCCGGTCGGTGGCGGCGCTCCTCGTGGCTCCGGTGTTCTTCGTGGTCGGGGGCGGGGTCACGGCGGCGGGTCTGCCGCCCCGCCCGCCCGTGACGGCGGTGGCCAACGCCGCCCCGGTACCGGCCGCGGTTCCGACGTCGGAGCCGGCGACGGTGGCGCCCCTCGCCGCCGCTCCGACCACCGCGACGGCACCGGTCCCGGCCGCCGCGGCCGCCCCGGCGGTGGGTCCCGGGGCCGCCGTCCCGCAGGCTGTCGCGGCGCCGCGGCCGGTGGTGGCGCAGCCCGTGGTGGCACAGCCCGTCGCGCCCCGGCCCGTGGCGGCGAAACCCGCCGCGCCGCTGCCGGTGGCGGCCCAGCCCGCCGCCCCCAAGCCCGCCGCGGGCTCCAGCTGCGGCGCGAACAGCTACATCAACTCCAGTGGCAACTGCGTGCCCCGGCCCGTCGCCGCGGCTTCTGCTCCGCCCGGGGCCACCGCCCAGTGCAAGGACGGCGAGTACAGCTTCAGCCAGCACCGTTCCGGCACGTGCTCCGGGCACGGCGGCGTGTCGCGCTGGCTGTAGCACTCACCAGATGCGCACCCGCTTCTCCGGCGGGGTGAACAGCGCGTCGCCCTCGTGCACGTCGAAGGCCTCGTGGAACGCGTCGAGGTTGGTGACCACGGCGTTGCAGCGCAGGTCCGGCGGGGAGTGCGGGTCCAGCGTCAACCGCCGGATCGCCTCCTCGTCGCGGGTGACCGCCCGCCACACCTGCGCCCAGCCGAACAGCACGCGCTGGACGCCGGTGAGCCCGTCGATCACCGGGGCCTCGGCGCCGTCGAGGGAGATCGCGTAGGCCTTGAGCGCGATGGTCAGCCCGCCGAGGTCGCCGATGTTCTCGCCCACGGTGAGCGCCCCGTTGACCTTGTGGTCGGGCAGCCCGGCGGGCGACAGCGCCGAGTACTGCTCGATCAGCGCCTGCGACCGGGTGTCGAACTCGGCGCGGTCCAGTCGGTCATGTTGCCGGCGCCGTCGTACTTGGAGCCCTGGTCGTCGAAGCCGTGGCCGATCTCGTGCCCGATCACGGCGCCGATCCCGCCGTAGTTGGCGGCCTGGTCGTCGGCGTCGGCGTCGAAGAACGGCGGCTGCAGGATGGCGGCCGGGAAGACGATCTCGTTCATCCGCGGGTGGTAGTAGGCGTTGACCGTCTGCGGGGTCATCAGCCACTCGTCGCGGTCGATCGGCTTGCCGATCTTGGCGAGCTCTCGCTCGTGGGACCAGACGCCCGCGCGGCCGACGTTGCCGAGCAGGTCGTCGGGCTTGATCTCCAGCGTGGAGTAGTCCTTCCACACGTCCGGGTAGCCGATCTTGGGCGTGAACTGCCCGAGCTTCTCCAGTGCGCGCTCGCGGGTGGCGGGGCTCATCCAGTCGAGGGTGGAGATGCTCTGCCGGTAGGCCTCCACGAGGTTCGCGACGAGCGTGACCATCCGCTCTTTGCTCGACGCCGGGAAGTGCCGCTCGACGTAGAGCCGGCCGACGACCTCGCCCAGCGCCCCCTCGACCAGCCCGACCCCGCGCTTCCACCGCTCGCGCAGCGTGGGCGTGCCGGACAGCGTGCGACCGTAGAAGGCGAAGTCGGCCTCGACGATCTCCGCGGTCAGGTAGTCGGCGCAGACCGTGGCCGTGCGCAGCGCGAGCCAGGCCTTCCACTGCTCCAGCGGCCGGCTCGCCCACAGCCGGGCCGTGGCCGCCACGAAGTCGGGCTGGCGCACGACGACCTCGTCGAACGCGCCGTCGGGTGCCGCGAACGCCTCGAGGAACGGGTCCCAGTCGAAGTCCGCACCGAGTTCGCGCAGCTCCGCGTGGGTGAGCAGCGTGTAGGTCTTCTCAGCGTCGCGGTTGGCCACGCGGTCCCAGGACGCGGCGGCCAGCGCCGTCTCCAGGTCCATGACGGTGGCGGCGAGCGCGTCGGGCTCGGGCAGGCCGACCAGACCGGCGAGCTTCGCGAGGTGCGCGACGTACGCCGTGCGGATCTCCGCGTAGGACTCCTCGCGGTAGTACGACTCGTCGGGCAGCCCGAGCCCGGACTGCGACAGGTGCACCAGGTAGCGGCTGGAGTCCTTCGCGTCGGTGCTGACGTAGGTGGCGAACAGCGACACCCGCTCCTCGCGCTGCCGGCGGCCCAGCACGGCGGCGAGCGCGGCGCGGTCACCGGCGGCGGCCACCTCGTCGAGCAGCGGCTGCAGCGGTGCGGTGCCGGCGGCCTCGATGGCGTCGGTGTCCATGAAGCAGCGGTAGAGATCCGCCACCTGACCGGTGGGGGTCTCCTCGACGATCTCGCGGACGTGGGCCTCGGAGCGGTCGCGCAGCACGCGGAACGCGCCGTCCTGCGAGCGGTCCTCGGGGATCTCGTAGGTGGAGAGCCAGCGGCCGTTCACGTGCCCGAAGAGGTCGTCCTGGGGGCGGGTGCCGGCGTCGACCCACTCGAGGTCCAGGCCGGTGGTGCTCGGCTGCGTGGTCGTCATGTGCCCATCCTGCCCGTCACCCGGCCACCCGTGCGACTCCTTCTGTCCGGCCGGGCGGACGAGGAGCAGGCCGACCGATCCGGCGCCCACCCCGGGATCGGGCAGCACGGCGGCCGCGACGACAACCACGACGACAACCACGACGACAGCCACGACGACAGCGAGGACGCCCGGGTCGGCGTCGAGCCGGCTCGCGGGACGACCCTAGGTCAACCTCTCCAGCCGGGCCTGCATGTCGTCCAACCTGGCCTGCAGCAACGACATCTCGGCCGAGAGCAGCGCGACGAGGCCGGCGGGGCTCTCGGGCTCGCCCGGGGGCGCGGTGCACGTGACGGTGACGCCGGCGCCGGCGAGCCCACCGAACGTCGTCAGGTCGACGCGCGGGCGGGTGCCCACGCACGCGACGCAGCTCGGGACCAGGCGCCGCCAGCCGACGCTGCCCGATCCGGTGTCGGCGAAGCCCGTGGCCGGCCGCCCACAGCGGCAGCGCCCGATCTGCACGGCCTTGACCCGCTGGCGGGAGTAGCGCAGCCCTCGTTCGTAGCGCCGGTAGCGCCCGGACGCGGCCACCTGCAGCAGCACGGCGTCGCGGTGCTCGGGATCGCAGGCCAGGTCCTCGGCCGCGCCCTGGTCGTGGAAGCAGTAGAAGCCGCAGTCGCACCAGCGCGACGGGCAGCTGTGCTTGCCGCCCTGCACGCACACGGCGTCGTCGACCACGCGGTACACGTGCCCGCGGCCCACCGTGACCCCGCTGAAACCGATCCGCGAGCCGTCCGCGGACAGCATGGGATGGGCGAGTTTGAACCCGCCCAGCGGTTGGTCGGAGTGCTCGCGGTGGCGGGTGCGCCACCTCATGGTCAGACCCGGGCGGGCTGCTCGACCTGCTCCAGGTCGACCTTCACCTCGACGGTGCGGGCCTCGACGGGCGGCTGCTCCAGCACGTCCGCCTCCAGGTCCACCGCGAAGCCTTCGGAGAGTTTCCGGCCCAGCTGCATGACGCCTCCAAGGGGTCCGACGAAGCGACTACCAGGGTGACCTCCGGATCGGCGCCTGTCCAGACCTCAGGCCACCCCGGCACGTAACGTCGTGTAACGGGCCTTGAGCGCACGGTCCTTGTTGATCGTGCTCTGGGCCTCGTCGCACGGCACGTCGTTGGCGGTGGCGATGCCGTTCATGGTGCCGACCATCCGCACGAGGTGGGCTATGCGGGCTTCGGCGGCGTCCATCGGACCGGCGCCGGCCACGAGGTCGAGCGTGCGGTCCACCCACAGCGCCTCGACGTGCAGCCCGGCCTGCTGCAGCACGGCACGCAGCCGGTCGCGCAGCTGGCGCGCGTCGAGGTCGATCCACTCGGCGATCTCGGCGGCGGCGATGGGGAAGAGCCGGTCGCGGTCGCGGAGGTGGAACAGCTCGAGGGCGTACGCGTGGCCGTAGGCGCAGTAGGAGCAGCCGTTGCGCAGCGAGATGGTGACGCAGGCGAGGTGGGTGCGGACGGGGCCGAGCACCTTCAGCGTGCTCATGTAGCGGGGCATGTTGCGCGCGAACCACACCACGGCCCGCACCGCGCCCATCCGCCCGACGATGAAGGGGATCATCCGCGGCGGGAAGCCCCACATCACACGGCAGGCGGCCTGGAGCATGCGGACCACGAGCCGGTCGAGCCCGGTGGCGTCCATGTCGAGCTCCTCACCCACAGTGCGGGCCAGACTACCGCACGTCCCGACCCGGTGGTGCCCGATCGGGTGCAGGCATCGAACGATCGGGCCGCGTCGCAGGGGAGCGGCCGGACCACCTCCTAGGGTCCGCTCGTGACACAGCGTCTCGCACCGCTCGACGCGGCGTTCTGGTTCGCCGAGCGCCCGACCGCGGCCCTCCACGTCGGTGCCGTTCTGATGCTCGGGCCGCCCGCTGACCGACCGTTCGACGCGGCCGGCTGCCGCGCCTGCGGCAGCGGGTGCGACGCCCCTGGCCGACCACCGGGCGGTGCGCCGCGCCCACGGCGGCACCGTGCACGACGTGGTGATGGCCGTGCTCGCCGGCGCACTCCGGAGCTGGCTGCAACGCCGCGGCCAGCGCTTGTCGGCGGCCACGACCGTGCGGGCGATGGTCCCGGTGAGCGTTCGCGGCCGCTCCCGGGCGGGAGCGGGCAACGAGATCTCCGCCCACCTGGTGGACCTGCCGGTCGGCCTGGCCGACCCGCTGGCCCGGCTCGCCGACGTCAGCCCGCCGTTGCTGCACGAGCTCGGAGCGCGCGTGGCGGGTCGGCACGCCGGCCGTCTGTACGACGTGCTCGTCACCACCCTTCCCGGTCCGCCCCGCGTCCTCTACGCGCACGGGGCACCGCTGCTCGACCTGTTCCCGATGGTGCCGCTGGGCAGCGGCCAGGCGGTGGCGTTCGGCGTGGTGACCTGCGCCGGCAACGCCGACTACGGCATCACCACCGACAACGACGCCGTGCCGGACGTCGACGCGCTCGCCGACGCGCTGCGGGAGTCGCTGGCCGAACTGGTGGCGCGGGCCGGGGCCGCCGCCCGCCGCGAGCTGATGGCAGAGCTGGGGCTGGGGCCGGGTCACGGCACGTCAAGATCCACGGGGTCGCCGGCGACAGCCTCCACCGACCCGCCCGTCTGACCGGCCAGCCACCTGCGGAACCCGTCGGGGTCCGTGACGTGCACGGTGAACACGGCATCGCGGCCGTAGGCGATGTCGGCGATGGGGAAGCCGGCGGTGTGCAGGGCGTTCTGCAGCCGTCCGGCGTCGGTGTGTGCGGTGGCGAAGGTGAACGTCTCGTGGCGGACGCGGCGCAGGGTGCCCACCGCGTCGACGGCCTCCGACACCGCCCGCCCGTAGGCGCGCACCAGCCCGCCGGCCCCGAGCTTGGTGCCCCCGAACCAGCGGGTGACGACGGCGACGGTGTCGGTGAGGTCGCGACTGATCAGTACCTCGAGCATCGGGACGCCGGCGGTGCCCGCGGGCTCCCCGTCGTCGCTGGAGCGCTGGATCCCGGCGAGTCGGAAGGCGGAGCAGTTGTGGGAGGCGGCCCAGTGCTCCGTGCGTACGGTGGCGATGAAGGCGGTGGCGGCGTCCACGTCCTCGACCCGGGCGAGGTGACAGAGGAAGCGGGAGCGCTGGATCTCGATCTCGTGCGTTCCGGGACGGGCGATCACGAGCACAGGTCCGCCAGCAGTTCGTCGAGCACCCGTTCCTCCTCCACCGCCCACCCGTGCCGGTGCATCACCCCGTCCAGATCAGGATCCCAGCTGGCCGCAACCGGGGTGCCAGCCAGCGGATGTCCGCCGGCGGCGACCCTGCGGTAGGACGCTGCGTCGAACCGCCACGGGGCGAAGGGCAGACGTCGGAACAGGACGTTGCCGATGCGCAGCCCGCCCCAGTCGAAATCGCCGTGGTAGCGCAGCGTGGCGCCGGCGCGGTCCGCGGCGATCAGGAGAGCCATCACGGCCGCACCCGGCTGTCCGGACGTGCAGATCAACGGGGACGAACGCGGCCCGAGCTGATCGGCCACCGCCGCCACGACGACCGGGTTCTCGCACACCGACACCACACAGCCCGACATCGCGAGCCGCGGCATGTCGCGGGTGAGCTGGCGCAGCGTGAGCACGGCCGGCTCGCCTGCGTCGCTGAGCGCACCGATCATGCGGCCGGTGGGGGAGGTGGGGTCACCGGGAAGCCCGAGGGTGAGGACCGTGGACGACAGCGCATCGCGTACCAGCCCCACGGCCGCCCACACCTCCCGCCGCCAGGACGCTCCCTGGCCGTCGGGAACGCCGCCGAGTGCGCGGGCCGCGCCGAACAGCAGACTCGAGAGCGGCTGGTTGGCGTCGAGGGCGTGGGCGGAGTCCAGGACGCGTTCGGCGAATCGGCCGAGGGGCTCGGCGTCCACGGGCAGAGCGTCCACGGCCCTGGCCAGCCGCTCCAGCAGCGCTGCGGCGCCGTCCGGGTCGCGGGTGATCCGCCGAACCGCCCCGGTGGCGAGCAGCCCGTCGGCCCATCCGTGCAGCTCGGGACGCTCGGCGACCGCGGCGTGGAGCGGTGCGAACGCCGCGGTCCAGGCGGCGTCGAGCTCGGTTGCCAGCGCGGCCCGATCCGTGACGGGCCCGGTGAGCGCGACCACCGCCGCGGCGAGGCCGGCCGGGTGCACGCCGGACCGGCGGACGAGATCATCGATGTCCTCGAGGCGCACGCTCACACCGCTCCCAGCCCGTGGGCGACGGCCGAGCAGCCGTTCCAGGGCGTCGCGCTGGGCGGGGGTGGCTCGGCTCAACGTGACGACGCCGGTGGCCGGCTCGTTGCGCGCCAGGCGCCGGCGCACCCGCTCCACCAGCCAGGACAGCTCCGGGCCGCCGAGCAGCCGTCGCAGCCGCTCGTCAGAACTCATCGCCGTCAGAACTCATCGAACAGGCCACCGGTGGGCACGGTCGCCGAGACCGGCTCGGGCACGGCCGCCGGCCTCGGGACCCGGCGGCGCTGCTCACCGTCCCATCGCCAGTTCGTGACGAGCACCGCGGCGATGCCGTCGGTGCGTGCGAGCTGCGCGATGGCCAGCCCCGGCACCTCCGGGTAGCAGCCCCACTCGCGCTCGCTGGTCATCACCACGTCCAGGTCGAACGCCGCGAGCAGGCCCAGATACTTGGCGCGGGCGTTGTCGTCGACGCCGGCGAACGCCTCGTCGAGGGTGACGAGCCGAGGTGCATGCGGGTTGCCTGCCGACGCGTAGTGCGCCGACGCCGCCGCGAACAGTGGGACGCTCGCGGCCAGCACCCGCTCACCGCCCGACGCCGGACCCGTGGCCGGGCGCCACTGACCGTTCTGGTGGCGCTCGATGACGAAGCGGTGCCAGCCGCGGTAGTCCAGCGCGGTGGTGAGGTGCTCGAGCCAGGTACCGGTCTCGTCGCGGGACCGGACCTCGGCGATGCGGGCCTGCAGGAATCCGCCGACGGCCGAGCGGTCCTCCTCCGACCACGCGTCCGACGTCTGGCGTAGCAGCCGCTGGCGGGCCTGGGCCAGCCCGGCAGGGCCGTCCGCGCGAGGCTGCCACTCCAGGCGCAGTTTCATGCCGGTGCTGGTGGGGCGCTCGGACAGCTCGGCGTTCATCACCTTGACCTGGCGCTCTGCCTCGGCGATGAGCTCCTGCAGCGTGCTGGCCACCTCGTTGACCAGGTGGTTCTCCAGGATCTCGCGCTCGCGCTCATCGAGGAGGCGCTGCCGGTCGGTGACCTCCGTGCCGAGCGCGGCCGCCAGCTCCGGTACGGTGGCGGGGCGGCCGCGGAATACCACCTCGACGACCAGGCCGTCGTCGAGCAGCTGCCCCGAGGCGGTGTTGCCCTGCCGGGCCAAGGTGTCGGCGAGCGTCTTGAGCTCGTCGTTGATGCGGCGCTGCACGCGGTCCCAGGCCCCGTCGTCGGCCGTGGTGGACTCCAGCTCCTGGTCGATCTGGCGGGCGAGGCGGACGGTGGGGTCCGGTGCCCAGCTCTCGTCCGGAGCGGGGACGGCGAGCTCTGGAAGGGCCACCGCGAGCAGCCCGGTGGCGGCGAAGCGGCGCAGCGACTCCGCCGCCGCGGCCCGTTCCTCGGTGGCGGTGGCGAGGCGGGCCGTGGCGGCCTGGCGCAGCCCCTCGGCGCGGCCCCGGTCGGCCATGGCCTGTTCGCGGCGGTCGGTGGCGTCCCGGTGGCGGCGCCCGTTGTCGGCGAGCGCGTCGGCGGCTGCGGCGAGCCGGCGCTCCAGCTCCTCCACCGCGGCGCCGACCGTGTCCCGCAGCGTGCGGTGTGCCTCGTCGGCGGCCCGGGCCTCGCGCGCGGCCGCGGCGGCGATCTCGACCGCTGCGGCATGCTCGGACTCGGTCTCGGCCAGCGCCAGGACGGCGTCGGCCTCGATCCGGCCCACCTCGGCCAGTGACCGGACCGCGGGCCACAGCGCGGCAAGTCCCAGGCGGTAGTCGGCCAGCCCGGCGCGGACGGCGTCCAGGCCGGCGCGATCGGTGGGCAGCCCGACGTCGGCGGCCCCGGCGAGCAGCTCGTCGGCGGTGGCCCGGGCGTGGTCGGCGGCCGCGTGGAGCAGCTCGTCGGCCTCCGTGCGTTGCGCGGCCAGCCGGGCGTGCTCCCGGCCCAGCGCCCCGACCTCGGCGTGGGCGTCGCGCAGCGCTGCGTCACCGGGCAGCTCCGCCAGCTCGCGGGCCAGCACCGTGGCCCGTTCGGCGAGGGCCCGGGCGGCGTCCGCGAGCCGGGCGATCTCGGCCGCGACCTCGTCGGCCTCGGCGCGCAGCTGCACCAACCGGGCCCGGCGGGCCGCCTCGCGGGCCCCGCGGCCGATGTACTGCGCCACCGGTTTGGCCCACTCGCCGGTGAGCACCCCGACGCGGTAGCCGCCGTCGGTGTCGACCCACGTAGTGCCGCCCCCGCCCACGCCGATGGCGTCCAGCACGGCGGCGACCGCGGGCCCTCCGACGGCGGCGGCCCGGGCGTCGGCGGGGTCGACGGCCGGACGCAGGATGGTGGACAGCGCGGTGGCGGGCCGCGCTCCCGCAGGTTCGGGGGAGACCAGGACGTCGCCGCCGGTCCCGTGCAGCGTGCCGTCCGGGGCGACCCACGCGTCGAGCACCCCGGAGGCCTCCAGCGCCGCCTCGAGGCCGGCACGCTCCTCGGCGCCGAGATCGTCGGATGCGAAGTCGACCAATTGCCACAGCGGGGCGCCGTCCCGGTCGGTGCGCGCCCCGTCCGCCCTGGTGTGGGGTGGTGGTGGCGCGCCGTGCTCGCCGGCGTCGAGCCGGGCGATCTCCACGGCCAGCTCCGCGGCGCGCTCCCGCGCCGTGGCGGCCTGCTGATCGACGCCGGCCCGGGCGGTGGCGAGCGCGGCCGTGCCGACCCTTCCCGCGACGTCCGCGGTCGCGCGCGCCGGGTCGGGCCCGTCCAGGGTGGTGATCCACAGCGCCAGCGCGGCGAGCACGGCGTCGGGCTCGGGCACCGTGAGCTCCACGGCGGCGTCGAGGTGCCGCCGGACGGCGCCGACCAGCTCGGCGCCCTCCCGCTCGACGGCCCGCTCGGCGTCGAACCGGCGCCCGGCCAGCTCGGCGGCCGCACCGGCCAGCCGTTCGACGGTGGAGCGGGCGGCCGTCAGGCCCGTTTCGGCCGTCGTGCGGGCGGACAGCAGCTCGCCGACGTGGCGCAGCGACCGCTCCTGTCGGGCGATGATCTCCTCGGCGGTGCGGCGCAGTGCGGGCAGCCGGTCGGTAGGCCCCAGCGGGCCGTCGACGTCGGTGATGTGGGCGGCGTGCACGCCGGCCTCGCGCGCCGCGCGTGCGACCCCGGACCGGATCCCGTCTAGCTCCGCGGCCGTATCCGCCCGCCGGGACTCCGCGTCGTCGCGGCGGGTGCGGCGGAGCCCGACCGCCTCGGCACGCCGGGCGCTCTCGGCCTCGGTGCGTGCGGCGTCGGCGGCCCGGCGGCGGGCCTCGGCGGCCATCCGCTCCAGCTCCTGGGCGCTGCGCATCTCCGGGCTCGCGCGCAGGGCCTGGTCGCGGGCGCGGAGCCCGTCGGCTGCCTCGGCGAGCTCCGCCAGCTCGGTCCGGGCAGCCGCCGCGGCCTCGTCGGAGCTGCGGTGGGCCTCCTCCGCCGCGGCCAGGTCCTCGCGCGCGCCGCGGTAGCGCTGCTCGGCTCGGCGGGGCAGCTCCGCGCGGCGCCGGGCGGCCACGGCGGCGTAGCGCCGGTAGTGGGCGAGGAAACCCTCGGCGGAACCGCGCGCCTCGACCATGGCCGCCAGCTCGTCGCGGTCCTCCTCCAGGCTGCGGAACGCCTCGGCGACGTCGGCGACCACGGCCTGGTCGAGCGGTGGCAGCGCCTCGGTGAGCGCATCGGACAGGGCCTTCTCGCTGGGACGTTTCGACAGCTGCGGCTGGCGCAGCTGCACCAGCAGGTCGATCAGCGCTCCGTAGCGCTGCTCGCCGAGGCCGAACAGCGACTCGTCGATGGCGCGGCGGTAGTCACCGGCCTTGTCGTAGACGGTGCCGCGCCCGGCGACCGCGTCGATGAGCCGGTCGCGGGTGAGCGCCGTGCGGGTGGCATCCACCAGCTCCAGGTCAGCGCCCATCCGCTGGTCGGTGACGAAGAACCAGTGCCGGGCGATGCCGCGGCCCGCCACCGCCTTGAGCCCGCAGCCCAGCGTGCGGAACTCGGTGTCGCCGCTGTCGTCGACCCGCCCGAACTCCAGCCACGTGTAGCCCAGCCGCTCGGGGTGCGGGTGCTCGCCGCCGAGCAACAGGTTCCACTCCATCTTCTTCTTGTGGTCGGCGTCGGGCTCGACCCGGTGCGGCGACAGGTCGCCGTCGAGCAGGAACGGCAGCAGGAGCGCGAGCACCTTGGACTTGCCGGTGCCGTTGTTGCCGCGCAGCAGCAGCCGGCCGTCGTGGAACCAGAACTCTTCGGCGTCGTAGTAGAAGAGGTCGACGAGCCCGGCGCGCAGGGGCTGCCAGCGGCTGCGTTGCGGCGTGGGCAGGTTCATGACCGGGGCTCCTGGATCGTGGGTGGCCCCACCGCGTAGCGGGCCAGCGCCGGGCGCGGGTGCACGACGTCGCCTCTCTGCTCCACCAGTCGCAACGCCTCCAGCCGGGCGATCGCGGTGGCCGCCAGCTCCACCTCGGCGCCGCCTGCGGTGGCGTTCTTCCGCCAGAACGACGCGTGCTCGACGCCCTTCTTCCGCAGGTGTGCGTGCAGCGCGTCGAGCGGTAGCGGGCCGCGCGCCGTGAGGTACTCGGCCAGCAGCAGCGTGGCGTGGCCGTCGGTGCCGCTCTCGGGCATGCGGACGTCGGTGAGGTCATCGAGGGGATCGACCATCGCGATGCCCTCTGCGCGCACCTCCGCCACCAGGCCGGTGAGCTCGGTGATGCGGCTGGTGATGGCGTGGCGCTGGCTGGTGAGGTACGCGAGCTCGGCCTCATCGAGATCGGAGTGGTAGAGCACCGGCTCGTCCAGCAGGCGGCGGGTGAGGCGGCGGCGGATCTGCTGGTTGCGCAGGTCGTCGGTGGTGGGCGGGAGCTCGGCGGTGAGTGCGGCGAGCCGCTCGTCCAGGCCCGTCGCGTCGACGGTGGACGGCCCGCGCGGTGTGGCCAGCAACGACGACAGCACGCGGCGCTCCACGTCATAGAGCGCGTCGCCGTCGTCACGGACGAATGCCTCCTCGTCACCGGCGACCCGGGCCAGGACGCCGAGGTCGAGCAGTAGCCGCACCACCGACACGAGGTCGGTGCGCTCCTCGCGGCGATCCAGGGTGAACGCGATCCCGGTAGCGGCCAGGTCGGGATCGGCGGCGGCCAGCACGATCTGCTCGGCCAACCGGCCGAGCGTGACCTGGGCGTCGGCGCGGTCCAGCGCCGCGAGCGCGAGGCACAGCAGGACGTAGCGGCGGCGTGTGAAAGGCGCCCGGCTGCGGGGATCGCGCGCCGGGTGCGTGGTGTCGGTGGTGTCGGCGACCGTCTTCACCAGCCGTGCCACCTCGCTGTCCACCACCAGCCGCCACCCTGTGTTGCGGTCGAACCAGGCCCGCAGCTCGCTCGCGTGCCGGCGGACCAGCACGACGTACTCGGCGTCGGGTCCGTGCGCGCGCAGTACCGGGCGGCGTAGCAGTGCCCGCGCGGCCCGGGCGTACTCGGCGCGCCGGTTCTGGTCGACGGCGTGGGACAACGCTCCGGTCACGCGCTCACCTCCCGCGCCGGTTCGGTCAGATCAACGATGTGCACCAGATGGTCGGGACCGCGGAAGGTGCCGCCCGGGGTGGCTATCGCGATCTCCCCGGCGCCGTCCAGCACCGTGAGCCGCACGGCCATCGACCCGTCGGACGTGGTGGTGGACACGTCCCGCTGCCCCGGCGTGAGCGCGGTGAGCGCATCGCCGAGCAGGCTCAGGAACAGCCGGAACGCGTCCGGATCCATCGTGCCGATGTCCGACAGACGCACGGGGTGCTCCGACACCAGCGCCGCGCGCGCAGCCGCGAGCTCGGTGGCCTGCCGCTCGGCGAGATCGGCGAGATGGCGGCGCTGCTCGGACCGGTCGGCGACCCGCGACGGCTTGCCCCGCCGCTCGTAGCTGCCCGTGCGCCGCAGTCGTGGGCTGATCTCCAGCGGGGAGGCCTCGGCCCACGACGTGCTCACGGGGACCGGGGTGTGCTCGCGAGTCGCGAGAGTGTCGGCGTCGATCGAGAGGTGGCGGGCGGGGGAGAGGCCGAACGCGCTGCGCCACAGCCGGTGCATCGACGCCTCGTCCGGGGCCTGGGCGAACCAGAGCCCGAGCGTGCGGAAATCGGCCGAGCGGTCGGACCGGCCGGTGCGCCGCTCGTTGAGTGCCGCCACCACGTGCAACAGCTGCGGAATGGCCGCTCGGGCCTGGGAGCGCAGCAGCTTGGCCTGGCTCGGGTGCTGCGGTGTGCTGATGAACCAGGACCGGAACCCGGCCCAGCGCTCGCGCCACAGCTGCGCGCGGCGGGCGAACTCGGCCTCGCGGGGATCGTCGTCTCCGCCCGCGCCGGGTGCGGCGTCCGATGCCTCCCGCCACGCCGCCTCGTCGAGCAGGAGATCGACGCCGAGTTCCTCGATTGCCGCGACGAGCGCGGCGATCTCCGAGCCGGTGGCGACGAGATCGGTGATGAACCGCTGCAGGTAGTCGATCAACCGGTCCTTGTAGGCGCGGAACGCGTCGGCGTCGGCGTCGTGCAGGTCGATGGAGCGCTGCAGCGAGCCCATGAACGCCTGCGCGTTGGCCGCCAGGTCGGTGAACCGGTCGACCAGGGCTCGCAACGACAGGTGGATCTTGGCTGGATCCGGGTGGTCGGTGACCGCCAGCTCGTGCAGGGCGCGCAGCTGGGTGGCGATATCGGCCAGCGCCACGGCCTGCAGGGCGCCGCGACGGCCCAGCGCCTCGTCGTAGACGGCCAGCGCCTCTTCGACGGCCTCGCCCTCGCGGGTGAGCTGGTAGAGGTAGCGGGCGCGGTGGAAGTCCTCCACCGTGGTGACGCGGCTGGTGTCGGGATCCGACCGCAGGTTGCCCCAGCCCTCCAGCGCGGTGAGCGCCGTGGCGACCGCATCCAGATCCGTGCCCGGCCCCAACACGTCGCAGACGTCCTCGGGGCGCAGGTGCACGGTGAAGCGGCGTTTGGCCGCGACGAACGCGAGCATGACGGCGCGGTAGAGCTCGGACTTCTGGGCCGTCAGGTAGCTGAAAGCGCCGTGCATGCCCTGCTCACCTCCGTGGCCAGATCGGTCTGGTCCGAGGGTAGGGGGAGGGACCGACAGGATCGCCGCGGCCCGGCCGTCGGGCCGCTCAGCCCCGGCGGCTGCGCTGGTCGGCCAGCATGCTGCGGTGCTTCACGAGCGCCTTGCGGGCGGCCTTCGCGACCGCCTTCGTCGGGTGGTGCGCGCCGATGGCGTCGAGGACCTCGGCCAGTCTGGGGTGGTCGAGTCGCCAGAGGGATTCGACCAGCTCCAGAGTCTGCTCGTGTGTGCCCTTGCCGAACACTGCCGCGACCTCCGGCGGCCCCATGGCGTCCAGCGCCGCCGCCATCATGTCGACCGAGCCGCGGAACAGCCGGACCGGATCGACCGACGCCGGGTCGATCGCCTCCCTGCCGATCAGCCAGTTGAGCACCGGGCCGTCGTGGGGCCCGCCCAGGTGCGGTCGGACGGCCTCGACGGCGAGGAGCGGGACGAGTCCGCCGCCGAGATCGAGGAGCTCGTCGACCCCGGCGCCTGCGGGGCCGCGGTCGAGCAGCTGGAACAGCTGGACGTACGTGACGTCGTCGAGGGCGTCCAGGACGGAGGCGAAGGCCTCACCGAGGAACCCGGACGGGCGGCGGCCGGCGTCGAGGCCGGCGGGCACGAGCTTCTCGAACGCCGACAGGTCGTCCAGGCCGGCGAACCCGGTCACCGCCACCAGCTTGCCCCTGTGCCGGCGCACGACCCCGGCCGCGAGCGCCGTGTCGATCGCCCAGCTCAGCCCCGGCAGGTCGGTGGCCGACTGCAGGGTGCGCACCCCGCCCAGCGTCGGGTCGTCACCGGTCTCCAGCAGCTCGACGAGGTGGCGGGCGTCGGCGAGGCGCAGGTTCCCGGTCGCCGTGAGCGTCCGGCCGGGGGCGGCGCAGTACCCGGCCAGCGAAGGCGTCTGCGGTACCGCTCGGATAGAACATGATCATGGCGCGGACCGTCGGTAGAGCCGCGCGGGCTTTCCGACGCCGCCGCTCGACAGCTCGCCGCTGTCGATCAGTTCGTCGATCACCCGCCGCCGGAAGGTGTCCTTCTGTAGCGGGCGGCCTTCCACGGCCTCGTGCACCCGTTGCAGCTCCAGGAGGGTGAAGGTGTCGCCGGCCAGTCCACGGGGATCCGGCGCGGCGTAGAGCGCCCGCGCCCACCGCACCGCGTGGGCGACGATCTCGGCATGGTCGAACGCGAGCTCGCCGTGCGCCGCCACCGGGGCCAGGAGGGCGTCACCGAGCTTCCCGACCGGGACCAGGTCGACGTGCGCCACGCTCAGTACCCGGCCGCGGTCGTCGCGGGCCGGGTCGTCGAAGACGCGGAGCTGCTCCGGGTCCTGGCCGGTCACCCCGGCCTTGTCGCGCAGGGCGCGCAGGGCCGCGGACGCACAGGTCTCGTCGATGCGGACGAACGTGCCGGGCAGGGCGTGCGTGCCGTCGGGGCGGGCATGCAGGAGCACCTGCAGCTGTCCGTCCCGCACCGTCAGCAGGGCGACGTCGACGGCCACCGAGGGGTGGGGGTAGTCGGCGAGCGTGCGGCCGGAGCTGTCTCGCCAGGTCATACTCGACAAGTTAACGCACATGTGCTCTTATTGATTAGCGCAAACTCGCGCTAATGAGGGAGTGTGCATGGTGAACCTGGATCGGGCCGTCGGTGTCCTGCTCGGCGCCGCCGCGGGCGACGCGCTGGGTGTCCCGTACGAGTACGGCTCGCGGGCACTGCCGCCGGTCGGGGAGGCGCCGCAGATGGTCGGCGGCGGGCTCGGGGACTACGCGCCGGGGCAGTGGAGCGACGACACGGAGATGGCCTGCGTGATCGCGCAGGTCGCCGCCGACGGGCTGGACCTCCGCACACCGGAGGCGCTGGACCGGATCTCCGACGGGTTCCTCGGCTGGTTCGCCGACGGCCCCGCCGACATCGGCAACCAGACCCGCGCGGTGCTGTCGCGTCAGGAGCCGGGGCCCGGGTCGGCCCTTCGGCTCCGGGTGCAGGCCTACGAGCTGCACGAACGGACCGGGCGGAGCGCGGGCAACGGGTCGCTGATGCGCACCGGGCCGGTCGCCCTCGCCCATCTCGGCGACACGGCCGCGATCGCCGAGGCGGCCCGGGCCGTGAGCGGCCTGACCCACGTCGACGCCCAGGCCGGCGACGCCTGTGTGCTGTGGTGCCTCGCGATCGACCATGCCGTGCGGACGGGCGAGCTCGACGTCCGGGTCGGGCTGCCGCACGTCGACGCCGGGTGGGCTGCGCTGATCGACGAGGCCGAGCGTGGCGTGCCCGCCGACTTCTCCGCGCAGAACGGCTGGGTCGTGGCGGCCCTGCAGGCGGCGTGGTCGGCTGTCGTCCGCGCCGACGGCGCCGTGGACGGGCTGGAGGCCGCCGTCCGCGGTGGAGGCGACACGGACACGGTCGCGGCCATCGCCGGCGCGCTGCTGGGGGCGAGGTTCGGGGGCAGTGCGGTGCCGGTGGGGTGGCGGCAGCAGGTGCACGGGTGGCCGGGCCTGCGGGCGGACGACCTGGCCCGGTTGGCGGAGCTCACCGTCCTCGCAGACCCCCTGACCTCCGCGCAGACCCCGTAATCCCTGCGAGGAGGACCCGCGGTCTGCGAGGACGACGTCGCGGAACCTGCGGCGCTCCGGATCCGTCTACGTCCGCATGACCCTCGTCCTGCCCTACCGCGGCATCCTCACGCCCACCACCCGCTGCGCCGTCCGCATCACCGACGGCGGCCTCGCCTCCCTGCGCCCAGGCCACGACGCCGCCGCCGCGCTGCTGGCGATCGAGCGCCGGGAACCCCGGGAGGCTCCCGACCCGCCGCCGTGGCACGAGGACGGCGGGCCCGAGCACCTCGCCCTCGTCCCTGTCACCCGCCCGGCCGACATCCCCGCCGCCCTGGGCTGGTTCGGCCCCTTCGACGATGTAGCGGATCTGTGTGCAGAGCTGAGGTGGAGGGAGGACCGGCTCGGCGAGTACCTCGTCCGGTTGGGGCGCACCTCGATGGGCTTCGCTCAGGCCTGACGCCGCCGCAGCCACCGCCGCTGCTCGGGCTCGGCCTCCGGCTCCTCGGGCACCAGCGCGAGCTGGGAAGCCTGCCTGCTCAGTACTTCCAGGTGCGCGTTGACGTCGCTGTGGGCGGGGTCGACGGCCACCTGCTCCGCGATCTCCGCGGCCTGCGTGACGGCGGCGGCGAAACCGGCAGCGGCCGTGTCGAGGCGGGCGGCGATCCGTTTCGCGGGCTGTTCACGGATCCGGCGGCGGGCGGGCTCGATCGAGTCGCCGACCGTGGCCAGGCGCGCCACCGCGTCCAGCTCGGCGTCGAGGCGCTTGCCGATCTCGGCCAGCCAGTTGCGGGCCGGGCCGGCCGGGAGTGCGGCGGTGATGCGGTGGAAGCGGGCCACGGTGGCGGCGCACTCAGCGACGCGGCGCTTCCAGTACCGCGACAGCGCGGGCGGTGGGGGTTCGGGCGGCGTCCGGGGCACGGCTCCAGCGTGCCCCAATCCATTCATGCGGGGCCACACTGGGCCGCATGGGCCGCATGGGCCGCGTCGGACTCGTGCTCGCCGGATCGGCCGCCCGCGGTCCCTACCAGGCCGGGGCGCTGGCCGAGCTGCTTCCGGCCCTGGCCGCGCGCGACGAGCGGCCGGTGGTGCTGCTGGGCACCAGCCGCGGCGCTCACGGCGCAGTCCGCCGATCTGCCCGCCGACGCCGCGGGGGAGCGGGTCGTCGCGACGTGGGTGGACTTCGGCGCGGTCTTCGCCAACCCGCTCTGCGCCCCCGGGCCCGCGCTGGCGCTGCTCGCGCGGCTGGGGCTGCCGGGCCTGGTCGGCGCGCCGGACGCGCTGCTCGACGTCACGCCGCTGCGCACGCGGGCCGGGGAGCTGTTCGAACCCGAGCGGCTCACCGCCAACGTCGACGCGGGGAACGTCGACTCGGTCGCGGTCGCCGCCACCGTCTGCCCGCCCGCACGCTCGGCGGCCCGGACCCGCCTGTTCGTGCAGGGCGCGCCGCCGCAGCGGCCGCTGCACTCCTACGTCGACGTCATCCGGACGCCGCTGGGCCTCGATCACCTGCTCGCCTCGGCCGCGATCCCGATGCTCTTCCCGCCCGTCCACGTCGCCGATCCGCCGGAGGCCGCCGGCTGCTACGTCGACGGCGGGGTGCGCATGAACGCCCCGCTCGGCGCGGCGCTCGCGATGGACGTCGAGCGTCTCGTCGTCGTCTCCGGGCACTCCGTCGAGCCCCCGCCGGCGCCGCCGGGCCCGCCCGACATCGCCGCCGCCGCGGCCGTCTCGGTGCGCGCGGTGCTGGCCGACGCGCTCGGCGACGACCTGCAGTCGTTGCACCGCAAGAACATCCGCGGCTATCACGAGACGGTGCCCTACCTGCTCGTGGCGCCGCGCGACGGTGAGCTGGCCGAGCTCGCCGCCGAGTCGTTCCGCCCGTCCGGGCCGTACTGGACGATCGGGAAGCTGCTCGACCCGCTCGGCTCCGGTGCGGGCCGCGACGAGCTGCTGAGCCTCATCCTCTTCCAGCACGAGTACGCCCGGCGGCAGGTGGAGTGCGGGCGCCGCGACGCCCGCACCGCCCTGGCCGCCGGGTGGATGAGGTGATCCTCAGCCTGTCGGGGTCCGGGAGAGCCGTTCCAGCTCCGCGGCCACCCGCTGCTCGTGCTCGGCCACGTCCTGCCGCGCCCGTTTCGGGCTCCAGCGGCCCGACATCACGAACACGAACGGGATGAACAGCAGCTCGCCCGCCACGCACACCCACCACCAGGTGCGCCACTGGCTCGCGCTCTCCTCCGCGGCCGAGGCCACCTCCTTGCCGTGCTGCTGCAGGAACGCCAGGTCCTTCGCCGGCACCGCGGCCACGGCCTGCAGCCGGGCGGTGGCGGTCGCCGCGTCGACGTCCAGCTTCTGCGCGATCTGCCCGACGGCCGTGGCCGCGAGCGACGGGGTGGTCGGCAGCGCGGCGAGCGTCGCGGGGTCGACCGCGGCGATCGTCTGCAGCTCCGGCGCGTACTGCGTCGACAGGGCCTTGACCTCCGCGCCGTACTGCACCAGCGGCGTCATCGAGCTCACCACCAGCGGCAGGATGAAGATCGAGACGGCGACGACGACGCGCACGATCCACCCCCACACCGCGAGGCCGGTGGCCATGAGGGCGGGGTTGCGGCGCTCGACGGTCTCGGTGAAGCTCGCCATCCAGGGTGCGTAGGCGACGCCCAGCGACACCGCGGTCAGGCTCGTGATCACCACCAGGGCCGGGTAGGACGTGTCCGGCCCGCGGGTGAGGAACACGATCGTCATGATCACGCTCGCCACCGCTCCCACCAGCATGAACGGCTTGCGGACGCCGAGCCGGTCGGACACGATGCCGACCACGATCAGCGCGATCGCGTCGAACGCCCAGAACCAGTTGCCGATGCCGTTGGCCTCCGCCAGACCCATGCCGAAGATCGTCGTGAAGTAGATCGTGAAGAAGCCGACGGCCGTGTAGTAGATGATCAGGAAGACGGCGACCGCGAACGCCGAGCCGATGACGTCGAGGTGCAGCACCTGCCGCCACGGGTGCCGGGGGTCGGTGTCCACGCCCGCGGCCCGCGCCTCGATCAGCGCCCGGTCCTGCATGCTGACCATGAGCTGGTCCCGCAGGTTGGGCGAGAGCTCGCGCAGCCCGACGAGCGCGATCACGAACACGACGAGCCCGACGACCCCGCAGATCACGAACTGCGACTGCCAGTCGGGCAGCGCGTCGACGGTGCTGCTGGACACGGCGGCGACGATGAGGCTGCCCACCACGGGGCCGAGCGTCCAGAACCCCATCGCGGACGCGCGGCCGATCTGGGGCGAGTAGTCCCGCACCAGCGCCGGGGTCGCCACGAGGATGATCCCCTCGACGAACCCGACCACGGCCGACAACAGCCCGAACGTGAACGCCGTCGAAGCGTTGGGCAGGCCGAACGCCACGAGCAGGCCGGTGACGCCGAGCCCGTAGGTCACCAGGTTGGCCCGGCCCCAGCGATCGGCGAGCCCGGCGAGCAGCGACGCGAACGCGCCCACCGCGTTGGCCACGACGGTGATGTAGACGTAGTACGGGAAGCTCATGCCGTAGAACGCGATGATCGACGGCGCGACGGCGCTGGCCACGTAGGCCTCGTAGTACAGGACGATGGTGGCCACCACGACGATGGCGAGCTGCACCATTCGCGGCCGGGTGTCCGGATAGTGCTGGAGTCGACGGTTCCAGAGGGTGGCAGCGACCATGATGCCTGCTTCCTGAGACGATGTGTGCCCGGTCACAATCAGGAGTACGCCTGCGTACGTTAGGACGGGAGGGGACGTGCCACAAGGGGGATCGCTCGCGCGGACGCACGACGCCGAGCCCGGGCTGCCGCGGGGGCGGTCGAGCCTGCCGGCGTCGGAGGTCGCGGCGGCGCAGCGGCTGCGGCTGATCACCGCCACCGTCTCGGTGGTGGCGGGCTCGGGCTTCCGCGCGGCCACCGTCGCCGACATCGTGCGCGCGGCCAAGGTCTCGCGCGCCGCGTTCTACCAGCACTTCGCCGACAAGGACGCCTGCCTGCGGGCGGCGAGCGCGCACGGGTGGGGCCTGCTCGTCACCGCGATCCGCACCGCCACACGGGAGCTCCCGCCGGGCACCGAGCCGGAGGTCGAGCTGCGGGCGGGCCTGCGCGCCTACCTGCACTTCCTGGCGGCCGAGCCGGCCTTCACGCGGATCTTCTACGTGGAGATGCCGGGCGCGGGTCCGGAGGCCTGGCCGGACATCGAGGCGGCCCAGCGCCAGTTCGCCGAGGTCAACCGCGCGTGGCACGAACACGCCCTGCCGCGTCGGCCCGGCTGGCCGCGGGTGCCGTTCGAGGCCTACCTCGCGGTGGGCGGCGCCACCACCCAGCTCGTGCGGACGTGCGTGCGGGAGGACCGCACCGCGGAGCTGCCGGAGCTGGAGGACACCCTGGTGGCCCTGCACCTGGCGGTGCTGGCCGCCCGGCCGTGGGAGTAGCGAACGGGGATCGCCTGGCGCACGTCCGACCGCTACCGGCCGCGCAGTCCGATCGGGTTGCCGCCGGCGTCGGCGAGCACGCAGACCCGCGCCCCGGGTGCGACCTCACGCGGAGCGCTGCGCTCGGTCGCGCCGGCCGCGAGCAGGGCTTCGCGGGTGGCGTCGAGATCCTCGACGTCGGCGAAGGCCACCGGTCCTCCGGTGTCGCCGGCCGGGTTCAGGCTGACCTCGAAGCCGTCGACGTTGTACCCGACGTAGTAGGGCTGGTCGGTGTGGGGCGCGCCGAGCAGCGCGGTGTAGACGGCCTTCGCGGCGTCCAGGTCGGACACCGGGATCACCAGGCTGCGGATGGTGGGACTCATGGTCGGCTCCTCGGGGTGGGGTACTCACGTCGGCCATCGGCCGGACGACCTGACGGTACGAGCGTGCGTGCCGCCGGTGCTTCTCGATTCCTGACCGGTCGTGCGCGACGCAGACCATGAAGGTGAGCACCGAGACCGCTGGGACGTCGGGGAGGACTGCGAGTCGGCGGGGACTGTCATCTCCTGGAGCGCCCGCCTGGCGTAACCGTGCACGACGGACGGGCGGCGGCCACACTGTCGGTGGGGTGCGGTAGGCACTGCGTGTGACCGAACCCCTGCACGCCGGTGTGTACGAGTCGCTCCGCACACCACGGCTCGACGCGCAGCTGGGCCTCCTCGGCGATCTCGTCCCGCACTTCGCGGACGTCGAGGACGCCGACCAGGCTCACGTCCTCGCCCGCCACGTCGCCGCGGTGGTGCAGCGGGCCCTGCGCGAGCAGCCGGACGGCGCGGGCCGGCGTGCGCTGGTCAACGACGTGCTGACCGTGGTCTCCGCACATGACGAGCACCTCGCGGACGCGGTGCAGCACCTCGTCGTGCTCAGCCGGGAGATCGCACCCGGCGTGCACAAGCTGGAGCGGCCGGTCACGCCGTTGTCGTCCGCGGCGCTGCTCACCAACACCCGTGGCGAGCCGTCGCTCTCGGCGGAGCTGCGCTCCGAACTGGCCTCGGCCGACAGCGTCGACCTGCTCTGCGCGTTCATCCGCTGGCACGGCGTCCGGGTGCTGGCCGACCAGCTGGAGCTGCTGCGCGAGCGCGAGGTGCCGTTCCGCGTCATCACCACCACGTACATGGGCGCGACCGAGCAGCGGGCCGTCGACGAGCTGGTGCGCCGCTACCGCGCGACCATGAAGATCAACTATGCGAGCGCCTCGACGCGCCTGCACGCCAAGGCGTGGCTGTTCCGACGCCGCTCGGGCTTCGACACGGCGTTCGTGGGCAGCAGCAACCTGTCGAAGTCGGCGCTGGTGGACGGGGGCCCGGCGCACCGTGGTCAGGGCCAGGACGGTGGGCAGCAGCACCACGAGCACCCCGACGATGCTGATCACGAGGATCACCAGCCACCAACCGGGTGCGGCGAACCGGAACAGCGTGAACGTGAGCAGCGCGGAGAGCTGGATCGCCAGGTTGGTGCGGGGGGACATCGGGGTTCCTCTCGACGGGTGTGATCAGCATGTCGAGGGTCGAGGGCGGCGCCATCCGCGTGACTACGGAGATCCGCGAGAACCCGGTCCATGATCGGCGCGTGTCGTACCTGAACACCCTCTCCGGGGCGCTGTGGCGCGGTCGGAGGTGACCACATCGGGAGAATGGCGGCGTGGATCCTCAGCTACCCGACCTCACCGGCACCGTCGCGCTCGTCACCGGGGCGGGTGGGGGGATCGGGGGTGGGGTGGCGGCGCGGTTCGCAGCAGCGGGAGCGGCGGTGGTCGTGCACCACCGCACCAGCGCGGCTCGGGCGGCCGCCGTGGTGGCGGACATCGTCGACCGGGGCGGGCACGCGGTGGCGGCACAGGGCGACGTGGCCGATCCCGAGGAGTGCGCGGCGGTCGTCGGAGTGGCCGTCGAACGCTTCGGGCGGCTCGACGCCGTCGTGGCCGCGGCCGGTGTCCAGCCCGTCGCCGACCTGGCCGGGATGAGTCCCGACGAGTGGCAGCGCGTTGTGGACACCAACCTGACCGGCTCGTTCACGACCGTGCAGGCCGCCGTGCCGGTGATGAGCGACGGCGGATCCATCACGCTCATCGCGTCGGTCGAGGGCAGCCGCCCCGCCCGCGGGCACGCCCACTACTCCGCGTCCAAGGCCGGAATGATCATGTTCGCCCGCAGCGCCGCGCTGGAGTACGGCGGCCGGGGGATCCGGGTCAACACCGTGTCACCGGGACTGGTCGACCGCGACGGGCTGGAGGACGACTGGCCGTCCGGCGTGGCCTCCTGGCGCCGTCAGGCGCCTCTGGCCCGGCTCGGCACGGCGTCCGAGGTCGGCGACGCCTGCGTGTTCCTCGCCTCGCCCATGGCGCGCTGGATCACCGGCCATGACCTCGTCGTGGACGGCGGCATGTCGGCGGTGCCGGCGTGGTGACCGCCGCGGAGATCGTCGAACTGCTCGGGCTGGAGCCGTTGCCCGACGAGGGCGGCATGTTCCGCCGCACCCACGTCGACGCCCACTCGTCGGCCATCTACTACCTGTTGATCACCCCCGATTTCTCCGCGCTGCACGCGTTGAGCGCCACAGAGACCTACCACTGGTATGCGGGCGCATCGCTGCGTCTGCTGCTCCTGCACCCCGACGGCCCGGTCGAGGAGCCGGTGCTCGGGCCCGACCTCGCCGCGGGTGAGCGACCCCAGGTGGTGGTGCCCGCCGGGACCTGGCAGGGGTCGACCTCCGCCGGCGAATGGACATTGGTGGGCACCACGACCGCCCCGCCCTTCGACTGGACCGGGTTCCGGCTCGGCGACCGGGCCGATCTCGCGCGCCGTTGGCCGGACGCCGCAGGCAGGATCGCCGAACTCACGCGGTGAATCGGAACGCCAGGTGAACGAGAATGGCCACCTCGCCCCGCCCTCGGTACGGAGCGCCCCGCGTCGCCGATGCTGACCTCGATCAAGCCTCGGCGACGCCGCCTTCCTCCGTTAGCTCCAAAGCCGTTCAGTTAGCGGGTGTGGTTGCTGGTCAAGGATTCTGCTCGGCGTGTCGGTGCCGGGGATAGGAGCGGAGCTCCGGTAGGAGAGGTCGTCCTCCAAGACAGCCTCTTGCACCAGGAGCT
>Ga0209933_1000405_pt1 | contig 83274 bp, 58 predicted proteins | sample ThiBiot_300_biof_FD_183944 | JGI IMG/M metagenome (GOLD analysis project Ga0209933, IMG submission 183944) | Wastewater bioreactor microbial communities from Cape Town, South Africa - Thiocy_cont_300_biof (SPAdes) | ecosystem: Engineered > Bioremediation > Thiocyanate > Unclassified | place... | reverse complement strand
CTTCGTCGGTGAAGACGCGACTGCGCGTCAGGAAGCGCACCCCTTCGGGGGCCTCGGCCGAGAAGCCCGAACCCCGACCCGGCACCACATCGATGATGAGCTGTGTGTGCCGCCAATACTCGAATTGCGCGGCACCGATATAGAACGCGCACCCGGCGATATCACCGAGCAATACATCCTGCGGGCCGACCCGAAAGTCACCGACGGGATAACACATCGGTGAAGACCCGTCGCAGCAGCCGCCCGATTGGTGAAACATCAGCCCGCCATGTTGGTCCTTCAGCCGTTCCACGACGGCCGCGGCCTTGTCGGTGATCTCAACGCGATTGACCATGTGCCGCCCCCGGCCGTCTTCCTTTTGAGCGCTTCGTCGCCGGACGGGAGGCACGGGATCGCCCCATGCCTCCACCCTTCTCGCCTCTAGAAGAACCCAAGCGCCTTGGCCGAATAGCTGACCAGAACATTCTTAGTCTTCTGGTAGTGGTCGAGCATCATCTTGTGGTTTTCGCGCCCGATGCCCGACTGCTTGTAGCCGCCGAAGGCCGCGTGGGCCGGGTAGGCGTGGTAGCAGTTCGTCCATACACGACCGGCCTCGATGGCCCGCCCGAACCGGTAGGCACGGTTGCCGTTGCGCGTCCACACACCTGCCCCCAACCCATAGAGCGTATCGTTGGCAATCGAGAGCGCCTCGTTATCGTTCTTGAAACGTGTGACGGAAACGACCGGACCGAAGATCTCCTCCTGGAAGATGCGCATCCTGTTGTGGCCCTCGAAGATTGTCGGCTCGACATAGTAGCCCTCGGCGAGCTCGCCCGTGAGCTTGGCCCGGGCGCCGCCGGTCAGGACCTTGGCACCTTCCTGCTTGCCGATGTCGATGTAGGACAGGATCTTCTCGAGCTGGTCGTTCGAGGCCTGCGCGCCGATCATCGTCGTGGGATCGAGCGGATGGCCCTGCTTGACCTTCCTGGTACGTGCTACGGCCCGCTCCATGAATTTGTCGTAGATCGACTCCTGAACAAGCACGCGGCTTGGGCAGGTGCAGACCTCGCCCTGGTTGAGCGCGAACATCGTGAAGCCTTCGAGGGCCTTGTCGAAGTACTCGTCGTCGGCGTCCATCACATCGGCGAAGAAGATGTTCGGCGACTTTCCGCCGAGTTCCAGCGTCACCGGGATGAGGTTGTCCGAGGCGTACTGCATGATCAGGCGGCCCGTCGTCGTCTCACCGGTGAAGGCGACCTTGGCGATGCGCTTGTTCTGCGCCAACGGCTTTCCAGCCTCGATACCGAAACCGTTGACGACATTGACCACGCCGGGCGGCAGGATGTCGCCGATCAGTTCCATCACGGCGAGGATGCCGACCGGAGTTTGTTCCGCAGGCTTCAGCACCACGCAGTTGCCGGCCGACAGGGCCGGCGCGAGCTTCCAGGTCGCCATCAGGATGGGGAAGTTCCAGGGGATGATCTGGCCGACCACGCCGAGCGGCTCGTGATAGTGATAGGCGACGGTATCGGCATCGATCTCGGAGATGCCGCCTTCCTGGGCGCGAATGACGCTCGCGAAGTAGCGCCAATGGTCGACGACGAGCGGCATGTCCGCATGGGTCGTCTCGCGGATCGGCTTGCCGTTGTCGAGCGTCTCGATCAGCGCGAGCAGGTCGAGATTCGCCTCCAGTTTGTCCGCTACCTTGTGCAACAGACGCGAGCGTTCCTGCACCGCCATCTTTCCCCAGGCCTCTTTCGCCTTGTGCGCAGCGTCGAGCGCCAGCTCGATGTCGGCGGCCGACGAGCGGGGCACTTCGCAAAGTTTCTGGCCGGTGATCGGGCTGGGGTTCTCGAAGTAGCGCCCGTCGACGGGCGCGACCCACTTGCCGCCGATATAGTTGTCGTAACGCTCCCTGATGAGGAGCTGCTTCGAGACCTTATCCAAGGCTTGCTGGAACATGGTTTCCTCCTGTCCATCGCGGTGACGACGATTCTTGTTCCTTCCCTGGACGGGCATCGGCTGTCCGATGCTGCCGTCGAAGGCGCGCTTCAGCGCGCCATGTTGATGACCTGCAGCTGCGTGAACTCGTTCAGCCCCTCCTCGGCGAACTCGGTGCCCAGGCCGGAATTCTTGGCGCCGCCGAACGGGATGTGCGGGGCCATATCAAGGTGCTTGTTGATCCAGACCGTGCCGGCCTCGAGCCGGGAAGCCACGTCATGTGCGCGCTCGAGGTTTGAGGACCATACCGATGCGCCCAGGCCGTAGGCCGTGTTGTTGGCCCGCTTGATGGCCTCGTCCGTATCGGAATATTTGAGCACCGGCAGCACGGGACCGAACTGCTCTTCGTCGACCAGGCGGCTGCCCTCCGAGATGTCGCGCACGATGGTGGGGCGAATGAAGTAGCCGGGACGGTCCATCACCTCGCCGCCGGCGACGACCTTGCCGTTCTTGCGGGCATCGTCGAGGAAGCCCTTCACCTTCTCGTACTGCATCTTGTTCTGCAGCGGCCCGAGCTGAGTGCCTTGCTTCAGTCCGTCATCGACAACCGCCGCCTCGGCGAGCTGGACCAGCTCGTGGCACATCTCGTCGTAGATCGATTCGTGGACGTAGAGCCGCTTGATGGCGAGGCAGACCTGTCCACTATTCTGGAAGGCGCCCTCGAAGATTCCCTTGGCCACGGCCTTGGGCTTGGCGTCGTCGAGCACGACACCGGCATCGTTGCCGCCGAGCTCCAGGGTGATGCGCTTCAGCGTCTCGGCCGCGCTTGCCATCACCTTCTTGCCCGTGGCGGTCGAGCCCGTGAAGGAGATCTTGCGGACATCGGGATGGTGCGTCAGGGCGTCACCGAGGTCGTTGGCATCGGCGATGAAGTTCAGCACACCCTTCGGCAGGATATCGGCGACCAGCTCGGCGAATTTGAGGCTGGCGAGCGGCGTTGTGGGCGCCGGCTTGACGACCAGTGTGTTGCCGGCCAGCAGGGCGGGCGGCAACTTGAACGACAGGATCATCAGCGGGAAATTCCAGGGAATGATCGCGCCGATCACGCCGAGCGGCCGGCGGTAGGCCTCGACCTTGCGGCCCTTGCTGTCTTCGATGACACGCATCGGCAGATCGAGGCTGGCGAAGTAGCGGAAGAAGCCCGCCATGCCCATCGTCTCGGCGGTGGCGTCGGCGAGCGGCTTGCCCTGTTCCTGGGTGAGAATGCGCGCGAGGTCGGCGCAGTTCTTCTCGATCGTCTCGGCCATGCGAACGATCAGCTTGCGACGTTCCTCGATCGGTGTGGCGGCCCATGCCGGGAACGCGGCCTTGGCGGCGGCGACAGCCTCGTTGAGCTGCTCTTCGGAGGCCCGCGGACATTGGACGAGGACTTCCTCGGTGGCGGGATTTACAACCGGCATCGTCTTGGCGCCGGCCACGAGGCGGCCGTTGATGAGAAAATTGAAATTTTCCATCGGGTTTCTCCCTACGATCGGCATGGCTGTTGTCGGTCGGCTTTACGCGCACGCGCTGCGAGATCGATATATTCAATCGTATATAACGCGCCATGCCAACGTCAATTCGGCGATGGCCGCCGCGAAGGCGCTATCGAATATCGGGGCTGGCGACGGGCTTGAAGCCGCTGGCCGCCAGGATCTTCTGGCCGGCCGGCGACAGGATCGTGAGCGCGAGCAGCATCGCCTCCGGCCCGGCGGTTTTCATTACGGCAAGCCCGTACTGCGGCCCAACCGCAAGCTCCGGCGGGAAATCGACCATGACCAAGGCAGCGTCTAGCTTGGCGTACCTGGCCTTTCCCGAGCAGTAGACGATGGCGAGGTCGACGCGACCGTCCCGCAGAGCATCGAGGTAATAGTCGCCGCTCAGCGCCGGCGGCGCACCGGACGGGTTATCGAGGACGACGGCGCGGTCGCGCAGCACTTTGCCGCTGCCGGGCCTCGCTTTATCGGCCACCTCGAACAGCTCGACGGTATAATCGCCGAGCGGATCGATCTTGGCCGGCGACACGCCGATCCTGACGCCGTCCGCGAGAAGGGCCTGCAGCACACCCCCTCTATCGGCCGGCGCACGTGTCGGCGGGGCGAGCAGACACAGGTCGTTGCGTGCGAACATCGCCATCACGCTCGCCCGGCCCTCCGCCACCAGCTTCCTGGCATGCCCGATGTCGGCTGACGTGAAGACATCGACCTTGTCACCCGCCTCGATACGCTCGCGCATACGCCCGGACGCGCCGAACTGGGTGTGGACGGCGATGCCGCGTTCCCGTGCAAAGTGGGCTGCCATCTCCGTCATGGCTTCGCGCAGGCTGCCGGCGCCATACAGGACCAGCCCGTCCTGCTGGGCAGCAACCGGCAAAGCCATCGCCGCGGACAGGGCGGCAGCCAGGAGCATCGAGGCCAGCCTCATCACGCGCCTCTTCCGGCATCGGCGACGATGGTTTCGGCTTTGCGGAACAATTCCGGATCAATGACCAGGCCTGATGCTCTGGTATTCTCCTCGAGCTGCTCCGGCCTGCTTGCCCCCACGATGGCCGACGCAACGTTGGGTTCGCGCAGCACCCAGGCCAGCGCGAATTGCGAGAGCGTGCAGCCGGCCTCGGCGGCGACCGGCTTGAGCTTCTGCACCGCATCGAGAACACGCGGTGTGAGCCAGGACTGCATGGTCTGCCCCATTGTCTCGCTGCTCGCCCGCGACCCTGCCGGCTGCGCCGCACCCGGGGCGTATTTGCCCGTCAGCACGCCCTGCGCCAGCGGCGACCAGACGATCTGCGAAACGCCTTTCGACGCACAGAGAGGAATCACACTCTCCTCGGGCTTGCGCCACAGGAGCGAATACTGCGGCTGGCTCGACACGAAGCGCTCGGTGCCCGCCACGGCGAAGGCGTTCTCGATCTGCCCTGACGACCATTCGCTGAAGCCGATGTAGCGGGCCTTGCCCTGACGCACGACGTCACTCAAGGCGCGCATGGTCTCCTCGAGCGGGGTTGCCGGATCGTAGCGGTGGCACTGGTAGAGATCGACATGATCGACGCGCAGCCGCTTCAGCGAGGCGTCGACTTGTTTCATGATCTGCGCGCGCGACAGGCCCTGGTCGGTGGGGCTCATCGGAAAGTAGACCTTGGTCGCCAGCACATAGGACGCGCGCGGCCGGGCCGCCAAGACCTCGCCCAGGAACGTCTCGGCCGCCCCTCTGCCATAAACATTGGCGGTATCGATGAAGTTGATGCCGAGATCGAAGGCCCGATCGACACAGGCGACGGCATTGTCGCGCGGCACGCCGACACCGTAGGTGAGCCACGATCCCAGCGAGATTTCCGAGACGTCGAGATCGCTGGCGCCAAGCTTACGGTACTTCATGGCTCGGGACCCTCCTTCGGAGCATCGGCGATCCGACCGACATCGCGATATGTTGACTGGGATATAGCGTTTTCCAGCATAAGATTTGGGATGCCTGGAATGCAACAGAGGGCATCGATGTCCAGCGTCTGGATCGATCACCGTATGACCCCCATCTCGCGCCTCTCCCTGCTGGGTTTGCTGGTCGCCTTGTTTGGCATTTCGCCGACCTTGGCAAACGACATGACGATGGTGGTACCGGCGCCCCTCGTGGACGATCGAAGGCAGGATGCTACGGCGGAAACCGCGGTTCTGGCGGGCGGCTGCTTCTGGGGCGTCCAGGCCGTCTTCCAGCACGTGAAGGGCGTGAGCCGCGCCGTCTCGGGCTATGCCGGCGGGACGAAGGAAAGCGCTACATACGACATGGTGAGCTCTGGTCGCACCGGGCACGCCGAAGCCGTCGAGATCACATTCGATCCGCGCGTCGTGAGCTACGGCACGATCCTGCAGATCTTCTTTTCAGTCGCCCACAATCCCACCGAACTCAATCGACAGGGGCCCGATCTCGGCCCGCAATATCGATCCGCCATCTTCACCCAGGATGCCACGCAGCGGCGCATCGCCGAGGCCTATGTCGCCCAGCTCGACAAGGCGGGCATATACAGGAAACGCATCGTGACGCAGGTCAACGGCGCGGACCCGTTCTATACGGCGGAAGCCTATCATCAGGACTACGCCACGCTTCATCCGCGCGAACCGTACATCGTCTTTCACGATCTCCCCAAGATCGAGGCGCTGAAGCGTCTGTTCGCCGCTTCGGCGCGCAGCAAGCCTGTGCTTCTCACCAAGGCCGGTGCCGAGGAGTAGATGTCGATTTTCAGTTCCTGCTGCCGCCCAGGTAGAGACCGGCAACGCGCTCGAGGCCCGCTCGGTCGTCATCGTCGAAGCGGCCTCGCCGCGGGCTGTCGAGGTCGATGACGCCGAGAACGGCTCCCCCTGACAACAGTGGCACCACAAGTTCTGACCGCGAGGCCGGATCGCAGGCAATGTGCCCGGGAAAGGCATGGACGTCTTCGACCACGACAGACCGCCGCTGCGAGACTGCGGTTCCGCAGACACCCCGGCCGATGGCAATCCGCACGCAGGCTGGCTTGCCCTGGAAAGGACCGAGCACCAGAATGTCGCCCCGCAGGAAGTAGAAGCCCGCCCAATTGAGTTGCGGCATCAGATGGAAGAGCAGTGCCGAGGTATTTGCCGCATTGGCGATCGGGTCGTCTTCGCCCTGTAGCAACGCGTCGAGCTGGCGGCAAAGCTCGTCGTAGAACGCGGGCTTCGCCAGTCCGTCGATCGTCCGGGTCTCGAACATTCCGGCTCTCCCCGTGGCTGCTTACTAGCCGTGCCCCCTCACCGAGTGTGGCACGTAGGGTTCCTCGAGGCCCTTTATATCCTCCGACGAGAGCGCGAGGTCGAGGGCGGCGATGCCGTCATCGAGGTGCCGAGGCTTGGAGGCACCGATGATGGGCGCCGTCACGCCTGGCTTCTGCAGCAGCCAGGCGAGCGCGACCTGGGCAGGCGGCACCCCGAGCCTTTCCGCCGTCTTTGCAACGCGGTCGACCACGCGCTCATCGGCGTCGCGCGTGGCATCGTAGAGCTGCCGGCTGTATTCGTCGGTCCGCGCCCGGGCTGTCCCGGCCTGACGGTTGCCGGCCAGCACGCCACGCGCGAGGGGACTCCAGGGGATGATCCCGATGCCTTCGTCGAGGCAGAGCGGGATCATCTCCCGCTCCTCCTCGCGGTAGAGCAGATTGTAGTGGTTCTGCATGGTGACGAAGCGCGACCAGCCATGCAGACGCGCGAGGTGGAGATACTTGGCGAACTGCCATGCATACATGGAGGACGCGCCGATATGGAGCGCCTTGCCGGCGCGCACGACGTCGTTCAGCGCCTCCAGGGTTTCCTCCATCGGTGTCGACGGATCGAAACGGTGGATCTGGTAGAGATCGACATAGTCCATACCCAGCCGGCGCAGACTGGCGTCGATGGCCTGCATGATATGCTTGCGCGACAGCCCGCGCGCATTGGGATCGCGGCCCATCGCGCCATGCACTTTCGTGGCGACCACCAAATGTTCGCGCGGCGGTCCGAACTCCTTGAGAGCGCGGCCGAGGATTTCTTCACTGACGCCCTGGGAATAGACGTCGGCGGTGTCGAAGAACGTGACGCCTGCCTCCAGCGCCTGCCGGATGAGGAGCCGGCTCGCCTCTTCATCCAGCACCCACTCGCGCCAGCTCTTGGCGCCGTAGGTCATGCAACCCAGGCAGATGCGCGAGACCTTGAGGCCGGTCGAGCCAAGATTGACGTACTGCAATGTAGAACTCCCGTCAGCTTTTCGGCTTGTCGAGCACTTCGAATTCCTCCATCGCCGCGCGTACTGCAGCCACGGCCGATGGCGCGCCGGCATAGACGCCGACATGGAGAAAGAGCTCCTTGAGCTGCTCCCGGGTCAGTCCGTTGTTCAGGCCCATCCGGATATGCGCCTTCAGTTCTTCGATGCGCCCGAGCGCGACAAGTACGGAGATCGTGATGATGCTGCGCGTCGCCCGTTCGAGGCCCGGTCTCGCCCATACGGCGGCGAAACAATGCTCGAACAGGAACTGCCGCAGATCGCGGGTCATTTCGTGTTCCGCGGCCTGGTCCAAGGCGACCTGCGCCGCTGCGGCGCCGCGCATCTCGAACCACACGTCACGCCCGGTCTTGAAAGCTTCATTTTCGTCGTAAGGATGTTTGGCCACGGTACGGTATCTCCCTTCTCGAGCCTGCCTGGACGGGGCGCCTCGACGGCAGCCCATCGTTATATACAATCAACTATAACGATCGGACATGGCAAGGAGGAGAGAATCGTCCAGAAAGCGGGACCTTACGCCCAGCACATCGTCTGGCCGGAAAGCAGCCTGGCGATCCTGGAGGCATTGGTGCGGTGCGGCGCGGCGCTTCGAACCCGTGTGCCGAAGTTCCCCTATTCATGGGAATGGCGTGCCGGAGTGGTCAAAAAAAAGAACCGGAGTGCTGCTCTCTGAAGGCAGAGGTCGTGAGTTCGAATCTCGCCGGGCCCGCCATTTATCTGACGCCGTCTAAAGCGCTTACCTCTCATTCGCGACCTGTTCGGCGCTCCTCTTCTCTGTCCGACGCAGGTTTGCGCCGGCGCACTGTCTGCAAGACAGCAACGAAGAGCAATGCTGCGACCGGCCAATGAAACCAAATCCTGTGAAGGCCGGTGAAAACATTGATCACAATCAGAAAGCCCGCAACTGTGAGAATCGCTGCCGTGGAGCGAGGCAGGTTCGCAAACCAACCCGAGCCAGCGCGGATCCACGTGGAAGGCTCGTGTCCGTTGCGAAGCCGTTGAGCGCCAGCCTCCGGGGCTGCGCCTGTTTTTGCCTGGGGATGGGCGCTATCATCGACTGGGAAGCTACCTCGGCCATTCATGGCCACTCGATAGCTGATCACCGGAGCGACGTTCTTCATCTGTTGTTGGCCGAGACAGTCGAAGGCAAGGGACAATTTGTTGTGCACCTGATCGTAGACGGGTCCGGAGATCATGACGCCGCCAGGCTCGGCCAGTTCTTGGAGCCGCGCCGCAATGTTGACCCCGTCACCATAGATGTCGGAGCCGTCCACCATCACATCCCCTAGATTTATGCCGATGCGAAACCGCATGCGTTGCGCATCAGGGAACCCCGAATCCTGGCCGGAGATTTCCCGCTGGATCTCGACCGCACACTGCACGGCTTCGACGACGCTGGCGAACTCGGCGATTAAAGCATCCCCCCAGGTATTCACGATCCGCCCGTCATGGCGCTCCACCAATCCCGCAATGGCAGTGCGGCAGCGGCGCAGCGTGACCAACGTTCCCGCCTCGTCTGCTTCCATGAGTCGAGAATACCCGTGCACATCGGCGCACAGGACGGTGGTCAGTCGCCGTTTCACCTTGTCGTCGGTCATCATCCCTATGGTAGCCTCGCCAGACGACAAATGCATGGGGCATCGAATCCAGCGCCGCTGCTCAAGCTGGTCCCAGGCCACGTATGGGTGGACAGCAGATGGCATGCACCCCGAACGGTTGGGCGCCCTATGCTGCTGGAGGCGCGTGCTGAACCGAAATGGCACAGGACTGACACCCATGCCGCCTCAGAACCTGCATTGTAGAGACCAACCAAGGCACTGGTAGATCACGGTCTGTCCCCTCCGAAGGCAGAGGTCGTGAGTTCGAATCTCGCCGGGTCTTGGAGACTGGGAAACACTCCACGCCGAGCGGCAGAACACCGGATACTCGGTGAATGGCGGGTTTGCCGACTGCATCCGTTCGCCGACCCGGAGCAGACGAGCTTGGCCCTCCTCTCCTGTCTCCAGGAGCGATCCCGGATTGCTTTGCGGCCTCACCGCTTCGGCGAGTCGTCAAAGGCGGGGACCTTCAGGTCGGCCACGCGGCGAACGCCCCGGCCAGTGGGTGTCCAGCCACGTGACGATCGCCGGGCGTGCCGAGATCGATTTTCTCGACGGCCAGCGCATCTATGCAACACCCGATCAAACAGTGCTGTTTCAGGCCCCCATCGGTCGCGCCGCCTATAGCGCCGAGGCCGGCTCCAAGTTCCATTCGGTGGGCTTCAGTCTCGACGTCGAGCGCATCGTGCGCCTGTTCGAAGGCGAGGTGCCGGAGCTATTGCGGGCCCTGCTCGCGCCCAACGTCGCCACCTGCCGCATCGCGCCGGTGCACGGCAACCGCGCCATGCGCACTGTCGCGCGTAGCCTTTTCGGCACTGAACTGAATGGACCGTTGCGCACGCTGATGATGGAGGGGGCGGTGATCCAGCTCCTGGCGTTACAGGCCGCTGCCGCTCAGCAGCAACGTCGTGGGCGCAAGCAGCGCGAGCTGTCGGCGCGCGAGCGCGACGCAGTGCACGAGGCCAGACGCCGGCTGCTTGCCGACATGCACCAGCCGCCGACCCTGGGCGAGTTGGCGCTCGGCGCAGACCTCAGCGAGAAGCGGCTCAACATGGGCTTTCGCCAGTTGTTCGGGGCCACGGTGTTCGAGGTCCTGCGCAACGAGCGGCTGGCGCATGCGCGCAACGTGCTGCTGGCCGAGCAGGCCTCCCTGAAGGACGTGGCCTTCCGCGTCGGCTACAATCATGTGTCGAACTTCATCACCGCCTTCACGGCGCGGTACGGCGCACCGCCACGGCAACATCTGGGCTAGGGCCATATTCAAAGTCAGAGGGAAGACAAGCTTGGCAAATTGCCCTCTGGAGATGCGCAAGCGCTTGGCCGTGGAACCACCAAAACGGCGCTCCAAAGTCGTCCGTAGAAGTTCCCTCTCTTTGCACAGGAATGGCGTCCCCGAGAGGATTCGAACCTCCGACCTCCGGTTTAGGAAACCGCTGCTCTATCCGGCTGAGCTACGGGGACGTGGGGGTTTTTCTAACCTATCCCTGTCCCGTTTGTAACTCGCCTTTGTAGCTCCGCTTGCCTTCCCGCAGGGAGGCGCGGAAATCCTACGGCGCAAGGCGGCGACGGAAGCTGAAGCCGTTCCCCAATGCGGCCGGCCTCGCCGGGGCAAGATGCCGATACCCCCTTCTCGCACCTCCTCCGCCTGTTAGGCTGGCGGCAGGAGGAACACAGACGATGTCGATGGTACTGACGGAGCGGCGCGGCGCGCTCGCGATCCTGACCCTGAACAATCCCGCGCAATACAACGCCCTGGCGATGGGGCTCGTCAGCGACCTCAGCGCCGCCCTCGACGCCGCCCTGGCGGCTCCGGCGGCACGCGCCATCGTGCTGACCGGCGCCGGCAAGGGCTTCTGCTCGGGGGCTCAGTTCGGCGGCAACACCTTTTCCGCCGGCGCCAGCGTCGCCGACCGCATGCGCGACGGCATCAACCCGGTGATCGACAAGATGCGCAACCTGCCGATCCCCATCGTCGTCGCGGTGAACGGCGCGGCCGCCGGCGCGGGTGTCGGGATCGCCCTTGCCGGCGACATCGTGGTCGCCGCCCGCTCGGCACGCTTCATCCTGAGCTTCGCCCGTCTCGGCGCCGTGCTCGATGCCGGCACCTCGCTGTTCCTGCAGCGGTCGATCGGCGTCGCCCGCGCCCGTGCCCTGTCGCTGATGGCCGAGCCGCTTGCCGCCGAAACCGCCGAGCAGTGGGGCCTGATCTGGAAGGCGGTCGACGACGCGGCCCTGCTCGACGAGGCGATCGCCATCGCCGAGAAGCTCGCCAACGGGCCGCCCATCAGCCTGGGCCTGATCAAGGGGCAGCTCGAAGCCGCCTGGACCTCGCCGCTGGCGGCCACGCTCGATAGCGAAGCCGCGGCCCAGGGCCGAGCCTTCGTCACCGAAGATCTGCGGGAAGGTGCCGCGGCTTTCGTGGAGAAGCGTCCGCCGCGCTTCAATGGCCGTTAGGGGCCGATAGAGCCGGCGCACGGAGCACTCAGCGAAGAATGACGCTCAGTGAACAGCGCTCAGTGATCGGGCGGCTCGATCTTGATGGAGGGATCGAACCTGTAGGTCATCTCGCTGTGGATTCTGGCCCCCACGACGGTGCCCTCGATCTGCCCGGCCGCCGGTCGGCGCGTTGCCGGATCGAAGTAGGCCGTCACCTGCAGGCTCTGCGGACTCTCGGCACCAGGATTGGTGACGCTGTCATAGACGAAGGTGAGATAGGACGTGCCGCCCACTGTCTTCGTCCCCTCGCAGCGCAAGTTTCCCATGGCCTTGGTGATGAAGTAGCTGCCGGTTGGCGCGTCCGCCAGAAGGTCGGGCAGCTTCGCTTTGGGGACGTCGTTCCAGACATCGCCGATCTTGACCCAGCCTCGGCTGGCTTCACCTTCGCTGACGATCACCACTTCGGCGGACCGCGTGCGCACCCTGAACGATTTGGGCGGCACGACATGGGTCAGGACGTTCGATTCAGCGGGCGGGCTGGTCTTGCCGGCGTAGGCCGGCGGCGTGATCGACATCCTGGTATCGACTTCGTAGGGGCCCGCCCCCGGCTTGACCTGGTTGATCTCGGCAAAGTCGGCCGCGCAGTCAGCCCACGCTGCGCCGGTGCCCATCACAAGGAGGCTGCAAGCCCAAACCAACCTCACTGGCAACCTCAGGGGCAATCCGATGGTCAGTCCGCTGGCCAATCCGGTACCCACCGATCCGGTACTCTGGCGACGCATCGCTCCTCCTCGCCCCTCGAGCCGAACCGGCTCTCCTGAGCGGCGGGAATCAACGCACAAGGCGGCTCCCGGTTCCGCAACGATCTGCTGCCGCCGGCACTAAACCAGCCAGCCGTGACCGGCCTTGCTGGTGAAGTCGAGCTGCACCACGAGATCGTTGAAGTCGTGATCGCCGCCGCCATGCACGTCTTCCCAGCCCCAGGTGTTCAGCCCGTAGTTCCAGAGGTGGCCCACGGACTGGCCCCCGACCTTCTCGTTGGCCTGCGAGAAGGCCCAGAAAACGTCGCCGCTGCTGGAATTGGTCAAGGCCATGGCAATGAGATCGCCGGCATCGACATGCTGCAGGACCGCTTGGGCGTAGTTGCCGTAGCCCGGCCCGCTGACCGAGCTGCCGCCGGCGGCCACCTGATAGGCCCGGGCCGCCGTCGCCGCGGCGTAGCCCGCCTGCCCGGGCTGCAGCCCGTCGATCGCGCCGGCATAGTCGTCGACGCGGTAGAAACTCACGGAGATGTTATCCTGGCCGTTCTGGCGCAGGCGAACGACCGCCTCCTGGTCGTTCTGGCCGCCCGCCGTCTCGGCGACGGCCACGGGGCGCGCCACCCGGACCACACCGTCGGGGGCGACGAAGTCGGCAAACCCGAAAGCGTTGCTGAGGGCCGCCTGGATCGCGGTGGCCTGCTGGCTGCCCAGCTCGACCGAGAGGCCGGCCCCCGCCACAGCGAAGGCCTCCGTCACGCTGCCATGTCCATCCTTGTCGAACATCCGGATCAGCGCCGGATCGAAGTCGGCCTGCAGCACCTGTTGCGCGAACTGGCTGGTCCAGGCGTAGGTGCCCGACGCATTGCTGGTGAAGTCGAGGTTGCTCGTGCCCAGGGTGACATCGACCTGGCTGCTCGACGCCGACATGGTCTGGAAGAGCAGGCTCTGGCCCGCCCCGCTGGTCCAGCCGCCGGCGCCGTCGGCATCGAGCAGGCCGGGGCTCGAGGAAAAATAGCTCTCGGCATGGCCGATCGCCGTCAAGGCCCGGGCCAGCAGGGTGCCATTCGGCGTGCCCAGCCCCGTCACCAGGTCATAGCCTGGCGCCGCATGGTAGCCGTAGCCGGTCGGCGTCACGTCATCGCCGTTTGTCTGGTAGGGCCCGCCGAAGAAGAACGAGGAAATGTTGTTGCCGACGGTGATGTCGTTGAAGGAGCCCGGGGCCACGACCGCCGCGGTATAGAGCAGGTCGTTCATGTAGCCGAGCTCGGGCAGCCCCTGATCCTGGAAGATCGTATTGAGCTGCACGCCGAGCGAGGCCCAGAGCGGCGTGGCGGCACTCGTCCCTGACCCGAACCCGGCGCCGGTCATGTCGGCGTGAGGGACGAGATAGCCGAGATTGCCGCCGGCATTGGCCGCCATATCGGGCGCGCCGCGGCCATGCAGTGCCGTCGGGTCGGCCGTGACCGGGTCGAGGCCGAAGGCCTGCTGATAGTCGGGCACCGGCTGCGTGACATCGACGCCGCCGGAGCCCGTCGAATTGACGGTGTAGCCCGCAATGAAACCGTGTGCGGTGTTGGGCGTGATGGTGATGTGCTTGCCCTGGACGTAATAGGCATTCCACACCGTCTCGATGAAGGTCTGCTCGGCGCCGAGATCCTGCGGCGCGCTCGTCAGGCCGCCCGAGACGAGTTGCCAGAGCAGTCCGCGATTGCCGGCCATCGCCGGCGTCGCATAGTCGGCCGCCAGCGACGTGTCGTGCTGTGCCGCCGTCAGGGTCGAGACCGACGTGCCGCCGACGGTGAGGCCGTAGGGGCTGGCGAGTGCGGGATAGACGTTGGTCAGCCCATTGCCGGTTTCGTTGCCCGCACCGCCGTCGCCCAAGGCATTGAAGATCGTCTTCTGATAGAGCGCGGCATCGACGAACAATTCCCAGTTCGCCCGGAAGAACGGCGACTGCGGCGACATGCTCTGCGAATCGCCGAACGAGCTCGAGATCACCGATGTCGGGTTGGTCTGGTCCCAGATCGCGGCCTGGAAGGCGGAGAAGGACCCCGAATTGGAGTGCCCTTTGTCTCCCGAGCCGACATAGAGGGTGATGTCGCTGTTGGGATTGATCGCGGCCACGATGCCGATGTCGAGCGAGCGTTCGCCGGCCCCGTCATTGTAGGACTGGCCGTTCTGGCCCTGTACGGCAACGGTCCCGCTGCCCGACTGGCCGACCGTGGCGAGATACGCCGTGAGCAGTTGCTGAAAGCTCTGGCTGGCATGCGCCGGCAACGCCGAACCGACGCCGACCTCGATGAGACCGATCGCCCCTGTGTCCACGCTCTTGCCGTCGAGCGGGAAATTATAGAAATCCTGCGCGACCTTCTGCGGCGCGCGGGTCAACGACTGGGTCGAGTTGTTGCCTGGACTCTGCGCGCCGGCCGGCAGGGTGACGGAGGTCCCCGGCGGGGCCTGGTTGGTACCGCCCGGCGCATTGTCCTGGTCGAACCACAGGCCTTCGACATGCCAGTCCTGCGGCAGCTTGAGATTGCCGTTCCAGAAGACGAAGTAGTTGTCGCTGCTGTTGTTGTAGAGAAGCGGGGTGCCGAACAGGCTCTGGAAATGCGGCCCGTCGACGGAGACCCAGATGGTGCGCGATTCGGCCGAGCTGATGTAGTTGCCGTAGGTGGCGGCGTTCGAGGAATCGATGACCGTCAGGCCGTAGGTATTCTTGAGCGCAGTGACGACGGTGTTGAAGAGCGTGGGATCGGCGCCGTAGGTGCTGCCCAGGGTGCCGTCGGCCTGCATCTGGTCCAGCGTCTTCTGCCGTGTGCCCCAGTCTTCGGCCAGCAGGGCCGTGGGATCCTGCTGCCGCGGCAGCACGATCGCGACATTGAGGCCATTGCCGGTGGCCGGCTTGATGTTCGCCGCGTCGAGACCGTAGGCCGCCTGAACGGTGGTCTGGTTGGTGATGCGATAGCCGGTGAAATCGAGATAACTCGAATGTGCAAGCTCGACGCTGGCCATTGGACCACTCCCCCGGCCGCCTGACTCCCCGGGGAATCTAAGCACAGCCTACTCGGACACGCCATGACGGCCCGACGGACCTACGGACCTACGGACCTACGGACCTACGGCAGCACGTAGTTCAGGATCGCGATCTGGCGGAGCAGAACCTTCCGAATCACGTGGGTCGACGTGACATGCGCTGTGAAGATCGCAGCATCGCCGACGCTGCCGGCAGGCAGGCTCCGCAGCAGGGCGGGATCGTCGAGCTTCACCCGAACCACGAAGGGAACAGCCTGGATCGGTCCCGGCGTGACGGCCAGTCCCGACGCCTGCACCTGCCCGGTCGAGACCGCCTGCAGCACCGCCTCGACCCGGCCCTTTTGGATGCGCCCCGGCAGGAACTTGAAGGCGATCTCCACCGCCTGGCCCGGCGCGATGAAGCGGCTGTCGTTCTGGGCCACTTCGACGCCGACCACCGTGTCCGACGTATCGATGAAGGCCATCACCGGTGCCATCGGCAGATTGCCGACCCGCGCGCCCTTGCGCAGCGCCAGGTTGGTCACGTAACCGTCGGTCGGTGCCCGCACGACGGTCTTGTCGAGGTTCCATTGCGCACCGACAAGCTGGGCGCGAAGCTGCTCGACGCTCGCCTCGCGCTGCTGCACGTCGAAGACGCGGCCGGCCTGCGTGCGCTCCAGCTCGGTCATCTGCTTCAGACGCAGTTCCTCGAAGCGGAGTTGCGCCGCCAGCGCATCGACCTGCGCGCGATACGGAGTGGGATCGAGGCGGAACAGCACGTCGCCCGCCTTGATCGGCGTATTGGCCTCGACCGGCACGTCGATCACCTCGCCCGCGACGTCGGCCACGATGGGGACCGACTGGCGGATCACCAGCGCCTTGCCTTCCGGCGCGCCCCAGCCCATCGGGATGAACAGGCCGAACAGCAGCAGGACGAGAACCAGCGCCGGCGAGACCTTCCAGAAGAGGTTGAACGGCACGATGCGCAGCTTCACCAGGGCGAAGAGCAGCACCAGGTAGATGTTGAAGATCGCGACGATCATCGGCGATCCCTCGGCACGTCGACATAGGCCCAGATCAGCACGACCGGCCAGAGGGCAAAGCCCAGGAACAGGGTGACCCAGCCGGCGATCGTCACGGCCTCCGCCCAAGGATGGCCGCGGCGATGGGCGATGTGGCCGGGCAACGACCCCGCGATGAAGATCATGGCGACCGCGCTCGCCACCAGGACGGCGAGCACGAGCCAGGCGAAGAGATCGAGCATGGCCGTCACTGCTCCTGTTTCACGGTCTCGATGTCCGGCAGCTTCCAGCTCTTGTCGAACAGGGCTTTTTCCGGTCCGTAGAAGCGGAACAGCGCTTCGAAACGTGCCCCTGCCCGGGTCGGAATCCAGTTGCCCTCCTTGCCGGCGGGCGCTGTCGGCCCGAACCAGAGATCGACCGAGCCGTCGGCATTGCGCTGCAGCTCGGGGCTTTGCGAGGAGCGGCCGGGCCGGGCCATCTCGCGGATCAGCGTGTGCGTCGCGCGATCGTAGACCGTGACAGACCAGTATTGCGTGACCGGCACCTTGGTCGGCACCGTCAGGCGATAGGCATGGCCGCCATCGAGTGCCTGGCCGTCCTTGTCCATGATCGTCATGAGATAGAACTGGCCGGCGCCCAAGGTCTTGGGCGTGAAGAAGATGAATGAGAAGAGGATGCCGCGGCCGTCGACGGGGTAGCTGTCGGGTACCGCGAAGTTCTTGGGTGCCGACGTCACATAGTCCGGTGAGACTGGCAGCGCCCAGCGGCTGCCGTCGAAATACGGCGTCGCGAAGGCCTGCTCGTATTTCATCTCCAGCCAGGCCCGCGCTTCCTGCGCCGCCGCATCGAGGGTTGCCTGTCGCGCACCGCCGGCGACATAGGGCTTGCCCTTCTCGATACCGATCGTCTTGAGCTGATCGATCATCGCCTTGTCGCGCGTCAGCCAGGGCTCGGCCTGGACCTGACGGTCGAGCGCCTCGAAATAGCGTGCGCTGTAGGGAATGGCGGCCTCGAACAGCGTGTCGGCGGCATCGTGGAAGCGCGTGGCCGGAGGCTTCGCCGCTTGCGACAGCGGATAGACCTTGATGCGCTTGCCGTAGGCCACCGCCTTTTCGAGGTCGGCGGCACTGCCGCTCTTCAGGATCGAGCGCAGCAGCGCGTAGCCGCGATAGGTGTCCGACGGCAGGGCGATGTAGCCCGGCGGCGGCTTCTGCTTGTAGTCGGGCGGCAGCACGAGATACTTCGCCCCCTTGCCCTTGTCGGCGCCGGCCGGCCCGACATCCTCCAGAGGCACCTGCCAGGCATTCATGATGGTGCCGTTGATGACGCCCGTGTCGGCCGGCGGGATCTCGATCACCATCGGTCCTGCCTCCTTGGTATCGATGAAGGGCATCAGGTAGATGGCGTCCGGGTTGGGCGTCAGCGTCTGGTTCTTCCAGTCGACCAGTCGCGACCAGAAAACCACCTCGTTGAAGCCGCCCTTGGCCTGGCGCAGGACGGCCTGGAACATCTGGTCGTAATTCACCAGCGGCATGCCCCAGATCACCGCTTCGACCGCCCGCCGCTCGAGGTTGCGGCGCGCCAGATCGTCGGACGAGAGGGCCTGCGCACCGGCCGTCGTGGCGACGGAGGTCAGGGCTATCGCCAGCAGAAGTGAACGAAGCATCGGACAGCCTCCCTCCTTTTCTTGTCCTCTCTGCAGCGCAGGAAGAGGACAGTCACTTCACTTCCTCGAAGTCGCCTGGCTTCCAGGTGCCGTCGAAGGCCGGCCCTTCCGGGCCGTAGATACGGAAATAGGCGAACCAGCCACGCCCCGGTGCGGTCTTGATCCAGCGGCCTTCGCTGCCGGCCGGCGCAGTCGGCCCGAAGAAGAGTGTCACCGCGCCGCTACCGGCGGCGGCAACGTCCTTCAGCTCGAACAGGGAGCGCAGAGCCGCCTTGTCCTGGTCAGTCTGAACCTGCGAGCGCGTCTGCGAATCGTAGATCGTCACCGACCAGAAGAGCTTGCCCGGCACCGGCGTCGGCACGGTAAGGCGATAGCTCTTGCCGCCATCGAGATAGGCGCCGCTGCGGTCGCGCGCCGCCAGCCAATAGAGCGAGCCGGCACCGGCGTTGCGGCGAAACATGGCGGGCGAGGTCACGATCGCCTGCGCAAACCAGCGATCACGGGCCTCGAGATCGACGCCGCCCGGCGTGCGGAAGTCGGCATTGTCGCCGATCAACCCGACCCATTCCCAGCGCCGATCGGGCCAGGCGATGCGGTCGGGCCGCGTGCTGGCGAAGGCGGAGACCAGCATCTGGTCGCGTCCGGCCTTGGCGGCGCGCTCGAGGATCGCTTTCAGGCGCGCATCCGGCGCGAAGGGCTTGCCCTTCTGGATGCCGAGCGCGGCCAGTTCGCCGTACTGCGGACGCCAGGCCTCCAACGGGGGCTCGGCATCGACGATGCGTGCCAGCACCTCCCAGTACTGGATATTGTCCTCCCAGAGGAGCGACGTGGAATCCATCTTGTTTTTCGACGTGTCGACGATGGCGAGCGGCGTGCGTGGCCCATTCAGGGCGTAGACCTTCACCTCGCGCAGGGCACTCATGGCGCGGTCTAAGTCGCCGCCGACCGGCATGGCGCGAACCGCCATCATTGCCTTCAAGGTCGGCGAGCGGCCAACATAGTAGCCCGCCGGCACGTTGCCGCGATACCCGGGCGGGAGAACGAGATGCCGGCCGCCGCGGCCGGCATCGGGACCAGGCAGGCCGAGATCCATCACCCAGCCCTGGTTGTGATCGTTGACCAGGCCGATGAAGGGGCCCGGCGGCAGCTCGATCACCATGGGCCCCGCAGCGAAGTCGATCGCAGCCGAGCCGTAGGGCGTGTCGGAGTTAAGGGTGAAGCCGACCTGCCGCGGTCCGGTCGAGGCGATCCCCATCGCCTGGCCATCGGCCAGCCCGACCTGACGATTGCCGTTGAAGATGCCTTCCATCGACACGGTCGGATACCAGAAGCGGTAGGCCGAGACGGCACGCTGGAAGTCGGCATCGTCTTGTGCCTTCTGTGCGGCTGTTTCGGTCGGATAGCCGCGCACGAAATCGTACGGGCTGCCCGAGCGCGTCGGCGCATCGCAGGCGGCCAGAGCGAGCGCGATGACCATGGCGACGAAACGATACATTCTTCTTGCTCCCCGCTGTTGCCATACCGCTTCCCCGCCGACGAATCAGATCCGACTCGCCGGCAAGGAGGACCTAGAATCGATACGAGATTGCGACCTGTCCCCAGTCGCCGTTCAACCGATTGGTGTTGCTGATGTCGTGCAGCCACTTCAGCACGATGGCGGCGCGGCCGCCCAGGGCTTCCGGGGTCCACAGGATGGCCGGCCCCAGGCCGAACGACTCGCCCATGAAGGGGCCCAGCACTGCACCGCTGCCGCTATCGCCGTCGATCTGCTTGTACCAGTAACCCTGCAGGCCGATCGCAAAGGTCGGCGCTAGGAACTGGTTGACCATGAAGTCGAGATGGAACTCGTTGCCCGACTTGTAGTCGGTCGCCGCATTGGTCGTGTTGATCATGATGCCGGGCAGCACCGTGACCTCGGTGCCGGTCGCCTTGTGGAACCAGGTGAGGCCCAACTGCGTGTCGAAGGCCCAGTAGTTGCGCCCGACATTGATCAGCGAATTGATGTTGTAATGGCCGGTTGGCGCCACGACCCACTGCGCCAGCTTCACGTGAAACTCGCCGAAGCTCCAGTAGAAGGCGAACGGGTTGAGCAGCATGTCGCCGAAGCCAGTGTCGGAGGCGCCCGTCCCGAAACTGCCGAACAGGCGCGTGTCGAGGCTTACATTGGTGCTGGCCGTACCGATCACCGGTATGGCCGCGCCCAGCTGCAGCCGTCCGCCCAGCATCGGCTGGCTGAAAGTGTAGGAGCCGGCGACGTACTCGTAGAGCGCGAAGGCCGTAAGCCCGAAGGTGGCGCGGCCGCGCAGAACCGCCCGCTGCGCCTGGCCGCCGAACATCAGGGTCTGGCTGGCAATGGTGAAGCCCGGCTCGGGCGGCACCGCCGTCAGGAAGGTGCCGAACCCGCCGGCAAAGTAGTAGCTCGCCGCCCCTTCGGTCGCCCAGGCCGCAGGTATCGCCGTCGGAGTGGCCCAGAAGGCGGCGACCATCGCCACGCCCAACAGACGGCTGCGAACCGACATGCGGCACTCCCCGAAATCTTGAACGACTCGCGCTATCCTATCGCAGGATCAGGGAACGGGGCACGTGCCTTGCCGCACATCAGGCGGCGGGCCGGTTCACAGGCTCGACATCTGAAAACAGTCGGCCGTCCCGCGGGTCGACGGCCGCGGCTCGTCCGCACCTTCGACGACGGTGAAGCGGAACTCGAGCAGTTGCCGCGTGCCATTGAAGATCTGGACGGTCCAGCTGCCGGCCATCAGCTCCCAGGGCTCGTCGAAGCCATAACCGGCATAGCCCAGGTCGCCGGCGCGATGCTCGAACGTCATGGCGTGCGATCCGATCGGCGCGCTGCCAGCCGGCGGCCTTGCCTCGTGCGGGAAGCGCACGACGGTCGTGAGCGTCACGATCTCGTCCGGCGCTGCGCCTTGCATGCGATAGCGCAGCCCGAAATGAGTACCCTGCCGCAACGCGATCGTGGCCGTCGTGGCGAGGTGGCAGATGTTGCGCACTGTATCGACACCGACACCGTTGGCATCGCGCACTGTCGATTCGGCTTCGAGCGCGTAGAGGCCGTGCTCCACGACGTCCAGGCGCACCTCCGCTCTCGCCACCGCTGTCGCGACGAGGAGAAGGACAAGGGCTAGCGTGACTCGCCAGGGCATGAGAGCGGCCTACAGGCTCGACATCTGGAAGCAGGTCGAATTGCTGTCGCGCCGTGGCGTCGGGGCGTTTGGATCCTCGATCACGGTGAAGTTCTGCTCGGCGAGCAGCCGGCCGCCGCGGAACAGCTGGAACGTCCAGATGCCGCGCATCAGCTCCCAGGGCTCGTCGAAACCGTAGCCGATATAGCCCACGATGCCGATCGGCGCCGCGAAGACCTCCTTGTAGGTGCGCAGCGGCCGCTTGGCGCCCGGCGGCGTGACCTCGTCGGGAAAGGACACCACCTTGGTGAGGCGCACGAGGCGATCGCCGTCCGGTTCGGTTCCCGAGACGCGGTAGCGGAAGCCGAAGGTCAGGTGCGGCTTCATCGGGATCATGGTCGTGGTGGCGACATGACAGATGTTCGAGACGACGTTCTGGTTGATGCCGTTGTCGTCGCGTACCGTGGAAGCCACGTCGAGCGTATAGATGCCGTGCTCGACGATCTCGACCCGGATCGGCTCCGTCGCGCCGGCCGCGGCATTGCCCAGGACAAGGGCCAGCAGGCCGACGAGAGCTGTTCGCAAAAGTGTCATGGAATCGACTTTCGCCCAGGGATCGATGATCGTCGACGGGAATGCCGCCAGGAATGCCGAGGAGAGATCAGCCGATCATTTGGCCGGTTTCATGGCATTGCCTTCAGGGCAACGCTGGCAGCCGTCTTCTCGATCGCGGGCCTGAGCCCGTCGAAGGCATCGGCCTTGGCCGTGGCGAGCAGGCGGATGAACTTGCCGTCGGGCAACACTGCCAGATATTGCAGGAAGCGCTTCTTCAGGCCCTTCTCCTCGAAGCTGCCTTCGAAGCTCAGGCCCTTGGCGCCGGCGAAGGTCACCGGCCCGCGTTTCTCGATCTTGCCCTCCTGCAGGCCGACCGTGCCCTTCAGCAAGGCCTCGGCGGCCGCTTCGACCTTGTCGCCGATCGGGCCGCCGCCGAGCTGCGGGCTGACGAGGAGAATCGGCATGTTGCCCGACGGATCGACATTCTGCGGTCCGACCACCAGCAGCACGGTGTTGCCGGCCAGGATATCGGCGACACGGAAAGGCTCCGCCGCTTCGATCCTGTAGGGCAGGGTTGCCATGCGCTCGGCGATCGACTGCGCCGGGCCGAGCTTGACGCTCTTGATCAGGGCCACGACCTGCTCGTCGTCGAGGCCGGCATCTTCCGGGGCCTGCACCGTCAGCATCACCGTCTTGCTGCCCTTGAACAGCGCCATCCATTTCTCGTAGGTCTCGCCGTTGGCGACCTGTTCGCCCTTCAGCAACACGATCTTGCCGTTCGGCGTATCGACCTCGCTCAGCGTCTCGACCTTGATCTGGCGCTTGGCGAACTCGGTCCGAGCCCGCTCGAGGGTACCGAACAAGGTCGGGGCAATCTGGTCGTAGGCCTCGGGCGGAAACTCGATGACCAGCACCGAGGCGCCACTCTCCTTGTTCTCGAAGCCGGAGAACTGCGTCGAGGGCGTGAAGCCCTCGGGTGGCGCGAGCGTCACGGTCGTGCCGGGAATCGCCATGGGCTCCTTGGCAACCGCCGGCTGAAGCAGCGCCGGCAGGAGGGCGAGGCCAAAAGCGATCAGCGTCGGCAGTCTGCGCAGGGACGTCACGGGAGGTGATCTCCGGGCTTGCTGAAGGGAGCCTGCGGGTAAGTCACCCGCTCCGGAGCGTCAACCTCAACATCCCGCACCGACCTTGCAATTCATGCCGGTTTTACAATCCGTTCGATCAATGACGCAGAGAGAAGCCGCGTCACCAGGTCATCCTGAAGCCGGCCGAGAAGTTGTGATTGTCGTCGCGACCGTTGAGTTCGCCGTCGTAGCGCGCATAGGCGGAAATCGAGTCGGTGATCTTCGTCGAGAGCCCGAACCCGACCACCGCCGAATCGCGCATCGGCTGCGCGCCGACGATGGTGAAAGGCACGGTCGGCGCGCCGGCGAAGGCGGCCGTCATCGGCCGCGCCGTGTCGCCATAATCGTGCGCCCAGCCCAGCCGCAAGGTGACGCCGAGAGTGCGCTCGCTGCCGAGCGGCAGGTTGGCGGCAAGGTCGGCGCCCAGCACCGTGCGGATCGAAGTCGTGTTCTGCTGCTGGACGTTGAGGTTCAGTGAATCCGCCCCCCACTCCGAGAAGCCCTTCTGCGAGGCCGCCACCGTCTGGAAGCGCGCGAACGGCGTGACGCTCGCCTGGGCCGTCTCCGTAAGGCCGAAGCCGATCTTGTAGCCGGCTTCGATCTGGCCCAGGAACTGGTTGGCGCCGGCCCCGCCATTGGCATAGCGCGTCGACAGGCCCGGAATCTGCATCACCCGCTGCTGGCGATTGTCCGAGTAGGCATAGCCCGCCAGGGCGTCGGCGTAGAAACCGCCTTGCGTGAAGGAGGCGTAGAGCACGGCGCTGTAATTGTCCGTCGTGCCGAGGCCCTGGAAGCCCGAGACCCACTGCCGGCCGCTCGAATAGCCGAAGGCAAGACCGACCAGGAAGCGCGGATCGAAGCGATAGTCGACGCCGACCGCTGCGCCGCCGAGATTGTAGGTGAGGCCACCGGCATTGTAGTTGCCGCCGACGTTGCCCGCACCACCGAGACCGCTGAACCAGGCGCCCCAGCGCGGCGGCTCCTGCATCTCGCAGGCGACCTCGCAGGCTTCGGCCAGCGCTACCCGGGTTGCGCCCGGCCCACCGCTGCGCGCCAGCGCCACCTGCTGGCCCACCGTATTCATGAACAGAAGATTGGCCAGCACGTTCACCGTGCCGAAGCTGGCATAAGGCTGGCCACTGATCGTATCGAGCACAGCCGGCCCCTGGGCCGCGCTAAGCCCCATCATGGCGGTCAGCACCGTGGCGAAGTCGCCGGTCGCTGCGGAGAAAGCCGTATCGAGCGTGCGACCAACGGCCCGCTGGTTGGGCGTCAGGCCGCCGAACGAGAAGGCGTTCTGCAGGAGTTCCAAGGTCAGGAAGGCGTTGTTGGCGTCGTAGCTCAGCGAGGGCGTGAGGAACGCCAGGTTGCTGGTGACGCCGCCATAGGTGCCGGTCAGGCCGCCGGTGGCGGAGAGGATCGTGTACGTCGTGCTGCGCTGATATATGCCCGACGCTGCCAGCACCTGTACCGTCGTGCCGCCGCCGATCGTGGCCGTGCCGGTGGCGACGATCTTGTCGCTTTGCCCCCCGGCATTGGCCTCGACCTGGTAGACGCCCCCGGTCTGGGTGAAGTTGCCGGTGACGTTCAAGGTGCCGATCGAGTTGCCCGGCGCCAAGGTGCCGCCGCCGATCGACAGCGCCCCGACCACGGTGCCGGTGCCGCCGATCGCGCCTCCCGCGCCGACCGTCACGTTGCTGGTGAGCGAGCCGTTCACCGCCAAGGTGCCGCCCGACACTGTCGTGCCGCCGCCCACAACGTTGGTCCCCGTGAGATTGAGCAGGCCCGCGCCGATCTTGGTCAGCGTGCCCGAACCGGACAGCGCGCCGGCATAGACACCGTTGCTCGCCTGGTCGAACACCACGGCCGCGTTGTTCAGGATGTTGCCCTGCAGGCTCGTCGTGTTGCCGACGAGGGTGCCGGCATTGACGGTCGTCGTCCCGGAGTAGCTGTTGGTCCCCGTGAGCATGAGTGCGCCGGCACCCGTTTTGACCAGCGAGCCGGTGCCCGACATCGCCCCGGTGTAGGTCCCGTTCGCCGTCTGGTCAAAGGCCACCGTGGCGTTGTTGACGATGTTGCCCTGCAAGCTCGACGTCGTGCCGGTCAGGGTTCCTTGGAACACCGTCGTGCCGCCCGTGTAGCTATTGGCACCTGTGAGAATGACATTGCCGGCGCCACCCTTCAGCAGTGCGCCGCTGCCCGACATCGCTCCGTCGTAGGTGCCGTTCGCGCCTTGATCGAAGGCCACCGTAGCATTGTTCACGATGCCGCCTTGCAGGCTCGAAGTCGTGCCGATCAGGATGCCGCCCGACACTGTCGTGCCACCTGTGTAGCTGTTGGGGCCGGTCAAGGTCAGATTGCCGTTGCCGGTCTTCACCAACGCTCCGCTGCCCGACATCGCCCCGGCATAGATACTGCTCAGGAGGCCGAGTAAACCGTTCGTGCCGGTCGCGAACACGTTCGAGCCGGTGAGAGTGAGAGTGCCGCTCGACACCGTCGTGGTGCCCGAATAGGTGTTAGTGCCCGCCAGGGTGAGAGTGCCGCTCGACACCGTCGTGCCGCCCGAATAGGTGTTAGTGCCCGCCAGGGTGAGAGTGCCGCTCGACACCGTCGTGGCGCCCGAATAGGTGTTAGTGCCCGCCAGGGTGAGGGTGCCGCTCGACACCGTCGTGGCGCCCGAATAGGTGTTAGTGCCCGCCAGGGTGAGGGTACCGGCGCCGGTATTCACCGGCGTGCCATTGCCCGTGTCGCCGTTGGCATTCGGTCCAAGGATGCTACCGCTACCGGACAGCAGCCGTGCGTTGTTGCTCAGTGTCGCGCCATCGCTTACGCCCTGATCGAAGACCACTGTGGCATTGTTGACGATGTTGCCCTGCAGGCTCGTCGTGTTGCCAGTCAGGGTGCCGTCCGACACCGTCGTGCCGCCCGTGTAGCTGTTGGCGCCGGTCAAGGTGAGATTGCCGGTCCCGGTCTTCACCAATGCACCGTTGCCCGACATCGCCCCGGCGTAGGTGCCATTCGTTGCCTGATTGAAGACCACCGTGGCGTTGTTGACGATGCTGCCTTGAAGGGCCGCCGTATTGCCTTGCAGGATGCCGCCCGACACCGTCGTGCCGCCCGTATAGCTGTTGGCACCGGTCAAAATCAGCGTGCCGCTGCCTTGCTTGACGAAGCTGCCGCTCCCGGTGATGGCCGACGCCAGGACCGTGTTGCTGGCGCTGTTGGTCGTGAGCGTACCGCCGCCCAGCGCAATCGTGCCGCCGCTGCCCGAGAGCGCTCCGACGCTCTGGCTGCCGCCGTTGAGATCGAACGCGCCGCCGTTGACCGTGAGCGCTCCGCCCGACGCCAACGCACCGCCGGCGCCGAGCTGCAATGTACCCTCGTTGACCGTCGTGCCGCCGGTATAGGTGCTGGCGCCAGTCAAGGCCAGCGTCCCGCTCCCCTGCTTGACGAAGCTGCCGCTGCCGGAGATCACCGAAGCGAGGGTGGCGTTGCCGGCGCTGTTGGCCGTCAGCGTGCCGCTGCCGAGCGCAATCGTCCCGCCGCTGCCCGAGAGCGCCCCCACCGTCTGGTTGTTGCCGTTGAGGTCGAACGCGCCGCCATTGACCGTGAGCACGCTGCCCGCCGCCAGCGAGCCGCCAGTCCCGAGTTGCAGCACGCCGCCATTGACCGTCGTGCCGCCGATGTAGCTGTTGGCCCCCGTGAGGGTCACCGTGCCGGCGCCGGTCTTGGTCAGGCTGCCCGTCCCCGACAGGACACCGGTGTAGCTGCCGTTGCCCGCCTGATCGAACATCACCGCAGCATTGTTGACGATGTTGCCCTGCAGGCCCGACGTCGTGCCCTGCAAGGTGCCCTGCTCGACCATCGTGCCGCCGGTGTAGCCATTTGCGCCCGTGAGGATCAGCGTGCCCGCCCCCGTCTTGGTCAGCGCCCCGCTGCCTGTGATCGGGCCCTGCAGGGTGAGCGTATTGCCGTTGCTGTCGAAGACGCCGCCGCCCAGGCGCAGCTCGACGGCGCGATCGCTGCTGAAGCTCGCCAAGGCCTGCACTGTGGCGCCCGCCGCCACCACGAGCTTGCCGGCCGCCGCACCGAAGGCTGCATCATCGGCGACCCTCACCACGCCACCGCCCACCACCGTGCCGCCGGTGTAACTGTTGGTACCGGTGAGCGTCACCTTGCCTGGCCCCATCAGCATCACGCTGCCGTCGCCGCTGATATCGCCGCCGAAGGTCACATCGTCCGACCGGTTGAAGGCCAGCATGCTCTCCGCACCGTTCACCGCGACATTGCCCACGATTGCGCCCGACGTGCCGCCATTGCCGAGCTGCAGGATGCCGCCTGTGATCGTCGTGGTGCCGGTGTAAGTATTGTTCTCCGTCAGGATCAGCGTGCCGGCGCCCGCCTTGGTGAGGGTACCCGACCCCGACATGACGCCCGAGTAGGTGCCGATGGTCGCCTGGTCGAACACGACGGTGGAATTGTTGGCGATGTCCCCCTGCAGGCTCGACGTGCTTCCGATCAGCGTGCCGCCCAATACCGTCGTGCCACCGCTATAGGTGTTCGTGCCCGTTAGCGTCAGCGTGCCGCTGCCCTGCTTGACCAGCTTGCCACTGCCGGAGATCGCCGAGGCGAGCGTCGTATTGCTGGCGCTGTCAGTCGTGAGCGTGCCGCCGCCCAGCGCGATCGCGCCGCCTGTCCCCGAAAGCGCCCCAACCGTCTGGCTGTTGCCGTTGAGATCGAACGTACCGCCGGTGACCGTGAGCGCCCCGCCCGAGGCCAGCGAGCCGCCGGCGCCCAACTGCAAGGTGCCGGCATTGACCGTGGTGCCGCCGGTATAAGTGCTGGCACCCAACAGGGTGAGCGTGCCGTTGCCTTGTTTGATCAACGAACCACCGGCGCCGCCGTAATAGCCGCCATCGGCAATGACGCCGGCAAAGCTCGTCGAGTTCGCCGTGCCGGCCGTCAGGCTGTTGCCGCCGAGCGCAACGGTCGTTCCGATGACGCCGGACAGATCCTTGATCGTCTGGCTCTGGTCGTCATCGTCACCCGAAATGTCGAACGTAGCGCCCGCACCGGCGAGCACGACGCCGCTCGACGCGGCGATGCTGCCGGGTCCGACGATGGCGAGCAGGCCGCCGGCCAGGATCGTCGTCACGCCGGTATAGGTGTTGCCCCCGGCCAGTTGCAGCCCGAAGCCGGGCGAGGCGACGGACAGCCCACCGCCGGTGCCGCCGCCGAGGCCGCCATCCTGGATGACGCCGGCGAAAGGCCCGCCATTGGCACCGACCGTCAGGGTCTTCGAGCCCAGGCTGACGACACCCACGCCACCGAGGTCGGCCAGGCCCAGGACCGTGGCCCCAACCGTCGTCTGGGAAATGTCGAACGTGGCAAAGCCCGGACCGAACGGAAAGAACTCGACGCCGGTCGAATGGGCGATCGACCCCGATCCCTTGAGGGCGAGCGTGGCGCCCGCGGCGAGGGCCGTGATGCCAGCATAGGAATTGACGCCGGACAGGGTCTGCGTGCCGCCGGCAATGGCGAGCGTGCTGCAGCCGCAAAGTTCGCTCGTGATGGTCCCGGAAAACTCTCCCGAAGCGTTGACGATCACCAGGCCCGCGCTCGAGCCGAGCTTCACCCTGCCCTCGCCGACAAGAGCGGTGATCACGGTGCCGATATTGTCGCTCACATCGAACGTCGCCCCGGTGCTGACGATCACCTTGCTGGAAGCGGAGATATCACCGTTCGACAGAGCGAGTGTGCCGGCATTGATCACCGTCTCGCCAGCGTAGGTGTTGATGCCACGGAGCGTCAGCGTGCCGTCACCGGTCTTGGTCAATCCGCCGTCGCCGTCGATAGTGCCGTCATGTTCAAGCTTCGTGCCGGTTGCCACGTCGAAGGTGCCACCTCCAATGTTCAGCGTCGTCGCACGAGACATCGTGATGTCGGCCGTGGTCTTCAAAGTGCCGCCGCCGAAGACGAGAACACCCGCCGCGCCGCCTAGATTGGCATCGCTCGAAATCGAGATCGCCCCTTCGTTGATCGTCGTGCCACCGGCGTAGGTGTTCGTGCCCGACAGCGTGAGCGTGGCGGCGCCCTGCTTGATGAGGCCGCCGTCGCCGCCACCATTATCGATGACACCAGCAAAGATCGTGTTGACCGACGAAACCACCGTCAGGTCGTTGGCCCCCAGGATGACGGTAGACGTCGACGAGCCGGTTAAATTCTGGACGGAAACCGAGCTGCTGGTGCAGGCACAGGATATATCGAAAATGGAATTGTCACCGGAGAGATTAAGGCTGCTCGATGAAGCGATGCTGCCGTTGCCGTCGAGTGACAAGATGGCATTGTCACCGACTATCGTCGCGCCGGTGTAGGTGTTCGCTCCCCAGAGACCAAGCGATGCCCCAGCGCCGACAGTGAGCCCACTGCCGTTGCCGCCCTTGATGACTCCGAAGAAGTCCCCGCCGACTGTGACAGTGAGGATCTTCTCGCCCAGTTCAATTACACCAGTACCAGCCACATCGAGCAGCGTCTGCACCCGTGCACCGGACGTCGTCTGCGAGATGTCGAACGTGGCGACGCCTGGGCCGGTTGGATCGAAATCGATCTCCATCGAATCCTCGATCGAACCGGCCCCTTTGAGAGCGAGCGTAGCGCCCTGGCCGATCAGCGTTCCGCCGGCATAGCTCGATTGACCGGACAGGACGAGCGTTCCGCCGGTTACCACGAGATTGCCGCCGGAGCCGCCATCGTCAATCTTGCCCGCGAACTCGCCTGATGCCGCTGAAACCAAGAGCGTGTTGCCACCGAGCTGGACTGTACCGTTGCCGACCAGCGAACGGACAGACGTACCGCCGGCGCCGATCCCGGAAATGTCGAAGGTGGCGGTGGCCCCAGTTAGGCTGACTTCGCTCGACTGCTCGATGCTGCCACTGCCAACAAGTTTCAATGTCGCGCCGGCATTAATCGTCGTCGCGCCAGTGTAGGTATTGATGCCGCCCAGTATCGCCCCGGCATCAGCGGCGAGTGTAAGCTTGCCACCGACGCCACCACCGATGCCGCCATCGGTGATCGTGCCAAGGAAGTCCGTGGTCGTACCGGTGAGCACGAGTTCCTTCGACCCCAAGGCCACGACGCCGATCGCCGACCGTGTCTCGACCAGGGCCGACACCGACGCGCTCGTCGCGACCTGCGAAATGTCGAAGGTGGCGTAACCGGCCGCGGCCGGCTGGAAGTCGATGCTCGAAGAGTTCGCAATCGAGCCTGCCCCCTTGAGCGCGAGGGTAGCGCCCTGCAAGAGGGTCGTGAGGCTGCTGTAGGTCGAAACGCCAGACAGGGTCAGCTCGCCACCGGCGATCGTGAGGCCGCCGCTGCCGCTCGTGCTGGTAATGACGCCCGAGAACTCGGTCGAGCCGTTGGTGATCTCGAGACCGCTGTCGCCGAGTTGGACCGTACCGCCGCCGTCGATGGTACGCACTTTGGCGTAGCCCGTGACGCCGGAAAGATCGAAGAAGGCCCCCGCCGCAACTGTTACTTTGATCGAGTCCTGGATCGCATCGATATTCGTCAACGCCAAGGTGCCGGCATTGATCGTCGTCACGCCGGTATAGGTGTTGGTTCCCGTCAGCGTAAGAATGCCGCTGCCCCGCTTGGTCATTCCGCCGCTACCATCGATGACACCGTCGAAGGTCGTCGAATTCGCCGACCCCACGGTCAGACTGTTGCCGCCCAGCACGACCAGGGCGCCGCCGACGCCGCTCAGATCCTGGATCGTCTGGTTACCGCTGCTGGCCGAGATGTCGAAGGTTGCGCCGGCGCCGCTCAGATCCAGGCCGCTCGAGGCGGCGATGCTGCCGCTGCCCGATAGAGACAGCGTGGCGTTTTCGCCGATCGTCGTAGCGCCGGTGTAGGTGTTCGTCCCGCGAAGTATCGCGGTAATGGCAGCCCCGCCCACGCCGGCGATCGTGAGCCCGCCACCGGCTCCATCAGCGATGCCACCATCCGCGATCGCGCCGAAAAATTCCGACATCCCTGTGACGGTCAGCGTCTTCGACCCTAGCCTGACAACCGCGGTCGACGCCAGAGGAGGCCCCGACGGTAGGTCGAGAAGAGAACCGACCGAGGCGCCGCCGCTCGTCTGCGAGATGTCGAAGACCGTCGAGGCGCCAGTGCCGTCGAGGGTAAGGCTGTTGGACAATGCAATGCTGCCGTCGCCCGACAGCGCCAGAGTGCCGCCATTGATCTGCGTCGCGCCGGTATAGGTGCTGGCAGCTGTAAGCGTCTGCGTGCCGGTTCCCTGCTTGATCAGGCCACCGCTGCCGTCGATCACGCCGGCAAATGTCGTCGAGGACGCATTGCCAACCGCCAGGCTGTTAGCGCCCAGATTCACCGTGGAACCAGCAACACCGGCCAAGCTTTTGATCGCCGTGCTGCCGCCGCTGGCCGAGATATCGAAGCGAGCCGTGGCTCCGGTCAGATCGACGCCGCTCGATGCGCCGATGTTACCGCTGCCCGACAGCGCCAGGGTGCCGTCAGTGATCGTCGTCGCGCCGGTGTAGGCATTGCTGCCCGAGAGCGTCAGCGTGCCGCTGCCCTGCTTGGTCAGGCCACCCGTGCCAGAAATGTCGCCGGCGAAGATCGTGTCGTTCGCCGTGCCGACTGACAGGGTCCGAGTGCCCAGCACCACAGCCGAGCCCGCAACGCCACTCAGATCCTTGATCGTCCGGTTTCCGTTGGCTGCCGAGATGTCGAAGGTCGTACCGGAGTTGGTAAGGGCAATGCCGCTCGAATTGGCGAGGTTGCCGTTGCCCGACAGCGCCAGAGTGCCGCCACTGATCGTCGTAAGACCGTCATAGGTGTGCGTGCCATTGGTGAGCGTCCATGTGCCGGTTCCCGCCTTGCCAATGGAGCCGCCGCTGCCGTTCAGTCGGCCGGCGAACGACGTCGAGTCGTTGTTCCCCCCAACCGTCAACTGCTTGCTGCCCAGATTGACGTTAAATGAGGTGCTCGCCCCGGCCAGCGAGCCAAGCGTCGTCCCTGCGCCGGTCAGGTTAACAATGTTGATTGAACCGCCGTTGGCGATCACTCGCGCAGAACCGCCCGAGGCAGTCTGCCGCAAAACAAGACCTGTCGAGCCGTCACCGGAAAGTGTCACAGTGGCATCGCCGAGCGTGCCACCGAACATTTCAATGCCGGCACTGTTGCTGCCAGTGACGTTGATTACGGCATTCTCGGCGCTGGCTGTGTCGCCTAGCAGCAGATCACCACCGTTCGTAATGTTGATAATGGCATTGCCTGCTTTGGCCGCGCTGCCCAGCCACAGATTGCTCGACGAACCGTCCAGGTTGAAGGTCGGCGCATTCGAGCTGTTATTGACGATGCCCGCCCCGTGGAATCGCAGGTTTGTGCCGTCGGCGACATTGAAGGTGTATGCAGACGCACCTGCGTTGAATTGAAAGGAACCGACGTAGAGTTCAGGGGGCGACGGCGCCGCGACGGCGATGGTGGTGGTCAAGCTTGTGCCGAACGTCGCCGTATAAAGCGTCCCCACGCTCGAAGAGGCCGGAATGTTGCCACCGACCCAATTGGCGGCATTGTTGTACTGGCCGTTGGTTGGCGCCGCCTTCCAGGTATCGCTGGCGAACTGCGCGTGCGCCCCAAATGGGGCCAGGCAAGTTCCGGCAAGCAGTGCCAACCGAAATGCCCGGCGTACTCTCCCGAGCCCTGTTATCGAGACTTCAACCGGCGCTGAGGCGGCCTTCGGACGCGCAACAAACTTCCGCGCCCGAGACGCGCTCCGCCAATCCTTCATTTTCAGTCCCACCCGACCTGACGATATATCTCCCGGCGGAAAAATATCACAGGCGATGAGGCAATACAGTCGCTACGTCAGGTTGCTGACCGGGAAATTGCTCCCAGAAAAAGTCAGGCGCGCGCCTGACTGCCTCAGCCCTGTCGGTCGTAGCGCTCCTCGCGGGTCTCGGCCTGGGTGATGCGGCTCTTGGGCGGCACGCTCTCGGTCAGCCAGACGCCGCCGCCGATGGTCGAGCCGCGGCCGATCGTGACCCGGCCGAGGATGGTGGCACCGGCATAGATCACGACGTCGTCCTCGACGATGGGATGGCGCAGCCGGCCCTTGATCAGCGAGCCCGTCTCGTCGGCCGGGAAGCTGCGCGCGCCCAGGGTCACGGCCTGGTAGAGCCGGACCCGTTCGCCGATCACCGCCGTCTCGCCGATCACCACGCCGGTGCCGTGATCGATAAAGAAACTGCCGGCGATCTCGGCGCCGGGATGGATGTCGATGCCGGTCAGCGAATGGGCGATCTCGGCGATCTGACGGGCCAGGAAGCGCGCCTCCAGGCGATGCAGCGCGTGGGCCAGACGATAGTGCAGCACCGCGCTCATGCCGGGATAGACCAGCAGGATTTCGGGATAGCCGGTCGCCGCCGGATCGCCGGCATAAGCCGCGCGCAGGTCGCTCACCAGCAGGCCGCGGATCTCTGGCAGCTTGCCGGCGAAGGCGCGCACGATCTTGCGCGCCCGGCGTTCGACATCGGCTTGCGGCCGCGGCTCGGGATCGGTGAAGGGCAAGGTGCGGCGCAGATGATCGTCGAGCGCCGCGAGCGCCTCGGCGAGCTCCGCGCCGACATAGGCGTCGATCTTCTCGGGCGTGGGCGCCGCACCGTCGCGCCGCTCGAGCTGGCCGTAGTGCGCGGGGAACAGCCCGCGCGCGATCTGCCCCAGCATTGCCTCGATGGCGGCCCGCGACGGCGGTGGCCGCACGGGCCCACGATAGCGCACATTGTGCAGCACGTCGCGCGACTGTCTCAGCCCCGCGACGACGGCATCGAGATCAAAGGGACCGAGATCGAGATCGTCGGCGGCGACTGTCGAGGCATCTCCAGCCATAAGCTCCTCACGCAACCCGGCCTGGTCGCGTCGCATGCGTTCCCTGGGGAATCAAGACGCCGCGCGGTGATGGTTGCGGCATGCAAAGCAGAATCTTCTGTGCACGACGGCTGATGGGAAAATTCTCCAGCGTCATGCCGTCGCGCAGGAGATCGATCGCATCGTTCGCCGCGCCCGAGCCCCAGAAAAAATCCTGCGAGGACTTTCGCAACCCACGAGCCCGGCATGGTCTGTTGCCGCCATGAGCACAGACACGCTGCTGACCTCCCTCTTCCGCTACAAGGCCTGGGCCAATCGCGAAACCTTCGCAGCACTTGCGACCCTTACGGACGGCGCCTTCGCGGCAGCGCGCAAAGACGCTCTCCTTACCCTGAACCACGCCCATATCGTCGACCGCATCTTCCGCGCCAACCTGCAACGGCAGGTGCACGGCTACACCGGCACCTTCCCCAAGGAGCCGCCGCCCGTCGACATGCTGGCCAAGAGCGTCGCCGAGACCGACCGCTGGTATCTCGACTATCTCGCCACGCTCGACGCGACAGCGCTCGCCGAGCCCATCGCCTTCAGCTTCGCCGACGGCGCGCCCGCCCGGATGTCGCGCGAGGAAATGCTGGGGCACGTGATCACGCACGGCAATTTCCACCGTGGCGAGACCAGTCGCATTCTCGCGGGTGCCCCGATCGAGCTGCCGCACGACGTGTTCACCGGATACCTGCATCGCGCCGAGCCGGAGCGGCGCCAAACCGTCTAGGCCGTCACGGCGCCCGCGGCGTCAGCAGGACACTGTGCGACGGGGCACCGCCCAACGACAGCCACCCCTTGGCCGCCGCGAAGGCGATCGCGGCATCGACCGCATCCGCGCTTTGGTCGTCGAGACGATTGGCGACGTAGGTCAGGGCGATCCAGGCCTGATGCTCGCCGCGTGCGTCGCGCACGGCATGACAGACGCGGACAGCCAGACGGTCGATGGTCGGCCGATCGATTGTCGCTCCTGTCGCCATAAGTGTTCTCCAGTTACCAGTCGGCCGCCATCCCGAGCAGCCCCAGTATCTCGCGGCGCAGGCGCAGCAGCTCGGGATGATCGCGATGGCGGGGATAGGGCAAATCGACGGCGAGGTCGGCGCGCAGTCGCGCCGGGCGGTCGCTGAACACAATCACGCGGTTGGACAGCAGCAGCGCCTCCTCGACGTCGTGCGTCACCATCAGCACGGTGAAACCGCGCGCCTGCCAGAGCCGCGTCAGCTCGCTCTGCATGGCAAGCCGGGTCAGGCTGTCGAGCTTGCCGAGCGGCTCGTCGAGGATCAGCAGCTTGGGATCGTTGACCAGGGCGCGGGCGAGCGAGGCGCGCTGCGCCATGCCTCCGGAAAGCTGGTGCGGATAGACATGCGCGAAACGGTCGAGCCCGACCAGGGTCAACGCCTCGTCGACACGATGGCGCTGCTGCTTCAGGAGACCGCGCGCTTCGAGGCCCAGCGAGGCATTGCGCCAGACGGTGCGCCAGGGATAGAGCGTCGGATCCTGAAACACCACGACCCGCGACGGGTCGGGCCCGGCCACTGCCTCGCCATCGACCACGAGATCGCCGTGACGCGGCTGGTCGAGGCCGGCGACCAGCCGCAGCAAGGTCGACTTGCCGCAGCCCGAGGGGCCCAGCAGCGCCACGAACTCGCCTGAGGCCACGCTGAAGGAGACATCCTCCAGCACCGGCAGGTCCTCACCGTTCAGGACGAAGCCGTGATCGACCTCGCGGACATCGAGACGAGCACCGGCGATGTGAGAAGCTGCGGCAGGGATGCCAGAGCTGGCCGCGGCAGGACGTTCGGCGGCAAGCGTTACCATTGGACGAGTCCCTTCTGCCAAGCGAGCAACCGGTCACGCACACGGAACAACAGGGTGATCAGCGCCGAGCACATCAGCGCCATCACCAGAAGCGCGCCGTACATGTTGGCGTAGGCCGCCCAGCCCTGCGCCCATTGCAGGTACCAGCCGAGGCCCGCTTTCACGCCCAGCATCTCGGCCACCACCAGCACGGCGAAGGACGAGCCCAGCCCCATGAACAGGCCGACGAAGACATGCGGCAGTGCCGCCGGGATCGCGACCTTCAGGACCAGGAACCGGCTGCTGGCGCCCAGGGTGCGCGCCACGTCGTAGTAGGCGCTCTGCACGCCGGCGACGCCCGACCAGGTGAGCACGGTGAGCGGAAACGCCGTCGCCAGCGCGATCAGGAACGTGCTGGCCGCCGCACTGGTCGGGAAGATGAAGAAGGCAAGCGGCAGCCAGGCCGTCGCCGGCAGCGGCCCGACCAGGCGCATCAGTGGATGGATCCAGTAGCCCGCGCGCTTGGACCAGCCCAGCGCGACACCGACCGTGAAGCCCACGACGGCGCCGATCGCGAAGCCGCGGAACAGCAGCAGGAGCGAGGCGAGCAGCGAGCTGCCCAGCCGTTGCCAGTCGTCGGTATAGACCTCGACGAAGGCCTGGGGAGAGGGGAAGAACGGCAGCGGCAGGAGATCGAGCTTGGCTGTCACGATCTCCCAGCCGGCGAGCCACGCCGCCAGCACCAGTAGCCAGGGCGCGAAGCGGCCGAGCTTCGCCAGCCGGGCCAGCAGCCAGCCGCCGGCATAAGCGGCGAGCTGCACCGCGCCGAAGGCGAGCGCGAGCGCGCCCAGCAACTGTGTCCGCTCGAGCTCCTGCCCATCGGGCCAGGAGAGCACCAGCGCGCCGACCGCCAGCCAGGCGAGGCCGGCGGCGGCCAGCAGCAAGGCCGGCCGCGGCAGGGGTTCATCCAGACCGGCGACTCGCAGCCGCCGCGGACCTGCTTCCGCAATCGAGGTCATGAGCTGCCCCTCAGGCCAACACGTCGGCAGTGACGCGCGTGACGTACTTCTGGATGTCGGTGCTCTGCTTGAACACCTTCACCTGCTTCAGCTCCTCGCCATAGGCTGCGAGCTGCTGACGCAAATCGCCGGCCAGCGGATTGTCGTGATGCGTGTGGCTGCGGAGCATCGCAGCGAGCTTGTCAGCCGGCGCCTTGGCGTGCGGCGCGAAGATCTCGGCCGCAGCGTCGGGATTGACCGCCACCCATTCCTGCGCCTCGAGCAATGACTGAACCAGCGCGCCGGCCACCGGCTTCTCCTCGCGGATCAGCGACCCGCGGATGCCCAGCACGCAGCAGGTGCGGTGCGCGAACTCGCCCGAGAGATTATTGGCGACCTCGACCAGCCCGTCACGCTCGCGCGCCAGCCAGCCCAGCGGGTCGCCCTGGCAGAAGGCCTGCACTTCGCCCTTCTTCAGGGCCACCGGCAGGATGTCGCCGGGGAACACCTTCCATTCGACGTCCTTGTTGGGATCGACACCGGCCTGGTGCAGCATGATCGAGAAGAAGTTGCGGTCGGGCGCGGCGAGATCCGTCACGCCGATCGCCTTGCCCTTGAGATCGGCAATCTTGGTGATGCCGCTCGCCGGTGTCGCGAACAGCCGCATGCACCCGCCATGGATGCCGGCGGCGATCTTGACGTCGAAGCCGCCTTCCAGCGGCTTCAGCCAGCGCAGCGCCATGCCGACGCCGGCATCGGCCTTGGCCGTCGCGATCGCCTCGAGGAGCTGATCGGTCGACCCCGCATAGTTCACCAGCTCGACCTCGAGATTGCGCCGCTGGAAGTAGCCCTTCTCCTGCGCCACCGCGACGCCCACCGTGCAGATCGCCGTGGCGTTCCAGGTGAGCTTCAGGTTGCGCTTCTGCGGCAGCACGATCGGCTCGCCGAAGGAGGCCCGGCAGATCGCCGGATCGAGCAGCTCGGCCGGCAGAGGGCTGCGACCGAGGCGCTGGGCGAGCACACCCGCCGGCAGAAGAGTGCCGGTGACGGCAGCGGCGCGCAGAAACGTGCGTCGGTTGGGCAGACCGATGGGCAGACGGGGCATCAGGTACTCCGGGACACGCAGGAACAGGGAAGGACGACAGGAAAGGCGCGCGCCATCAGCGGCGCGGCGCAGCGGCGATCAGGCGCGACAGCAACGACAACAGTCGGTTGTGAAGAGCATGCGGCTCATGGCGCCTAACATCGGTCGCGGAACGCTTTGCGTAAATGATCTGGAAAACCAAAGATGCGCACCAAGAGGAAAGCCTCTGCTGCGACGGCCGAAGAAATCGACGGACACGTTTCATTGACCGTCGTCAGGCCGCGGCCCACCTTCAACGCACAATGATCATCGCTTGCGCCCCTCCTTGCCTGCCGCCCTGTCGCGCGTGCCGTCGCTGTAGCCGCTGAGCAATCGCGGCGCCGACGCCGCCTCTTCCTTTCGACCAGCCGACCGAACGAGACAGCCCTGCCACCGATTGTGGCGGGCTTCCTTCTGCAACCCATCGGAGACTATCGTGATCAAGCGACGACACCTGATTGCCGCCCTGCCCGGCGCCGTGCTGGCACGACCGGACCTCGCAAGCCCGGCCCTCGCGCAATCGTCATCCCAGCCCAAAGGCAAGCTGCGCGAGCTGCGCTTCGGCTATCAGCGCAGCGGCACCTTGCTGATCGCCAAGCAGCATGGCGTGCTCGAGAAACGGCTGGGGCCGCTCGGCGTCACGGTCAAATGGGTCGAATTCTCCTTCGGCCCACCGCTTCTGGAAGCGATCAATGTCGGCAGCGTCGATTACGGCACGACCGGCGATACGCCACCGATCTTCGCCCAAGCCGCCCGTGCCAAGCTGCTTTATGTGGCGGCGGTCGAAGCGGCGGGCTCCGGCTCGGCCATCCTGCTGCCGCCGGGCTCGAGCCTGCAGACCCTGGCCGATCTCAAGGGCAAGCGCGTGGGCTTCGCGCGCGCTTCTGCTGCGCACAACCTCACCATCGCCGCACTCGAGAAGGCCGGCCTCGCCTGGAGCGACATCACGCCGGTGCCGCTCGCGCCGGCCGACGCCCGCACTGCCTTCGAGAACGGTGCCCTCGATGCCTGGACGATCTGGGATCCGTATTTCGCCGTGGCCGAGACCCGGCCGGGCGTGCGCATCCTGGCCACCGGCCGCGGCATTGCCAAACAGAACGCCTTCTTCCTCGGCAATGCCGACTACACGCGCGCCAATCCCGACATCATCACCGCCGTGAACGAGGAACTGGCCAAGGTCGCGCTGTGGGCGGAGGCCAATCGCGACGCCGTGGCGAAGGTGCTGGCCGAGGCGACCGGCATCGAGCTGGCGGCCTGGCAGCGCGCCGTGCAGCGCACCGACTATCGCGTCGCGCCGCTCGACGACCGCGTGCTCGACGAACAGCAGAAGGTCGCCGACCGCTTCCACAAGCTCGGCCTGATCCCCAACCGCATCGCCGTGCGCGACATCGTCTGGAAGTGGGAGACCCGCTCGTGAGCGACACCCAGATCACGCTGCCCCGCCCCTTCGTGCGCCCGGTCCAACCGGGTGCCGCCCCGCATCTTCGCCGACCCAAGGCTACCCTGCGGCAGCTGCTGCTGTCCGATGCGGCGAGCTGGATCGTGCCGGCGCTGCTGCTGCTCGTCTGGCAGGCTACGGCCCAGCTCGGCCTGCTGCCCACCAATGTGCTGCCGGCACCGAGCGAGGTGGTCGCTGCAGCCTGGCGGCTCACCGTCACCGGCGAACTGCCGGTCAATCTCCTGGTCAGCGCCAAGCGCGCGGTGATCGGCTTCCTGATCGGCGGCAGCCTGGCCTTCGCCTTCGGCCTGCTGAACGGCGTGTCGCGGATCGGCGAGAAACTCACCGACACCACCTTCCAGATGATCCGCAACATCCCCAACCTCGCGATGGTACCGCTGGTCATCCTGTGGTTCGGCATCGAGGACAGCGCCCGCGTCTTCCTGGTGGCGCTGGGCGTGTTCTTCCCGATCTACATCAACACCTATCACGGCATCCGCACGGCCGACGCCCAGCTCGTCGAGATGGGCCGGTCCTACGGCATGTCGAACTGGGAGTTGTTCCGTCAGGTCATCCTGCCCGGCGCCCTGCCCTCGATCTTCGTCGGCCTGCGCTATGCACTGGGCATCATGTGGCTGACCTTGATCGTCGCCGAGACCATCGCGGCCAATGCCGGCATCGGCTACATGGCGACCAACGCCCGCGAGTTCATGCAGCTCGACGTCGTGGTGCTCGCCATCCTGATCTACGCCCTGCTCGGCAAGCTCGCCGACAGCACGGCGCGCTTCCTGGAGCGCACCGCATTGAAGTGGCATCCCGCCTTCCAGGCCACGCCCTGAGGAGAAACGACATGGTCGACGATATCCTGGTGCGTGCCCTGCTCGACGAAGGCCTGCCGCCGCTGTCCGAACCCGAACCGGAGATCGACGCGCCCGACCTGCCGCCCGGCGGCGTGGCGATCGACGTTCGCGGTCTCACCAAGGCCTTCGGCGAGACCAGCGTGCTGCACGGCATCGACCTCCATGTGCGGTCGGGCGAGTTCCTGTCGGTGATCGGTAAGAGCGGCTGCGGCAAGAGTACCCTGCTCCGCCTGCTGGCCGGCCTCGACCAGCCGAGCGGCGGCGAGGTCCTGTTCGATGGCGCGGCCGCAGCGCGCACGGCGCATATCGGCCGCCTGATGTTCCAGGAACCGCGGCTGCTGCCCTGGGCCAGGGTCGTCGACAACGTCGCTGTCGGTCTCGGCGACCGACGCCGCTCCGTCCACGCGCCGCGACGTGCGCTCGCCAAGCTTGCCGCCGTGGGTCTCGAGGACCGCGCCGATGACTGGCCTTCGGTGCTCTCGGGCGGCCAGAAGCAGCGCGTGGCACTCGCCCGTGCGCTGGCCAGCAGCCCCAACTTCCTGGCCCTCGACGAACCGCTGGGCGCGCTCGATGCGCTGACCCGCATCGACATGCAGGCGCTGGTCGAGCAGATCTGGCGCGAGCAGGGCTTCACCGCGGTCCTTGTCACCCACGACGTCACCGAGGCGATCATGCTGGGCGATCGCGTGATCCTGATCGAGGACGGCATCGTGAAGCTCGAGCTGGCGGTCGACCTGCCGCGGCCGCGCCATCGCGGTTCGCCGGAAGTGGCAGCGCTGGAGAAGAAGATCCTGCGCTACCTGTTCGACGACGGCTCCTACCAGCCGCGACAGCGCGCAGCCTAGCGAGACCATCGCATCCCGCAGCCCACGTGCGGCAACAGGCGGCCAGCGCCACATCGATTGGCAGTGTCCGGCGGCGTCGATAGCATTCGCCGCGGGACAGACGGCAATGCCGGCGTCCTTTCGATCGGCAACGGGGATGCGCGGGCAATGAACGACGACGGGCTTTCACAGCATATTTTCCAGCACACGATCGGCGATATCCTGCGCCGCACCGCGCGGCGCTATCCCGACCGGCCGGCGACCCTGTGCGGCGACGTCGCCTGGAGCTACGCCGAGTTCGACCGCATCGCCAATCGCCTCGCACATGGTCTCGCCGCCCGCGGCATCGCCCTCGGCGATCGCGTCGCCGTGCTGTCGCGCAACTCGCATGCCTTCGCCGCGATCCGCTTCGCCCTGGCCCGGCTGGGCGCCGTGCTGGTGCCGGTCAACTTCATGCTGAACGCCGAAGAGATCGGCTTCATCCTCGAGGCCTCGGGCGCCAGGGCGCTTTGCGTCGGGCCGGACTTCGTGGCGACCGGCCGCATCGCCGCCCAGGGCACCAAGGTCGAAGAGTTGTTCTGGCTGCCGGGCGAAGATGCTGCGATCGCGCCGCGCGACCTCGTGACCTTCGACCAGTTGCTGGCCGACAACGAGGAGCCTCCGGAGGTCGCGCTCGACAACCGCCTGCTGGCCCAGATCGTCTATACCAGCGGCACCGAATCGCTGCCCAAGGGCGCCATGCTGACCCACGAGGCGATTCTCTGGGAGTATGTGAGCTGCGTGATCGAGGCGGAACTCACCTCACGCGACCGCATGCTGCACGCCCTGCCGCTCTATCATTGCGCCCAGCTCGACGTGTTCCTCGGGCCGGCGATCTATGTCGGCATGACCAACGTCATCACCGGCCAGCCCAAGCCGGAGGTGATCCTGCCGCTGATCGCCCAGCACGGCATCACCGCCTTCTTCGCCCCGCCCTCGGTGTGGATTGCGCTGCTGCGCTCGCCGCTGTTCGACAGCACCGACCTCTCCTCGCTCCGGAAAGGCTATTACGGCGCCTCGATCATGCCGGTCGAGGTGATGCGCGAGATGTCGCGCCGACTGCCGCAGACCCGGCTGTGGAACCTCTACGGCCAGACCGAGATCGCGCCATTGGCCACCATGCTCGGACCGGACGAGCAGCTCAGCAAGCCCGGCTCGGCCGGCAAGCCGGTGCTGAACGTCGAAACCCGCGTGGTCGATGACGACATGAACGACGTGGCGCCAGGCACAGTCGGCGAGATCGTCCATCGCTCGCCGCAGCTCATGACCGGCTACTTCAACGATCCCGAAAAGACCGCGGCCGCCTTTGCCGGCGGCTGGTTCCATTCCGGCGATCTCGCGACCGTCGACCCCGACGGCAACATCTCGGTGGTCGACCGCAAGAAGGACATGATCAAGACCGGCGGCGAGAATGTCGCCAGCCGCGAGGTCGAAGAGACCCTCTACACGCTCGACGGTGTGTCGGAAGTCGCCGTGATCGGCCTGCCCGATCCCTACTGGATCGAGGCCATCACCGCGATCATCGTGCCCAAGGACGGTCACCGGCTCGACGAGGCCCAGGTGATTGCCCACTGCCGCGCGGCCATGGCCCATTTCAAGGTCCCCAAGCGCGTGATCTTCGCCCAGTCGCTGCCCAAGAATCCGAGCGGCAAGCTCCTGAAGCGCGACCTGCGGCAGCTCTACGCCAAGGCGACAGCCGCGGAGTGACGTCAGAGCGCGAGCTTGTAGCCTTCGTGACTGGCCGTGAAGCCGAGCTTTTCATAGAAGCGGTGTGCGTCGGGCCGGCCCTTGTCGGTCGTGAGCTGCACCAGGCTGCAGCCACGGGCACGGCACTCGCCGATCGCCCATTCGAACATCAGTTGGCCGATGCCGCTGCTGCGCAGGCGAGCGGCAATGCGCACCGCTTCGATCTGCCCGCGCCAGGCGCCGCGGCGCGCGACACCGGGGATGAACGAGAGCTGCAGGGTGCCGACCACCGTCTCGCGCCCGCCCTTGCTCTCCGTCTCGATGGCGACGACGAGGCGCTGGTTGCGATCGGCGGCGATGGCTTCGAATGCTGCCGCGTAGCGCGGATCCAGCGGCAAGCCCACGGACTCGCGCTGGCGGCCGAGTTCGTCGTCGGCCAGGAGTTGCACGATCGCCGGCAGATCGGCGGCAGTAGCCGTTCGAAAAGCGATGTCGGTCATGCGGCTAATCTACAGCCGACGGACAGGTCGCGGAGCGGACAATCTCGCCAGGAGATGATTGCGCGCTTCGGTACCCGACTGGCGAAACAGACAGTCGGGAGGTAAGAGGGCGGCTCTCCTCGGAGTGGCTCCCCGGAGTGGCCATGCGTATCCGCCTTCTTCGTCTTGCGCTCGCCCTGCTGATTGCCGCGGTCGCGTCGGCCGCGCAGGCGCAACCGGCTTCGCTGCACGCCGGCATCGCGCGCCTCACCGTCCCAGCTGGCGACGACGTCGCCGAGCCGTTCGATGCGCTCGTCTGGTATCCAACGCCGGAGACCGAAGGTGTGTGGCGAGTCGGCCCGTTCCGCCTTCCCGCCCGTCACGGCGCAAAGGTGGTAACCGGCCGGCTTCCCGTCGTGCTCCTGTCGCACGGCGGTGGCCCGACGGACGGCAAGCCGACGGGCGGCAGCCCGATGCAGCTCGGCGAGCTTTCCGCCTCCCTGGCGCGCCGCGGCTTCATCGTGATCGCGCCCTTTCATGGCACAGCGCGCTCCGCCGAGCGCGTGGCACAGCTCAGGTCCGCGTTCGGCACCGTCATGGCCGATCCGCGCTTTGCCGACCGTATCGACGCGAACCGCCTGGGCACGCTCGGCTTCTCGCTGGGCGGCGCGGTGGCGCTGGAGCTCGCCGGCGGCCAATCCGACGTCAAAGCCTTCAACGTCTACTGCGCCGAGCACCCCGAAGACGCGATGACTTGCAACGGCGGACCAGGCGAGGTGCGCGCCGGTGCGTCGGTCCGGCGTTCCGACGCTTCGCCCTCGCCCCCAGTCACGCCGCTTCGCCCGAAGGCGATCGTCCTGCTCGACCCGCTCGGGGTGCCGTTCACGCGCGACGGTCTTTCGGACGTGACCCAGCCGGTGCTGCTTTACCGGCCGCGCCAGAGCAAACTCGGTGAAGCCAATGCGCGAGGCCTGACCGGCGCGCTGCCCCGCCTGCCCCAACTCCAGTTCGTGCCGGGCGGCCATTTCATCTTCACCGACACCTGCCCGCCAGCACTCAAGGCCGAGGCGCCGATTCTTTGCGAAGATGCGCCCAGCATCGATCGCGCGGCAATCCGCAGTGAGGTCGCGGCGAAGGTCGCGACGTTCTTCCGCGACAATCTCTGATCCATCGACACACTTCGTAATCTGTCGTCACAAACCGTAATCAAAAGTGAGGATCGCCTCGTGCGTGGTGCGGTAAAGCAATGACCGCGCGGAGCTTTGTTGCCCCGCGTGACCTTGCCGATAGGATCGCTGGATAGATGACGAGCATAGCTGCCGCGCCTGGGGGATTGCTGACCGGGAAACGCGGCCTGATCATGGGAGTGGCCAACGACCGGTCGCTGGCCTGGGGAATTGCCGAGGCAGCCGCGGCGCATGGCGCGCGTCTCGCACTTTCCTATCCCAATGACGCGGTCGGCCGGCGGGTGGCGGCACTCGCGGCGCAGCTCGATAAAGCGACACTCCTGCAGTGCGACGTCGGTTCCGATGCGGACCTCGACCGGCTGGCGACGGAGCTTGCGGTCCTCTGGCCCGACGAGCCGCTCGATTTCGTCGTCCATGCGGTTTCCTGGTCGGACAAGAACGAACTGTCGGGCCCGTACCTGCAGACCAGCCGGGAAAATTTCCGAACGGCGCTCGATCTCTCCTGTTACAGCCTCACCGCGGTCGCGCGGCGCGTGGCGCCGCTCATGCGGTCGGGCGGCAGCATCCTGACCCTGAGCTATCTCGGCGCCGAGCGGGTCGTGCCGAACTACAACGTCATGGGTGTGGCGAAGGCCGCCCTCGAGGCCAGCGTGCGCTATCTCGCCGTCGATCTCGGCAACCGGAACATCCGCGTCAACGCCATTTCGGCCGGCCCGATCAAGACCCTGGCCTCGAGCGGCGTCTCGGGCATGCGCCATCTCATCAAATGGGCCGGCCTCAACGCGCCCATGAAACGCAACACCACCATCGAGGATGTCGGCCGCGCCGCGCTCAGTCTGATCAGCGACCTCGGCCAGGGCATCACCGGTGAGATCGTACATGTCGACAACGGCTACAACGTCGTCGGCATGGTTGCGGTCGATGCTGCACGGCAGAGCGCCCCGGTGCTGGTCGAACTGAGTGAACAGCTCGAGCGTCAGAAGGAAGCCGCCGGCAGCGACTCGTGATATCGCCCCCATGACCGGCTCCGCCTTGCGCAGATTGCTGCCGGCCGCGCTTGCGATCGCCTATGCGATCTTCTGCTTGCTGGCGGTGACGGTCCTCTCGATCCAGGACACCGACTGGATGATCGGCGAGAAGGATCGCGACGGCACGGTCTTCACGGCCTGCACGATCCCCGCTCCCGGCGACGACACATCCGACGTCGCCATCCCTGTGTCCCTGCTGCTGATTGCCGGACTTCTGCTGCCCGGGGTGGTCAGCCTCGTGCGGCGACGCCGTGTCGGCGCACCGCTCCTCCTCGGAACGGCACTGCTGCTCTACTGGGCAGCGCTGCTCTTCGGGCGAACCGCCTTCTGCTGATCGCAGCCCGTCAACGTTCGGCGAACAGCCGCCAGACGCGGCGCACGATGGGTGGCTGCGGGCGGGCGCGGGCGATCATGGCCAGCACCATGGGCGGCAGGGTCGCGTCGGCGATCGGCACGTAGCGCACCCCCTCGTAGCCGATACGCCGCGTCGAACGCGGCAGCAGGGTGACGCCGAGGCCGGCCGAGACCAAGGCCAGCATGGTGAGCGCACGGGTGGATTCCTGCGGCGGATCGAGCGCGACACCGGCACGAGCGAAGGCATCCATGATGTGCGCATGCAGAACCGGGCCCTGCGCCTGCGGAAAGAGAATGAGCCCGCGGGCGGCGATCTCCGCAAGGCTGAGCCGCTCGGTGCAGCCATCGTCCGGCATCACCGCGATCATCTCGTCGGCGGCGAACTCGACCACGTCGAGCCGGTCGCGGGTCGCAAAGGGCGGGTGGGCAAAGCCGATGTCGATACGGCCGTCGGCGAGAGCTGCGATCTGGTCGTTGGTCGACAGTTCGGTGAGCTTGGGCCGCACGCCAGGCAGGGCTTGTCTCAGCCGCGTCAGCAGCCGCGGCAGATGCTCGTAGAGGGCGGCCGAAACGAAACCCAGCCGTACTTCGCCGGCCTCGCCGTCACCTGACGCCCGTGCGAGCGCCAGCGCCGCATCGGCATGGCGCACCGCCTCGCGCGCCTCGGGAACGAAAGCCGCACCGGCGCGCGTCAGGGCGAGGCGGCGGTTGGCGCGCTCGAACAGGCGGACGCCGAGATCTTTCTCCAGGCGGGCAATCGACTGGCTGAGCGGCGGCTGCGCCATGCCGAGTTGCGCCGCCGCCCGGCCCATGTGCAGTTCGTCGGCGACCGCCAGGAAATGGCGGAGGTGGCGCAATTCCATATCGCCATGATATCAAAATCGGCCTCCCACCTCATCGATTTGCTATCGATGGGACCGCATCTCTGGCCTCCACATCCGGTCGTTTTGGAGAGGCCATGGCTTCCACCTTGTGTATGGCGGGTCTGCTGCTGCTGCTTGCGGCGGCGGTCGTCGCCGCGCCGTCCGTCCGTGCGGCCAATCCCGAGCTGCAGCGCCAGGACCGCTTCGTCGACCTGCCGTCGAACGAGCGACTGTTCGTTCGTGAAGTGCGCCGCGCCGACGATACCGCCGCGACGCCGGCAAGCGCCGTGCTCCTGCTGCACGGCGCGCGCGTGCCGGGACTTGCCTCCTTCGACCTGCCAGTGCCGGGAGGATCGCTGGCCGCCGACCTCGCCGCCGCGGGCCATCGTGTCTACATCCTCGACCTCCGCGGCTACGGAAAGTCGAGCCGCCCCGCGGCGATGGAGGCGCCCGCCTCGGCCTCGTCGCCCCTGATGCGCACCGCCGACGCCGTCGCCGACATCTCCGCGGCCGTCGCTGCCATCAAAGGCTGGACCGGTCTTGCCCAGGTGAGCCTGCTGGGTTGGGCGACCGGCGGCCACTGGCTCGGCGCCTATGCTGCAGCGCATCCGCAGGAGGTGAGACGCCTGGTGGTGGTGAACACGCTTTACGGTGGCTCGGACAAGCACCCGACCCTGGGCGCAGGCTCGTCGCTCGAGGATCCCAAACGACCGGGCACCTTGAATGCCGCTGGGCTCGGCGGCTGGCGCCTCAACACGCGCGAGAGCCTGTATGGCGCCTGGGACAGCTCGATCCCCGATGCCGACAAGAGCACAGGACGCGATCCCGCCGTCGCGAATGCCTACGGCGATGCGGCCCTCGCGTCGGACGAAACCTCGACCACGCGCACGCCGCCTTCCTTCCGGGCCCCAAGCGGCGCCATGGCCGATGCCTTCGAGCTGGCGATGGATCGCCGTCAGTGGCGCGCCGCCGATCTTGCCATGCCCGTGCTGGTGATCCGCTCGAGTCGCGACTTCTGGAGCCGCCCCGAGGATGCCACGACCCTCGCCCGCGAAGCGCCGCAGGCCGAGCTGTTGTTGGTCGAAGGTGCCACGCATTTCGTGCATCTCGATCGCGCGAGCGCGGGACGAACGGTTTTCCTCGACGCGGTGCTCAAGTTCCTGAAGGACTGACCGTGCCCCAGGACGACGGCCGTCTCGTACCGGGATCGCCGCGGCGTTAAGCTCCCGAAGACACAGGCGCGACGACGATCGTCGGCGATGCTCAAGAGGGGCCCAAGAGTGGCCCAAGAGGAGCCCAAGAGGAGCCCAAGAGGGACTGATGAACGCGCGACAGCGGCAGCAGGCGTTTCTGACGTCATCGGACCCGGAAGCAACGCTCCTGGCGCACCTCTCGACGCTCGTCGACGAGGTGCCGCCAAACGATTCGCCGTGGCATCCCGGTACGCCCCTGAAGCTGCTGCTTGCCGGCTATAGCGGTGCCGGCAATGTCGGAACCGAAATGCGCGCCGGCGAAATCCTGCGGCAGCTGCGTCATCTGCTGGGTCCCGGCGTCGAATTCTCCGCGCTCTCCATGGGCTCGACCTTGCCGGCAGATGTCCTGCCTGACGTGACCTGCCTGCCGCTGTCGGCCGGCTACATTCCCGAGGTCGTCGTCGGCGCGACCCGGCAGCATCACGGCACGATCGCCTGCGAAGGGTCGATGTTCAAATCGACCTTCGCCAATGTGCTGTCCGCCGTCATGGCGGGCGCACTCGCCGCCGCCGCGCGTGGCAGGAAACTGTCGGTGGGCTATGGCGCGGAAGTCGCGGACATGGACGCGCCGCTCGAAGACTTCATCAGGCGGCATGTCGACCAGTCGCTGATCCTGTGCCGGAATGAGCCCTCGCGCCGGGCGGCTGTCGAGCTCGGTCTGCGCGCGGCACCAGGCGCCGATACCGGCTGGACCGTGCCCGCCTCCCCGCCGGAGGCCGGTCGCAGGCTCCTGCAGGCCCGGGGCTGGAACGGCCACGATCCGATCCTGACGATATGTCCGATGAATCCGTTCTGGTGGCCGGTGCGCCCCTCGCCGCAGATGGCCCGGGAGCTCCGCCGCAGCGGTGCGCACAAGGATCATCACTACGCGTCGCTTTTCTTTCACGCCGCTTCGCCCGATATCGAGCAGAAATACCGAACCTATCTCACCCAATTGGGTCACGCCGTGCGCGACCTGTGCCGGATCCTGTCGGCGTTTCCCGTCATCGTGGCGATGGAGCGTGTCGACGAGACCGCCTGTCGCGATCTTTCGGTGATCATCGCTGCCCAAGCCTCGGTCGTCATCGGTGCCGATCATAAGGTCGGCGATATCGTCTCGATGCTCCGGTGCAGCGCTCTGCTCCTCAGTTCGCGCTTCCATGGCCTTGTCGGCGCGATGCCCGCGGGCATCCCCTCGATCGGCATCGCCATGGACGAGCGTATCCGCAATCTCTTCTCGGAGACCGGCCAGGCGGACCGCGTCGTTGATGCCCAGGATCCCGACCTCGCCAATCGCCTCGTCACTACGGCCCGCCGGCTCGATCCTGTCGAAGTGAGTCGCGCGTCGCGACAGACCGTCTGCAACGCCCTTCAGGCGATGGGCAACATGGGGCAGCGCTTCCTCGAGGAAGTCGGCCGATGCCTGCCGGACTTTCCCCTGCCGGCGCGCCCGGCGTCGTGGCAGGCCCATGTCGCTCCCTTGTCACCGGACATCGAGGCCTTCCTGGTCGAGTCATTGTGACCTGCGCCTCATGGCGGGGTCGCCACTTGGCAGAGGCTTTGCTGGCTGGATTCGCTATCATCGCCAAAACGGACGCCGACCAGGCGGCGCATTGGGGGAGGCTGCACCAATGGAAGTCCATACCTCGTTGCTGGGAAGCGCCTTCGAGCAGGTCGTCCGCGACGCCATTGCCTCCGTCCAACCTGTTGCCGATTCCGGTGTCGGCGTCGCTGTCCTCAAGGACGGAAAGCTGTGTTTCGCGGCCGGCTTCGGCCTGCGCGACCGCGAAGCCGGCCGGACCGTCGATCCCTACACGCGCTTCGCCATCGGCTCGGCGACCAAGGCCTTCACCAGCATGGTGCTGTCGATGTACGCGCAAACCCGTGCGCTCAGCCTCAGCCGTCCGATCACGACCTATCTGCCCGACTTCACGATGCAGGAGGCACGGGCGTCGGGCTCGATGACACTCGAGGACATTCTGAGCCAACGCACCGGCCTGCCGCGCCACGATGCGCTCTGGTATCTCGGCCCCTACACGCGCGCGCAGCTCTACTACCGACTGCGTTATCTGATGCAGCTGCCCGGCGCCTACCGGAACGCCTTTCTCTACAACAACATCATGTACACGATGGCGGGCCATCTTCTGGAATGCCGCACGGGCACGAAGTGGGAGGACATCGTCCAGACGCGCATCCTCGATCCGCTGGCCATGACGGCAACCACGTTCACACTGGCCGACCTGGTCGGCGACCCCAACCATGCCAAAGGCTACAAGAAGCTCGATGGTGTGCCGCTCAAGGATTTTGACAACATCGGACCGGCCGGCGAGATCAACTCGACGGCGCTCGATATGGCGACGTGGATCCAGCTGTTTCTGGCCAAGGGCGTCGCGCCCGACGGCACCGTTCTCATCGACCCGACCAACCTCGAGAGAATGTACACCGGCCTGACGGATGTCGGGAACGGGACGACCTTCTACGGACTCGGCTGGTATGTCGGTCGACTGCAAGGCCATCGGCTGGCGTTTCACGACGGCACGGCCGACGGCAACACGGCCTATGTCTCGTTCATGCCGGACGACGGCCTGGGAGTCGTCCTGTTGACCAACCAGCACTGCACCGACGATCTGATCGGCATCTGGCCGGGCAAGGTGGCGGAGCGTCTGTATGACTATCTGCTGAACGGGCACTTGACCGGCACGCTCCGGATCCCGTCGCTGCCCGTGCCGCGCGACGGTATTGAAACGGTTTCACTGCCTGCGGCAACGACACCGGCCGACTTCTCGCCGAACGACTATACCGGGCTCTACTCCGATCCAGGCTACGGCGACATGGCGGTGGGCCTGTGGGGTGGCGGTCTCCGGATCAGCTACTACGACCGCGAGATGGCGCTCCAGCCTCTGAGCGGCGACCAGTTCCTGATGAGCCTGCATGCCTTCGCCACCGACTTCCGAGTTCCGGTCGTCTTTCACCGGGGCAGTGACGGCGACGTCGATTCACTCGCGATCCGCCTGGAGAGAAGAGTTGACGCGATCGTATTCCGCAGGCGGTGACGGAGGCCCTCGCCAGGTACCCCCATGCTTTGCCGGCATTGCAATAGCGAGAACAGGCCTGCCAGCGCTTTCTGCACGGCTTGCGGCAAGCCGCTCGGAGCGATCTGCCGTGCCTGCGGCCAGGCGAGCGAACCGGGCAGCCGCTTCTGCAGTAAGTGCGGCAAGCCCCTCTCCTCATCGGTAGACGCCGCCCCTCCCGAGAAGTCCTTTCTCAAGGTGCTGAGCAGGAGCGGCGGCGAACGCAAGCAGCTGACCCTTCTGTTCGCCGACATCGTCGATTCCATGAGTCTCATCGAGCGGCGCGACCCCGAAGAAGCGATGGATCGCATCCAACCTGCGCTCGATGCCATGACGAGCGCCGTGGACAGTCACGGCGGAACGGTCCTCAAGGGACAGGGCGACGGTGTCATGGCTCTGTTCGGGGCGCCACGACCGCACGAGGATCACGCCTTGCGGGCCTGTGCGGCGGCGCTGGCGATGCAGGCTGCCGTCGTCGCCCTGAACGACAACACAGTGCGGATCCGCGTCGGCCTGCATACCGGCATCGTCGTGACGCAGGCCATCGAGACTGGCTTGAACGCGCTGACCTACGACGTGGCGGGTCCCGCCGCGCATCTGGCGTCCCGCATGGAGCACATGGCCGATGCCGGCGAAGTCTTCCTGACCGGCGACACCGTCGCCGCGACTCGCCAGTCGGTCGAGGTCCTCCCGCTGGGCAAGCGCGAGGTACGTGGCCTCTCGACGCCCATCGAGATGTTCCGGCTGCTGCGCGTGCGGCACGCGCCGGCCAGCGTGTTCTTTCGAAGCCGGCCGAACATTGGCCGACTGATCGATCGCGACAACGAGTTCAACCTGCTGCGCGCGGAGCTCACCAACGCCAGCAACGGTGCAGCGCACGTCGTCGGCGTCGTCGGCGCGGCCGGCGTGGGAAAGAGCCGCCTCTGCTTCGAGTTCGCCGAAGCCTGCCGCCATCGCGGCATCCGGGTGCACGAGACTCGCGTGCTGGCACATGCCCATGCCACGCCCTACCAGCCAGTCCTCGAATTGCTGCGCGACTATCTCGGGCTCAAGCCGGATCAGGCACCGGAAGCTGCCCGGCTCCAGGCGGCAACGGCGATCTCAACCCTGCCGGTTGCAACGGAAACGCTGCCGCTGCTGCTCGACTTCCTCGGCCTTGCCGACACGCGTCACCCTATCCCCAGGATCGATCCTGCGGCCCGCAAGGCGCGGCTGCTCGAGCTCGTCGGCAGCCTGGTGCGCGCCGAAAGCGAGCGGCAGGCTGCCGTCATTCTGGTCGAAGATTTGCACTGGATCGACGCTGCCAGCGCCGAATTCATCGAAGCGATGGTCGATGCGGCCACCGACACCGCGACCTTGCTGCTGTTCAACTTCCGCAACGAGTATGCCGCTCCCTGGATGAAGCGCAGCCCCTACCGCCAGATCGCGCTGCCGCCGCTCGACCGCGGCGACATGGACGATCTGCTGGTCGATCTGCTGGGCCCGGAGCTCGCGACGATGCCGGTGGCGCATGACATCGCCGACCGCGCCCAGGGCAGCCCGTTCTTCGCCGAGGAAATGGTTCACACCCTGAAGGAGCGCGGCGATTTCGAGGGGCAGCGGGGCTCCTATCGCCTGGCCCACGAGGTTGCCGCGATCCCCCTGCCGATGACCATCGAGGCGGTGTTGTCGGCCCGCATCGATCGCCTCGACGAGGCGACGCGACGTCTCCTGCAATGCGCCGCCGTGATCGGCCGCGAAGTTCCGCTCGCCATCCTGGAATCGGTATCGGGATTGCCGACCGCGGCCCTGGCCGACCCGCTCGAACGCCTGCAGCGCGCCGAGCTGTTGCGCGAACTGGTGGCCAGCCGGCCGGGCATCTACGCCTTCTGCCATCCGCTGATCCAGGAAGTCTGTTACCAGTCGCTGTTGCGCGAGCGCCGTCGCCGCATCCATGCCGACGTGGCACGGGCATTGAAGCAGCGATCGTCGGAACCCTGGGAAGAGCGCGCCAGCCTGCTCGCCTATCACCTCGAAGCGGCCGGCGAAACGATGGAAGCTGCGCAAGCCACCATCCGATCGGCCATGTGGGTCGGAACTCATGATTCCAGCCAGGCGCTGCGAAGCTGGAAGAAGGTCCATCAGCTCCTTGCGACGGTACCGTCGAACGAGTCGACCAATTGGCTGCGCCTGAATGCCTGCCTGCAGATCATGGGGTTCGGGTGGCGCGAGGGCTTGCCGATCGAGGAGGCGCAGAGCCGCTTCGAGGAGGCGAAAGCGCTAGCCCTCGCGACGAGCAATCTGCGGGCAGCGGCCTGGGCCCATGCCGCCCTGGGCCGCAATCTCGCCGTGGCAGGGTCGGCTGACGACTACATCGCACGGGTAGGTGAAGCTGCCGAGATCGCGATGGAAGCCAAGGACAGCAGCACCGAAGTGATGCTGAAGGCCGCCCTGTCGCAGGCACTCCGGCTTGCCGGGCGTGCCCGCGATGCATTGCAAGCGAACATCGAGGCCAGCGAAAGAGTTCGCGAGATCAACGAATTCGACCGACAGCTCCTGGGATTCGCGGTCGAGAGCTGGTTGCCGGCGATGCGCGGCCAGGTTCTCGTCCTGCTGGGACGCTTCGACGAAGCGCGGGCATGCCTCGATCGGATGCTGGACATAGACGCCGATCCACACGACATCACCCAGCTCCTCGCCAGCGTGGCCTTCGTCGACCTGGCCTGGGCGCAGGGAGATCTGGTCCTCGCCGAACGGCATGCCGAACGCGCCTCGTCCCTGTCGGCGCGCAGTGGCAGCCCCTACGTCGGCGTCAGCGCAGGAACCTGTCGAGGCATCGCCTGCATGACGGCGGGCCGGTTCGCCGAGGCCGCCGATGAGCTTGAGAAAGCACTGAAGCTCGCGCGGACCAAGCGCGCCGGCCTGGAGAACGAAGCCCGCCTGCTTGCCGATCTCGCCAATGCCCGTCGGCTGAATGGCGATCTGCCGGGCGCAGAACGAGCGGCCGGCGAGGCGCTGGAGGTGGCCCACAAGCGCTCGGCCCGCATTCCCGAATGCCTGGCCCGAATCGTGCTGGCCGAGGTCGCCCTTACGATGGGCAACCACGACAAGGCCGCATTGGAGCTACCAAGAATTCAAGCTCTGCTGAAGGAAACGGGAGCGGACCTGTATGCCCCGCTGGTGCACGGCCTGGTAGCCGGCATCGACGGTTCGAGCGGCGTCGATCCTATAGGAAAGATGCTGCGCACCGACTGAACTCGGTCTGCAACCATAGGAAGTACGCCATTTGGAGCCGTCTCGTAGGAGCGATATGATGGCGAACGCCTTACGAGGCGATGCTCAGGGGGAGACGATCCATGCCTGGACTCCAGACCGTTCTCGGGAAGCTCAACACCGCCTTCGGCCGCGAGGGCATCAGGAAGATGGCTGAAAGTCGTGAGAAATTCGCGCCCGGCCAGCCGCTGGCGGCAGGTCTTGTCGTGACGCGCGAGATGGCGGTGTTCGAATTCTACGCCGCCTACATCAATGCACTGCCGACGAGCATGCAGGAAGGCCTGCGCGCCATCATCTATCAGGCACTCGGCACGACGCCGCCGACACAGATCACCTTTTCCTGGGCGCCGAACTACGACTATGAGCTCACGGTGTGGCATGCGCCGGACACCAGAAACACGAAGGGCGGCATCACCGTCCTGCTCAAAAGCCGCTATCCCGACGACAAGCACCCGCTCGACGGACAGGCCGGCAAAGGCAACTCAGGCTGACAGAGAATTCCGGGCCATCGGAAGCATTTTCCGAACGCCCTAACCCTTCCAGGCGACAAACAGCGCACCGGCGGCGATCAGAGCGACGCCCAGCCAGTTCACGCCTGACAGTCGCTCGCCGAGGAAGAGGACACCGAACACCGCGACCAGCACGACGCTCAGCTTGTCGATCGGTGCCACGCGCGCGGCGTCACCGAGCTTGAGGGCGCGGAAATAGCAGAGCCACGAGGCACCGGTCGCCAAGCCGGAAAGCAGCAGAAAGAGATATGTCTTTCCCGAGATCGACGATAGCGGCTGCCATTGCTGGGTCGCGCCCAGGATGCCGGCCAGCACCAGCACGATCACCAGGGTACGGATGAAGGTTGCGAAGTCGGAATTCACGTTCTCGACGCCGACCTTGGCGAAGATCGCGGTCAATGACGCAAAGACGGCAGACAGCAGCGCCCAAAGCTGCCACGACGCAAGAAGGCTCTTCATCCTTGTTCTCCTGTCCGAAGATCTGCCGGCACAGTCCGGACGAACAAGACAGCCGGCGCAAGGGGACAAACGATCGCCACCATCTTCTGGCCATCGTCGATGCGCTATAGTCGTCTCGATGCCGATCACTCCCCACGAGACGTGAAGCGCCACCCATGTCGAGCCTCGAGGCCGCCGCCCGCGGCGGTGCCGCTACACTTTTCGTGCTGCTGGGCTTGCTGCTGGTGTTCGGTACGGCCCGCCATCGGCCGCAGGCGCGCCTCGGCGGCTTGCTGTCACTCAGCGTCGCCGCCTATGTCGTAAGCTCCGCCCCCTACCTCGAAATGCTGCCGCTGATCGGTGCGCCATGGCTCGCGCCGCTCAGGTTGGCGAGCATCGGCGTGCCGGCCCTGATCTGGCTGTTCGCCAGGGCCTGTTTCGACGATGCCTTCCGCCTGTCGTGGCACCACGCGCTGCCTTGGCTTGCCAGCATTCTGGTGGGCGCAGTCTGTATGACGAACCTGTGGCCGCCACTGTGGTGGCTCAACTGGATTCTGGCGCTCGCCTTCATCGCTGCCGCCTGCTGGCAAGCTGCGGCGGGCCGCAGCGCCGATCTGGTCGAAGGCCGCCGCCGCTTCCGACTGGTATTGTTTGCCCTCACTGCCGTCTATGCCCTGGTCGTGATGGTCACCGATCTGCCAGGATTTCGCCCGCCGCTTCCGTCCTCTTCGGCAGGCCTGATCAATGCGCTCGGCCTGCTGGCGATGGCCGCGCTGGTCTCGGGTGTGCACCTCACGGTGCGCGGGGACAATTTCGGCCGGCAGCCTGTGGCGCCGGCCTCGCCCATCGATCTGGCCGCCGCGCCGCCGGCTGCTCAAGCCGTACCCCCGCCGCCAAGCCCGGAAGAAGAAGCCGACGCGCTGAGGCTGCTCGACCGGCTACGCCGCTTGATGGCGGAAGAAAAGATCCATCGTGAAGAAGGGCTCACCGTCGCCTCCCTCGCCGCGCGGCTGGACGTGCCGCAGTACCGGCTGCGGCAACTGATCAATCAGCGACTGGGCCATCGTAACTTCAGCAGCTTCGTCAACGGCTACCGCCTGGAGGAAGCGAAGGCCGCCCTGGCGGATCCCGCCCAAGCCGACGTGCCGGTCCTCACCATTGCCCTCGATACCGGCTTCCAGTCGATCGGCCCCTTCAATCGGGCGTTCAAGGCCCATGCCGGCGTGACGCCGACCGAGTTCCGTCGCGCACGCCTCGTCGAGGCGCCGCTCCCGTTGGCCGATTCCTGAAAACGGCCAGCCGCGAGGGATTTCGGCCAGCCGGCCGGCACCTTTCGGCGAGAAGCGCCGCCGGTCCAAGGCGAGAAGGGCGGGCACATTTCGCCCTCCCCCAGGAGCCCGGCCGTGCCTCCCGCCTTTGCCGCCCTTACCGATGCCCTCGTCTATTCCATCCCGATCGTGATTGCGGTTGCCACCCTCGAAGCGCTGGTGCTGACCTTCGTGGCCAGGCGCCCTTATGATTGGCGCAGCTATGCCGCATCGCTGGCCGATTTCCTGACGCGCGAATTCGGCGTGCGCCGGTTCCTCGCTTTCAGCCTGGCGGTACCCGCCATCGGCTGGGCCTGGCAGCATCGGCTCACGACAGTACCGCTGAATGGCGCACTGGCCTTCGCCCTGCTCTTCGTGGGGCAGGAATTCTGTTACTACTGGTTCCATCGGACCAGTCATCGGGTGCGATGGTTCTGGGCGACGCACGCCGTGCACCATTCGCCCAACGAGTTCACCCTGGCGGCGGCCTACCGGTTCGGCCTGACCGGCGCGCTCAGCGGCACCTCCCTGTTCTACGTACCGCTGATCTGGCTGGGCTTTCCGCCGGTCGCGGTATTCGCGACCCTGTCGCTCAACCTCCTCTACCAGTTCTGGCTGCACACCGACTGGATCCCCAAGCTCGGCTGGCTGGAATATGTCCTGAACACACCCTCGCACCACCGCGTGCATCACGCCTCCAACCCGCACTATCTCGATGCAAACTACGGCGGTGTACTGATCGTGTTCGACCGGCTGTTCGGCACCCTGGTGGTGGAACAGAACGACATGCCTTGTCGCTACGGCCTCGTGAAGCCCCTGCTGACCAACAATCCATTCGAGATCGCCTTTCATGAATGGCTCGCGATGGCGCGCGACGTCTGGCAGGCGAAGAGCTGGCGCCATCGACTGGCCTTCGTCTTCGGCCCGCCGGGCTGGCGCCCCGACGGTGACGGTCTGGTTGCGCGCGCAGTGCGGTGAGCGACGGTCGACGGCGTTGCACATGGCGAGCGCCACCGCCCCCGCCTAGGATCGAGGATCCCCTTCTTCATAACCAGCGAGGCGCGTCATGGCGGTGATCGGTGGACAGCAGCCCGGCGAGTTCAAAGTTACGGCCATCGTGATGGATCCCGTAGCTGGGGCCCAGTTCTACATCGACGTCTTGGGCGCCCAGGAAACCCGACGCCACCTCGCGGAAGGATTGAAGGAAGTGCCCGACGGCACCGTGACCGCCGTCGAGTTGCGGTTGAGCGGAATCGTGCTCGTCCTGACGCGGCAGAACCCGCGCTTTCGCGACGGCAAGTGGAGCGACGGCCGGCGAACGGACTGGCCGCGCTGCCCCGAAGTAACCGGCACGTCGACCGCGAGCTTCTCCCTCTATGTCGACGATGTCGACAGCACCCTGGCAAAGGCCCTGGCGCGCGGCGCGACCTTGATGCATCCCTCGCACGAGATCGAAGACACGCCCTGGGGCGACCGCATCATCCAGTTCTTCGATCCGATGGGGCACGTCTGGCAGATCATGACGCGCCTGGAGGATGTCGCCGAGGAAGAGCTGCCAGCGCGTATCGAAGCGCAGCGGGAACGAATGCGCCAGGCCCGGCGGGCGGCCATCACCACGTGAAGCGGAAGCCGGCGCGGAGCTGGTGGTTGTCGGTGCCGCCGCCTACCTCGCCGTCGTAGGCGACGAACAGCGAGGTGCGCTCGCCGACGGCGGTGGCGGCGGAGAAGCCGATCACCGCACTGTCGCGCGCCGGCGTGGCCCCCCACACGGTGAACTGCGGCCCCGGGGCGGCGGCAAAGGCCGCCGTTATCGGCCGCGACGTGTCGGCGAACTCGTGCATCCAGCCCAAGCGTACGCCGATATCGAGCGGCGTGCCGCCGCCGAGATCGAAGCTCGCGGCTAGGTCGGCGCCGAAGGTGGTGCGCACCGAGGTCGTGGTCTGCGAAGCGACCGAGAGGTTGAAGAAGCTCTGGCCGCCTTCGGTGAAGCCCGCCTGGTTGACCGTGCCGATCTGCAGCCGCCCGAACGGCGTGACCGACGCATTGGCGCCAATGCCGAGGCCGACCTTGTAGCCGGTCTCGATCTGGCCGAGGAACTGGTTGGCCGAGGTGCTGCCGCTGGCGATGCCGGTGGGCTGATTGGGAATCGACACGACCCGCTGCAGGCGGTTGCTGGCATTGGCGTAGCCTGCCAGGGCATCGACGTAGAAGCCGGAGCCCGAGCCGTTCTGGGTGAAGGAGCCGTAGACGGCAAAGCTCAAAGCATCGCTGTAGCCGTTGCCCGAGAAACCGTTGACCCACTGCGTGCCGCCGACATAGCCGCCGGCGATACCCACGAGGAAACGAGGATCGAGGCGATAGTCGATGCCGAAGGCGGTGCCGCCCATCGTGTAGGTGACGCCCGACGCATTGGCGTCGCCCAGCACGCTGCCGGTGCTGCCGATGCCGGAGAGCCACGCCGAGAAGCGGCTCGGCGGGGCGGTGTCGCAGGCGACATCGCAGGCTTCGGCCAGTGCGACACTGCTGGCACCGCCCAGGCCGGCGCCGCGATTGACCGCCATCTGCCGGCCGACCGCGTTCATGAAGAGCTGGCTGGCGCGGACATTGAGCGTGCCGAAGTCAGCATAGGGCTGGCCGCTCAGCGCCTGGAAGGCGGAGGCACCCTGCGCCGTCGGCAGGTTGGCCATCGCCGTCACCAGGCCGCCGACGCTGCCGCCGGCCGCAATGGCATCGAGCGCACCGCCGACCGCCTGCTGGTTGACGGTCTGGCCGGCCGAGCGGAAGGCGTTGGGCGCCAGCACCAGCGAGACATAGACATTGTGCTGGTCGAGAGAGACCTGCGGCGTCAGGAAGCCGACACCGCCCGTCACATTGTCGAAGTGAACGTTGCCGCCGGCTTCGGTCGTGATGATCGTATACTTGGTGTTGGGCATGTACGTCCCGGCGTCCGGTTGAATCACCAGGGTGCCGGCACTGATGTTCACCTTGTGGCCGGCGCCGATCACGCTGACGCGGTCGCTGTCGCCCTGGGCATTGAGTTCGACGTCGTAGGTTCCGGCCGCGAAAGTGAAGTTGCCGTTGACAGTCAGGTGGCCGATCGAGTTGCCCGGCTTGATGGTGCCGCCATTGTTGGTGATGTCGCCGGTGATGTTGCCGACGCCGCTCAAGGTACCACCTTTGTTGACCGTAACATTGCTGGTGAGGTGGCCATTAACCGAGAGAGTGCCGCCGTCGATCGCTGTACCGCCACCGACGCTGCTGGTGCCATCGAGCCGGAGCTTGCCGCCGCCGTTCTTGGTAAGTGAGCCGGTGCCTGTCATGTCGCCGGCATAGGTGCCGTCGAACGCCTGGTTGAAGATCACCGCGGCATTATTGACGATGACACCCTGCAGACTGTTGGAGGTGCCCTCCAGGATGCCGGCATTGACGGTCGTGCCGCCGGTATACTTGCTCGTGCCGGTGAGGGTGAGCTTGCCCGCGCCGTTCTTGACCACGGCGCCACTGCCGTTGGTGGTGCCGACGCCCGCGATATTGCCCGCAAATGTACCGTCGGTCGCCTGATCGAACACCATCGTCTTGGAAAGCGGCGATTCGTCGAAGGCGATGTCGCCGCGCACGGTGGTCGTGTTGCCCTGCAGGATACCCTGGAAGACCTGCGTCACGCCGGAATAGGCGCTGTTGCCGGCAAGAATCAGCGTGCCGTCGCCCACCTTCAGGATGTTGGTGCCGTCGACGGTACCGGTGAGCGTCAGGGTCTTGCCACCATTGACCAAAAGCGTGCCACCAGCGCCGAGCAAGGTGATGTGGCGGGAGGTGGCGAAGCTCTCGGTCGCGAACAGAGCGGCATTGTTGTAAAGCGTGACGCCAGTTCCCGCCGTCCCCAGCTTGTCGTCGGAAGCGATCTGCAAGGTGCCGCGCGCCACGAAGGTGCCACCGGAGTAGGTGTTGGTGCCGGTGAGAATAAGAGCGCCGGCGCCATCCTTGATGAGCTGGCCGCTGCCGCCGATGGGGCCGCTCACGGTGAGCGGATTGTTATCGACATAGACGGAACCCCGATCGACCAGCGTGATCGCGCGACCGATCGTGAGAGAGGCCGGCGCTTCCTTGACCGTGCCGATGCCGCCGACATTCAGCGTGATCCCCGTGCCCGCCGCGCCCAGGCTGGCATCATCGGAGATCAGCAAAAAGCCGCCTGTGACCTCCGTGCCGCCCGAGTAAGTCTTGGCGCCGGACAGGACCAATCGTCCGCCCCCGGACTTGACCAGCATGCCGGTGCCGTCGATCGCGCCGCTCCAGGTCACGGGGTTCGTCACACTTTCGTCGACGAAGAAGCCGCCGCTGCCGGCGATCGTGACCGGCCGGGCGAAAGTTTGTCCGCCGGCGCCTGTCCCGACACCGATCGCGGCGTCGGTCACGCTGATGGTCTTGCCGGCCGCGCCCAGGCTGGCATCCGAGGTGAAGAGCAGACGGCCACCACCGGTGACGGTCGTGCCGCCGCTATAGGTGTTGGTTCCAGCCAGCGTGACATCGCCGGTGCCGCTCACCGTGACCGTGCCAGTACCGGACATGTCGCCGGCATAGCTGCCCGCACCGGTCTGCTGGAAGACGACGGTGGCGTTGTTGACGATCTTGCCCTGCAGGCTGCCGGTATTGCCCTGCAGGATGCCCGAGTTGACGGTGGTGCCGCCGGCATAGGCGTTCGCCCCCAGCAGGATCGTCGTGCCCGGAGCGTTCTTCACCAGTGACCAGGCGCCGGTGCCGCCGGCGCCGGCCTGGTCGGTGATGGCGTCGGCGATCGTCTGGGTCTGCCCGGCACCCGGAGCCAGGGTGAGCGTTCCATTCCCCATGAGGAACATGCCGGCACCGGCGCTGCCGCCGGCATGGCCGGCGCTGAGATAGACGCCACTGCCGGCTGCCCCACCCGCGACCGCATTGCCGGACACATTGAGGGTGCCCGCGAGGCTCAGCGTTCCGCCCTCCTGGACGAAGATCGCGCCGCCCATCCCCGCGCCGCCACCACCGCCACCGTTGTAGAAGGCGTTGCTGGCCTCCGACAGACGGCCACCGGCACCGCCCAGGAAGCCGCCCGGCGCAGTGTAGGGTGCGTTGGCACCAGAACCGCCGCCGCCGCCGCCAAAGCCACCGGTGCCGCCATTTCCGCCGCCACCACCGCCACCACCACCGCCAAAACCACCGGCGCTGCCGGCGCCGTTCGTGCTGCCATCGCCGCCGCCGCCGGTCCCGCCGCCACCACTGACAAAGACGCCACCATTGCCGCCGTCGGCGCCGGTGAGCCCCATGCCGCCACCACCGCCGGCGGTGCCCGAGCCCGAAGACGCACCGCCGTCGCCGCCCCGCGCCACGTTGTACTGCAGGCTGACGTTGCTCACCGAGACATGGGCGCTGCTGCCGACGAACAGCGCGCCACCGAGGCCGGCCCCGCCGCCGCCGCCGCTGCCCGTATCGCCGGTTCCGCCCTTGCCGCCCTGCGCCTTGGCGCTCTCGATCCTGAGATCGTTGATCGCGACCGAGCCCGACTGCACGTAGAGGCCGCGATACTGGTTGTTGCCCGACAGGCTGAAGTTGCCGCCGTTGACGGTGACGTTCTTCGTCACTGCCGGCAGGTTTGCACTCAGGGTGATGTTGGCAGTGAAGGTGATGGTGTCGCCATTGCCGGCATTGCTGATGGCGTTGTTGAGCTGTGATTCGTTGGCGACGTTGAAGTTGGCGGCTGCAGCCGGCAGTGCCATCGACAGCGCAGCGGTGCCCATCAAGACGGACAGAGCGAGACGAGGCGCCGGATGACGCGCCCTTATCGCCAAAGCCCCAACGTTCGAGACCGGTGTCGACAGGCTGGTGTCATCGAGCAAGCAATCGTGTCGTGTACGGAACATTTTGACTCCACCCGTTCGAACATCCCCGTCGCGCTATCTGCGACAGCGAGTGCACAAACGACATGCGCCACGAGTGGAAGGCACCGGAATTCCGCGTCTTTTCCAAAATCGATGTCGTGGAAATCGTTTCGATCAGATGGTCTGCGATCTCGAATGGCCGCTATTGGAGTCATCGTCGTTTTCTCTTCCGCGAACGCGCCACGAAGAAGAAAGACGCGCGCACACTCCTGCAGAGAGGCTGAACGTCATCCGATCAGCCCAGATGCGTCTCGGACGAGGCCGCGGCCTCGCCAAGAAAAAATTGACGGCAACGACGACTGCAGCATTTGCGGCGGTGGGGCGCCGACATGCCTAATCCTGCTGCATGCCCGCTTCGATGATCAGCCCCCTGAAAGCTTCCGTGTCCCGCTTCTGCAAGGTCCCGAGCGACTGCGGTGAACCGGGGAATGACAGGAGTCCGATTTTCATCATGAACTCGCGGCCCTCGGGACTGGCAAAGGCCTGGTTGACGAGATTGGCCAATTCGGCCGACACGGCGGGTGGCGCCTTGGCCGAACTCCAGATCGCGATCCAGGAAGAGACATCAAAGCCCGGATAGCCGAGCGCAGCGAGGGTCGGCACGTCGGGCAGCATGGGCACAGGCTCCTTGCTGCTCACGGCAAGCGCCCTGATCTTGCCGGCCCGAATCTGAGGCATGGCCGTCACCATGTCGCAGAAGTAATAGTCGTATTGCTGCCCGAGCAGATCGGTCATCGCCTGGGCGCTGGAACGGTAGGCGACGTTCTCGGCGGAGACGCCCGAGAGCTTCTTGAACAGTTCACCGGCAAGACGGCCCCCGACATTCGCGCTGGCATAAGTCAGGGGACGCCCCGCCTTCCCAGCCTCGGCAAGAAAGTCCTTGAAAGTCTTGGCCTGAATTCGCTCGGGATTGACCACGAGCAGATAGGGCGTCGACGCGATCGTCGTCAGCGGAAAGAAGTCCTTCTCCGGATCGAACGGCAGGCGCTTGTAGATCGTCACGTTCGTGGCGTGAGTGGAAACGCCCGACACGAGCAGTGTGATGTCCCGATCGGGAGCGGTGGCGACGGCCTCTGCGGCGATGTTGCCATCGGCCCCCGGTCGGTTCTCGACGATCACGCGCTGTCCGATCGCCTTGGTGAGACTGTCGGCGGCATAGCGTGCGAGCGCGTCGGAGGCTCCACCTGCGCCGTAGGCGACGACAATGCGAATCGGCTTGGCCTGAAGATCAGTCGACTGGGCGTGCGCCAACATCGGCGCGCTCGCGACTGCTGCTGCTCCGAGAAGCAGCATGCGGCGGGAAATCGTCACTCTTTCCTCCCTCGTTTTCGATTGTCGTGTTTTTCCTGTCGTAAAGCGCGATTGTCCGACGGCACTCACGTCATCGGGCCCGTCACCAGGTCGGCCGGGCAGTCGATCTCGATATCGAGGAGCATCTGGGCATAGCACTTGCCGAGCGGGTCGGAGCGCAGGCTGGTCGACCCGCCGCCGCCGAGCGAGTCCTCGAGCACGAAGTTCAGAGCGCGCAGGCCAGGAAGCTCGTAGCGCCGGACCGCCCCGTTCATGAGATGCCCGAAGTAGCCGCGCACGCGCGCCTCGGTGAGCTCACGGAGAAGAACGGGCCACCATTTGTCGGCACGGGCCACAATGCCGATATTGGCGTCCTCACCTTTGTCGCCGCTGCGGCCGTGCGCGATCGACGACAGCGTGATCCTCGTCGTTGTACCCCGTTGGCTGGCATCGACCTGAAGCTCGGGCGCGCTCGGCCGTCCACTGCCATTCGCAGAAGGCACCAGCGTCCACCGGAGCTCCCGGGCGGGCGCGGCGGCCGAGATCTGCACATAGGCGGGAACGAGGGCTTTCGGAATGCTGTAGGACTTCACGCCGATCACGCCTTGGACGTCCGAACGCCCGCCGAAGTGACTGCGCGTCCCCGGTCCCATCGACGTTCCCGCCGAGCTTGCCTCCTTGCGCAGAAAATCGAGGGCACGGCGGTCGCGATGCTGAACGGCCAGGCGCAGGACGATCTCGCGGGTTTCGAGCGGACGGGCCTGCGGCCCGTAGATCGACTCGGCACCCAGCGGCTCGACTAGGACGTCGGCATAATCCTCGAAGCCGGCTTCGCGCATCAGCCGCCGTGTGCGTGCCAGCAATTCCTCTGCCGTACGTCTTGCCTTGGCAGGCGCGTTCAAGCCGCGGATCGCCATCATCAGGGCGAGTTGGAAGCCCTTCGGATAGGTCGTGGTCACCTTGTAGCAATCGGACGGAGGCGCGCCACGAGCGCCGGTGATGCGCAGCCGGTCGGGGCCTGCTGCCGACATCTCGACTCGCGTGAAGTCGCAGACGACATCGGGAAGCTCGTAGGCGGCCGGATCGCCGATCTCGTAGAGCAATTGCTCGGTCGCGACGGCCGCGTCGATCCGGCCGCCGGTACCGGCCGGCTTGCGGAGCTCGAAGGCGCCGTCCGGCTCCATGCGCACGATGGGATATCCGATGTTCGCCCAATCGGGCACGGTCTCCCAATCGGTGAACAAGCCGCCAGTCGCCTGCGCGCCGCATTCGACGAGATGGCCCGCCAGGCTGCCCTGCGCCAGACGGTCGTAGTCCTGCGCGCTCCAACCGAACTCGGCCATGCAGATCCCGGTCACGACCGCGCTGTCGACGCAGCGGCCCGTGATCACGATATCGGCGCCGCCGCGCAGCGCCTCGGCGATCGGGCCGGCACCGAAGTAGGCGTTCGCAGACAGGAGATTGCCGGGGATATCCGCGGCCGGCTTGGTCGAGTCCGGGAAGGCGCGGAACGCGCCGATCTGATCGAGAACATCGTCACCCGTCACGACCGCGACGATGGGCTCGAGCCCCTGCGCGCGGGCAACGGCAAGCACGGCGTCGCGACAGCCCTGCGGGTTGAGCCCGCCGGCGTTCGACACCAGCTTGATCCCACGCGCCATCAGTTGGGCCAGGTTCGGTTTGACCGCCTGGCTGACGAAGTCGGTCGCGTAGCCGAGGGACGGATCCTTTAGACGGGCGCGCTGAAGGATCGACATCGTCGTCTCGGCGAGATAGTCGAATACGATGTAGCCGAGATCAGGATCGGTCAGGAGCTGCGGGATCGCGATCTGGGAATCGCCCCAGAAGCCGGATGCACAGCCGATATCGACCGCCCTGGCCCCGACGCGCCGCTCACGGCTTGTGCTCGCCGTCGTCATGACGCCCCCATTTCCAGCAGCCTCTGTCCCACCTTGACCTGGTCCCCCACGTCGACATGGACGGTGCCGACACGCCCGTCCGCTTGCGCGGCCACCGAGATTTCCATCTTCATCGATTCAATCACGATCAGCGGCTGCTGGGCCGCGACTGCGTCACCGAGGCCGACCAGCACGGCGATGACCCGGCCGTTCAGCGGCGCGACGAGATGGCGTTCCTGCGCGTCGTCGCCGGCCGTCGCGATCGCGGCATGGGCGAACGCCCAGGCGGCCGCGCCGTCCTGCACCCAGACGGTGGAATTGTCGGTCCGATGGAGAGCGATGGCTCGCCGCAGGCCGTCGATGACGATGACCGCACCCTTGTCGAAGCACTCGAAACGTTCGACCAGATGGTCGGAGGCGGAATCGGCCGCATCGTCCCTCGTCAGACGCCAGCCATTTCCCGCCGGCGCCGCCTTCCAGACAAGAGGCAGTCCGCCGGGCACGCGAAGCCGCGTCGTGAAAGCCGGCGTGAACAGGCGCAAGTCGCTGCCTTTCGCCGATCCGATGCCGGCCAACGCCAGCACGGCGGCGATCTGGGCGTGGACAGAGGGTTCGGGCCGCCAGGAATCGTCGGTGAGATCCTGCGAGCCGAGGAAATCGGTCGTGATCTCGCCGCGCCGGAAGGAGGGATGGGCGATGCAGCGCGACAGGAAGTGAAGGTTGGTCGGAACGCCCAGCAGCGCGGTGCGACCGCAGGCCCGGGCGAGGGTAGCGATACACTGCTCGCGGGTTTCTCCCCACGCCAGGATCTTGCCCAGCATTGAATCGTAAAACGGCGTGACCTCGATACCGTCCTCGAGCGCGGCGTCGACCCGAACACCATCGGGCGGCCGCCACTGCCCGACCCGTCCGACCTGCGGGATGAATCCCGACTGCGGATCCTCGGCGCAAAGCCGCAGCTCGATGGCGTGCCCCTTCCAGGCCACATCGTCCTGGCCAAAGGAGAGACGCTCGCCGCGCGCAACGCGGATCTGCTGCTCGACGAGATCGATCCCCGTGATCAGCTCGGTGACGCCGTGCTCGACCTGGAGCCGGGTGTTCATCTCCATGAAGTAGAAGTCGCCGTCGGGCGTCAGCAGGAACTCGAGCGTGCCGACGCCGGTGTAGCCGATGGCAGCACAGGCGCGGCGCGCGATCTCGCCCATCCGCTCGCGCAGGGCGGACGGCACCGCGGGCGAGGGCGCCTCTTCGACCAGCTTCTGGAAGCGGCGCTGCAGCGAGCAGTCCCTCTCGCCGAGATGGAGGCAGGTGCCGTGCGCATCGCACAGCACCTGGATCTCGATGTGGCGCCCGCGTTCGATCGCCTTCTCGATCAGCAGTTCGTCCGATCCGAACGAGCTCAGTGCCTCGGATCTCGCCTGCCGGAGAAGATCGAGGAGGCTACCTTCGTCACGCACCACCCGCATGCCGCGTCCGCCGCCGCCGGCCGCCGCCTTGAAGAGGACCGGATAGCCGAGCTGGCGGGCGGCATCGACCACCTCGGCGTCCGTCCGGCAGCCCTGCCGGCCGGGCACCGTCGGAACGCCGGCCGCCTGCATGGCGGCCTTGGCGCGGGCCTTGTTGCCCATCAGGTCGATGACCTCGGCCGTCGGACCGATGAAGGTGAAGCCGGCTTCGCTCACGGCCTCTGCGAACGCGGCGCTCTCGGACAGAAACCCATAGCCGGGATGGACAGCCTGGGCGCCTGTCCGGCGGCAGGCATCCAGAATCGCCGCAATGTTGCGGTAGCTGCTGGCCGGTTCCGCTGCGCCCAGTCGCACGGCGAGGTCGGCATCGCGCACATGCGGTGCCTCGGCGTCGGCGTCCGAATAGACCGCCACGACGCCGAGACCGAGCCGCCGCGCGGTGCGCGCAATGCGCAGCGCGATCTCACCGCGATTTGCGATCAGGATCGTGTCGAAGCTCATCGCGGGGCGCACACTCTCACCGGCGGCCGGGCAGGATGCCCATGTGCTTGCAGATGATGGTCAGCATGACTTCGTCGGCACCGCCGCCGATCGAGATCAGGCGAAGGTCACGCCAGGCGCGGGACACCGGATTCTGTAAGGTGTAGCCCATGCCGCCCCAATACTGCAGGCAGGAGTCGGTGACCTCGCGGCACAGCCGCCCCGCCGTCAGCTTGGCCATCGAAGCAAGCTCGGTCATGTCCTGGCCGTGCATGTAGACCTGCGCGGCGCGGTAGATCAGCGAGCGCAGCAGCTCGATCTTCGTCTTGAGTTCGGCGAGGCGGAAATGGACCGTCTGGTTGTCGAGGATGGACTTGCCGAACGCCTTGCGCTCCCGCGTATAGGCGATCGTCTGGTCGACCACGCTCGTCAGGGCGGCAACGCGCCGCGTCGCGCCACTCAGCCGCTCCTCCTGGAACTGCTCCATCTGGTAGGTGAAGCCCTTGCCCTCGTCGCCGATCCGATAGCGCTGCGGCACGCGGACATCGTCGAAGAACACCTGGGCGGTGTCGGACGACCACATGCCGACCTTCTGGATCTTCTGCACCGTGATGCCCCTGCGCAGTTGACCGTTTTCCCGAAGCGGCAGGCAGATCAGCGACTTGTTGCGATGCACGTCGTCGCCGCCGGTATTGGCGAGAAGGCACATCCAGTCGGCCTGAGTGCCGTTGGTGATCCACATCTTCGAGCCGTTGATGACGTAGTCGTCGCCGTCCTTGCGCGCCGTCGTCTTGATCGAGGCGACGTCGGAGCCGGCGCCCGATTCCGAGACGCCAAGGCAGACGACGTAGTCGCCCGCGATCGAGGGCTTCAGGAAGAGCTCGCGCAGCTCGTCGGAGCCGTGCCGCGTCAGAGCTGGCGTCGCCATGTCGGTCTGCACGGCGAGCGCCATGCCGACACCGCCCGAACCGATCTCGCCGATCGCCTCGCAGAAGGCCACTTCGAACGTGTAGTCGAGGCCCATGCCGCCGAACTCGACCGGCTTGTTGACGCCAAGCAGCCCGGCCTCGCCGAATTTCTTGAAGAGCGCGTGGGCCGGAAATACCTCCGCGGCCTCCCACGCGTCGATATGCGGCGTGATCTCCTTGGCGATCAGGCGCCTCACCGTATCCTGAAGCGCCAGATGGTCAGGCGTGAACATCGATCGTTTCCTCCGAAATGTCGTTAAAACCGCGCGACCCCGAACTGGATCGGCGACGTCGGCCGCGCCCTAGCGGTCGCCGCGGCGGCCAGCGCGAGACGCAGGACCTCGCGTGTGTGGCGCGGGTCGATGATGCCGTCGTCCAGAAGACGGCTGCTGGTATGGATCGCTCCCGACTGGCGCTCGAAGTGCTCGACGATCGCCTCGCCTTCGCGATCGAGCTCCTCGACAGGGATCGGCGTTCCCCGTCGTCGCGCGGCATTCTCGGCCACCTGGCGCATCGTCATGGCGGCCTGCGCGCCCCCCATGACGGCGGTCCTGGCGTTCGGCCACGAGAACAGGAGATCGGGATGGAACGCCCGGCCGCACATGCCGTAGTTGCCAGCCCCGAAAGAGGCGCCACACAGGACGGTGAATTTTGCGACCGGCGCATTCGACAGCGCCTGGATCAGCTTGGCGCCGTGCTTGATGATGCCGGCTTCTTCGTAGGTCCGCCCGACGATGAAGCCAGTGATGTTCTGGAGGAAGACCAGCGGCCGGCCGAGCTGGGCGCAGAGCTGGATGAACTCGGCCGCCTTCGCCGCGCCGGCGGGATCCAACGGGCCGTTGTTGGTCAACAGGCCGGCCGGAAACCCGCCGATCGCGCCGTAGCCGCAAACCGTGTGCGGGCCGTAGAGCTCCTTGAATTCGTGGAAGTCCGACCCGTCGACCAGACGGGCGATCAGCTCGCGCATGTCCACGGGTTCGCGGCCGTCGACCGGCATCAGGGAGAGCAGATCCTCGTCGTCGTGGCACGGGGGAACAACTGCCGCGGGAGAGGAGACGTCCGTCCAGGCAAGGGCGCGGACGATCTCGCGGACCTTGGCGATGCCGGCGGCATCGCCCACCGCGACATAGTCCGCGAGGCCCGACACCGCCGCATGCATGTCGGCGCCGCCCAGCTCCTCGTCGGTTGCAACCTCGCCGGTCGCCGAACGCAGCAGGGAGGGACCCGCGAGATAGGCATGAGCCTGCCCGCGCACCATGATGACGTAATCCGATAGGCCGGGGAGATAGGCGCCGCCCGCGGCCGACGAGCCATGCACGACGGAGATCACGGGGACACCCGCCGCCGACAGACGGGCGAGGTTGTAGAACATCCCGCCGCCGTTCACGAAGCGCTCGACCTGGTACTTGCGCAGGTTGCCGCCGGCGCTTTCGACCAGCTGGATGAAGGGCAGCTTCTGGTCGAGCGCGATCTGCTGGCAGCGCATCACCTTGGGCGCCGTGAAGGACTGCATCGCGCCCGCATTGATGCCGGCATCGTTGACGACGATCATGCAGCGCACACCGCAGACCTCGCCGATGCCTGCGATGATCGCCGCACCGGGGATGCTGGTTTCCGGGTTCGGGTCCTCGATGCCGCAGTAGCCTGCCATCGTCATCAGCTCGAGAAAGGGTCGACCCGGATCGAGCAGCTCACCAAGGCGCTCGCGCGGCAGCAGCTTGTGCTTTCTGGAAAAGGCCGGCGCCGCCTGGCCGGATTTCTCGACGGCCCGGCGTTCGAGTTGGCGGACACGCTCGATCTGCGAGAGCATATGGGCCCGGTTCCGCTCGCGCGCGGCATCCGCCCGGCGCAGATTAGAACCCAGAATGGCCATTGCTTCCTTCCCATCACCGCGTCACATCGCAGTGCCACCTTTGCAGTTGGAAGGAAGGGCAACCAACAAATAGTGCAGACTACTGATAAGAAATACTTAAGAGTCTGGTCGTCACAGCATCAGAGTCGTCCGGTGAAAATACGTACGATCCCGCTGATGTTGCGGTTGCCCGGCTTGCCGTGCGTGAAGAGCTTGTAGCTGATCGAAGGGAGCTGCGGCAGGCCGAGATCCTGGTCGACGATCTTCAGGTCAGGCGTCAGCATTTCGATGGAGCGGGCGGTGACGCCGAGCCCTGCACGAAGCGCAGCCCTGATGCCTGCAAGCGTCGTAGTTTCGAAAGCGATGCGCCACGTCCGCTTTTCCTGCTCGAGCAACGAAATGGCCGTTTGACGGAAGCTGCAGGTCGATTGCATCAAAACGAGCGGCAGAGGCGCGTTGCGACGTGAGTGGAAGCGCGCGCCGGCGAGCCAGATGATCGGAGAGGTGCGCAGCGTGTGGCACGGGAAGCCGTCGTGATTCTCCACGTCGAGGACGAGGTCGAGGTCACCTCGACGCAAGGTAGCGCCGAGCCAGCGACTGCGTCCGACCTGGATGTCGATCCGCAGGCGCGGATAATGCTCGGCACACCGCGCCAGATATTCGGGCATGAGGCTGTCGACGCAGTCGGCCGAGACGCCGATCTTGACCACGCTCTTGGTGTCGGTGTTGGTCATCACGCCGTAGGCCTCGTCGTTGAGGCTGAGGATGCGGCGCGCATAGGAAAGCAGGCGTGTCCCCTCCTCCGTCAGCCGTTTGCTGCGGCCGACCCGGACGAACAGGCTGCACCCGACCAGTGCTTCGAGCCGCTGCATCTGCTGCGAGACGGCCGCCTGGGTCCGGTAGACCGCCTGTGCAGCGGCGCCAAAATGCTCGCGCTCGGCGACGGCGGCGAAGGTTCGCAGCAGCGTGATGTCGAGGTCCTGCTTATTCATAAGCATCTCTTTAGACAGACCGGCTGACCGACGACAAACTAATTGGTTCGCAGAAACCTGTCCTCCTATGGTCCGCGCCCGGCATGCACGAGGACAGGGAGAACGAGCGCATGGCAACGACGACGAGCGACGCATCGACCGGCAGTGCGCCCGTTCACGTGAGCCACCAGAGCCCTGTCCGGCGCCTGGAGCTCAACCGGCCGGACAGCCGCAATCCGCTCGACGGGCCGATGGTCGATGCACTTTCGGACGCCGTCGCAGAAGCATCGGCAGAGGCCTCCGTGCGCGTCATCCTGATCACCGGCGCAGGGCGGGCCTTCAGCGCCGGCGGCAACATCGGCAACATCAGCGAACGGCTCGCCGTGAAGGCGGGCGCGGACGGCCGGGACCCGATCGCGGGGGGAAACCGGCGCTACGGCCGCTTCCTCGAACGCTTCGTCTCAGTGCCCAAGATCACCGTGGTCGCCGCAGCCGGCGCTGCGATGGGTGGCGGCGCGGGTCTGGTGGCTGCAGCCGACCTTGCCATCGCATCGTCGCAGGCGACGTTCGGCTTCCCCGAAACGGGCATCGGCCTTGTGCCGGCGCAAATCCTGCCCTTCGTGGCGGCCCGTATCGGCGTTCAGAATGCCCGCCGGCTGATGCTCACGGGCGAGCGGATCTCCGCCGCCGAAGCGTATCGGATCGGACTGATCGACTACCTCGTCGACGATCCCGCGGAATGGCAACTGCGCATCGACTCGGTCTGTGCCTCGATCGTGCGCGGCGCCCCCACCGCGCTCGCGACGACCAAGCAGATGCTGCGGCAGGGTCCGGGCATGGACGCCTGGCACGGACGCAGCCTGGAGGACTATCTCGATGCCGCGGCGGACACCTTCGCCCGCCAGATGCGAAGCGAAGCCATCGAAGGGGTCACGGCGATGCGCGAGAAGCGCGTGCCGGATTGGGCGCGCTGAGCGATGCGGTCAGCCGAGCGTCACCTGATCAGGCGCAGATACGCTTCCAGTCCGGATGCAGAAGGTCGATCGCTACACCAGCCGATATGGCCGTCGGGCCGGATCAGCCAGGCGGTTCCTGATGTCACGCCATAGCGGGCAGAAAACTCTCCACGGCTATCGTGCAGCAGCGGGATGCGTTCATTTGCGATGATCTTGCTGTCTGCCGCCACGATCGCGACGCCTTCCGCGTGTCGGCCGAGCGCCTTGCGGAGATGGTCGAGAAGATCGGCAAGCTGATCCAGTTGCTCGCAATCGCCGACATGGCCGATCAGCACATGCCGCCCACGGCCCAGGCGGCGATGCAGCCTTTCGGCATGCCCGACGAAGGGACGGGTGAGCCCGTCGGCCTCGGGCGCGCGATCGCCGGCCGCGAGCCTGGCCACCCCGGCGTCGGGACGGTCGTCGCGAACGATGGTGCTATCACGATAGCCGATCAGAAGCTGGGTTTCGCGGAAGCCCGGAAGCTCGGCATGCTGGGCGAGGACGTTGTTCATCGCCTTGGTCGTGTTGGCCACGACATCGAGCCCCACCGGCCGACGCTCGGCCTCGTAGCTCTCGAGCAGCACCGGTCCTGCGGCACCGCGGCTCGCCAGCGCAAGCTTCCAGGCAAGATTGTGCGCGTCCTGCAGCCCGGTATTCATGCCCTGGCCGCCGACGGGCGGATGGATATGGACGGCATCGCCGGCGAGGAAGACCCGTCCGACGCCGTATCTGGCGGCGAGGCGATGACTGACGCGATAGGTCGACGACCAGCGCGGCGACGAGAGATCGGCTCCCTGCGGCAGCAGCGGCAGCATCAGTGCCTTCAACTCGTCGAGGCCCGGCGTGTCGCTGCTGAGCGTCACCCCTTCCGGCACGATCATGGAAAGCCGATAGCGATTGGCGGCGCCAGCAATCGGCACCACGGCCAACGACGTGGCGCCACCATTCGACGCCGCGCTTCGGTTGAAGCGATGCATCGGGCCGCGCGGCAGCGACCAGCTGAGATCGAGGTCTCCCAGCACAAAGGTCTCGGGATAGCGGTCGCCTTCGAAGGCGACACCCAGCTCGTGGCGGACCGCGCTGTGGGCGCCGTCGCAGCCAACCAGCCAGCGGCAGCGCAGCGCCTGCTCGCCGGCCGGCCCGCGCAGGACGGCGTCCACGTTCGACGCACTCTGGCGAAAGCCCACCAGCTCGTGGCCGTACTCGACGCTGAGGCCGTGACGCACGAGGCAGTCTTCCAGGATCCTTTCGACCTCGAACTGCGCGAGCGAGAGGGTGCCGTAGGGCAATCCCTGCGCCGCCAAATCGATGGGCAGATCGAAGGTGCTCGCGAGCTTTCCGTCCTGATGGATGTGAATGCCCCGAAGCCATAGGCCGGCATCGATCGCCGCCTCGGCAATATCGAGACTGTCGAAGATCTCGAGCGTGCGCGCTGTGATCCCGAGCGCCTTGCAGAAATACGTCCGCTTTTCAGATCGCTCGACGATGCGTACAGCAGCGCCGTCGCGAGCCAGCTCGCACGCGAGCAGCAGCCCGACAGGCCCCGCCCCGACGATCAGAACATCTACAGGATCGGTCATCGAAGCCAGCGCCGGTCTGTTGGATCGGGCCCCTTCTATACCGTGGCGTCCAATCGGCGTCGCGCTCATCTGTACGATATCAAACAGTTGAGCAGCATCCCTTTGCGTCGCCAGCGCGAATTGACGCTCGCACTTCGACTGCATACGGTCGCGCCCGGTGGATATGTCTGGTGGTTTTGGGTGGGAGCGTCGCGTCCATGGCGAATTTCGGTCAGTACGAGTCCGAGGTCACTTTCATCACCGGCGTCGACGACGCAGGCAAGGTCGCTCCCACCACCTACTACACCTACGCCGAGGACCGGCCGCCGACCTACAATACGACCTCCGAGGCCATCAAATGGGGTGACGCAACGCCCGGCACGGCAGGCGGGACCGTCAAATACTGGTTCGATCCCGCAGCCGGCTGGTCCAACACCGAGAAGACGGTGTGGGACGGTGCCTTCGCCTTCTGGTCGGGGCTGGCCAACATCACCTTCTCGCTGGCCGACGATGCCGCCGCCGCCAACGTCACCCTGAAGCGCAACACGGCCGGCACGGCCGAAGCGAACTTCAATGTCAGCGGAACGGTGCCGGTCGGCAGCGACAAGATCCTGCAGGGCCGCCCGGACGCCGGCGCCACTATCACGATCGACACGCGCCCCGACGAATACGGCGCGATCACCGCCAATTCCAACGATGGCGGCGGCTTCACATGGCACACTCTGATCCACGAGGTCGGGCACATCGTCGGGCTGGGCCATGGCGGCCCGTACAACGGCAAGGTCAACGAGCAACAGCAGCAGTTCGGCATCTACGATACGCGGCTGTGGTCGGCGATGTCCTACATCGACCCCGGCAAGGTCGATACGACCTATTACGGTCAGTATACGGTGCACACGAACTGGGGCAGGACGGACGACGACGGCCTGCTCTATCCGCTGTCGCCGCAGATGCTCGACATCCTGTCGGCGCAGCGGCTCTACGGCGCCTCGACCGACAGCACCTTCGCCGGCAACCAGACTTTCGGCTTCAACTCGAGCTTCACCGGCTTCTTCAAGAGCGTCTACGACTTCGGCGCCGGCAACAATCCCAATGCCATCGTCACCATCTGGAGCCACGGCGCCAACAACGCCCTCGATCTCTCGGGCTTCAACCAGAACGCCAATGTCGACCTCACCCCCGGCACCTTCTCCTCGGCCGGCGGCAAGGTGAACAATATCGGCATCGCCTTCGATACGGTGGTCGAGACGGCCACCGGCGGTGCCGGCAACGACACGATCAAGGCCTCCAACGTCGCCTCGACCCTGAACGGCGGCGAGGGCAACGACACCTTGATCGGCGGCAACGGCAACGACACGCTGAACGGCGGCACCGGCAACGATACCCTGCAGGGCAATGCCGGCGACGACCAGCTCTATGGGCTTGCCGGCAACGACACGCTGCAAGGCGGCGCCGGCAACGACATCCTGATGGGCGGCGACGGCGACGACGTGCTGGACGGCGGCCCTGGGATCGACACGCTGGTCGGCGGCAGTGGCGCCGACATCTTCCAGTTCACTGCCGGCCAGGCGGACGGCGACATCATGGTCGACTTCGTGCACGGCCAGGGCGACACGATCCAGTTCTTCGGCTACGGCTCGACCGCCGACGGCGCCACTTTCACCAAGGTCGACGACACGCACTGGAAGGTCATATCGGCCGACCAGTCGATCGAGGAGACGATCACCGTCGCCAACGGCACGACGTTCGAAGCCGGTGACGTCTCCTTCCACCCGATCTACACGCCGCTCGCCAACTCGACCTACATGGATTTCACGAGCTGGCGCAGCAACACCGGCGAAGGACCGAGCGGCGGCACGCTGGCCGCCGGCGTGACGATGAACGTCGCGCTGGTGCTCGACCGCGCCAACGATCCGACGGCGCTCCTCCAGAAGAGCTGGGGCGAGCGCCAGCAGGAGCTGAAGACGCTCAACGACAACGGCACGCTGTGGTCGACCTACGGCGCCGATCAGGCGCAGTACAACAACGTGCTGGCCGAGCTCGCCAAGCTCGGCATCAAGACGGTCGATCAGGTCGACGCCACCAACGGCTACGTCTCCTCGGTCGAGTCCCGCACCATCTGGGTCGAGGTGACGGCCGAGAACTTCTCGACCCTGTTCGGCCCGCAGGCGCAATGGATGGTCAAGGGCAGCGGCAGCAGCGAGAGCTGGTACTGGACCGGCGGCCTCTCCTTGCCGCAGACGCTGGCCGGCAATGGCGTCTCCGGCCTGTGGTTCGACGCCGAGAAGTTCCCTGCCATCGTCGCAAACCCTGGCCAGGGGGCGGCCGCCACCAACCTGCCGCAGGGCTGGCAGAGCCCGGGCAGCTCCACGACCGAAGCGGGCCGCCTCTTCCCGCAGAATCTCGGCAAGGACATCTACAACATGCCGCTCGGCAGCGACGTGGCGACCGGTACGGTCGGCCTGGTCGAGCCGGGCGTCGGTACCGCCCTATCTGGCGACGATGCCGGCGCGGGTTTCCAGGCCGCGCTCGATCAGTATCGCGCGACGGCCGGCGTGCCGACCGGTGCTACGGTGACCAGCGTCGCGGGCGGCGGCCAGGTCTACGGAGCCTCCGCCGGCGAGCGCACGCTCGACGTCGCCATCGTCTCGACCGTGGCACCGAACAGCCCGACGGTTCTCTATGCCGGCTCGGGGGCGGCGGCCGGTGCGCGCAGCAATGCCTACACCGCCTGGCAATCAGCCTTCTGGGACACGACCAACAATCCCGAGATCGTGACCTCCTCGTTCGGTCTCACTTCGGCGGTCGCCCCGAACTCGCCCTTCTACAACGCGGCGAGCCAGCTCTTCACCGACGCGGCGTTGCGCAACATCTCGGTGTTCAACGCCGCCGCCGACGGCGGTTCGGGCAACCAGTACGCCAACGGCCTGCCCAATACGACGAGCAGCCGCTCCAGCCCCTATGCCGTGATGGTGGGAGGCACCTCCGTCGGCACCGGCAACGCCGCGCAGCACGACGCGACCCTGCAATCCGTGGTCGCCAAAGCCACGGCCGGCGACGAAGCGACGATCTGGCAACTGATCGCCGGCGGCCTCACCAAGTCGCCGGTCGGCGGGCTCGATGCCCACTCAACCTTCGTCGAGGCGATCTGGAACCGCTACTACCTCGATGACACGACGTTCAACAATCCTGCCGGTTCGGGTTACCTCTCGAACAACACCGGCGCGGGCGGCGTCGATCCCAGCCAGCCGACGCCGTGGTACCAGACCAACTACGGCCTCGTGCCGACGACCAGCGACCCCAGCCATCTGCCGGGCCGCGGCATTCCCGACGTCTCGGCCAATGCCGGCGGCAACATGACCTGGTACGTGCCGAACAGCGACTTCACGGATCTCCAGGGCGACATCGGCACCAGCGCGGCGACACCGTTTTGGGCAGCCCTCACCGCGCAGTTCAACGCCATCTTCAAGGACCAGGGCCTGCCGCAGCTCGGCTTCATGAACGACCTGCTCTACAACGCCTCGGCCATCAAGATCGCGTCGTTCAACGATATCACCTTCGGCAACAACACCTCCTCGTTCACCCTGGGCGGCGACTACACCAGCGACAGCCAGCCGATCACGCCGACCGGCTTCGGCTATTCGTCCGGTCCCGGCTACGATCTCACCAGCGGCCTCGGCTCGCCCAACGGCACCCTGCTCGCCCGCGCGCTGACCGAGATTGCGCACCACCAGACATCCTATGCCGATGCACCGAGCCTGCTCGATGCGGTGAGCGGCGGCGGCTGGACCACCGGCAGCGCGGCACAGAGCGTGCTGATCCAGGCGACGACGGCCAAAGCCGGCACCGCCATCAAGTTCACCCTGGGCGACCAGAGCGACAACTATGTCAGCGACCTCACCGACCAGTTCGCCTGGACGGCGCGCATGGCGCAGCAGTCGCTGCAGTCGGATTTCGACGCCGACCTGGTGCGCATGTTCGACAAGGCGAGCCACGGTCTGCTGGTGCAGACCGATGTCGCGGCGGGATCGTCGGTCTCGATCACCATCGGCAACGACGCCGGCAAGGCCGCGCAAGCCGGCTACACCAGCGACTACGGCTTCGCGGATTTCGCGGGCGGCGACGGCACTGTGCACCTCGCCCGCGCCGTCGCGGTGGCCGAAACAGCAGGGAAAGCCAACGACCAGAACGCCGTCGTGCGCATCCGCCAGAACGGCGAGGACAATCTCTCGGTCTCCTTCTACAAGGTCGACGATTATTCCGGGAAGATCGGCACGCTCAATCCCGGCGATGCCGGCTACGCAGCAGCGGCCGCTGCCCGCATGTACGCCACGCTGCAAGATGGGCAGGCCGGCGGCACGGCGATCGATGGACCGGGCTATGGCCTCTACAGCCAGGCCCAGATCACCCACGTGAATTCAGGCGACTTCATCGCCATGCAGCTCACCAACAACTCGAGCGGCAATGTCTTCTGGGCCTTCAGCCAAGCCAATGCGCAGCAGGGCGGCCCAGGTAGCACCGAGGGACTTGGTCATCTCTGGAACTACGGCGCCAACACCTGGGGCTGGGAAGACACGGCCGGCGGCGGCGATCGCGACTTCAACGATCTCATCGTCCAGCTCGACTTCACGAGTGCCTCGGGCCACGGCTGGCTGGTGTAGAGGGACTGCGCCGCCACAACAGCGCGTCGTCCCTAGCTCCGTTCGGGACGACACGAAACACGTCGGGAAAACGCCCATTTTGGGCACTTCATGGTCGGCTGGTGATTGACCATCGCACTCGCTGTGAATAGCGTCGCGACCCAGCCCAGGAATTTGCAGAGGCGTCGCGGTAATGGCGAATTTCGGCTCCTACGACTCCATCGTCACATTTCTCTCGGGCGTCGACGACGCCAACAAGATCGCCGCCACCTCGTACTACACGTACGACGGCAAGGTTCCGGTCGGCTATCAGACCGTTGCCCAGGCCATCAAATGGGGCGATCCCACGCCGGGAACGGCCGGCGGCAACGTCAAATACAGGTTCGATCCCGCCGCCGAATGGTCCAACACCGAGAAGGACATCTGGGCTGGCGCTTTCTCGCAATGGGCGGGGCTGGCCAACATCACCTTCTCGCTGGCCGACGATGCGGCCTCGGCCAACATCACGCTGCAGCGGCTGCCGGTCAAACTGGCCTATGCCAGTTTCAACAGCAGCACCTACCTGCCGGTCGGCAGCGACCAAGTTGTCCAGGCGCCGGCCAGCGGCGCGATCGTCACCATCGACACGACCCTCAGCGGCTACGGTCCGCTCGACGCCAACTCGAACACCAAGGGCGGCTATCCTTATTCGACGGTGATCCACGAGCTCGGCCACATTATCGGCCTCGGCCATTCCGGCCCCTACAACGGCGCCGTCAACGGCTACCAGCAGCAGTTCAACGCCTACGATACCAAGCTGTGGTCGATCATGTCGTATATCGCCGCCGACGATCCGGCGACGCGCTACTATGGTGACTACACGGTACGCGCAAGCTGGGGCCTGACGCCGACCTACGACCAGTACCAGCCGCTGTCGCCGCAGATGCTCGACATCCTCGCCATCCAGCGGCTCTACGGTGTCTCGACCAACGACACCTTCGCCGGCAACCAGACCTTCGGGTTCAACTCGAGCTTCACTGGATACCTCAAGAGCATCTACGACTTCGGTACGGGCAACAATCCGGCCGCCGTCATCACCGTCTGGAGCCACGGCACCAACAACAAGCTCGACCTCTCGGGCTTCAGCCAGGACGCCAGGATCGATCTCACGCCCGGCACCTTCTCCTCGGCCGGCGGCAAGGTGAACAATATCGGCATCGCCTTCGAAACCGTGGTCGAGAGCGCCACGGGCGGCGCCGGCAACGACACCATCAAGGCCTCCAACGTCGCCTCGACCCTGGATGGCGGCGCCGGCAACGACCTGCTGATCGGCGGCAGTGCCAACGACACCCTGCTCGGCGGCACCGGCAACGACCGGCTGCAGGGCAATGCCGGTGACGATCAGCTCTATGGCCTCGCCGGCAACGACACGCTGCAAGGAGGCGCCGGCAACGACATCCTGTTCGGCGGTGACGGCAACGACGTGCTGGACGGTGGCGCCGGGCTCGACGTCCTGACCGGCGGCACGGGCGCCGACATCTTCCAGTTCACCATCGGCCAGGCGAACGATGACATAATAGTCGACTTCGTACGCGACCAGGGCGACACACTTCAGTTCTTCGGCTACGGCACGGCTGCCCAGGGGGCAACCTTCACCAAGGTCGACGACACGCACTGGAAGGTTACGTCGGCCGACCAGTCGATCAGCGAGACCATCACCGTCGCCAACGGCGCGACGTTCGAGGCCGGCGACTACTCGTTCCATCCGACCTACCAGGAGCTCGCCAGCTCGAGCTACCTCGACTATGCGAGCTGGCGCAGCAACACCAGCGACCCGCCGGGCGGCGCCGTCATCACCGGTCCGGTCACGCTCAACGTCGCGCTGGTGCTCGACCGCGCCAACGACCCGACGGCGCTGCTGGAGAAGAGCTGGGGCGAGCGCCAGAAGGAACTGAAGACGCTCACTGACAATGGCACCTTGTGGTCGACCTACGGCGCCGATCAGACGCAGTACAACAACGCGCTGGCCGCACTGGCGGATCTCGGCATCAAGACAGTCGATCAGGTCGACGCAACGAACGGCTACGTCTCCTCGGCCGAATCGCGCACCATCTGGGTGCAAGTGACGCAGGAGAGCTTCTCCACCCTGTTCGGCCCGCAGGCCCAACTGGTGGCTGCGACGGCCGACGGCAGTGGCGGCTGGTCCTGGACAGGCAACCTCTCGCTGCCGACATCGCTGGCCAACAACGGCGTCTCCGGCCTGTGGTTCGACACCAACCGGTTCGGCAGCATGGTGGCCAATCCTGCCACCACCACCGGCATCGGACTAAATGAAGGCTGGCAGAGCCCGGGTAACGGCGTGCCGGTGCCAAGCCAGGGCTATCCGCAGCAGATCGGCCAGACCACCTACAAGATGCCGCTCGGGTCCAGCGTGCCGACCGGCACGATCGGCCTGATTGAGCCGGGCATCGGCACGGCGCTGGCGGGCGACGATGCCGGCGTGGGCTTCCAGGCCGCGCTCGACCAGTACCGCACGACAGCCGGCGTGCCGACCGGTGCCGCCGTCACGACCGTGGCCGGCGGCGGCCAGGCTTTCATCTCCGGCGCCGGTGGCGAACGCGCGCTCGATGTCGGCATTGCCGCGACCGTGACGCCGAACAGCAAGCTCGCGATCTATGCCGGATCGGGCACGGCCGCCGGCGCCGGCAGCAATCCCTACACCGCCTGGCAGTCGGCGCTGTGGGATACCGTCAACGCGCCCCAGGTCGTGACCTCGTCCTTCGGCTTCGCCGAGTTCATGGCGCCGAACTCGCCGTTCCGCAACGCCGCCGACCAGCTCTTCACCGACGCGGCGCTGCGCAACATTACGGCGATCAACTCCACCGGCGACGGCGGCTCGTCCTACAAGTTCGGCAACGGCCTCACCAACACCTCGACCAGCCGTTCCAGCCCCTACAGCCTGATGGTCGGCGGCACCTCGGTCACCTTGGGCGACAAGGCGTCGAGCGATCCGACCCTGCAACCCTTCGTCGACAAGGCCACGGCCGGCGACCTGGCGACGATCTGGCAGCTCGTCTCAGGCGGTCTCATCCAATCGCCGGTCGGTGGCCTCACCGACGTCAAGACCTTCGTCGAGACGGTTTGGAACCAGTATTACGTCTCGGGCACCAACATCGCCAATACCGGCGGCTCGGGCTATCTCTCGAACAACGCCGGCACGGGCGGCGTCGACACCAGCCGGCCGGTACCGTGGTACCAGACGGCCTATGGCCTGCTGCCGACGACTAGCGACCCCAGCCATCTGCCGGGCCGCGGCGTTCCCGACGTCTCGGCCAATGCCGGCGGCAACAGTTTCTGGATCGTGCCGGGCAGCGACATGCAGGGCTTGTCAGGCAGTGGCGGCACCAGCGCCTCGGCGCCGTTCTGGGCGGCGCTGGTCGCGCAGTTCGACGCCATCTTTCAGGATCAGGGCCTGCCGCAGCTCGGCTTCATGAACGACCTGCTCTACACCGCCTCGGCGATCAAGGCGGCTTCGTTCAACGACGTGACGATCGGCAACAACACCTCATCCTTCACGATGGGCGGCCCCTACACGAGCGACGGCCAGGCGATCTCGGTGACCGGCTACGGCTACACGGCCACGCCCGGCTACGATCTCGTGTCGGGGCTCGGCACACCCAACGGCACCCTGTTGGCCCGCGCGCTGACCGAGATCGCCCATCACCAAACCTACTATGCCGACTCGCCAGACGTCGTCGTCGCCGACGGGTCGGGCGGCTGGAAGAGCGGCATCGACCAGACCTTGCTGATTCAGGCAAACGTGGTCGCGGCGGGCATCGATGTGCAGCTGACCGTCGGGACGCAGAACATCGCGCTCGGCAACCCCATTGCCGTTCCCTATGCCTGGACAGCGCGATTCGCGCAGCAGACGTTGCAGTCGGATTTCGATGCCGACCTGGTGCGGCTGTTCGACAAGAACGCACAGAGCTGGGTCGGCTGGCAGGACGTGGCGCACGGCCAGTCGATCTCGGCCGTCATCGGACAGGGTCAGGCCTCGGCGACTCAGGCCACGCTCACCAGCCCCTACGGCATCGTCGATTTCTCGACACAGCCTTACAGCACAACGGACCAGCAGACGGGCGCCACGGCCTTTCTCACCGGCGGCAGCGTGCATCTGGCACGCGCCGTCGCGGTGGCCGAGACCGCGGGCGCCGCCAACGACCAGAACGCCGTGGTGCGCATCCGCCAGAACGGCGAGGACAGTCTTTCGATCTCGTTCTACCGGGTCGACGATCTCACTGGAAAGATCGGCACGCTCAATCCTGGCGACGCCGGCTATGCCGCCGCCGCCGCGGCGCGGCTCTATGCCACCCAGTCCGGCGGCACGGCGATCGACGGGCCGGGCTACGGCCTCTACACCCAGGGCCAGCTCGCCCACGTGAACGCCGGCGACCTGATCGCCATGCAGCTGACCAACGCGACGAGCGGCAACGTCTTCTGGGGCTTCGGCGGCGCCAACGCCGACAACGCCGCCCATCTCTACAGCTACGGCGCCAACACCTGGGGCTGGGAAGACACGCGCGGCGGCGGCGACTTCGACTTCAACGACCTCGTCGTGCAGCTCGACTTCACCAGCGCCAGCGGTCACGGCTGGCTGGTGTAGACTACCTGTCGTCCACCGGCGGAGGCGACATCATGGCGAAGCCGGAAATCATCGGCTCCCTGCGCTCGACCTACACACGCGTGGTGTGCCTGGTCTGTGAAGAGAAGGGCATCGACTACACGCTCAGCGAGACGCCGCTACGGGCGGCGGAGCT
>Ga0209933_1000404_pt1 | contig 83876 bp, 75 predicted proteins | sample ThiBiot_300_biof_FD_183944 | JGI IMG/M metagenome (GOLD analysis project Ga0209933, IMG submission 183944) | Wastewater bioreactor microbial communities from Cape Town, South Africa - Thiocy_cont_300_biof (SPAdes) | ecosystem: Engineered > Bioremediation > Thiocyanate > Unclassified | place... | reverse complement strand
AGAAGCATGGACACTGCCGTTGCTCACGGTCATGTCGAGCGGCTGCATGATGTACCTCTCCCCAGCGGCGGCAGGACAATTCTGAACCACCGACCATCGCCCATCATAGACGCGCGCCCCGGTCGGCGCGGTAGACGGCGCGGCGGACGGCGCCGTACGCGGCGAAGCGCCGGCAGCTTTCGCCTCTTCCTCGGCCTTGCGCTTGCGTTCGTCGGCAAGCTGCTTCTGCTCATCGTCGTACTTGCCGATGGCGGCAGCCGCTTCCTTCGTGAGGGTCTGCTGTTGTAGCTGCGAGAGGAAGCCGCTCGGCGGCAGATCGCGCGCGCGCTGCCAGGCCGCGATCATCTCACGGCTGCGCGGCCCCAGCGAGCCGTCGACGCCGCGCGTGTCGAAGCCGAGCGCGCTCAGAGCAACCTGCAGATGCTGGCGATCGAGCAGCGAGAGACGGAGCGCGGCCTCGTTGGCCTCGGCCGTCTTCACATCGCTCGCTTCGGCGTCGGCCTTCGCTTTCGCCTCGGCATCAGCTTTTGCCTTGGCTTCGGCGTCCGCCGCTGCCTTCGCCTGGGCTTCCGCGTCGGCCTTCTCCTTGGCCTCGGCTTCGGCCTTGAGGCGTGCGTCGGTCTCGGCCTTTCTCTGGGCTGCCAGTTCCACCGCGATCCGGTCGCGTATCTCCTGCTCGAGGCGGCGCCGCTTCCGCCTCTTCGGCCTTCTTCGCCGCTTCCTGCTCAGCGGCCTGCCGCCTGCGCCGCACCTCTTCAACCCTGGCGGCCGTATCGGAGGGCGTTTCCGTGGCCGTTGCTTCCGGCAACGCAGGCCGCGGTTGCTGCGCATACCACGCGGCGCCCGCCCCGCCGGCCAGGAGAAGAACGCCCAGCCCGACCCATCTCAGGCCACGCCGGCCGGCCCCGCCCTCGGGTGGTGCGCTCGGCATTGTCGCGGTCGTCGCCTGCGACCGCGGCAGAACGACAGTCATGCGATGGTCGGGTGTGTCGCCCGAACGCAACGCTTGCCGCCAGTCGGCGATGGTCGCCGGCCGGTCGCTCACACGTACGGCCAGGCCCTTGTCGATGCCCGCCAAGAGGCCAGCCGCGAAGCCTGCCGGCGCGATCTCGCCGAGCGGTCGGTACTGATCGTCCAGCAGGCGGTCGACGGCGTTGGGCGGTGCCGTGCCGGTTATCGCGCAGTAGAGCGTCGCGCTCAGGCCGTAGATGTCGGTCGGTGGCCCCTGCGGGCTGGCGGTTAATTGCTCCACCGGTGCAAAGCCCGGCGTGAAGATGGCCGTCATCGCCGTCGATCGACCGGTCGCCGTCTCGCGCGATGCCCCGAAATCGATCAGGGTCGGCTGCCCCTTGGCATTGAGCATGATGTTGGCCGGCTTGATGTCGCGGTGCAGGAAGCCTGCGCCATGGACCTGCTCGAGGCCATCCAGCAACGGCCAGAGAATGCGGTCGATTGCCGACGCATCCATTCGCCCGTGACGGCTGAGATGCTCCTCGATCGAGATGCCCTGCAGCAGTTCCATCACGATGTAGGCGGTGCCGTTGGTTTCGACGAAGTCGAAGACCTTCACGATCCCGGGGGCTTCGTGCAGGGTGGCGAGCGTGCGCCCTTCCGTGCTGAAACGCTCGCGAGCCCAGGCGAATTCGTCCGCAACCTTGGTCGAGCGCGGCGCAACGGTGCCGGCATCCTGGCGGAAGGCCAGCATCGCTGGCAGGAACTCCTTTATGGCGACCTGCCGGTCGAGCTGAAGGTCGCGCGCGCGGTAAGTGATCCCGAAGCCGCCTTGTCCCAGCACCGACAGAACTTCGTAGCGACCGATGCGGGCACCTTGCGCAAGCGCTGCAGTATCGCCGCCGGGTCCTCCTGGTTGCCCCCCTGGCCGCTCGGACCCCGTTTCGATCACGTCACCCCGGCCTCATCGTCTGCCCCGGATCATGATGCCCGATCCATGGGACGAGAGGAAGTCTGGCCGCCTGCCACCACGTTCGGCAGGCCGTGACATCGGTCTGTCACAGCATCGACGGATACCGGTAGTCGTGTGGCGGGGTGAACGTCTCTTTGATCGCGCGGGGGGAGAGCCAGCGGATCAGATTCCAGATCGAGCCGGCCTTGTCGTTGGTGCCCGAGGCGCGCGCGCCGCCGAAAGGCTGCTGGCCGACGACGGCGCCCGTCGGCTTGTCGTTGACGTAGAAATTGCCGGCCGCCTGGCGCAGGCCGGCCATCGCCAAAGCGATCGGTTGCCGCTCCGTCGCGAAGACCGCCCCGGTGAGGCCGTACGCGCCCTGTCGGTCGATGATCCGCAGGATGCTTTCGAAGTCGCGGTCCGGATAGACATAGGCCGTCACGATCGGCCCGAAGAACTCGTCGACCATCAAGGCGGAGTTGACGTCCTCGGTCACGATCAAGGTCGGCTGCACGAAGTAGCCGTCGGTGCGATCGCCGGTTCCGCCAGCCAGGATCCGGGTGAAGGCGGCCTGGCGCGCCCTTGCGAAAGCCGCCATGTGCTTCGTCCATGCCCTCTCGTCGATGACGGCGCCCATGAAGGTGCGGAAATCGTCCACTGCCCCGACGGCAATGGTGCCGATCTCGTCGCACAGACGCTCGCGCAAGGACGGCCACAGCGATGCCGGAACGAACAGGCGAGAAGCGGCCGAGCATTTCTGGCCCTGATACTCGAAGGCGCCGCGGATGACCGCCGTGGCCAGCGCCGCGAGATCGGCGCTGGGATGCGCCAGGATGAAGTTCTTGCCGCCGGTCTCGCCGACGATGCGCGGAAAGGTGCGGTAGCGGTCGATCTGCTGTCCGACCGTCCGCAGCATGCCGCGAAAGACCTCCGTCGATCCCGTGAAGTGCACACCGGCGAGATCCGGATCGGCGAGCAATTGCGCGGCGATCGCAGCGCCGTCGCCATAGACGAGGTTGATCACACCGTCGGGCAGCCCGGCCTCGCGCAGCAGCGCCATGGTGAAGTGCGCCGAATACTTGGCGTTGGCCGATGGCTTCCAGATCACGGTATTGCCCATCAGGGCCGGCGCCGTCGGCAGGTTTCCGGCGATCGCCGTGAAATTGAAGGGCGTCGCGGCATAGACGAAGCCCTCGAGCGGCCGATAGTCGACGCGGTTCCAGACGCCCGGCGACGACAGTGGCTGCTCCTCCAGAAGCCGCCGCATGTAGTCGACGTTGAAGCGCCAGAAGTCGATCAGCTCGGCCGCCGAGTCGATTTCCGCCTGATGCGCCGTCTTGGACTGCCCGAGCATGGTCGCGGCGTTCAGCCGGTCCCGCCAGGGACCGGCCAGGAGATCGGCCGCGCGCAGGAAGATCGCCGCGCGCTCCTCCCACGGCGTCGCCGCCCAATCGTGCCGGGCGCGCCTGGCCGCCTCGACGGCGGCCTGTACCTCGGCCGCTTCGGCCAGATGAGCATCGGCCAGAACATGGCGGTGCGTGTGCGGCATGACGGCCGCCTCGAGCCGGCCGGTCGCGACCTCCCGGCCGTCGATGACCAGCGGCAGCTCGATCCGCTCACCGGCCAGGGTGCGCAGCGTCGACTGCAGCTTCGCCCTCTCCACCGTGTCCGGCGCATAGAGCCGGACGATCTCGTTCTTGGGCGGCTGGAGCCGCGCCAGGCCTGTCGTTGCGAGCATCACGACACGGCCGCCTTGGTCGCAACCGGGGCAACCGTCGTGTCGGCCGCGGCATCGATCTCGGCGATGTCGACGTCGCGCGTCTCCCGGAACGTCCAGACCCAGAGACCGACGAACAGGAACTCGGCCGCACTCACGACGACGATGGGAACATATCCATAGGTCGGCAGGATGAGCGGCACGATCAGGGGCGGAATGAAGGCAAGCCCACGCGCGATCTGCAGGGCGCTCGACATGCCGGTGGTGCGCAGCTTGGTCGGGAAGGCCTCGCTGAACAGCGCGCCGAAGACAGTCGCCCCGTTGGCCCCCACGAACAGCACGAAGAACGGCACCAGGATCAGCCAGGACTGCAGCAGGGTGCTCCAGGTGGTCGCGAGCACGATGGCCGCGGACGTCGCCACCAGCATCAGGATGGACAGCGTCCAGCGTCGCCCGACCCGGTCGAGCAGCCACGATCCCAGGATGTTTCCGGCAAGCCCCGCGAAGCCCGAGAAGAACAGCCACCACGACGCCTTGGTCACGGTCAGTCCCTGCGAGACCAGGTAGGACGGCAGGAAGGTCGCGATCCCGTAATAGGCGAAGAAATAGACGGTCGCCATCACCAGGCACTTCAGGAACGGCACGACGAAGGACGGCGACGCCAGGGCGGCCAGTGCATCCTGTGCGCCGCGATCCTGCTTGGCCTGCTTCTCCCAGACAGGGCTCTCGGGGCTCGCGACGCGAACATAGATCGCAAAGAGAACCGGCAGGCCCGAGATCGCGAAGGTCCAGCGCCAGCCCAGCCACGGCGCGACATAGCCGCCGACCAGGGCTGCCAGCATGATGCCGATGAAACATCCGCCGTAGAGAATGCCGCTCCAGAAGCCGCGCGAGCGCTTGGGCATGAGCTCCGAGACCAACGACTGGCCCACCCCGTACTCGCCGCCGATTCCCAGCCCGCCGATGATGGTCAGCACCATCATGGTTGCGTAGTCGGGGGCAAAGGCGCGCGCGAAGGTGGCGAGCGCATAGATGACGATGGTGATCACCAGGATCGGCTTGCGGCCGTAACGGTCGGCCAGCCAGCCGAACACGATGCCGCCGACCGCCAGCGACAGGAGCTGGGCGGAGAACAGCCAGCCCGCTTCGGCGACCGTCAACCCCCACTCCTGCCGCAGGGGCAGGATCAGGAAGGTCAGCAGAAACACTTCATAGTAGTCGAACACCCAGCCGAAATAGGCGCTCGTAAAAGCGGCCTTCGTTGCCTTGTTCATTGGTCTCCTCCCAGGCGCGTCGCCGTCCCCCGTCGTTTCTTGTCAGCTAGCCGGCTGCAGGTCGCGCAGCGTCCGGTCCGGCACCACGTCAAGCGCGTGCGGATGCGGGTTCATGATGTAGTTGTTGGAATGCTTGCGGCGCGGACCGCCCGGAACCGGCCGGTTGCCGCCGCGGCTATAGGCGAAATAGAGGTTGCGGCGATCGTGGTCCGACTTGTTCTCGGTCGAGCCGTGCACGAGATTGCCGCAGAAGATCACCACCGTGCCGGCCGGCCCCGTGCATTCGACGACGCCGCTCTGCCTGGAGAGATCCTCGACCTTGTCGTCGGGAACGATGTGCAGCGGATAGCTCGTCGTCCAGGTGTCGTAGACCGGGTCGATCATGCCCTCGACATGCGAGCCTGGAATGAAGCGCAGCGGTCCGTTCACGGTCTTGGTATCGTCGAGCATGATGAGCACGGTCAGCATGTCGCGATGGCCGCCATGCGGCATGCCGTCCATGTACCAGCTCGTGTAATCCTGGTGCCACTGGAAGACGTCGCCCTTGCCTGCCACCTTGTAGTTGAGGCGTGACTGATAGAGGTAGACGTCCTCACCGAGGAGCTGCTTGACGGGCTGCAGGACGCGCGGCAGGCGGTAGGCCGCGGCGCAGGCCGCCGAATCCATCTCGATCGCCCAGGCGGCCCGGATGCTGGTGCCGTCCTTCTCGATCACGTTGGCATCGGGATGGCCGCGCCGCGGCGTGCGCAGCATCTCGGCGTCACGTTGCAGGAGCGCCGTTTCTGCCGGGTCAAATAAGCCCTTGAGGATGATGTAGCCGTCCCGGTCGTAGGCGCCGATCTGGTCGTTCGTCAGTTTCATTGTTCCCTCCTTGGCGATTGAATGATCTTCGGGACGGCGGATCAGCGCAGGCCGCCGATGCAGACCTGCTTGATCTCGAGGTAGCCCTCGATGCCGTGGTGACCGCCTTCGCGACCGATGCCCGACTCCTTGAAGCCGCCGACCGGCACCGTTTCCGACGAGAAGCTTCCCTCGTTGATGGCGACGGAGCCGCAATCGAGCTCCTCGGCGACCCGCCAGGCGCGGGCGAGGTCGCGCGTGAAGAAATAGCCGGCGAGGCCGTAACGCGTGTCGTTGGCCATGCGGATCGCTTCGGCTTCGGTGTCGAAGCGGACCAGCGGGGCGACGGGACCGAACGTCTCCTCACGGCAGACCAGCATGTCGGTCGTCACGTCGGCCAGCACCGTCGGCTCGTAGAAGGTGCCGCCCAGCGCATGGCGACGTCCGCCGGCCAGCAGGCGCGCGCCGAGGCGCTGCGCGTCCTCGACATGGGCGTCGACCTTCTCCAGCGCCTGCCGGTTGATCAGGGGACCGATCGTCGAACCAGGTTCGTTGCCGGGCGCCACGCAGAGCTGCTTGACGGCCTGTACGAACTTCCGGGCGAAGATCTCGTAGACCGACGCCTGGACGAAGAAGCGGTTCGAGCAGGTGCAGGTCTGGCCGGAGGCGCGGAACTTGGAATTGACCGCCGCCGCCACGGCGACGTCGAGGTCGGCATCGTCGAACACGATGAAGGGTGCGCTGCCGCCCAGCTCCAGCCCGACCTTCTTCATCGTGGCCGCGGCCTGGCGCATCAGATGTTTGCCCACCGCCGTCGATCCCGTGAAGGAGATCTTCTTCACGGCGGGGTTCTGGCAGAGCTCGTCGCCAACCTCGGCCACGAGATCCGGCCCGGTCGTCACGACATTGAGCACGCCGGGCGGCAATCCGGCCTGCTGGGCGAGCTCGGCCAGGGCCAGTGCCGACAGTGGCGTATCCTCGGCGGGCTTCAGGACCACGGTGCAGCCGGCCGCCAGCGCCGGCGCACATTTGCGCGTGACCATGCCGCTCGGGAAGTTCCAGGGCGTGATCGCAGCGACGACGCCGATCGGCTGCTTCAGCACGACGATGCGCCGGTCGTTGCTGTAGGTCGGAATGACGTCGCCGTAGGTCCGTTTGCCCTCTTCGGCGTACCAGTCGATGAACGAGGCCGCGAACAGCACCTCGCCCTTGGCTTCGGCGAGTGGCTTGCCTTGTTCGGCGGTCATGATGGCGGCGAGATCGTCCTGATGGGCAACCACGAGATCGAACCAGCGCCGCAGCAGGATGCCGCGCTCCTTGGCCGTGCGGGCACGCCAGTCGCTGCCCGCCCGCTCGGCGGCCGCGATGGCCTGCTGGGTGTCCTCCCGCCCCATGTCGGGCAGACGGGCGATCACTTCCCGCGTCGCCGGGTCGACGACGTCGAATTGACGGCCCGACCGGGCATCCACCCAGGCTCCGCCGATCAGGGCCTGGCTCCGCAGCAACCGCGGCTGTGCGAGCGGACGACGGCGGAATCCGACACTGCTGATATTGCTGTCTGGCATGGTGTTCACTCCCTCGGCGATCAGGCGACCCATTCGCTGACAGGCGCGCGCGCGTCCTGCAGCGGCTGGGTGATGACGTCGACCAGCGTGGGGCCGTCATGGGCGATGGCGCGGGCCAGCGTGTCCTTCAGGTCGGCGGGGTCTTCGACGCGGAACGACTTCACGCCATAGGCGGCGGCGACCGCAGCATGGTCGGTGCGGTCGAAGTCGACCGAGTAGTAGCGCTGGCCGAAGCCGGACTTCTGACCGGCCTTGATCCAGCCATAGACGCTGTTCGAGAAGACGATGAAGGTGATCGGCAGGCGATGACGGACCACTGTTTCCAGCTCGCCGACGGTAAAGCCGAAGCTGCCGTCGCCCATCAGGGCGATGCATTTGGCGTCGGGCCGGCCGAACTGCGCGCCGACCGCCGCCGACAGCGAGTAGCCCAGCGCACCGTGGGCGCGATTGGTGATGAAGTGCCGGCCGACCTCGTCGCTGCGGAAATAGGCCGAGAGGTACGGACACGGCGTGCCCGGATCGGCGATGATCACCGCATCGGACGGCGCCACCTTCTGCAGTTCGGCCACCACCCGCTCCGGCCGGATCGGATACTCCGTCGATTTGGCGAGTTCCTCGAAGGCCCGGAACTTCTCGCTCTTGGCGCGGCTCAGCGCCTCGACATTGGGCTTCCGCGAGGCCGAGGACCGCTGCAGCTCCTCTGCCAGGGCCAGCAGGACCAGCTTGGCATCGCCGACGACCGGCGCATCGACGCGGTAGGTCGCACCGATCACCGTCGGATCGACGTCGACATGCACGATCTTGCACCCGCCCGGGCGTGGATAGCGCCAGCGCTCGGTCGTCACCGATCCGGCGCGGCAGCCGACGAACATCACGAGGTCGGCGTCGGCCACGATCTGGCGTGTCTGCGGCGTACCGCCGTTGCTGCCGACGACACCGACGGCGAGCGGATGCATGTCCGAAATGCTGCCCTGCCCGCTGATCGTGGTTGCCACCGCGATGCCGGCCCACTCCGCGAGGCGGCGCAGTTCCGCCTCCGCGCCCGACAGCACCACGCCGCCGCCGCAGACGATCAGCGGCCGACGGGCTTCCCGAAGAAGCTGCGCAGCGACGGTCACGGACTCGGGATCGGGTCCGACGCGGCGTGACGGAAAGACGCCAAGCGTTGCATCGGCCCACACGTCGGCGGCGTCGACGGCGGCGGTCTGCACGTCGTAAGGCAGGCCGATATGTGCCGAGCCGGGTTTGCCGGTCGTCATGTGCGCGAAGGCGGTGCGGATCGTCCGCGGGATGTCGGCCGAGCGGTCGAGAACCGCGTTCCATTTGGTCAGCGGGCGGAACAGGCTCTTCTGGTCGAGCTCCGTGAGCGTGAACCGGCCGCGCGAGGACACGGCGACGTCGGTCGTCACCGCCAGGACCGGCACCGAGGAATCGTTGGCCTCGATCAGGCCGGGCAGGATATAGGTCGCCCCGCCGCCGCTCGGCCCTTCGCACACGCCGACCTTGCCCGTAACGCGGGCATAGGCGTCGGCCATGTAGGCTGCCGACCGCTCGTCGCGGGTCAGCACATGGCGGATGCCGTGATCGAGGCGATGGAGCGCATCGTAGAGCGGCAGGCTCGTATCGCCGCACAGTCCGAAGACATGCGTGACGCCATGTAGGCGAAGCATGTGAACAAAGGCTTCCGCTCCCGACAACTCGTTCATTTTGGCGCCAGCTCCGATCCCATTGTTGGTGAGCGGCACTCGGGCCCGCTCCACATGGCTTACGGTTGCATAGCGCCTTTGATATCTCCAATATCATTAAAGACCGTTATTAAGAGCTTCAAAGATATGTTCGAAAATCTGCCGGATATCGACCTCAGGCAAATGCGTGCCTTCGCCATCGTGGCGGAGGAGCTGCATTTCGGGCGGGCTGCGGAACGGCTCGGCATTGCCCAGCCGCCGCTCAGCCAGCAGATCCGCCGGCTCGAGGCCAAAGTCGGATGTCAGCTCTTCGATCGCGGCACGCGGCGCGTCGAGCTCACGGAAGCCGGTCGCGCGTTGCTGGCCACGGCTCGCCGCATCCTGGTCGAAGCGGCCAACGGGGTGGAGCAGGCGCGACGGGTCGGGCGCGGCGACGCCGGCATTCTCGATGTCGGTTTCCCCGCGACAGTAGCTCTCTCCCTCCTGCCCAAGGTGATCCGCGCCTTTCGCCAGCGCTATCCGGGCATCGAGCTGCGCCTCTCGGAACTCACGACCTCGCCACAACGCGACGCGCTGCGCACCGGTGGCATCGATGTCGGCTTTCTGCGCGAGCCCGAGCCGGACAGCCTGCTGCAGATGGAGACGGTGATGCTGGAACGCTTCATCGCCGTGCTGCCGTCGACCCATCGGCTGGCGACAAGTCGCGCGAGCATTTCCCTGCCCGCCCTGGCCGGCGAGCCGTTCATCCTGTTTCGCCGCGACGTCGGTCCGCTGTTCCATGGCCGCATCCTCGGCCTCTGCGGACAGGCGGGCTTCGCCCCGCGGATCGTCCAGGAATCGGGCGAATGGCAGACTGTCGTAAGCCTTGTAAGGGCCGGCCTCGGTGTCTCGATCGCCCCGCAATGCGTGGCGAACCTGCGCCTGGAGGGCGTGACCTACAAGGCGCTGACCGCCTCGCGGGTGCGCACGTCCGTCGTCATGTGCTGGCACAAGGACAACAGGCGCACAGCTCTGCAACGCTTCATCGACGTCACCCGCCGGGTGACGCGCGAGGAGCGATCCGATTGACGGGAAGCGCTATTCATACGTCTCGCCGTCTCAATCCGCGTCGAAAGAATATTGGTGTCCATGCACATGAGCGAGCGACAGTGCGGCGTCTCCGAAGCGCCTACAGGTCGTCATGGATATCTACCACGTCTGGTGCAACCTGAAGGAGGGCGTCCGCGATCTCGACTTCGTCGACTCCACGCGTCGCTACTTCGATCACCTGAAGGCTGATGGCCGCTTGGTGGGCTACCGCATCACCCGCTGCAAGCTCGGCCTCACCCATTCGAACCTGCCGGAATGGCACTTGATGCTGGAATTCGAGGACCTCGCCCAGCTCGACAAGGCCTTCAGGCTGGTCTCGGGCCGACGTGAAGCCATCGAATCCGTTCACCACGCGGTCAACTCGAAAGTGCAGGACGTCAAGTTTGCTCTATACCGTGACTTTCCCGACGCCTGGAGAGGCACTGGCGAAGAGCGCTTCTAGCCGCATCTTGCGTCTGCCCTGCTTTAGCTGAGCGGATCCCGCCGTAACACGAAGCCCGAGCAGCCAGGGCCACCGACCCGGCCGCGGTACTCGCCGCTTTCCGAATTGAATCGACCGTCGAGATCGACGGTCACGTACCCTGCGGGGCGCTGCAGCCACTGGCCGGCGACGAGGTGCAGCCGGTCGGGATCCGCAGCATCGACTCGGCCGCGCATCGTGAACTGCCCCGAAGCGGCCTGCGGATTCTCAGGCAGCGCATAGAACGAAAAGTGCGCTACGACGGCGTTCGCTTCGCCACGCTGGATGGTGAGAGCAAGTCCCGTCGTTCCCTGGGCACAGACATATCTCCCCGACCAGGTCCCCGACCAATCGGCCGCCTCCTTCATCGATTGAGCGGACAGTGGCGCCACAAACATCGAAATCGCGAGACCGGCGATGACGATCATCCGATGCGCTCCTAGCGAAAAGGATGGCGCTTTTTTTGTGGACCGCGGGCCTCCAGGCCCGCTCAAACATTCGGACCGCAAGGCACCAGCCGTTGCGCAAGAGTCATGAGGCGGGCCAGGAGGCCCGCGGTCCGTCGAGCCGCAAGCCATACTGAATTTCATCGCCGAGCGCCCGCGACGCCACACAAGGGACGTTCAGCTCGCCCCGCCCTCGACGGCGCGGCCCTCGGCGCGCCAGCGCAGCATGCCGCCGGGCAGGTTGGCGATGTCGGCGAAGCCCGCCTTCTGCAGGATGGTCGTGGCCTGCGCCGAGCGGCTGCCGGCGCGGCAGACCGCGACGATCGGCTTGTCCTTCGCCAGCTCGCGGGCGCGCGCCGCGAGTTCGCCCAACGGCAGCAGGGTGGCGCCGCGGATATGGCCCAGCGGTCCGGTGAACTCCGCCGGCTCGCGCACGTCGAGCACCTGCACCTTGGCGAGATTCTCCTCGAGCCAGGGCGGCTCCACTTCCCAGAAGCCGCCGAAGGTGAAGCGCAGCGGCGCCCAGGTCGGCTCCTGGGGCGCCTTCGCCTCGTTGCCGGGCTGGCCGCAGCGCAGATTGGCCGGCACCGCCTCGTCGATCTTCTTGGGGTGCGGCAGGTCGAGATTCTTCATGTAGCCGACATAGTCGTTTTCGGCGATCTCGCCGCCCAGCCGCGGATTGAACTTCTTCTCCTCCAGAACGCTGCTCACGGTCAGCCCGCGATAGTCGTGCGCGGGATAGAGCAGGCAGCTCTCGGGCAAAGCGAAGATGCGCGACCGCACTGAACGATAGAGCGCCCGCGGATCGCCCTGCTGAAAATCCGTGCGGCCCGAACCGCGAATCAGCAGGCAATCGCCGCTGAAGGCCATGCTCTCGTCGTCGAGCACGTAGGTCACGCAGCCCGACGTATGGCCGGGCGTCGCCCGAACCTCGAGGGCGCGGCGGCCGAACTCGACCCGGTCGCCGTCCTCCAGCAGCCGGTCCGCGCCGTTTGCTCCCGACGCTGCCGACAGCGCGATCCGGCTGCCCAGCCGCTGCTTGAGCAGCCAGGCGCCGGTCACGTGATCGGCATGGACGTGGGTATCGAGTGTCCAGACAAGCGTCAGCCCGAGCTCCGCGACCAGGGCCGCGTCGCGCCGCACCTGCTCGAACACCGGGTCGATCAGCACCGCCTCGCGGGTGACGCTGCAGCCGAGCAGGTAGGTATAGGTCGACGATGTCGGATCGAAGAGCTGGCGAAAGACGAGCATCGTCGGCGTTTCCTCCGGTGGCGCGTTCAGGCGGGCGCGCTGGCCTTGTCGATGGCCGCCACCGACTCGGGCGCGAGCTTCAGCGCCGGGGCTGCCAGCAGATCCTTGAGCTGACCGAGGTTGGTGGCGCTCACGATCGGAGCGGTCACGGCCTTGCGCTGCAGCAGCCAGGCCAGCGCCACTGTCGTGTTGCTGGCATTGTGCTTCTTGGCCGCGTCGTCGACCGCCTTCAGCACCGCGAACCCCTTGTCGTTCAGGTACTTCTTGACGCCGCGCGGACCACGCACGCTCTTGCCGAGATCGGACTCGGACCGATACTTGCCGGTCAGGAAACCGCTGGCCAGTGACCAGTAGGGGATCACCCCCAGCCCTTCCTTCAGGCATTCGTCTTCAAGTGGTCCTTCGAACAGCGCGCGCTCCACGAGATTGTAGTGCGGCTGCAGGCTGACATAGGCCGGCAAGCCCTTCTCCTTCGAGATCTTCGCCGCCTCGGCAAGGCGCGGCGCCTCGAAGTTGGAGGCGCCGATCGCCCGCAGCTTGCCCGCCTTGACCAGCTCGTCATAGGTCGAGAGCGTCTCTTCCTGCGGCGTCGCCTTGTCGTCCTGGTGCGACTGGAAGAGGTCGATACGATCCGTGTTGAGCCGCTTCAGCGACGCATCGACCGATTTCACGATATGGGCCCGCGAGAGGCCGGTACCGAAATTCGGCATCTCCATGCCGCACTTGGTGGCGATCAGCACCTTGTCGCGCTTGGTCGGATCCTTGCGCAGCCAGCTCCCGATCACCGCCTCGGACTCGCCGCCCGTGTGACCCTCCGCCCAACGCGAGTAGACATCGGCGGTGTCTACGAAAGAGAAGCCGGCATCAACGAAGGCGTCGAGCAGCTTGTGCGACGTCGCTTCGTCGGCCGTCCAGCCGAAGACGTTGCCGCCGAAGGCAATGGGGGCGAATTCGAGGTCGGACTTTCCTAGTCTGCGCTTCTGCATGGTCTGCTCCTGGAACGATCTTTATTCGGCGGCCTTGGGTTGTTCGGTCGCCTTGGGCTGTTCGGCGGCCTTGGGCGGCGGTGCCGCCGCCTGGGCCATTTCGGCGCCCGGGGGTGCGCCCGGGGTCGCCGGAATCGGGAACTGATACATTGGCCGGGCAAAGTGGATTCCAAGCCCCGGCAGCCTGTCGTACATGCGGCGTATGGCCATCCGCTGGATCATGGTCGGGTTCTTCGGCTTGGTCATGAACTTGAAGCGCACGATCAGCTGGCTGTCCTTGATGTCGACGACACCCTGCATCTTGAGCGGCTGCAGCAGGATCGGCTTGAACTGCGGCTCCTCCATCATTTCGAGGCCGATCTTCTTCGCGGTCTTGCGCAGGAGCTCGACGTCCGTGCCATTGGCGAAGGCGAGGTTGAACTTCACCACCGTCCAGTCGCGGCTGAAATTGGTGATGTGGCCGACCTGGCCGAACGGCACGATGTGGAGCTGGCCATTCTGGTGCCTGAGCTTCAGCGAGCGCACGCTGAACCCCTCGACCACGCCCTTGACCTTGCTGCAGTCGACATACTCGCCGATGCGGAAGGAATCCTCGGCGAGGAAGAAGACGCCCGACACGATGTCGCGCACCAGCGATTGGCTGCCGAACGAAACGGCGAGGCCGAACACCGAGGCGCCGGCGATCAGCGGCGTGATGTTGACGCCGAGTTCGGAGAGCACCAGCAGGCCGCCGACCACGGCGATGGTCACGCCGGCCACGACGCGCAGCAACGGCATCAGGGTCCGCAGCCGCGACGCCGCGACCCGCACCTCCTCTTCACTGTCGCCGCTGACATCGGCCGAGGGCAGCGGGTTGGCCGCGATGTAGGAATCCATGCGATAGCGCAGGAAGCGCCAGAAGGCATAGATCGCCACGGCGCTGACGGCCGCGATCTTGGCACCGCGATCGTGGTCGACCCATTCCGCCGGCGTGAACGCGCCGAGCACGCGAACCATCAGCGCATCGGCGATGATGATCAGCACGAAGAGACGAACCAGCAACCGCACACAGTCCGCCACCACGTCGCCCGCCATCGGCAGCTCCGAGACGATATGGCGCGTCAGCCGATGCATCATGGTTTCGAACAGCAGCAGGAAAAGCAGCGCCGATTCGATGACCGCCATGCCGCGCGACGCCGTCGTGCTCTCGGTGAGCGCGGCGTAGACGCCGGCGAGCCCGATCAGAGTGTAGAAGGCAAGGCCGCCCATCCACCAGTTACGCGCCGTGTCGAGCTTGAGCTTGCGGATCAACCCCTGGGCGGGAACCATGGCGGTGAGCCAGGCGGCCATGTCGAGCCGCCAGTGCCAGACCACGTAGACCAGCGCCAGGGCGAAGACCGGCACATAGAGAATGACGGCGGCGGCGGTGACTTCCTTGCTGGCGCCGGTAACGGGAAGGGCGCGCGCAATGAAGCCGGCGACCACCGGCAGCAACACCACCAGGTTGAGCGCCACCAGCAGCCGACGGGCCGCTGCACTGTCGACCGGAGCGATCCGGCCGTCCGGCGCGCCAGGACGCAGGAAGGCGCGGAAGACGACGTTGAAGGCCCGCCAGTAGACCAGCGAGTGCAGGGTCATCTGGCCGAGTTGATGGCCGATATCGTGAGGGTCGCCACCCATGCGCCCCAGCACCAGCCGGCCGGCGGCGGCCAGCGCGATCAGTGCCAGGACGTCGAGCAGCAGGGTCTGGAAGAAAGCCTTGAGCGGAGAGCTGGGCTTCATCCGGCCGAAGACGCGCGAGCGGACGCGGCTCAATGCGAGTCGCACCAGGAATTCCGCCAGCAGGCCGGCAACGACGATACCCGCCAGCCAGATCGCCGCGTGGCCGTCGAGGTCGCGCAACAGCATCATCAGATGGCGGCCGAGCTCGGGGAGCTGGGCGAAGGTGAACTCGAAGCGCTCGGTCAACGTCGCGAGGAAACTGGCTGCAGCCCCCTGCCCGCCGGTCACCGCCTGTGCCGCGGCCGGAACAGCCCAAATGGCCGCAGTGGCGGCACTCGCCAGGGCTATACCGTGTCTTGACCGCATCGTCATTTCTCCCCCAAAGGATAGCAATAAGAGCCTAGGGCAATTGCCGCCCAGCCGCCAGACGACACGCTTCGAGAGACGAGTTTCGAGAGACGAGGAGAAACGCCCAGATGTTCGGCCTGATGCAGGATCGCCCGCTGCTCATTTCGCAGCTCATCGAGCACGCTGCCCTCAATCACGGCGACACGGAAATCGTCTCGCGGACGGTCGAAGGTCCGATCCACCGCTACACCTATCGTGACGCACGGCTGCGCGCCAAGAAGGTCGCCGAAGCCCTGATCGCGCTCGGCATCAAGCGGGGCGACCGTATCGGCACGCTGGCCTGGAACGGCTACCGGCATTTCGAACTCTATTACGGCATCTCCGGCATGGGCGCGGTCTGCCACACGATCAATCCGCGCCTGTTCCCCGAGCAGATCGTCTACATCGTGAACCACGCCGAGGATCAGCTCCTCTTCGTCGACCTCAACCTCCTGCCGGCGGTCGAGAAGCTGCTGCCGCAGATGAAGGGCGTGCGCCACGTCGTCGCGATGACCGATCGCGCCCATCTCCCCAAGGACTGCAAGATCCCGAACCTGCTGGTCTACGAGGAGCTGATCGCCGACAAGCCGGGCACCTACGAATGGCCGTTGTTCGACGAACACACCGCCTCCTCGCTCTGCTACACCTCCGGCACGACGGGCAATCCCAAGGGCGTGCTCTACCACCATCGCTCGACCCTGTTGCATGCCTATGGCAGCGCCTTGCCCGACACGCTCAACCTGTCGGCCCGCTCGGTCGTGTTGCCGGTCGTGCCGATGTTCCACGTCAATGCCTGGGGCCTGCCCTACTCCAGCGCCCTGGTCGGCGCCAAGCTGGTCTTCCCCGGCGTCGCGCTCGACGGCGCGAGCCTCTACGAGCTGTTCGAGAAGGAAGGCGTCACCTTCACCGCCGGCGTGCCGACGGTCTGGCTCGCCCTGCTGCAGCACATGCAGGCCAACAAGCTCAAGCTCTCGACGGTGAAGTATGCGGTGATCGGCGGATCGGCCGCGCCGCCGGCCATGATCGAGGCCTTCGACAAGGAATTCGGCGTCGAGGTGCTGCATGCCTGGGGCATGAGCGAGATGAGCCCGCTCGGCACGGTCAACCACCCCAAGGCCAAGCACACCAGGCTGTCGCCGCAGGAAATGCTGGCGGTGCGCCTCAAGCAGGGCCGTCCGCCGTTCGGCGTCGACATGAAGATCGTCGACGGCTCGGGCAATGAGCTGCCGCGCGACGGCAAGGCCTTCGGCGACCTGATGGTGCGCGGCCCCTGGATCACCGCCGGCTACTTCAAGGGTGAAGGCGGCGAGGTGCTCGCCGAGGGCGACTGGTTCGCGACCGGTGACGTCGCCACCCTCGACGAGGATGGCTACATGCAGATCACCGACCGCTCCAAGGACGTGATCAAGTCGGGCGGCGAATGGATCAGCTCGATCGATCTCGAGAACGCCGCCATGGCCCATCCCGCCGTCGCCGAGGCCGCCGTGATCGGTGTCGCCCATCCCAAGTGGGACGAACGGCCCTTGCTCATCATCCATCGCAAGCCCGACGCCGAGATCGACAAGAACGAGCTGATCGAGTTCCTCGGCACCAAGGTCGCCAAGTGGTGGCTGCCCGACGACATCCAGTTCGTCGACGCGATTCCCCACACCGCGACCGGCAAGATCCTGAAGACCAAGCTGCGCGAGACCTTCAAGGACTACAAGCTGCCGACGGCGTAGCCGCACCATAGCCATCCCGAGTGCAGCAAGGGACCTTTCCTGATCACGAAAGGTCCCTCGGTGGAGTTTACCCTGAGCTTGTCGAAGGGCCTCGGGATGACACCTTTGTCTTGCAACAACGACCGTGTCACCCCGAGCGAAAGCGAGGGGCCTTTCCTGATCGGCCTGCCTCAACTCGCGTGCGCCGGCACCACCGCCGCCCAGAACATCAGCAGAGTGGCGACCGCGCCCAGCATGGTCCGACGCGCGTGCAGGCGGCCCCATCGCTGCAGCAAGGCGCTGCTCTCCTCGCCGGCATCGTCGAGAGGGATCGCCTTCAGTTCCCGGTTCACCGGCATGATCATCAGCATCGTGTAGGGCCAGTTCGCAACCAGCACGATGGCGCCCACGATCCAGAGTTCGTCGCGCGTCTGCCACCAGGTCGCCAAGCCGAGGACAAAGCCGATAACGGCGAGCGAGGCCTGCATCTGCGCACCGCGGGCATAGGCGGGACCCCATTGCTGTAACTGGGCGCGATCGTCGAGCCGGGAGCGGGCGGGATGCTCTGCGAAACTGATGTAGAAGGCGGCGCCGGTGAACAGCGCCGCCGCCGTCAGTGCGAGAATTCCCAAGGTCAAGACATGTCCTCCACCGCCGGATCGCGGCACATCATCTCTCGCCGCGGAATCGCGGCCCTCATCCTCCGCCGCTGGACCGCGGCGCCCCGCGGGCATTATCGTCGCAGCGGGAGGAACACGCCATGGCGACAGAGACGATTCCCGTCATCGATCTCGGCCCCTACCTCGCCGGCGAAGCGGGTGCGATGGATCGCACCGCCGCCGAGCTGCGCTTTGCGCTCACCGAGATCGGCTTCTACTTCATCGTGAACCACGGTGTGTCGCGCGGAATGATCGCGGCAATGTTCGCCGAGGTGAAGCGCTTCCACGCGCAGCCGCTCGAGAAGAAGCTCGAGCTCAAGCTCGACCAGCACAATACCGGCTACCTGCCGATGCGCGGCAACACCTTGCGCACGTCGACGGTGCAGACCGGCACCAAGCCTAATCTCAACGAGGCCTTCTTCGTGAAGCGCGAGATGGCGCCCGACCATCCCGACGTCCTGTCGGGACGGCGCTTCCGCGGCCTCAATCGCTGGCCCGACCTGCCGGGCTTCCGCACCACCGTGCTCGACTATTGCAACGAGATGGAACGGCTGGTGCAGAAGCTGGTGCGGCTCTACGCCCGTGCCCTCGATCTGCCCGCCGGCTGGTTCGACACCGCCTTTGCCGAGCCGATGTTCTCCATGCGCATGACCCACTATCCGCCGCAGGACGGACCGGTCGAGGACGAGTTCGGCCTGGCACCGCACACCGACACCAGCTTTCTCACCCTGCTGGCGCCCAATGACGTGCCCGGCCTTTCCATCCGCACCCAGAGCGGCGGCTGGATCGAGGCGCCGGCAATCGACAACGCCTATGTCGTGAATGGCGGCCAGATGCTGCAGCGCTACACCAACGATCTTTTCCTGGCGACGCCGCATCGCGCCATCAACCGCAGCGGGGGCGAACGCTATGCCCTGCCCTTCTTCTGCGACAGCGGCATCGACTGGCCGGTCGCCGCCGTGCCGACCACCGTGGGACCGGACAAGCCGCCGAAGTATCCCACGACCTGGTACGAGGACTACATGACCTGGTACCTCAAGCGGAACTACGACGTGCTGAACGCCGACCAACAGGCGGCCGACTAAGTTCGGCAGATCAAGTCCGGCGCCAGGTAAGCAATAAAGGTAGATAAGGCAAATACGGGGGGATCATGAACACGCATTGGGGACGCCGACTCATGCTGGCCGGCTTCGTCGCGCTCTGCTGCGCGTCGGCGCACGCACAGGGCTGGCCACAACAGGCCGTCACCATGATCGTGCCGTTTCCACCGGGTGGCGGCACCGATACCGGCGCCCGGCTGGTAGCGCAGAAGCTCTCCGAGAAATGGGGCCAGCAGGTCATCGTGGACAACAAGCCGGGTGCCGCCGGCATCGTCGGGCTGGAAGTCGCCTCGAAGGCCAAGCCCGACGGCTACACCATCGTCATGGGCAATATCGGCACCCAGGCGATCAATCCTTCGCTCTACAAGAAGCTGCCCTACAACGCCGACACCGCCTTCACGCCGATCACCCTGGTGGCCGAGCTGCCGCTGGTTCTGGTGGTCAATCCTGCGACCGAGGCGAAGACCACGACCGATCTCATCCAGTTGGCCAAGGCCAAGCCCGGCGACTTCACCTATTCGACCTCGGGGACCGGCAGCTCCATGCACCTCGCCGCGGCCCTGTTCGAGAACCAGGCCGGGCTGAAGCTGACGCACGTGCCCTACAAGGGCGGCGGACCGGCGATCCAGGACCTGATCGGTGGCCATGTGCGCCTGTCCTTCGCCACCGTCCTGGAGACAAGCGGGCAGATCAAGGCCGGCAAGCTGAAGCCGATCGCCGTCACCAGCGATAAGCGGTCTCCCGCCCTGCCCGAAGTCCCCACCGCCTCCGAAAGCGGCCTGACGGGCTACAACTCGATCTCCTGGATCGGCCTGCTCGCACCGGCCGGCACGCCGCAGCCGATCGTCGACAGGATCGCGGCCGACGTGCATGCCGTACTGGCCGAGCCCGCGACGCGCCAGCAGTTCGTCGACCAGGGTGCCATTCCCGTCGGCAGCACGCCCGCAGAGTTCAAGGCGCTGATCGATACCGATCGCGCCCGTTACGGCAAGATCATCGCCGAGAAGGACATCAAGCTCGAATGACCACACCCACCCTCGCCCGCGTCGAAGCCCACGTCTTCCGCACCCCTATCGCAGAGCCGGTCCGCACCTCCTTCGGCACCATGGTCGAGCGCGTCGCCGTCTTCGTGCGGGTCGAGGATTCCGACGGCGCGCGCGGCTGGGGTGAGATCTGGAGCAACTTTCCGACGGCCAGTGCCGAGCATCGCGCCCTGCTGTTCGCCGACATCGTAGCGCCGCGTGCGCTCGGCAAGTCGCTCGATGATCCGGCCGGCCTGTGGGCGGAGATCGACCGCGCCCTGCACGTGCTCCGGGTCCAGAGCGGCGATGCCGGCGCACTGTCGGCCGCCGCGGCCGGGCTCGACCTCGCCATCCACGACCTCCGCGCCCGCAAGCGCGGCCTGCCCTTGTGGCGGGCGCTGGGCGGCACCGACGACTCGCCCGTGCCGATCTACGGTTCCGGCCTCAATCCCGGCCGCGCGGCCTACGATACGGTCGGCCGCCTGCGCGCCGCGGGCTACCGCGCCTTCAAGATCAAGGTCGGCTTCGGGGCCGCGACCGATCTCGAGACCCTGCGCCCGGTCGCCCGCGAACTCGGCGCCGGCGAACGGCTGATGGTCGACGTCAACCAGGGGTGGGACCTCCGCACCGCCAGCGTAATGGTGCCGCGCCTGGCGGAGTTCGGCCTGCATTGGATCGAAGAGCCGCTGATGGCCGATCGACCGGTCACCGAGTGGACCCAAGTCGCCGCCGCCGCGCCGACGCAACTGGCCGCCGGTGAGAATTTGCGCGGCGCTGGCGCCTTCCAGGCCATGATCGACAGCGGCCTGTTCGGCACGGTCCAGCCCGACGCTGCCAAGTGGGGCGGCCATTCGGGCTGCCTGCCGGTGGCCCGCGCGGCGCTGGCGGCCGGCCGTGCCTACTGCCCCCACTTCCTCGGCGGCGCCCTGGGGCTCCTGCATTCGTTGCACTTGCTGGCCGCGGTGCGCGGCCCGGGCCTGCTCGAGGTCGACGCCAATCCCAATCCTCTGCGGGAGGGGCTGCTGGGTAACCTGATCACCGCTCGCGAGGGCACTGTGTCGCTTCCCGGCAGCCCAGGACTCGGTCTAGAACCGGACCTAAAGCCGCTCCTCAATCTTCGAAGCCTTCATATCGAGCGGCGTGCGTAACAGAGGAAACGCCATGCTGGGATTGATGCAAGACCGCCCGCTGCTGATTTCGCAGATCATCGACTTCGCGGCCGCCGCCTACCCTGAGGTCGAGATCGTGACCCGAACAGTCGAAGGGCCGATTCATCGCTACGGTTATCGCGATGCGCAGAAGCGCGCCAAGCAGGTGGCCGAGGCGCTCCAGGGCCTGGGCGTCAAGCTCGGCGACCGGGTCGGCACCATCGCCTGGAACACCTACCGCCATTTCGAGCTCTATTTCGGCATCTCCGGCATCGGCGCGGTACTGCACACCATCAATCCGCGGCTGGCGCCCGAGCATGTCGCCTATATCGCCAACCATGCCGAAGACAAGGTGATCTTCGTCGACCTCAACCTGGTCCCCGTGGTCGAAGGCGTGTGGGAGCAGCTGAAGACGGTGAAGCATGTCGTGGTCATGACCGACCGCGCCCACATGCCGGCCTCGTCCAAGATCCCCAACCTGCTCTGCTACGAGGAGCTGATCGCCGGCAAGCCGGGCACGCTCACCTGGCCCGAGTTCGACGAGAAGACCGCCTCGTCGCTTTGCTACACGTCGGGCACGACCGGCAACCCGAAGGGCGTGCTCTACTCGCACCGCTCGACGATGATCCATTCGATGATGATGGCGTCGGGGTCGGTGCTGGCGCTCGATCCCGACACCACCATCCTGCCGGTGGTGCCGATGTTCCACGCCAATGCCTGGGGCCTGGTCTATGCCGGCCCCTTCTCCGGCACCAAGCTGGTCTTCCCCGGCTTCAAGCTCGACGGCGCCTCGATCTACGAGCTGCTCGACAAGGAACAGGTGACCTTGAGCGCCGGCGTGCCGACCGTCTGGCTCGCCCTGCTCGAATACTGCGCTCAGAACCAGCTCAAGATGTCGTCGGTCAAGCGCTCGCTGATCGGCGGCTCGGCCGTGCCCTATGCGATGATCGAGCGCTTCTGGAAGGAGCACGGTATCGAAGTGGCACAGGGCTGGGGCATGACGGAGATGAGCCCGCTCGGCACGCTGACCCGCTTCAACAAGGGCGAGCGCGGCCTGCCGGATGCCGATCGCTTCGCCATCACCGCCAAGCAGGGCCGTCCGGTGTTCGGCTGCGAGATGAAGATCATCGACGACGAGGGCAATGACCTGCCGCTCGACGGCAGCACCTCGGGCAACATGGTGGTGCGCGGTCCGTGGATCGTGAAAGGCTACATGAAGGGCGACGGCAAGAGCCAGTTCATCGAGAACGACTGGTTCCACACCGGTGACGTCTGCAAGATCGAGACCGACGGCTCGGTCGTGATCACCGACCGCTCCAAGGACGTGATCAAGTCGGGCGGCGAGTGGATCAGCTCGATCGACCTGGAGAATGCCGCGATGGGCTGCCCCGGCGTCGCCGAGGCCGCCGTGATCGGCGTGGCTCACCCCAAGTGGGACGAGCGGCCGTTGATGATCGTGGTGCGCCGGCCCGATGCCGACGTCACCAAGGCCGACGTCCTGAAGTATCTCGACGGCAAGATCGCCAAGTGGTGGATGCCCGACGACGTGCAGTTCATCGACGCCATCCCGCACGGCGCCACAGGCAAGATCCTGAAGACGGCGCTGCGCAAGCAGTTCGAGAGCTACAAGCTCCCGACCGCGTGAGGCTGCGCTTCGCGGTGTGGACCTTCCGCGCGGGGGTGGCGCAGCTCGGCGAAAGCCACGCGCGCCACCTGGAAGGCGCCGACCAGCGCAAGGCCGGACATGATCGCGGCAACAAGATAGTCCGGCCAGCCGCTTCCTGAACCGAACACGCCAAGGGCCGCGGCCAGGACGGCGACATTGCCGATCGCGTCGTTGCGCGTGCAGATCCAGACCGAACGCATGTTGCTGTCGCCGTCACGCCAGCGATAAAGCAGCAGCGCCACGCCGAGATTGGCGGCCAGCGCCAGGGCGCCGATCAGGCCCATGATCGGGGCTTCCGGCATGGTGCCGGACAGCGCGTGGGCGATCGTGGTGCCGGCGACCCAGAGGCCGAAGACGGCCATGGATGCTGCTTTCAGCAGCGATGCGCGGGCGCGCCAGTGCAGCGCCATGCCCAGCACGAACAGGCTGATACCGTAATTGCCAGCGTCGCCCAGGAAGTCGAGCGAGTCGGCCAGCAGCGATGCCGACCCCGCGGCCACACCGGCGCCGATCTCGACGGCGAACATGGCGAGGTTCACCGCCAGCGCGATCCACAGGACACGGCGGTAGACAGGCGACGCCGCGGCGGCGGAAGCGTGCTCATGGCTATGGTCGCAGCAATGCGCACTCATGCTCGGCTCCTCCCCTCAGTGCTCCGGCCCTCAATGCTCCGCAACATGGCTGACCATGTCTTCGACCATCCGCCGCACATGGGCGTCGTCGGCCTCGTAGTAGACCTGCTTGCCCTGCCTCTCCGCCCGCACCAGCCGCGCGCCCTTCAGGAGCCTGAGATGATGGCTCACCAGCGACACCGAAAGCTCGAGCCGGTCGGCGATATCCGACACTGCGAGCGGCGTGCGCAGGCACGACACGACGATCTTGAGACGCGTCGGGTCGCCCAGCAGGCGGAACAGGTCGGCCAGCGCTACGGCATGGTCGTCGGTCAGGACGGGTTTCTTGGTTTTGGACATTTGAACAACTGTTCAATTGTACATAGCATCCGGGCTGCCCGTCAAGGCAGGTGAAGAACGGCAACGTTCACCAACGCACCGAGCCCGAGCACCCATAGCGGATTGCGCTTGGTGGCGTAGATGAACGCCGCCGCGGCGAGGCTGATCGCGACCGTCGGCACGTCGTGGTCGACGGTGCGCATCATCGAGATGCCCGCGGCCAGCATCAGGCCGAGCGCCACCGGCACCAGCGCATCGCGCAGCAGGCCGACAATGGGACTATGCTGGAACCGCGCCATGCCGCGGCCCGCCAGGAAGGCAAGCGCGCAGGACGGGACCATGATCGCCAGCGTGGCGACCAGCAGGCCCGGCAGGCCGGCCACCTGCCAGCCGATCAGGCTCACCAGGATGACGTTGGGCCCCGGTGAGGCATTGGCGATCGCGAAGGCATTGGCGAAGGCAGCATCGGTCATCCAGCCATGCACCTCGACGACCTGGCGGTGGATCTCCGGCAGGAGCGCGTTGATGCCGCCGATCGAGACCAGCGACAGCAGCGCGAAGGTCCGCGCCAGCTCAACCAGCGTACCGATCATGACGGTGTCCCCATCATCACCGTCCCCGTTTCAGCAATGGCAGGAAGCCAAGCACCAGGGCGAGCGTCACCAGCCCGACCACGACCGGGACCAGCGGCCAGCGCAGCAGCGCGACGGCGGCGAAACCCAGCCCGACCACCAACAGCGCCCGAGGAGTCGGCCGGATGTTGCGGATCATCTTGAGCGCCGTGCCCAGCACCAGCCCGGCCGAGGCGGCGGCGACGCCGATCAGGGCAGCCCGCACTTCAGGGACATTCGAGAGATGCTCGTAAACCACGGCCAGTGCCATCACGATCACCACCGGCATCGCCATCTGCCCCAGCAGGCAGAGCAGCACGCCGACCGGCCCCTGGAACCGGTCGCCGATGATCACGGAGGCATTCACTGTGTTGGGGCCGGGCAGGATCTGCCCCACCCCCAGCAGTTCGGCGAACTCCTTGTCGGTCAGCCATTTCCGCTCCTCGACGATGACATAGCGTGCCCAGGGCGCCACACCGCCGAAACCCATCAGGCCAATCTTGAGAAAGCCCAGGAAGAGCTCCGTCTTGCCGACGGAGCGCAAAGGTCGATCGTTCAGCATGCCCGAGGATGGGCTGAAACCGAGGCAGAGGTACAGCTTCGTTAATCCCCATCGGTAGCCAGCGCGTGCCGGCGCCGTCGTGGCAGCACCACGTCGGCAACGACTGCTGCCATGACCACGAGCCCACCGATCAAGGTGGCCGCACCCGGCGCTTCACTGAAGGCGAGCCACACCCAGAGGACTCCGAGCGGCGTCTGCAGGGTGCCGATCAGCGCCCCGCGCGTCGCGGAGACCAACGGAGTGCCGAGCGCCAGCAACAGCAGGCCGAGGCCGAATTGACTGACGCCGAACAGCACGAGCAGGCCGAAATTCTCGGCACTGACCGACAGGGGCTGCGCGAAGGGCAGCACGATCAGCGAGCACAGGAAGGCCGAGAGAGCGACGGCCGGAATCATGCTGACGCCGGGATTGCGCCGGATCAGCACCAGGACCAGGGACATCAAAACCGCCATTGCGAAGGCGAGCAGATCGCCCAGCAATCGGCCGCCGGCAATCGCCGGCCCCGCCATCACCGCGACGCCTGCCAAAGCCGCGAAAGTCGCCAGCAAAGTGATCTTGTCTTCACGCTCGCCGAGGATCAGCCAAGCGAGTCCCGCCGTCACGAAGGGAATGGTGGCATCGATCACCATCACGTCGGCCACTGTCGAGAGTCGGAATGCGTTGAGATAGCAGACGGTCGCCAGCGCCGAACAGAGCGCGATCAGCAGGCCGTCACGACCGATCGCCCGCACTGCCGGAACGACCCGGCCGCGCTCGCGCACCGCCACCATGCCGACGAGGAACAGCCCGCCGAACAGGCCGCGCCAGAACAGCAGGGTCCAGGCGTCGACTTCGATCAGCCGTGTGTAGAAACCCGCGCTGCTGTAGGCCACGGCCGACGCCGCCAGCAGCAGGCTGCCGAGCCAAGCGGCCCTATTTCGCGAGGGCGACACAGTCGATCTCGATGTCGAACGGGCCGAACCAGCCCGCGGTGCACAGGAACACGCGGGCCGGCTTATGGTCCGTGAAGTACTCGGCATAGACGGCATTGACCGTCGCGAAATAGGCCGGGTTGGAGCAGTAGACCGTGCACTTCACGGCGCGGTCGAGCCCGGAGCCCGCCGCCTCGAGGCAGGACTTCAGATGCTCCAGCACCCGCCGCGCCTGCTGGTCGATCGGGAGGATGTCGTAGGCGCCGGTCTCGGGGTTCACCGGCGGCAGGCCCGAGACGTAGACCCAGTCGCCGGCCCGCACGACCGGCGATACCGGCACGGTATTGCGGGCGGCGAACTTCGCCAGCGCCGGCACGTGAGGGGTCGAAATCTCGATCCGTTCGGCAGAAGCGGTCATGGCCTTTGTCCTTGGCTGTGAGTGACAGGCGAAAGCTAACGACCCCCTCCTGACAACGTTCTGTCAGGAGTGATAAGCTCCTGAAAAGGCAGGATAAAATGCGCCGCTCCGACCGATTGTTCGACATCATTCAGCGTCTGCGCACGGCCAGCCGCGCGGTGACGGCGGCGTCGCTGGCGGCCGAGCTCGAAGTGACGCCGCGCACTGTCTATCGCGACATCGCCACCCTGCAGGCCCGGCGCGTGCCGATCGAAGGGGCCGCCGGCATCGGTTACGTGCTGCGCCAGGGCTTCGACTTGCCGCCGCTGATGTTCACCATCGACGAGGTCGAGGCGATCGCCGTCGGCGCGCGGCTGGTCCAGCGGCTGCGCGATTCCAAGCTGCAGGACGCGGCCGAGGGCGTGCTGGCCAAGGTTGCCACCGTGCTGCCCGATCGCCTGCGCTCGCATGTCGTCACCCCGCCGATCTACATTTCGCCCGGCATGGCCGCGGAGGCCCAAGGTGTCGACATCGCCGAGATCCGGGCCGCCATCCGCGACAGCCGCAAGCTCTACATCGTCTATGCCGACAAGGAGGGCCGTGAGACCGACCGCACGATCTGGCCGATCGCCATGGCCTATTACGTCGACGTCACCCTGGTCGGCGCCTGGTGCGAACTGCGCGCCGACTATCGCAACTTCCGCGTCGAGCGAATCGTTGCCTCTCGTATCCTGGAAGACCGTTTCGACCAGGCCAACGGGCGGCTGTTCGCAGAGTGGTCGGCGCTGCCCAAGGAGAAGCCCGACTCCCTCGCCGACCCGGCCGACTCGCGTTAGGCTGAGCGCACCATGACGGTGGGCATCATGACAGTGGGCACCATGACGATCGACATCCATCCCCTCGATCCCGCGACCCGCGCCTTTTTTGCCGGCGAGGTCTCGGGCATCGATCTCACCCGCACGCTCAGCGACGACGAAGTCGCCGCCATCCATGCCGGCATGGACAGATTCGGCGTCCTGGTGTTCCGCGATCAACGCCTCGACGACGAGCGCCAGCTCGCCTTCAGCCGCCAGCTCGGGCCGCTCGAACAGGCGACCGGAGACATCATGCCGCCGGACCAGCGGCGCATGAGCATGGATCTCAACGACATCTCCAACCTCGATGTGAATGGCAATGTCCTGGCGCGCGACGATCGCCGCCGGCTGTTCAGCCTGGGCAACCTGCTGTGGCACTCCGACAGCTCGTTCAAGGACGTCCCGGCCAAGTATTCGATCCTCTCGGCCCGCACCATCCCGTCGGCCGGCGGCAACACCGAGTTCGCCGACATGCGCGCCGCCTACGATGCGCTCGACGAGGAGTCCAAGCACGAGGTGCACGACCTGATCTGCCGGCACAGCCAGATCTATTCGCGCGGCATGCTGGGCTTCGAGGACTTCACCGACGCCGAGCGCCAGAAATGGGCGCCGGTGCGCCAGCGCCTGGTGCGGCGCCATCCGCGGAGCGGGCGGCTGTCACTCTATCTCGCCAGCCATGCCGGCGAGATAGAGGGTTGGCCGGTGCCGGAAGCGCGCGCCTTCCTGCGCGATCTCAACGAACACGCCACGCAGCGGCAGTTCGTCTACGCCCATGTCTGGCGGCCGTTCGACGTCGTGATGTGGGACAACCGCGTCACCATGCACCGCGCCCGCCGCTTCAACTCCAAGGAAGTGCGCGACATGCGCCGCACGACGCTGACCAACGAAGTATCGAGCCTGGAACAGGCGCCGTAACCTGATCTCCTCCCCCGTCACAGCGGCTTGGTTACAAGCCGCGACGCGGGGGAGGTGCCCGCGTCATCGCGGGCGGAGGGGGTGTCTCGACGCGAAGAAGAGAATCGGGCTTTTCGTTGAAACGCCCCCTCCGCCGCCGATGACGGCGGCACCTCCCCCGCGCTGCGCGCGAGGGAGGATTATGAGTGTCCCGCAACGAGTTTCACCACCCCATGCGTCTTCAGTTCCTCGGCTCCGGCGATGCCTTCGGCAGCGGCGGACGGTTCAACACCTGCTTCCATCTCGAAAGGCCCGAGCTCGGCAACGTGCTGGTCGATTGCGGCGCCTCCTCGATGGTGGCGATCCGCAAGTGGGGCGTCGATCCCAACGGCATCTCGACCGTGCTGGTGAGCCATCTGCACGGCGACCATTTCGGTGGCCTGCCCTTCTTCCTGCTCGATGCGCAGCTCGTGAGCCGCCGCACGGCACCGCTGACCCTGGCCGGCCCGCCGGGCTTCCGCGACCGACTGATGATCATCATGGAGGCGATGTTCGCCGGCTCCACCAAGGTCGAGCGCAAGTTCACGCTCGAAATCCGCGAGCTTGAGCTGCACGAGAAGGTCAAGATCGACGGGCTTGCCGTGACGCCCTACCTGATGAAGCACTATAGCGGCGCCCCCTCCTACGCGCTCAGGATCGAGACCGAGGGCAAGGTGCTCACCTATTCAGGCGACACCGAATGGGTCGAGGAGCTGATCCCGGCGGGCCGCAACGCCGACCTCTTCATCTGCGAAGCCTACTTCTTCGACAAGGTGATGAAGTACCACATCGACTACTCGACCCTCGCCCGCCACCTACCGGAGATCGGCGCCAAGCGCACCATCGTGACCCACATGAGCGCCGAGCTGCTCGGCCGCCAGGGCGAGATCGCTCTCGAGGCGGCGCACGACGGGCTGGTGGTCGAGTTCTAACGCAACTCATTGGACCGCGGGCCTCCAGGCCCGCATTCATGAGCGGGCCTGGAGGCCCGCGGTCCGATGAGCCGTATGTCCCTACCCGCCTAACGGTTCGACACCCACTCCTCGACTTCGACGCCTGCCGCTTCGTCGAGCATGCGGCGGCCTTTCAGCACCATGCCGTGCTTCTGCAGGACCTCTTCGGGAGTGGCCCCGTGCGGGCCGATGCCGGGAAAGACCGGCCGACCGCGCGGCACGCTGCCCGGCGCCCTTGAAAGATAGAACGTGTCGTAGCCGATGCTGAGGAACAGGAAAAAAACGTCGGTACCGCCGACCACGGCCAAGGTGCCGTCGCCTGCACCGAGCTTCATCCAGGCTTCTTCGAACGGCGCCGTCGCCGGGTTCCACAGCACGGCATTGGCGTTTCGCGGATCGGGCACGATGCGCTCGACCCGCCGTGTCAGCACGATGCGCTTGCGTGCCGCTTCTTTCGGTCCGCCCTCGGCCGAGTGCCGCCCATTGACGACCGCCGCCACCCGGTCAAGTGAATCCTGATAGAATTTCTGGTCGCCCGGGATCTTCAACACCTCTGGAAAAGACCCATCGGAGGCTGCGATCATGCCCTCGCGGGACACGATCGCGAATCCTTCGATGCGCGGTCGCCTGGTCGCCATGAAGCCGCCTTTCAGACATCCACTGCTTGCATTGCTTTGCCGGAGCTTAGTTCGCCCCATGAGTACGTACCAGACTTACAAGCCGCTCACTTTCCACGACGCCACGCCGCGCTTTCGCGACGGCAGCGACAGCCCCCGTGCCTATCTCGAACGCTGCCTCGAGACGATCGCGGCGCGCGAACCGGTGGTGAAGGCCTTCACGGCGATCAACGAAGCCGGCGCGCGGGCCGCGGCCGACGCCAGCACCGCGCGCTGGAAAGCGGGCAAGCCGCTGTCGCCGATCGACGGCATGCCGCTTGCCATCAAGGACCTGCTCGAAACGAAGGACATGCCGACCGAGATGGGCTGTGCGGCCTTCAAGGGCAATTTTCCCAAGCGCGACAACGCCGCGGTCTGGGCGTTGCGTGACGCCGGCGCCGTGATCCTCGCCAAGGCGGTGACGGCGGAGCTGGGCGGCTCGCATCCCGGGCCGACAACCAACCCGTTCGATCCGGCACGCACGCCGGGCGGCTCGTCCTCGGGCTCAGCAGCCGCCGTCGGCGCCAACATGGTACCGGCCGCCATCGGCACGCAGGTCGGCGGCTCGATCATCCGGCCGGCCGCCTATTGCGGAAACTTCGCACTGAAGCCGACCCAGGGCGGGCTCAATCGCGGTGAGCGACAGGCGACCAGCCAGAGCACGCACGGCCCGCATGCCGGCAGCCTCGAAGACATGTGGCAGGTCGCCATCGAGATCGCCAAGCGGGCCGGTGGCGATCGCGGCGCGGTCGGACTGATGGGCCCGTCGACGGTGCCGGCCGCCGCGAAGCCCAATCGGCTGATCGTGCTGGAAACCGAAGGCTGGCCCGATGTCGACGCCGCGACCCGGGCGGGCTTCGAGGCCGTCCTGAAACAGCTCGCCGATTCGGGGGTGAGCCTGATCCGGCGCAAGGATCATCCGCTGGTCGAAGCCCTGGAGCGCGCGGTCGCCAACGGCCGCGCCGTGTGCAACGGCATCACGAGCTGGGAGAATCGCTGGGGCCAGCGCGGCATCGTCGACAACAATCCGGCCGGTGTCAGCGAGCGCGCCAAGGCAACGCTCGCCAAGGCCGAAGCGATGACGCCGGACGACTATCGCACCAACCTGCTGGCCCGCCACACCGCCCAGCAGGGCCATGCAATGCTGGCGTCGCTCGCCGACGCGGCGATCACGCTCGCCTGTCCCGGCCCGGCGCCGCTCTGGTCGGGCGACGTGCCCGGCCAGCCGCTGGCACCGCGCCCGACCGGCGATTTCGTGTTCAATGCGCCGAGCTCGATGCTCTTCGCACCGGTCGTGACCGTGCCCTTGATGAGCGTCGGCGGCCTGCCGGTCGGCGTTCAGCTCATGGGCCAGCAGCACGAAGATGCCCGGATGACCGGCCTCGCGCGCTGGCTTGCCGAGAACGTGACGCGGGCGACTACTCCGGCTTGAGGCCGAGCGCCTGCACGCGCGGGATCAGAATGCCCTTCTGCTTCTCGTAGTCGACCATGACTTCTTCATGGTTCAGCGGCTTTTCGACGAGGCCGAACCCCTGCATCATCTTGCGGCCGGGTTCGGACTCGGCACCGGCGACCCAGAGGTCGGACATCTTCTTCACGATCTCCTTGGGCGTCGCGGCCGGTGCCGCGAGCGCCAACCAGCCCCAGAAGGTGAAGGAGTCGTCGTCGAAGCCCTGCTCACGCGAGGTCGGCACGTCGGGCAGTTGCGCGGCGCGCACCTTGGAGGGCGCCACGATGCCGCGGATGTCGCCCTTCACCAGCAACGCATTCATCGCCTGCGGGCTGCCCATCGCAGCCTGCAGCGAACCGGCCCCCATGTCCTGCCACATCGGCGCTTCGCCCTTGTAGGTCACGATCTCCATCTTGAGGCCGTACTTCTCGTTCAGCGCCTGGGCGAAGATGTGCGCCGACGATCCCAGGGCCCACGACCCGAAGTTCACCTTGTGGTCGCGGGCGTAACCGATGAAGTCCTTGAGGTTCGTCACCGGCACGGACTTGTGCACCACGACCGGCAGCACACCCGAGGGCGTGCCCGAGACGATCGTGAAATCCTTGTCCGGGTCGAAGCCCAGCGTCTTGAAGAGGACGCGGTTCTGGATGAGCGTGCTCGAGACCGAATGCAGGAAGGTGTAGCCGTCGGCCGGCGTGCGCGCGACCATGGCTGCACCGATATTGCCGCTGGCGCCCGGCTTGTTGTCGATCAGGACCTGCTGGCCGGTCGCCTGGCTCACATGCTGGCCAAAAGCGCGCGCGATGCCGTCGGTGAGGCCGCCGGCGGGAAAATTCACCACGATGGTGATCGGCTTGTTGGGCCACGCCCCCTGGGCGCGGACAATCGACGGCGCGGCCAGGGTCAGGCCGGCCGCAGTGCCGGTACGCAGCAAGGTGCGGCGGGTCGTGATCAAGCTCGGCATCGCCTCATGTCCTCCAGATTATTTTTTGCGCGGCGATGCATAGCGACGGCAAATCGGGGCCGCTAGACTGTGTAAATGCACCTTTCTCCGCAAAGCGAAACGCGTAGTCGCTGGGCGGGGCACGCGGGGATTGCTAAGACCTTCCCCCGAAACCGGCACTTACGAGGGAAGTAACGTCCATGTCAGACGCTGTCATCCGCTCCACAGAGGGGCGCATCGGTATCCTCACGATCAACAATCCACCGGTGAACGCCCTGGCGGCGGCGGTGCGCGACGGCATCAAGGAAGGCATCGACGCCTTTGCCCAGGACCCCAATGTCGACGCCATCGTACTGATCGGCGGCGGCCGCACCTTCATCGCCGGCGCCGACATCCGCGAGTTCGGCAAGCCCCCCTCGGGCGCCAATCTGAACGACGTCATCGCCACCATGGAGAATTCGCCCAAGCTGGTCGTGGCCGCGTTGCACGGCACGCCGCTGGGCGGCGGCCTGGAAACGGCACTGGGTGCGCATTATCGCGTGGCGCTGCCCAGCACGCGTCTCGGCCTGCCGGAAGTCCATCTCGGCCTGCTGCCGGGCGCCGGCGGCACCCAGCGCCTGCCCCGCCTCACCGGCGCCAAGTATGCGCTCGACGCCATCCTCTCGGGCCGCCACATCCCCGCCCCCGAGGCCAAGAACAAGGGCATCGTCGATGCGCTGGTCGAGGGCGATGACCTGCTGAAGGGCGCGATCGCGCACACCGAAATGCTGCTGGCCCAGAAGGCGCCGCGGCGGCGCATCCGCGATCTCAGCGTCACCCTGGAATCGCCCGATCTCTTCGCCGAGACCGAGAAGGCGATCGCCCGCAAGGCCCGCGGCTTCAAGGCGCCGTGGAACATCATCAAGTGCGTGCAGGCGGCGGTCGAGCTGCCGTTCGACGAGGGCATGAAGCGCGAGCGCGAGCTGTTCGTCGAGCTCTTGACCTCGTCGGAGTCGGCGGCGCAGCGCTACTACTTCTTCGCCGAGCGCGAAGCGGCCAAGGTGCTCGACGTGCCGGCCGACACGCCGCAGCGTCCGATCAAGGCCGGCGGCATCATCGGCGCCGGGACGATGGGCGGCGGCATCGCCATGAACTTCGCCAATGCCGGCGTCCCCGTCACCCTCCTCGAGACCTCGCAGGAGGCGCTCGACCGCGGCCTCAAGACCATCCGCACCAACTACGAGAACACCGCCAAGCGCGGCGGCATGAAGGCCGAGGACGTCGAGAAGCGCATGGCGCTGATCACGCCGACCCTCGACTACAATGACCTGAAGGACGTCGATCTCGTGATCGAGGCGGTGTTCGAGACCATGGAGGTCAAGGAAACCGTCTTCAAGAAGCTGGACGAGGTCACCAAGCCCGGCGCCATCCTGGCGACCAACACGTCGGGCCTCGACGTCAACCAGATCGCCAACTACACGCGGCGCCCCGGCGACGTGATCGGCATGCACTTCTTCTCGCCGGCCAACGTCATGAAGCTGCTGGAGAACGTGCGCGGCAAGGCGACCGAGAAGGACGTCATCGCCACGGTGATGTCGTTCTCCAAGAAGATCGGCAAGATCCCGGTGCTGGTCGGCGTCTGCGAGGGCTTCGTCGGCAACCGCATGCTGCGCATGCGCGGCGTGCAGTCGGCCTACATGATGGAGGAAGGTGCCCTTCCCCAGCAGATCGACAAGGTGGTCTACGATTTCGGCTTCCCGATGGGCCCCTTCGCGATGAGTGACCTCGCCGGCAACGACGTGGGCTGGCGCATCCGCCAGGGCAAGAACGAGAAGGAAAAGCGCAACGTGCGCTACACCGGCTACGTCGCCGACGCGATCTGCGAGCTCGGCCGCTTCGGCCAGAAGACCGGCGCGGGCTACTACAAGTACAACCTGCCCGACCGCACGCCGATCCCCGATCCCGAGGTCGAGAAGATCATCGAGGAGACCTCGAAGAAGCTCGGCATCACCCGCCGCGCCATCTCCGATCAGGAGATCCTGGAGCGCGCGCTCTACCCGATGGTGAACGAGGGCGCCAAGATCCTGGAAGAAGGCATGGCGCAGCGCGCGCTCGACATCGACGTGATCTGGGTCAACGGCTACGGCTGGCCGGTCTATCGCGGCGGCCCGATGTGGTGGGCCGACAATGTCGTGGGCCTCAAGACCATCCACGACGCGCTGCTGAAGTACCGCGACGCCTCCGGCGACCCGTTCTGGGAGCCCGCCCCGCTTCTCAAGAAGCTCGTGCAGGAAGGCAAGAAGTTCTCTACCGTCTGATCAATTCGAACCGGAGGAAAGAAATATGGCTGACGCCGTTATCGTATCGACCGCCCGCACGCCGATCGGCAAGGCATTCCGCGGCATCTTCAACGACACCCATGGCGCCGACATGGGCGCGCATGTCATCAAGCACGCCGCCGAGCGTGCCAAGGTCGAGCTGGGCGAGATCGAGGACGTGATCCTGGGCTGCGGCGCGCCGGAAGGCACGACCGGTTCGAACGTCGCCCGCGTCGCGGCGATCCGCGCCGGTGCGCCGGTCAGCGTCTCGGGCGTGACCGTGAATCGCTTCTGCTCGTCGGGCCTGCAGACCATCTCGATGGCCGCGCAGCGCGTGCTGGTCGACAAGGCCACCGTGGTGATCGGCGGCGGCCTCGAATCGATCTCGCTGGTGCAGGGCCCGCCGGGCGGCAACAAGAACCGCCTGGTCAATCCCTGGGTCAAGGAGCACGTGCCGGGCATCTACCACTCGATGATCCAGACCGCCGACACGGTGGCCGGCCGCTACAACATCAGCCGCGAGGCGCAGGACCAGTACTCGCTGCAGAGCCAGCTGCGCACCGCGGCGGCCCAGCAGGCCGGCAAGTTCGACGACGAGATCGTGGCGATGGAAACCGAGATGCTCGTCACGGACAAGAACACCAACGAGACCTCGAAGAAGAAGACCCGTCTCACCAAGGATGAAGGCAACCGTCCCGAGACGACCATCGAGGGCCTCGCCAAGCTGCAGCCGGTGATGGGTCCGGACAAGTGGATCACCGCCGGCAACGCCAGCCAGCTCTCGGACGGCGCCTCGGCTGCGGTCGTCATGAGCGACGCCGAAGCCGCCAAGCGCGGCCTGACGCCGCTCGGCATCTACAAGGGCCTGGTCGTCGCCGGCTGCGAGCCCGACGAGATGGGCATCGGCCCGGTCTACGCGGTGCCGAAGCTCCTGAAGCGCTTCGGCCTCAAGATGGACGACATCGACCTCTGGGAGCTGAACGAGGCCTTCGCGGTGCAGGTGCTCTACTGCCGCGACAAGCTCGGCATCCCCAACGAGAAGCTGAACGTCAATGGCGGCTCGATCTCGATCGGCCATCCGTTCGGCATGACCGGCGCGCGCTGCGTCGGCCACGCCCTGATCGAGGGTCGTCGCCGCAAGGCCAAGAACGTCGTCGTCACGATGTGCATCGGCGGCGGCATGGGCGCGGCCGGCCTGTTCGAGGTCGTGCAGTAAGCGAGGCGACCTGCGCTACCCTTTCCTGCGCACCGATTCCGACGGTGATGTCGATATCGAGATCACCGTCGACGGCCTGTGCTTCGCCAACGAAGCCGGCCGATCGGCCGCAATACCCTGGGGCCGGACCAAGGAGATCCGGCTTTTTTATGAGTTCATCGGCCGCGAGCCCATCTTTGGCCTCGAAGACCGTCCTGCAGTCTTCTGCTGCACGATCGGGCTTCGTGATGGTCGACACCTTGCCCTGACGAGCGCTGTTACGTGCTCCAACGGCATCGTCGTCAATATGGCCGCCCCATATCGTGCCTTTGTCTCCGAGCTTCACGAACATGCTCGCAAAGCAAAGCGCCGGCCGCGTTTCCGAGCTGGCCTTGGTTGGCGGCAGTTTGCTGGCTGGCTGTTGACCAACTGTGACTGGACCAACGGCATTCCGATCCCGCCGATCCTTTTTGAAGAGCAGCGCCGCGGTCTCCGCCGCAACTTCCCGAGGCGCTATCGGCCGACGAAGATTCCTCAGGAGCTTCTGCCTTCAATTTGATGGGATCGCCTTTGGAGGTGGCGAGGAGTTGCTGTGATCCTGTTCATGTCGGCATTGCCGACGAGGAAAGGCGCTTCATTGCGGCGCCGCGAACAGATTGAGGGCCGCGTACTGAATGAGCATCACCGTCTTGCCGTCGCAGATGCGTCCATCCTGGATCATCTGCAGGGCCTCATCGACGGTGAGCTCCATCACCTCGATATCCTCTCCTTCGTCCCGTGCTCCGCCGCCTGCACTCAGCCTCATCGAGGCATCGTACTGGCCGACGAAGAAGTGCAATTGCTCGGTCACCGAACCGGGGCTCATGAAGCAGGCAAACACCTTGCGGACGTCCTGAAGGCGCAGCCCGAGCTCTTCCTCCACTTCCAGGCGGATCCGGTTCTCAGGTGATTCTCCGTCCAGGAGGCCGGCCGCCGCTTCGATGAGCAAGTCGTCATGGCCGCTGACATAGGCGGGGTAGCGAAACTGGCGCGTCAGCAAGATCGTGCGTTTGACGGGATCGAACGGCAACAGCGTCGCGCCGTTTCCCCGGTCGTAGGTCTCACGGCTCAGCGTCTGCCAGCTGCCATCCGAACGCAGCCAGTCGAAGGTGGTCTTCTTGAGCACATACCAGTCGTCCGAGAGGGTGCGGACGTCGCGAATACGGATACGGTGAGCCAGTGACATTCACGTAATTTCGTGCAATATCGTGCAGAGTCAAGATTTTTCGTGAATAGGTCCCCTTCATGCTTACCCAGCAGCGCAAGCAGCATTTGCTGGACGTTCTCAAAAGCACAGGTCGCATCGTCGCAAAGGAGAGCGCGATCTCCTTGGGAGTGTCGGAGGACACGGTTCGCCGCGATCTGCGCGAGCTTGCGGCGGAGGGGCTGCTGCTGCGCGTCCATGGCGGGGCGCTGCCGGCATCGCGCGCCACCGAGAACCTGGCCGCGCGGAGCAAGATCTCAATGCCGGAGAAGAGCGCGCTTGCCCGCGCGGCCGCCGCACTGATCCGCTCCGAGCAGGTCATCTTCCTGGACGGAGGAACCACCACGCTCGAACTGGTCAGGCATATCGACCGGGACCTTCGGTTGACGATCGTCACGCACAGCCCGACGGTTGCGGCAGAGCTGGTCGATCATCGTGCCGAAGTCCAATTGATCGGCGGCCGTCTCTTCAAGCACTCCATGGTGTCGGTCGGAGCGCAAGCAAGCGAAGCGATCCGCAATATCCGCGCCGACGCCTACTTCATGGGAGTGACCGGCGTCCATGCCGAGTACGGTCTGAGCACGGGGAACGCGGAGGAAGCGACCATCAAGCGGATGATCGCCGCAACCTCGGCCGAGATCATCGTCATGGCGTCGACCGAGAAGATCGGCGCGGCCTCGCCTTTCCTGATCATGCCGGCCACGGCGATAACTCACCTCTTGGTGCCGGAGAGCACGTCCCCTCGCGCTCTGGAGCCGTTCCGAGAGCTTGGCCTGGAGATCACGCTCGTCTCTGTGAGACCGTGAAGCATGACACGAAGGGACGGCCAGCCGATCCTCAGCCCAGCACGACATCCAGGAACATCATCACCACCAGGCCGACCATGAGGCCCACGGTGCCGTGGTTCTCGAAGCCGCGACGATGTGTTTCGGGAATGATCTCGTCGCTGATCACGAAGATCATGGCACCTGCCGCATAGGCCAGGCCCCAGGGCAGCAGCGACTGCGCCACGGTGACGGCGCCTGCCCCCACCAGCCCGCCGATCGGCTCGACCAGGCCGGTCAGCAGGGCGACCAGGAACGCCTGCCACTTGCTGTAATTCAAGGTGAGCAGCGCGACGGCCACGGCAAGGCCTTCGGGTATGTTCTGCAGCCCGATGCCGATCCCCAGCGCCACGGCCTTGCCGAGGTCGTTCCCGCCGAAGCCGACACCCACCGCCAGCCCTTCGGGAAAGTTGTGCAGGGTGATCGCGATCACGAACAGCCAGATCCGCCGGATGCGCAGCGCCAGCGGCCCCTCGCGACCCAGCACGAAATGCTCGTGCGGCACGTAGCGATGGACCAGCCACAGGCTCGCCGCCCCCAGCAGGATACCCGCGATCGCCAGGCTGACCGCACCGAGCTTGGTCGCGCCCTGCTCCTGCGCCACTTCGAGGCCCGGAATGATGAGGGAGAAGAACGAGGCCGCGAGCATCACGCCGGCGGCGAAACCCAGCATGACGTCCTGCGCCTGCTCGGAGAGTCGCCGGACCACGAGGATGGGCAGCGCGCCGATCGCCGTCGCGAGGCCGGCCAGCAGGCTCGCCAAAGCCCCCGCCGCCACCGGGGACATGGAAGCAAAGATCGTCGTCATCGTCTCTCTCTACCGGAGCCTTCATTCGGTCTGGCGAGAGAGCGTGACCTCAGCCGTAAGGCCTTACTCTAGCTCATGGTTTGACGGCAAGATCGGCCGTGGCAATCTCCGCCCGCAGCCACTTCTCGAACGCAGCGCTTTGCCGGCCGCTGCGAAAGCCCGGCGCCCGCACGAGAAAGTACGACGTCGTCTCGACGGTGAAAGCGAGGTCACCGAACGGTGCCACCAGACGGCCATCGCGCAACTCCTCGGCCGCCAGCATCTCGCTCTCCAGCGCGACCCCCAATCCGTCGACCGCCGCATCGATCGCCATGGTCGAACGGTCGAGCCACAGCTCGTGACGCGGTCGCAGGTCGGCCGCGCCTACCCGACGCAGATAGTCCGCCCAGGTCAGCGCATTGAGCGAGTGGATGAGCGTTGCGCGGGCGAGATCCTGCGGCGCCCGCAGGCCGATCGACGCCGCGAGCGCGGGGCTGCACAGCGGCCGTAGCCGTTCGACCAGCAACGGCTCGGCGTGCCGCTGGCCCACAGGCGGCTCGCCATAGGCGATCGCGATATCGAACCGGCTCCTCTCCAGCGCATCGTAGGCCGACAAGGTCGACAGCCGGATGCGGATCTCGGGATGGCTGCGCAGGAAATCCGGCAAACGCGGCTGCAACCATTTCGCCGCGAAGCTCGGCCCCGACGCGACGACGAGATGTCCCTCCTGAGATTGCGGTGCGACCAGGGCCGTCGCTCCCGAGATCACGCCCATCGCGTGCTCGATCTCGTGCGCATAGGTCCGGCCGGCGCCAGTCAGCACCGCGCGGCCGGCATGGCGCTCGAACAACGGGACGCCGAGGAAGTCCTCCAGTTGCTGGATCTGATGGCTGACGGCCGACGGCGTGACGCCGAGTTCCTGGGCGCCCTGCGAAAAGCTGCCATGCCGCGACGCCGCCTCGAACGCCAGCAAGGCCTTCATCGGCGGCAGCCTGGGCCGGCCGCCAGCAGCTATCGGGGCAGCCGTCGGGGCGGTTATCGGGGCAGCTGTTGAGCTGGGTTGAACGGGTGCTGAGTTTTTTGATCTGGCTGCCATCCGGCTGCCTCCGTATCGACGACCGAGGTTAGGGCAACGCAGGCGGCGCGCCAATCCCAGCGCGTCCGGTGGCCCCTCGGGAGATGGCAATGAGCGATGCGCTCAAACAGGCGGCCGCGAACTATCTGGTCCGCTACGGCGGCGACACCTTCCCCAACCTGTTCCGATCGGCGCGCGGCACCACCGTCACCGACAGCGACGGCCGCGAGTATCTCGATTTCACCTCGGGCCAGATGTGCGCCACCATTGGACACAATCACCCCGCCATCGTCGAGGCCGTCCAGCGCGCTGGCGAGCGCGCCTACCACTTCTTCAGCGGCATGATCCCGGAGGCCGTGGCCGAACTGGCGGAGACCCTGGCGCGCGACTGGCTCCCAGGCGACCTCGAGCGGACCATCTTCATCAATACAGGCTCGGAGGCCACGGAAGTCGCCCTGCGCATGGCCAAGATGTACACCGACGGCTACGAAGTGCTGGCGCTCGGCGGCTCCTGGCACGGCATCACCGGCGCCGCCAGCTCGGTCTCGTTGGCGAGCGATCGCAAGGGATACGGCGTCCCCGCACCAGGCGTCTTCGTCATCCCCGAGCCGAACGCCTATCGCCCCTATATTCCCGGCGCCACCGACGAGGAAGCGGCGCTGGCCAATCTCGACCTGGCGCTCAGAATGTTCGACATGCAGTCGGCCGGCCGAGGGGCCGCGATCATCATCGAGCCCGTCATCAGCGCCGGCGGCGTGCTGGTGCCGCCCAAGGCGTTCCTGCAAGCCTTGCGCAAGGCCGCCGACGATCGCGGCATGCTGCTGATCTTCGACGAGGCCCAGACGGCCTTCGGCCGCATCGGCACGCGCACCGGCTCAGACTATTTCGGCGTGGTGCCCGACATCATGGCGATGTCCAAGACCCTGGGCGGCGGCCTGCCGCTGGCCGCCGTCGCCACCACCGCCGAGATCGAAGAGACCCTGTTCGAACGCCACTTCACCTACTACACGAGCCACGTGTCCGACCCGCTGGGTGCCGAAGTGGGCCTCGCGGTGCTGAAGGTGATCACCGAGGAGCGCCTGGTCGAACGGGCGGGCGTCATGGGCGCCTACCTGCGTGGCCGGCTCGAGGATCTGCAGCAACGCCACGAGGTGATCGGCGACGTCCGCGGCCTCGGCCTGCTGCTGGGTGTCGAGCTCGTCCGCGACCGCGCCTCGCGCACACCGGCGCATCGCCTCGGCGCACTGACGACCACCAAGTGCTTCGAGAACGGGCTCAGCATGAACATCCGCCGCCGGCCCGAGCGCGGCTCGGTCTGGCGGATCGCCCCGCCCCTCACCGTCTCGACCGACGAGATCGACCGCGCCGTCGACATTCTCGAGAGATCGCTGCGCGCCAGCCTCGACGAGCTGGCGCGGGAGCACTGACCATGCTCGCGCGCATCGAGGCCTTCGCCGGCGCCTGCACCCTCCTCGTCGCGGCCGCCGTTCTCGCATTGCCGGTCCAAGCGGCCTCGCCGGTGCTCGATACCGTGAAGAGCCGCGGCGCCGTGCGCTGCGGCGTCTCCACGGGCTTTCCGGGGTTCAGCTTCGCCGACAGCCAGGGCGTCTGTCGCGGCCTCGACGTCGATGTCTGCCGGGCTGTGGCGGCCGCTTCTCTGGGTGATGCCAGCAAGGTGGCCTTCGTGCCGCTGACCGCGGTGCAGCGCTTCACAGCCCTGCAGTCGGGCGAGATCGATCTTCTGGCCCGCAACGCGACCTGGACCTATGCCCGCAGCGCCCAGTTGGGCCTGACCTTCACCGCCGTCAACTACTACGACGGCACGGCCTTCCTGGTCGCCAGGTCGTCTCCCGTGACGCGCGTTCGAGACCTGAACGGCGCCACGATCTGCGCGCAGGCCGGCACCGAGACGCTGCTCGGCGTGCAGGATTACTTCTCGCGCAACGGCCTGAAGTTCTCGCCGGTCACCTTCGAGAGCATCGATACGATGAAGGCGGCCTTCGCCGGCGGGCGATGCGATGCCATGACCAGCGATGCCACCCAGTTGATGGGCATCCGGTCCACCTTGTCGGCGCCGGACAACTATCGCCTGTTGCCGCAGCTGGTTTCCAAAGAGCCGCTGAGCCCTGCCGTCCGCGCCGGCGACGACCAGTGGGCCAATGTCGTCCGCTGGAGCTTCTGGGCGATGGTCAATGCCGAGGAACTCGGCCTGACCTCGGAGAACGTGAAGACCCAGGGCGCCTCGAGCACCGATCCCAACGTACAAAGGTTCGTCGGCAAATCGGGCGATCTCGGCAAGATGCTCGGCCTCGACCAGAGCTGGGCGTTGAACGTCGTCGCCCAGGTCGGCAATTACGGCGAGAGCTTCAAGCGCAACCTTGAAACCATCGGCGTCGAGCGCGGCCTCAACCGCCTATGGCGCGACGGCGGCCTCATGATCGCGCCACCGTTGCGTTAGATGTCGAATGGGATGGTGCCCAATCAGCCGCTGCGCACCTGCTTGAACGGAATATTGCGATCGAGCTCCGGCTCTCTGGGAAGCCCCAGCACGCGTTCGCTGATAATGTTCTTCTGGATCTGGTCGGTACCGCCGCCGATCGACGTGAAATACGCGTTGAGCGCCAGGAAGTTGACGTCGTCCGCTGTCGGCTGCGTCTCGCCGGCGAGCAGACTTTCGACGCCGATGATGGCAGTCCGCACCCGTGCCTCCTCGTGCAGGATGCGCGACATCGCGAGCTTGCCCAGCGACATGATGGAAGAGGAAGTGCCCTGCTCCAGCTCCGCCTTGGCGCGGGCGTTGTTCAGGGTGTTGAGCCGGCGCAGGGCGACGGTGCGGGCGATGTCCTGGCGCAGCAGCGGATCGTCGAGCCGGCCGGCGGCACGCGCCAGCGCGACCAGGTCGTCGGCGGCGCCGTGCCGCGAGCCGCGCGCCCTCGCTCCCATCGACGAACGTTCATAGGCCAGCGCCGTCTGCAGCACCCGCCAGCCCCGATTCAGGCCGCCCACGAGATGGCTCGCCGGCACGACGGCGTCGGTGAAGAACACCTCATTGAAGTGCGCCTCGCCGGTGATCTGCCGCAGCGGCCGCACTTCCACGCCCGCCTGCTTCATCGGCAGGAAGAAGAAGCTGAGACCGCTGTGTTTGGGAACGTCCCAGTCCGTGCGGCAGATCAGCATGCCGTAGTCGGCGACCGTGGCGCCCGATGTCCAGACCTTCTGGCCGTTGACGATGAACCTGTCGCCGTCGCGCTCGGCGCGGGTGCGCACGCCCGCCAGGTCGGATCCGGCGCTCGGCTCGCTGTAGAGCAGGCAGGTCGTAATGTCCTTCTTCAGCAAGCCGGGGATCAGGGTGAGCTTGAGCTCGTCGCTGGCGGCGGCCAGCAGGGTGTTGGCCGGCAGGTTGAAGCGATCCTGCCCGGTGCCGGGGGCACCGACCTGCGCGAAGGCCTCGATCACGATGTTGGTCTGCTCGTCGTCGAGGCCGCGTCCGAACCATTCGACCGGCCAACTGGGTACCGACCAGCGGGCCTCGAATACCTTGGTGTGCCAGGCCCGCGTCTCGGCATTGGTCTCCCACATGCTCTGGATGATGGTACCCGGGGCGCGCCAATGGGCCGCGAGCCAGTCGTTCACCTCCCGGCGCAGATCTTCGTTGGTCATGGCGCGACGCTCCCGTCGTGAGATTGAGCGGATATCTTCGTCAGGAAACGCTCGCGATGGAGATCCGAAGACCCGAGCAGATAGCTGTAGGCGCGGGCTCGGCGCAGATAGAGATGCGCCGGATGCTCCCAGGTGAAAGCGATTCCGCCGTGCATCTGGATGGCCGTTGCCGCGATCTTGGCGAAGGCATCGGCACAGGCGAAGGCGGCGAGATCGATCGCCTCGTCGGCGCCGTCGTGGTCTTGCGCCAACTGCAGGGCGGCATCCCTTGCCGCCGACGTCGCCGACTCGGCCTCGAGCAGAAGCTCGGCCGCCATGTGCTTGATCGCCTGGAAGCCGCCGATTGGTCGGCCGAATTGGATGCGGGTCTTGGTGTACTCGACGGTCATGTCGAAGATGCGCCGCGCACCGCCGGCCTGCTCGCCGGCGCGTCCGACAAGCGCCAGACGCAAGGCCGCGTCGATGGCCGGCCGGCCTGCACCGCCGATGCGCGTGGCCGGGGCATGAGCAAAGGCGATGCGGTCGAGCCGCAACGTCCGATCGAACGTAGGCAGTGCCTCGATCGCAACCCCTGCCCCGTGCGATGCTACCTCGAACAGGCCAAGCCCGTCGGATGTCGCCGCCGCCACGAGCAGCACGTCGGCGACACCGGCATGCATGACATAAGACGCCGTTCCCGAGAGGAAAGCGCCGTCGTTCGCGCCGTCTTTCGTGCCTTCGGCGCGCACCGTCACATCCACGGGCTGCCAGGAGCCGCGCTCTCCCGTGAGCGCCACCGTTGCGATGGTGGTACCGGCCGCAATGCCCGGAAGCAGACGGGCGCACGCGGCCTCGTCCTGGCTCGCCGTCAGCAAGCCTGCCGCCAGCACGCTGCTCGACAGGAAGGGCGTGCAAGCGAGTGCCGCGCCGATCTCCTCAGCCACCAGCTCGAGCTCGACGGGGCCCAGGCCCGCGCCGCCGAAGCGCGACGGCACCAGCAGGCCCGCGATGCCCATCCGCGCGAGACCCGACCAGAGTTCGCGGTCGATGCCGTCCCTGGTCTCCATGACGGCGCGGACGCGCTTCTCGCCGCTCTCCTCCGCCAGCAACTTGCCGACCGTTTCGGCAATGGCCCGGCGTTCTTCGAGGGTCGTCGCGATGGTCATCTCGCCTCCCTTGATAATATCAGTCTGTTATCGTCTGAAAATACGACAGCGGAGTCGACCTGCGCAAGACCGAAGCGCTGACACCGGCCGCGGCGCTTCTGATATGCTTCCGGCCTCTCTCGCAGACAGGGCCGGTTCGAGACAGAGGATGGCAAGGACGTCGACGAAGCCGAAGAAGGAAGACAGCGCAGTCCGCAGCAGCCGCGGCCGGCCGCGCGATCCCGGCCTCGAGGATCGTGTTTTCGATGCCGCCATCGCGCTCTATGCCGAGGTCGGCTGGGCCGGCTTCAATTTCGATGCCCTGGCCAAGCGGTCGGGCGTCGGCAAGGATGCCCTCTATCGCCGCTGGGGCGCCTCGCGCCCGGGCCTGCTGCGCCAGACGCTGGAGGCGCGCTGGTACGGCATCGCCCCAATCGACACCGGCTCGATCCGGGAGGATCTGCTGGCGCTGGCACGCATGTGGCTGCGCTTGCGCACCGGTCCTCACGGCAAGGTCGGCCTGCATATGATGGTCGACACCACCCGCTTTCCGGAGGTCGCCGAGATTCTCGAGGGCTACAGGGAAGATACCGTGCGGCAGGCGCGCGCGATCGTGCGCCGTGCGATCGATCGCCGCGAGATTCCATCGACCACCAACCCCGGGCTGGTGCTCGACATCGTCGTCGGCGGCGTGACCAACCATGTCGCCACGACGCCGCAACGGCTGCGCCCGGCGATGACCGCCAAGATGGACGAGTTCGCGGAGTCCCTGGTCGACGTCGTTCTGGGGGGCGTGACGCGGCCCCGGTGACAGCGGCTCGAACTTGAGCAGCGTCGCTGCGGCGAAGACAGGCCGCAGCGGAAGAAATCCACCGTCGAGGATCAGCGCCGGTTGCGGCGCAGATCCTCTTCGTCCTTCCACATCAGGTAGTGCGGGCCGAGATCGGCGATCTTGGTGACGCCGATCTGCGCCATGCTGAGATCGACCTCGCGGCGGAAGATCTGCAATGCCTTCGCCGCACCCGCAACGCCGCCGGCCGTCACGCCGTAGAGCGTCGGCCGGCCGACGAACACGAACTTGGCGCCCATGCAGAGCGCGATCAGGGCATCGAGGCCGCGGCGCACGCCGCCATCGAACATCAGGGTCATCTTGTCGCCAACGGCGTCGCGGATCGCCGGCAGCACTTCCAGCGGCGACGGTGCCAGGTCGAGCTGACGGGCGCCGTGGTTCGACACCATGATGCCGTCTACGCCCAGCGAATGGGCGCGGATGGCGTCGTCGGGATGCATGATGCCCTTGAGCACGAAGTTGCCCTTCCAGAGCTCGCGGAAGCGCTCGACATGCTTCCAGCTCATCGGCGCGCGGTTCTGGTAGGCGACCATGTCGGCCACCTTCTCGGCACTGGCATCGGGGCCGGCATACTTGGCCCAATTGTCGAAATAGGGCGTACCGTGGCGCAGCCACTGCATCATCCAGGCGGGATGCCGCAGCGCCTCGAACTTGGTCTTCCAGGTGAGCTTCAAGGGCCGTCCCCAGCCGTTGCGCGTATTGCGCTCGCGGTTGGAGCCCTCCGGCACGTCGACCGTGAAGACCAGGGTCCGAAGGCCGGCATCGGCGCTGCGCTTGATCATGTCCTCCGAAACGGCCTGATCCTTGGCCGAATAGAGCTGGTACCAGCCATGGTCGGGTGCCAGCTTGCCGAGATCCTCGATCGAGCCGGTGCTGGAGCCCGACATGATGAAGGGCACGTTGGCGTCGCGTGCCGCCTCGGCCAGCATCAGGTCCGCACCGTGCCGGAACAGGCCGGCGAGCCCCGTCGGCGCGATGCCGATCGGGCTCGAATAGGTGCGGCCGAACAGGGTTGTCGACTGATCACGTACCGAAACATCGACCAGGTAGCGCGGCACGATGCGCGCCTTGCGAAAGGCCTGCTCGTTGGTGGCGAGGCCGACCTCGTCGTCGGTGCCGCCCTCGATGAAGTCGTAGGCGATCTTGGGCAGCCGCTTCTTGGCGAGCTTGCGCAGATCCTCGATGTTGACGACGCCGTCCATTGCGTTCCCGGATCCCTGTGTGGCCATGACAGGATTTTGACGGTCTTTGCCGCGCCGGGCCAGCGGTGTTAGACGACTCGTCATGCAAATCAGGCACGCAAAACGCGGCGACGAAGGCCAGCTCGCCTTCCTCCTGGAGGATCACGAACGACATTACGGCAATCCGATCGCCGAGGGTGCCGGCGCCCACGGTGCCACCTTCCTGGTCGAAGCGCCGCCAGGCGGCACGATGTGCCTGGTGGCGGAACGGGAGGACGGCCGGCTGGTGGGGTTCGCCATCCTCAACCCCTATTTCCCCGGCCCCAACCTGACGCACGGCCTTTATCTGAAGGAACTCTATGTCGCCGGCGATGCGCGCTCGGCCGGCGTCGGCGAGAAGCTGATCGAAGGCATCCGCAGCCTGGCGCAGAGCCGCGGCGACACGCGCGTGCTCTGGACGACGGGCGAAGCCAACGCCGGGTCGCAGCGCTTCTACGACCGTCTCGGCATGCGACGCGAAAAGAAGGTCTACTACGTGATGGACCTCTGAAATCGTGCAGGTCGAGGTCAGCCATCATGTCGATGCCTCGGAGCCCGATGCCGAGGGCTATCACGACTATCACTACGAGTACGACATCTTCACCTTCTCCGAAGGCGACACCGCCTTCCTCGTGCGTGCCTACAGCGACCAGCCGACCGAAGCCTCGTTCATGGCACGCCATGTCGGCGAGGCGCGCCACCTGCTGACCGAACGCGACTTGCAGCACCCTTTGTTGCGGCAGGCCGCTTCCCACCTCCGCGCCGCCGGGAAGACCGAGCTCAACTGGCTCGACGGCGAGCGCGGCGAATACCGCCCCCTCGCCTACACCCCCCTCGTCGATAGAAGAACAGCGTCATGACCAGTCTCATCCTGCACAACTACGATTTCTCCAACTTCGCCGAAAAGGCGCGGCTGATGCTGGGCTTCAAGGGGATGGCCTGGCGCAGCGTCGAGATTCCGCCGATCGCCCCCAAGCCCAAGCTGACGCCATTGACCGGCGGCTATCGCCGCACTCCGGTGCTGCAGGAAGGCGCCGACATCTGGTGCGACACCCGCCTGATTGCCCGCGAGTTGGAACGGCGCGTGCCGGAGCCCAGCTTCTTTCCGGCCAAGGCCGCCGGCGCCGCCGAGGTCATCGCCTGGTGGGCCGAGCAGCAGTTCATGCGGCCGACCGCGCTCTACGTGTCGGGCATCAATGCCGAACATATGCCGGAAGGACTGCACGCGGACCGCGCACGGGTGCACGGCGTTCCCGTGCCTTCGATCGAAGCCGTCCGCCGAGCCGCAACCCGGAACCTCCATCTGGTGCGGCCGCAGATCCGCTGGATCGCCGACATGCTGGCCGACGGCCGGCCCTACCTGCTGGGCGACGTGCCCTGCATCGCCGACTTCGCGACCTACCATGTCGTCTGGTTCTACCGCGGGCGCCACATCGACTGCCGCCAGGAACTCGCGCCCTACCCGCGCCTGCTCGCCTGGCGCGATCGCATGGCCGCGATCGGCCACGGTCAGCGGACAAACATCGACGCCGACGAAGCGCTGGCCGAGGCACGCGCTGCGACGCCGGCCCCGCCGCGGCCGTCCGACCCTCAGGAAGGCGATCCCCTTCCCGGCCAGCAGGCGCGTATCCGGCCGGCCGACAACGCCAAGGACTGGGTCGAGGGCGAGGTGACGTTCGTCGATGCGCAGGAGATCGCCCTGCTGCACCGCGACCCCGAGGTCGGCGAAGTCGCGGTGCACTTCCCGCGGCTGGGCTACGACTGGCGCATCGCCCGATAGCTGCCGAAGCGACTTGTCACTGGTGACAGGTCACTCGGCGATCATTTCGCCGGAGCCACCGAACTCGGCTGGAAAATCCTTGAGCTTGGGCAGGCCGTCCTTCATGGGCAGCACGGTCTCCGAATAGTTGACGTGCACGGCCGGCGAGAAGGCCAGCGTTGGAATGGTCGCGGCGAAGACATCGACCAGGCCGAGCGGCGGATGGTTGGTCATGATATGGCCGCCGCACTTGGTGCAGTACTTGCGTTCGCTGACCGGGGTCTTGGTGTAGGTCGCGACATGCTCTGCTCCCGACGTGACACGCACCGAATCGGGCTTCCAGAGACTGAACGCATTCACCGGACCGCCCGACCAGGAGCGGCAGGACCGGCAATGGCAGTAGCCCATCGCCTCCGGCGCTCCATCGGCCTCGAGCTCGACCGCACCACAGAAGCAGCTGCCTTGATGCTTCACGATCGCCTCCTCCGTGCATCGCACGACTTGATGATCGTGGCATCCTGAGCCCAGCCCGTTGGCCCGTCACGCCTCTTTTCTTGCGGCCCTACTGAAGCGGCAAGCCCCACGCCCTACTTCCGGAAGCGCCCGATCTCCAGGCCGTCGAGCGGCGTGTTGGTCGCCCCCGTCGCCACCAGCTCGGCCATCACCGCGCCGGTTGCCGGCCCGAGCTGGAAGCCGTGGGTCGAGAAGCCGAACTGATGGAACACGCCCTCCGAGGTCGAGCTCGGGCCCACGACTGGCACGCCGTCGGCCATATAGGCTTCGATCCCTGCCCAGGCGCGCACGATCGTGGCCTGGCGCATGATCGGGAACAGCTCCCAGACGGTGCGCGCGCTGATCGCAAGCTTGGCCCAGTCGATCACCGTTTCATTGCGATCGCGATAAGGTGTCGCCAGATGGCCGCCACCGATCACAACCGTGCCGTTCTCGCGCTGCTTGAACGACAGCTTGCGGCCCCGCAGGATCACCACCGGCTCGATGAATGGCGGGACCGGGCTGGTCACCATCAGCATCGGCGCCACCACGGTGAGCGGCACGGGTTCGCCCAGCAGCGCGGCGATGCGATCGGCCCAGGCGCCCGCCGCGTTCACCACCTTGGGGGCCTCGAAGGTGCCGTCGCTGGTTTCGACCCGCCAGACGGCGCCGACGCGGGAGAGGCCGGTCACCGTGACGCCTTCGTGGATCTCCGCGCCCTTCTCGATCGCACGACGGCGAAAGGCCTGGGTCGTGCGGAAAGGATCCGCCGCCCCGTCACGGCGCGAGACCACGCCACCGGGGCAGTGATCGGAAACGGCCGGTACCAGGCGTTTCAGCTCGGCCCGATTGATCAGCTCCTCGTGCATGAAGCCCTTGAGGCGAAGATCGTCGACGCGCGCGCGAAAGCCGGCGAGTTCCTCGTCGCTCTCCGCCACCAGCACGGTGCCGTGGCTGGAGAAGCCGCAATCGTCGCCGACCAGCTCTTCGATATGCTCCCAGATCTCCATCGAGGCGATCGAGAGCGGGATCTCCTGCAGATCGCGCGCGAGCTGGCGCACGCCGCCGGCATTCACCCCCGAGGCGTGACGGCCGGCATAGTCTTTCTCGATCAGGATCGGCTTCAGGCCGCGCAGGGCAAGATGCAGCGCCGTCGAACAGCCGTGGATGCCGCCGCCGATGATGACCACGTCGGCCGTACGCGTGCTCATCGGACCGCGCTCATTGGACCGCGGGTCTCCAGACCCGCATCATGTTCATGAGGCGGACCTGAAGGTCCGCGGTCCAAGGCAAACACCGTCAGCGCTCCACCGCCTTGCGCTCGGCCTCGCTGATCGGCAGCGAGGCGAGCTCGGCGAGCGTGATGGGCTTCACCGGCGGGCGCAGGCGGTAGTAGCCGACCTCTTCAGGCGTCCTCTTGCGCTCGGCCGCGATCAGCTCCGTCACCGTGAGGCCGCAGAGCCTGCCCTGGCAGGGCCCCATGCCACAGCGCAGGAAGGCCTTCATCTGGTTCGGCCCCTCGCAGCCGATACGCGCCATGTCGCGCACCTGCTTGGCGGTCACCTCCTCGCAACGGCAAGCAAGCGTCTCGCCCACCGGCTGGCGGAAGGACTCGGCCGGCCGGTTCAGCAGATCGAGGAAGGCTCGGCCCATTTCCTCGCGCTGCAGCTTCTGGCGGATCGCCTGCGGGTCCGGCACCGTCGCCTCGGGGCGGAGGGCGCGCACCGCCGCGATCGCGGCAATGCGTCCGCGCTCGGCCGCCGCCGTGCCGCCCGCGATGCCGGCCCCGTCACCAGCCACGGCGATGCCGGGCACGGAACTGCCGAACGCCTCGTCGAGCACCGGCACGAAGCAGAGCTGACGCTCGTTCCAGCTGTGCGCCACACCGGCGGCATTGGCCAGATTGACGTTGGGCACGACACCCTGATGCAGCAGCAGCAGATCGGCCGGCAGGCGACGTTCACGCCCGCCGCTGGTGAAGGCGACCTCCTGCAGCCGGTCCTTGCCCAGTGCTTCGATGCCGTCGACGCGATGCACCGGTACCTTGGCCTTCACCTCGCGCAACAGGCTCATGCCCTTTGAAAAGTAAGGCGAGAGCGCGAAGTCGGGTAGATGGAACAGCGCCTGAAGCCAGTTGCGCCAGGGCGTGGTGTCGAGGATCGCCTCGATCCGGCCACCGGCCCGCAAAGTCTGCGCCGCGAGCAGCCAGAGCAGCGGGCCGCTGCCCGCCAGCACCGTGCGCCCACTCACCACGAGGCCCTGCGCCTTGAGCGCCGTCTGCGCGGCCCCGGCGGTCATCACCCCGGGCAGCGTCCAGCCAGGGATCGGAAACGGCCGCTCCTGCGAGCCCGTGGCGATGATCACCCGCCGGGCCTCGATCAGGCGCGTCTTGCCAGCAATGGAGACGCCCACGAGCTTCTGCGGGTCGAGGCTCCAGACGACCGCACCGTTCACGATCAGCGCGCCGCTCGCCCGAGCGTCGGCCGCAAGCTCCGCGCCAGCCCAATACTCCTCGCCCAGGATCGCGCGATCGGTCACGGGCGTCGTGGTGATGCCGCGATAGATCTGGCCACCGACGCCGGGATTCTCGTCGAACAGGACTGTCGACAGGCCGGCGCGCGCCGCCAGCGCTGCGGCCGCGAGGCCCGCCGGGCCGCCACCGACCACGACCAGGTCGTAGGACGCCGCAAGATCCGACGCGGCGGTCATCGGCCCGCCTCCCTCTTGCCGAGCTGCGTCTCGACCTTCATGCCCGTCCGCACCGGGATCAGGCAGCCTTGCCGGCTGCCGACGCCGTCGATCGTGACCAGGCACTCGAAGCACACACCCATCAGGCAATAGGGAGCACGCGGTGCGCCGCTGACCGGCGTCGTGCGGCAATGGTCGATGCCCGCCGCCAGCAGGGCGGCCGCGACCGTATCGCCTTCGCGTGCCGAGACAGGCTTGCCGTCGACCGTAAGGGTGACGGCTGCACCCGCCGCACTGGCATCAGCCAGCCTTTTGAACATGGAACCTCCGGGCACTGAAGGGAGCGACGAGCGACTTGTCGAGCGCACCGCGGGCGATCATCGGCGCCACGGTGAGCGCATGGTTGGCGGCCAAGGTCACGCCGGAATGGCAGCAGACCGTGAAGGCGCCGGGATGGCTCTCGGACTCGTCATAGATCGGAAAACCGTCCTGGGTCATGACGCGGATCGCGCTCCAGGTGCGGACAACGTTGACATTGGCCAACAGCGGGAACTGCCGCACCGCACGTTCCACCTCGGTGGCGCTGACACCCAGGGTGAGCCCGGACGGATCGACGCTTTCCTCCTTGGAATCGCCGATCATCACCGTGCCCTCGTCGGTCTGGCGCAGGGTGACGACGGGATAGTTCAGGAAGGGACGCAGACGCTCGGTGACGACGATCTGGCCGCGCTCCGGCCGCATCGGCGCTTCGAGTCCCACCATGGGCGCGAGCCGCATGTTGGCATTGCCCGCCGCCAGCGCGACCTTGCCGGCACGGATCTCGCCGTGCGGTGTGGCGAGACGAAACTCGCCGCCCTCGCGGGTGATGGTCTCGACCCGGTGGCTCGGCAGATAGGTCACGCCACGATCGGCAATGGCGACATGAAGCGTGCGGAACAGGCGCAGCGAGTTTACATGGCCGTCGAGGGCGCAGTAGCTGGCGCCGACCACCTCGGGCCCGATGTCCGGCAGCATCTTGGCCACCTGGGCGTGATCCAGGATCTCGGTCTGGTAATCGACGATGCCGGGCTGATTGTGCAACCGCTGCAGGATCGCGGCGCGCGCCTCCAGCTCCTTCTCCGACAGAGCGAGATGGAAGCCGCCGGGACGCTGGAAGCAGACATCGAGCCCGGTCTCCTGCTTCAGGAGATCGGAGAAGCCGCGCCAGGCGCTGGAGGAGCGGATGGTCCAGCCGGCATAGGGGGCAAGGCCGAGCCCTTTGCTCTGCACCCACACCAACGCGAAGTTGCCGCGGCTCGCCCGCACCGCGCGATCGCCTTCGTCGAGGACGACGACGCGGCAGCCCTCCCGGGCGAGGCCCCAGGCGGTGGCGACGCCGACCAGGCCGCCGCCGACCACGGCGACGTCGTAGTCGCTGTGCACAGCGCTAGCGGCCATGACCGGCTCCCCGCCCGACCAGCAGGCGTTCGAGGCCGTAGGCGCGGTCGAGCAGCACCAGCGCGACCACGGTGATGGCGATGACGCAGGCCGACACCGAGGTCACCAGCGGATCGATATTGTCTTGGATGTAGAGGAACATGCGGACAGGCAGGGTCTCCGTGCCGGGGGCGGCGATGAACACCGTCATCGTGACCTCGTCGAAAGAATTGATGAAAGCAAGCGCCCAGCCGCTTACCAGACCGGGCAGCACCAAGGGCAGGGTTATGCGCCTCAGCACCACCCACTCCGTGGCGCCGAGCGACACGGCAGCGTGCTCGATCGCACGGTCGAGGCCGACCGCCGATGCGAGCGTAAGTCGCAGCGCAAAGGGCAGCACGATCACGATGTGCGACAGCACCAGGCCCGTGAAAGTGCCGCCGAGCCCGATCTGCGTGAAGAAGCGCAGGAAGGCGATGCCCAGCACCACGTGCGGGATCATCAGCGGCGACATGAACAGCGCCGTCATGGCCTCGCGCCCGCGAAAGCGATAGCGGGCGATCGCCAGCGCCGCCGGCACCGACACGGCGACGGCAATGGCCGACGACAGCGCGCCCAGCCATATGCTGCGCCAAAAGGCATCGATGAACTCGGGGTAGCGCGCGATGGCGTAGAACCAGCGCAACGACCAGCGATCGGTCGGGAACGAGAGATAGCCCTCGGGCGTGAAGGCCACGATGCAGACGACCAGGATGGGCGCCAGCATGAAGCAGACGAACAGCGTGTGATAGGCGAGCGCCAGGGGGCCGTTGCGGCTCATGCGAAGACCTGCGCATAGCGCCGCTCAACCAGCCGGTTGGTGCCCCAGACGATGGCGACCAGCGCGACCAGCAGCAGCACCGCGACCGCCGCCCCCAAGGGCCAGTTGAGCGTGTTCAGGAACTCGTCGTAGGCCAAGGTCGAGGCGACCTTGAGCCGGCGGCCGCCGATGATGGCCGGCGTCGCGAAGGCGCTGGCGGCCAGGGCAAAGACGATCACCGCGCCGGACAGGATGCCCGGCATGACCTGCGGCAGCACGATGCGGCGCAGCACGGTGAAGGGCCCTGCTCCCAGCGCAATGGCGGCGTTCTCGATCTGCGGATCGAGCCGCTGCAGCGACGCCCAGACTGCCAGCACCATGTAGGGCATCAGCACGTGCGTCAGCGCCACGATCACGCCGGTCTCGGTGAACATGAAGGGCAGCGGCGAGGAGGCCAGGCCGAGATTGATCAGGGCCTTGTTCACCAGCCCGCTGCTGCCGCCGAACAGCAACGCCCAACCCAGGGTGCGCGCCACGACGGAGATCAGGAGCGGTCCCAGGATCACCAGCAGGAAGAGGCCGCGCCACGGACTCTTCATGCGGTTCAGGATGTAGGCCTCGGGCGCACCGAGCAGGGCCGCCAGCAGGGTGACGCAGAAGGCGATGCGGAAGGTCCGCCCGAACATCTCGTGGAAGTAGGAATCGCTCAGCACCTCGTGCCAGTTCTTCAGGATGAAGACCGGCTCAATGCCCTTGTACTGCCCCCAGTCGTGGAACGAGAGCAGCACTGTCATGGCGAGCGGCACGACCACGACGCCGGCGAACAGCGCCAGCGCCGGCAGGCTCATGAGATAAGGCGTGGTTCTCACGCCTCTCTCCCATTGAGGGCTATCGCCTTCACATGTCGCTTACCTGTCCTCTCCGCCGCGCAGCGGGGGAGAGGAAGGGGACCCGTTGCGCAGCAACGGGGTAGGTGAGGTGGTGTGGATTGCGGAAATGGTTTGTAGGCTGAAAAGCCCCTGACCCACCTCACCTCCCCCACGCTTTGCGTGGGGCCCCTTCCTCTCCCCCCACTCCGTGGCTTGTGCCAAGCCGCTACGCGGGCGGAGAGGACCGAATGAGGTGAGCCCATCACGACGCCGCTCCCCACGCTAGATGCACGGTGTCGCCCTCGGCCGGCATCGCGTCGCCGCTGTTCTGGCGGATCACCGTCACCAGGCCCGATGCCGTATCGACCTGATAGAGCCAATGGTTGCCCTGGAAGATGCGGGTGCGCACCGTGCCGGCGAGGCCGGACGCGGCGAAGGCGATGCGCTCCGGCCGCACCGAGGCGCCGTTCACCAGGTTGGTCTTGCCGAGGAAGTTGGCGACGAAGGCCGTCGCCGGCTTTTCGTAGGCCTCGTGCGGCGGGGCGATCTGCTCGGCCCTGCCCTGGTTCATCACCACGATGCGGTCCGAGAGCGCCATGGCCTCGGCCTGATCGTGCGTCACCAGGATGGTCGTGGTGCCGACGGTGCGCTGGATCTGGCGCAGCTCGATCTGCATGCCCTCGCGCAGTTTGGCGTCGAGATTGGAGAGCGGCTCGTCGAGCAGCAGGATCTGCGGCCGGATCACCAGCGCCCGTGCCAGCGCCACACGCTGCTGCTGGCCGCCCGAGAGCTGGCGGGGAAAGCGCGCCGTGAAGGCACCGAGGCCCACCAGCTCCAGGGTTTCGCCGACCCGCGTCATGCGTTCGGCGGCGGCCACGCCCTGCATCTCGAGGCCGAAACCGACATTCTCCGCCACGGTCATGTGGGGAAAGAGCGCGTAGCTCTGGAACACGATACCGAGACCGCGCTTGGCCGGCTTCACCGCCAGCAGGTCCTTGGCCCCCAGGCGGATGGCACCGGCGCTCGGCTCGACGAAGCCTGCGATCATCTGCAAGGTCGTGGTCTTGCCGCAGCCCGACGGCCCGAGCAGGGAGACGAACTCCCCTTTCTCGACGCTCAGCGTCAGGCCATCGACGGCTTTGTAAGTGCCGAAGGCCTTGCTGAGGTTCTCGAGTTCGAGAAAAGCCATGCGCGTCCCTGTTACGAGTCTGCCTGAGTGCCGATGCGCGCTGCGGCGCCTCGATGCAGGCGATAGAAGGCGTCCTGGGGCTGATCCATTGTGACGATCTCGGAATCGGAAGCGCGAAGGAACAGCCCGCGCAGCACGCGGCCGATGCCGCCATGGGCAAACACGGCGACCGGCCGCTCGGCGGCTATTGTCGCAACGTCGTCGAGCACCGGCCGGGCGCGCTCGGCCACCATGGCGTAGCTTTCGCCGCTCGGCGGCTGATAGCGCCAGTGATCAAGCCGACGCGCCGCCATGGCACCCGGCCAGCGGCCCTCGATCTCGGCGCCGATCAGGCCGTCCCACTCCCCCCAGCTCATTTCGCGCAGCCGATCGTCGAAGCTGTGCTCGCCGTAGTCGAGGCCGGCGGCGGCCGCTGCAATCGTCAGGGTTTCGCGGACGCGGCCGAGCGGGCTCGCCCGCACGGCCACCTCAGACGCTTCGTAGCCGGCCTGTTGCAGCTCGACGGACAGCACCTCGCCCATCGCCCGGGCCTGGGCTCGACCTGCCGCTGTCAGCGGCGAGTCGAGCCGGCCCTGCGCGCGTCGCTCGGCATTCCAGACGGTCTCGCCGTGGCGGAAGAGATAGATCGGATGGGTCACGCGGCCGTCAGCGCTCCACTTCACGGTTCCAGCGCTTGGTCCAGTCGTCGCGCTGGGCGTTGATGGCGTCCCAGTCCGGCGCGATGATCAGCTTGGCGCGCTCGCCGACCGGCGCCATCTTGAGCTCCGGCATGTTGACGTCGACCTTGGTGTTGACCGGGCCATTGCCCATTTCCTTGGCCATCCCGGTCTGCACCGGTGCCGAGACCAGCGTCTTGACCATCTCGTGGGCCAGCGGATTGACCGTGCCCTTGTTCACGACGCAGGCCGAGGCGAGCAGGATCGGCGCGCCTTCCTTAGGATAGATGAAGTCGACCGGGAAACCGGTGTTGGCGAAGGCCTGGACGCGGCCGGTGCCCCAGACGGCGATGTTGGCCTGGCCCGACTGGAAGAGCTCGGTCATCTTGCCCGGCGAAGGCTCGTAGACAAGGACGTTGGGATTGATGTCGGCCTTCATCACCTTGAAGCCCGGCTCGATGTTCTTCTCGCCACCGCCATTCATGCGGGCGAACATCATCAGCGTGTAGAGGCCGTAGGTGTTGTTGATCGGCGGGATCACCAGCTGCTTCTTGAACTTGGGATCCTTGAGGTCGTTCCACGAGGTGGGCGTCGCCCAGCCCTTGTCCTTGAAGACCTTGGTGTTGATCATGAAGCCGGTACCGGTCTGGCCGACCGCCACCGCCTTGTCGTCCTTGAACAAGGCCGCAGGATAGAGCTCGGCCTTGTCCAGGCCCTGGATCGGCGTGCAGAAGCCGAGCTGGATCGCCTGGTACATGACGCCGTCGTCCATGATGGCGACGTCGATCACCTGGTTGCTCTTCTGGGCCTGCAGCTTGGCCAGCGTATCCGTCGAGTTGCCGGCGACATACTCGACCTTCACGCCGTGCTTCTTCTCGAAGTCCGGAAAGACATCCTTACGCAAGTGCTGGTCCCAGACGCCGCCATAGGCTGCGACCGTCAATGTCTTCTGCTGTGCGGCAGCCGGCACGGCACCGAACAGGATCGCCATCCCCAGGATGGCGCCGAAGCGCGTCAACCGTTCCATGTCCCCTCCTTGTCGTGAAGCCCCTATGACAATGTTCGGCGCGTGGGTATTGCGACGTCAATTTCGAATTCTCTGCGGGTTACATAACAGAATGTTATGTAGACCTCATGCGAGGTCTGAATCCCCGGCAGATCGAAGCCTTCCGCGCCCTGATGCTGGCCGGCAGCGTCGGCTCGGCGGCCAGTCTGCTGAATGTCAGCCAGCCCGCGATCAGCCGCATGATCCGCGACTTCCAGCATCAGGTCGGCCTCGCCCTGTTCGAACGCCGCGGCACCCGCCTGGTCCCGACCAGCGAGGCGCTGTCGCTCTATGCCGAGGTCGAGCGCGCTTTCGTCGGCTTGGAGCATATCGCCAAGACGGCGACCGAACTCAGGACGCGACGTGCCGGCTTCCTGCGCATCGCCGCTCTGCCCGCCCTCGCCAACGGCTTCCTGCCCCGCTTCGCCGGCCGCTTCGCCGCCGAGCGGCCGCGGCTCGATCTCGTCCTGTCCGGCCTCGTCTCGCATGCCGTTCTCAACGCCGTCGTCCAGGGCCAATGCGATCTCGGCTTCGCCGAAGCGACCTTCGAGCACGCTGCCGTGCGGGCCGAACGCATGCCGACGGCCCCCTATGTCGCCGTGCTGCCGCAGGGCCATCGCCTGGCGGGCAAGGCCAGGCTGCGGCCCAAGGACTTCGAGGGCGAGAACTTCGTTTCCCTCGGCCCCTCCACCGTCTCGCGCTTCCGTGCCGATCGGCTCTTTGCCGAGCATGGTGTGACCCGCATCCAGCGGATCGAGACTCCGCTGTCGGAGATCGCCTGCGCCCTCGTCGCCTCCGGCGTCGGCGTGGCGCTCTGCGAGCCCTTCACGGCGCACGAATACTCGACCCGTGGCATCGTCGTCCGCCCGTTCGAGCCGCGCGTCGACTTCGAGTTCGCCGTCCTCTACGCCGCGACGCAACGCCTCTCGGCGCCAGCGCGCGAATTCATCGACGGCTTCCGGGCCTACGTCACCGACTTCCTGCGCCGCCAGGCGTGGCGTTCAAAGTGATGAGGGCGTTCGAAGTCATGACGCGGCAAGCAAGGCGAAGGTCAGCTCGTGCTTGTTGTTGTGGAGGTGCAGGACCTCGGCGCCCGGCAGGGCAGCAAAGGCTTCGGCCGTCGCATGGTCGGTCTCGCCCTGGAACTTGATGGTGCAGACGAAGTTCCTCACCTGCCCCGTCGCCCGCCAACGTTCGACCAGCCGCAGCAGCCGCGCCGGATAGCAGATCACGTCGGAGAACAGCCAGTCGATCGGGCCGACGCTGCCCGGCTCCAGCGCAAAGGCGCTTTCTCCGCGCCATTCCACCCCCGGCATGGCCGCGACCCTGGGATCGAGTGGCGCCTTGTCGATCGCCACCACGTGGGCACCGAGTCTGGCCAGCACCCAGGTCCAGCCGCCGGGCGATGCCCCGAGATCGAGGCAGCGCTCGCCGGGTTGCGGCCAGCGCCGCAGGCGGATCAGCGCCTCCCATAGCTTCAGGTAGGCACGGCTCGGCGGTCCGACCTTGTCCTCGACCAGCTCGACCTCGCCGTTGGCGAACGGCGCATCGCACCGTGCCGCGGCCAACATCCGATCCGGCGCCAGCAAGGTCCACGATCCCAGCGGCGCCATCGGCGCCACAGTAGGGAAGACGACCGGCTTGGCGGAAACATGCGGCAGGCGTTCCTGGATCAACGCGGCGCGGCGATGGTGCAGTGGTGCGTAGAGGACCCAGTTGCGCTGCATGTCACGCAATGCCTTGGCCGCCGTCCCGATCGACGCGACGGGCAGCTCGATGCAGTCATGCCAGATATTGGCGGCCCAGGCGGCATGCACCGCCGGCCCGTCGGTGATCGACAGCCGCCCATGTGCAGCGCGCACGTCGACGCCCCGGCGGGCCAGTTCGTCGCGAAGCTGGGTCTCGAAGCCGTCGGCGGCAAGATAGGCCGTCGTCACGTCGGTGCCGTCGTGATGTCGTGGGCGCGACGGAACATCTCGTCGGTGAACGGGCTCCGCGGCCTGGCGGCCTTGCGCTGCGCCGTGACCGCACGGGCAAGCGGCCCGTCGTTCGCCCGGAAGGCCGCCTCGATCAAGGTGAGGTCGAGAACGTCGCGCTGGGCATGGCTGCCGCCGAAGCGGTGCGCGATGGGAATCACCGGCAACAGCAGGGCAGCAGAGCCTGCGAAGTCACCGTCGCCGAAGGCCGCAAAGGCGCGCGCCACCGGCAGCGCCACATCGCGACTGAAGACGGCATTGGACCCGCTACCACGCGCGGCTTCTTCCAGCCCGGCCAGGGTCTCGGCCGTCTTGTCCGGCCGGCCGGCCCCGACATAGGCCATCACCGCATGTGCATCGTTGAAGGCGTAGAGGCTGCGGCCCTCCACCTTGGCCCACAGATCCGCCAGGACGGCCCAACGCGGCCCGACATCGACGCCGCGCAGCATCAGGCGCCACAGCAGTGCCGCCGCATCGCCCAGCGGCAGGGCGAAAGGCGGGCGAGCACCGAAAATCGGGCCGTCATAGAGCGCCAGCACCTCGTCGATCTCGCCGAGATCGAGATGGTAGAGCGCGGTGTGCCACCAATTGTGGATGGCGAGCAGGCTGTCCTTGCTCCAGAGATCGGGATCGTCGCGCATCCAGGCGATCCCCTCCTTCAGCCGCCCCTGCATCTCCAGCACATGGGCCACGGCGTGCTGCGCCCAGCTCTCGCCGGGACGCAGAGCGGCGGCGCGCCGCCCCTCTTGCTCGGCCTCGGCATAGGCGCCGCACTCCTCCAGGCCGAAGGCATGCATTGCCGGCAACAGATGATAGCCCGGCCGGTCCTCCGTCCATTCGGGCAACGCGCGCGCGATGCGGTCACGCATCATGCGGGCGTCGCCCACGAAGAAATCGATGTGATGGCCGATCTGCAGGGCCAGCAGGTCGCGCGGGAAGTCGATCGACAGGCGCTGTAGCACCGCGCCCGCTGCTTGAAAGCAGCCGTTGGCAAGCGCGCCCAGAGCCTCGAGATGCGCCCGTTCTCGCGATGTCCCCACGAGCGGCACGGCCGCTGAATGACACTGTCGGGCATTGCTGAACCCGCGCGGTTCGGTGCCGATCACATTCATCCAGCCACGCGTGATATGCGCCATCGCGAAATCCGGCGCGGCAGCGATTGTCCGCTCGATCGCCTGCAGGGGATCGCCGAGATAGCAACGCTGCAGAGCGAGCGAATGCTCGAAGAGATCGCGCGCCTCGCCGGTCGCTCCGGTCAGCGCGTGGCCCTCGCCATCATATACCGTCATGGCGCGCATACCGCCGCGAAGATTGACCAAAATCAACCTCGATGTAACAGAGGCGCAGTGGCGAGGTCATCAATAGTCGTGTTAGCGTCACGCAACCAAGGAGGAGGTACCATGATCACCAAGCGCTTTTTGATTGCAGCTGCCCTTGCGGGCACGCTGGCAACGGCGACGGCAGGGGCAGCCTTCGCGCAGAGCCCGAGCCAGCCGATTGTCGGCATCTCGACCGTGACCACCTATTCCGTCGACGCCACCATCACCGCCATCGATCCGGCCAACCGGACCGTGACCTTCACCGGCCCGGCCGGCCGCTCCGTCGTCCACAAGGTGGGCGAAGGGGTGAGGCTGGACACGACCAAGGTCGGCGACCTGGTCTCGGTGGGTTTCGAGGACAGGCTTACCTTCGTCCTGGCCGGACCGAGTGCCCGCACGCCGGGCGACCGCGACGTCAACGTGGCGGCAGCCGCCCGCGGTCCGAGGGCCGCGGTCGGTGTCGACGCCAACCAGGCCGTCCTGACCTGGTGGGTGACGGCGGTCGATACCGCCAACAACAAGATCTCGCTGGTCAATCCCGGCGGCGGCGAAGTCCGCACCTTCAGCGTGACGACGCCCGAGGGCCGTTCGCAGCTGCCGCGCGTCAAGCCCGGTGACCAGCTGACGGCGGTCAACACCCAGGTGCTGATCGTGGCCATCACGCCGAAGAAAATGTAACCAGAACCGGAAACAGTGATCGGGGGCGTGTTCGCGAGGCGACACGCCCCTTTTCATTTAGGGGCCCGGCATGCCCCGGAAGAGTCCTAGCCACGCTTCGCCGCCGCTTGCTAACCTCCGATCAAGATGGAGGAAATCATGGCAAAGTTCGGCATCGGACAATCGGTACGCAGGGTCGAGGATCCGCGGCTTCTGACCGGCGGCGGCCGCTACACCGACGACACCAGGCTTTCGGCGCCGGCGGCTCGCGCCTACGTGCTGCGCTCGCCGCACGCGCATGCCGATATCAAGAGCGTCGACACGACCGCCGCTCGCAAGGCGCCTGGTGTCCTGCTGGTCCTGACCGGCGAAGACGTCAAAAAGGCGGGTCATGGCGACCTGCCCTGCCTCGTCCCCGTCAACAACCGCGACGGCACCCCTCGTGCCGACACGCCGCGTCCGATGCTGGCCCAGGGCCGCGTCCGCCATGTCGGCGATCCGGTGGCTCTGGTCGTCGCCGAGACGCTGGAGCAGGCAAAGGATGCCTCCGAACTGATCGAGGTCGACTACGAAGCCCGTCCGCACACGGTCGGCACCTACGAATCCGCGCAGCCCGGCGCGCCACTGGTCCATGACCACATCAAGGGCAACCTGGTCTTCGATTGGGAAATGGGTGACCGCGCCGGGACCGAAGCCGCCTTCGCCAAGGCCGACCGCGTGGTGAAGCTGCAGATCGTGAACAACCGACTGGTCGTGAACTCGATGGAGCCGCGCGGCGCCATCTGCGAGTACGACCCCAAGGATGACCGTTCGACCCTCTGGGTTTCCTCTCAGGGCGTCAGCGTCATCCGACCTGTCGTGGCCGAGATGATCCTGAAGATCGGCCAGGGCAAGCTGCGTGTGCGCACCGGTGACGTCGGCGGCGGTTTCGGCATGAAGATCTTCGTGCATCCCGAATATCCGCTGGTCGTCTGGGCGAGCCGCGAACTCAAGCGCGCGGTGAAGTGGATCCCCGACCGCCAGGAAGCCTTCCAGTCCGACGTGCAGGGCCGCGACCATGTCTCGATCGCCGAGATGGCACTCGACAAGGAGTGCAAGTTCCTCGGCTTCCGCGTCACGACCTATGCTGCGCTGGGCGCCTATCTCAGTCATTTCGGCGCCTTCATCCCGACGATGGCGGGCACCGGCATGCTGGCCGGCCTCTACCAGACGCCCACCATCTACGTGAACGTGAAGGGCGTCATGACCAACACCGTGCCGACCGACGCCTATCGCGGCGCCGGCCGTCCCGAGGCCGCCTATCTCCTGGAGCGCTTCGTCGACCATATCGCGCGCGAGACCGGGCTCTCGCCGGACGAGATCCGCAAGCGCAATCTCGTGAAGCCCAGCCAGATCCCGTGGAACACGGCCCTGGGCGACACCTACGATTCCGGCGACTTCGACAACGTCATGCTGAAGGGCATGGACAAGGCCGACTGGAAGGGCTTCCCGGCCCGTCGCGCCGCCTCACTCGCCAAAGGCAGGTGGCGCGGCATCGGCATGGCGACCTATGTCGAGAAGTGCTCGGGCGGCGCACCGGAAAGCGCCATCGCCAAGTTCAACGACGACGACACCATCACCGTCTTTGTCGGCGTGCAGACCAACGGCCAGGGCCACGAGACGGCCTTCACGCAGATCATGTCGGCCCGGCTCGGCGTCGATGCAGGCCGCATCCGCATCGTGCAGGGCGATTCGGACTTCACCCCCGAAGGCATGACCGGCGGCAGCCGCTCGATTCCAGTCGCCGGTGCGGCGGTGCTGGGTGTCAGCGACAAGATCATCGAGAAAGGCAAGCTGGTCGCGGCCTCGGCCATGGAAGCGGCTGCCGGCGACATCGAGTACAACGACGCGACCTTCCGCATCGTCGGTACCGACCGCACGATGAGCCTGTTCGACGTCGCCCGGGCCGCCCGCAATCCCAAGCACGTCCCGGCCGGCGAGCAACCGGGCCTCGACGGCGACTTTACGCGCACGCCGTCCGCCGCCACCTTCCCCAACGGTTGCCATGTCTGCGAAGTCGAGGTCGATCCCGACACCGGCACCCTGGAGATCGTGAATTACTCGATCATGGACGACTTCGGCACGGCGCTTAATCCCCTCCTGCTGCAGGGCCAGGTCCATGGCGGTGTCGGCCAGGGCGTCGGCCAGGCACTCACTGAACGGACCGTCTACGACAACGACTCCGGCCAGCTCATGAGCGGCTCGCTCATGGACTACGCCCTGCCGCGCGCCGACGTGGTGCCGCACGTCCATTTCGACATGCACAACAGCCTGTGCACGACCAATCCGCTCGGCGTCAAAGGCGCCGGCGAAGCGGGCGCCATTGGCGCGCCGCCGGCCGTGATCAACGCCATCGTCGACGCCATCCATCCGCATACCGGCCTGAAGCATGTCGACATGCCGGTGACTGCGGCGTCGCTGTGGCTTGCCATCGAGGCCAATCGCGGCAAGAAGGCAGCCTGAGCGCAGGAGCAGATCGTATATGGGTGAGCAGAAACAGGACTTGGTGAATGCGCTGGCGCATTCGCTCCAGACCATCGACGACGCCTTCACCGAAGAGATGCGCGAACTGCGCGCGCTCTTCGAGGAAGCCAAGCGGGAAGCCGAGAAGGACGAGCCCAACGGACAGAAGCTCCGTGCCTTGCTGCACGACGCCAACGAGATGGTACGCACCTTCACCATCCTCGATCCGGCCTGGCAGGGCGTGCAGCGCGTTGCCCGCCTGTTCGGCATGCTCTAGCGACGGCCGGACATGAACGATCTCGTCGAAGTCGATCGCGCCGAGATCCATATCCTGGTCGACAATGCGACCGACGGGCTCTCCTCGACACCGATCAATGTCGAGGGCGAGTTCGCCTTCCAAAATCGCCGCGGGTTGCGCGCGTCGTCGGACCGTTGCCTGTGCTGTGCCGTCCACGGCCTGTCCTGCCTGGTCACCGTGGAGCGCGGCTCGACGCGGCATGCCGTGCTGTTCGACAGCGGCCCCGAGGAGTACGCCTTCGAGCGCAATACGACGCGGCTCGGTGTCGAGCTCGGCGATGTCGAGGGCATCGTGTTGTCGCACGGCCACTGGGACCATGCCGGCGCGATGAAGCTCGCGCTGCAGCGCATTCGCGGCGGCAATGGCGGCCGCACCGTTCCCTTCCATGTCCATCCCGGCATGTTTCGCCAGCGCGGCGTCAGGCTGCCCGACGGCGGTGTGCGGCTGATGGACGACGTGCCAAGCATCGCCGAGCTCGAAGGGCTGGGCGCGGAGATCGTCTCGACGACGGCGCCGCAGCACCTGCTCGATGACATGTTCCATGTCAGCGGCGAGATCCCGAGGGTGACGCCGTTTGAACGCGGCCTGCCCAACCAGGTGCGGCGCACCGACGACGGCAGGGGCTGGGAGCCGGACGAACTCTTGATGGACGAGCGGTGGCTCGCGGTGAATGTCAAGGACAAGGGACTGGTGGTGCTGAGCGCCTGCTCGCATGCCGGGATCGTGAACGTGCTCACCCATGCACAGGCGAGCTTTCCCGGCGTGAAGCTGCACGCCGTCCTGGGCGGCCTGCACCTCTCCGGCACCAACGAGAAGATCATCCCCGAGACCGTCGCCGCAATGCGATCGTTCGGGCTGGCGCAGATCGGGGCTGGCCACTGCACCGGCTGGCGCGCCATGGCGGCGCTGGCCCAGGCGTTCGGCGACGATGTCCTGGCACCCTCCGCCGTCGGCAAGCGCTACTGGTTCTAGAGAAGACTAACGCTGCAGGCGCTGCAGGGTCTTGCGCAGCCTGCTCATGGTATCGTCATTGAGAAAGAACGCCCGCTCGCTGCGATAGCTCTCGTAGCGGGCGATCTCGATGGCGCCGACGGCCGCGGCCAGCCGGTCGGCATCGACCTTGCGTTCGAAGGCGCAATGGACCGCCGGTCCGCACTCGTCCTCGACGGTTCGCACGGAGTAGTGGCCCTGCGGCCTGAAAGTGACGATGAGATCGTGCAGGGTACGGGCCATCTCCACGATCGGCCGCCCGGCATCGTCGGCCTGGCAAAGCACGAGGTAGGGACTGATCGTTTCCAGGGTTACGCTGTCGCTCATCTACGACTCAACAAGGATGGTTGGACCTCAACGGCCCAAGGGACGGTAAGTTCCGCCCCTACGCTGTCACAGATGTGGTGTCGCTGGCGTGATAAATGACTAGAGAGACACAGATAGCGGTCACAAATGCATCGCAACCGTTTCGATGTGGTGGCGTTATGCTCTCAGTGAACGCTCTTCAGTCGCGGATGTACCGGCGAAGATCGTTGAGACCCGCTCGGCATGGCCGGTGCGGGTCTTTCACTGTGAGCGCAAATCGGCGTCAGTAGTCCCATTCCATCTTGGCGCCGACACGGCCGGTCGAATCGGCGCCGATATCGCCCTCGAGCTTTACATTGTCGAGGACTTCGATCTGCACGACGCCGCGGCTGGAATTGCCCGAAGCGCCCTGCTTGGCGCCGACATAGATACCGGGCGCCACGTAGCGGCCAGCCTCGATCGACACCGACGAGCCCCCCGAGCCACTGCCGCTGTCGGTGCCGACGGTCAGCCGGTCGAGCCCCAAACCCTGGCGGATGCGTCCCATGAAGCTGCTGCCCGGCGACTGACCGGTGAGCTCGGCAAGGGCACCGGCGATCTGCACCAGCTCGAAGGCGCTGAGGCTCGAGGCCGGCTTGCCGAAGATCAGCAATGCCATGGCCTCGTCGGCCGGCAGCGAGGGCGATGAGCTGATCGCGATGACCGGCGCCCGCGAGGTGCCCGAGATGGTGATGGTGATGGTCGTCTGCTGCACGACGGTCGAGGCGACGAAATCGAGGCTGGGGTCGATCGTATTGAGATTGTCGAGGGCGACCAGGCCGCGCGTGAAGTTGAGCTTGCGCCCGCCCAGGGTGAAATCGCCACGCCTCATGTTCAGCCCACCGATCACCGTCGGAGCGGCGGCCGTGCCGCCGACCTGGAACTGGCCCGACATTTCGGCATCGAGGCCACGGCCACGCACGAAGATCGCTTGCGGGGCGCTGATGGCGAGCGCGAGCCGGATCGGCATGGCCGTCGGCGGTGGCTCCTCTTTCTTTGTCTTCTCGAGCTTGACCGGGGCCGGCGGCGGCGCGCCGGGCTTGTTGATTTCGCGGACCTGCAGGGTCGGAAAATCGATCGATTGGGCGGCGCCGACAGAGATCTCCGCGCGGTCGATGGTAATCGGGCCGGAAACGTCGATGCCGCTGGAGGTCGACCCGGCGATCTTGATGTTACTCGACACTGTCGCAACCAGGTCCGGCCTGTTCACGAGCAATGCCCGCTGGCTGCCGACCGTCAGATCGAAAGCGGGTCCCTGGTCGGGGTCGAGCCGCACCGTACCGCTCGCCGTCACCGCACCGCTGCGGCCCGTCTGGAAGGTGAAACGCTGGATCTGCACGGTGTCGCCCTGTAGGGCGAGCCGCGCCTCGCCATTGCCGAGACGCAGGCCGGCCTCGGGCATGGCGAGTGCCGCGTTCGACAAGTCGACCGTGCCGCTGCCGGTCACGCGCGAGCCCGCGATCTCGAAGGTGAGATTGGGCCGCAACGTGCCGCTGAGACCGCGGATGCTGTTGCCGGCGAGCGGCGCAAACGGCGCGATGTCGACGGTTCCGCCGATGGTCGCGTTGCCGGCCAGCGCCGCCCGGCCCTGCGGCAAGGTCGCCTGGCCCTTCAAGGTGAGATTGGTCGACCCACCGGCCGTGACGCGCGCATCGAATGCCGCCTGCTGGCCGGCCAGCGACGCCGTCCCCTGCAGGGCGATCGGCGGCACCAGAGACGTATCCGGCAGGCGTGCCCGCACGCCGGCGGCATTGTACGTCGCCTCGATGCGCGGCGCGGCCATGGGCCCCTGCACGCGCACGCGGGTGTTGAGCGTGCCTTCGAGATTGGTGCCGGGCGCGAAGGCTTCGACCAGGGAGAGCGGTAGTGCTGCCAGCTCGACCTGGAAATCGCTGGCTGTCGGGTCGAGCGTGCCACCGGCCGTCAGCCGGCCGCCGCCCAGCCGCAGGTTGGTCGGATCGATCCTGATGCGCTCGCCGGTGACTCGTATCTTGGTGGGCGCCGCGAGGGTCAGCGGTATGCGATCGTAGCGGCCATCGAAGCGCTGCAGGGCGACGAGGATCTCCTCACCCACCATCTCCATCCGGGCGGCGAGATTGGCGGACGTGCTGCCGTTCGCCTGCAGGGTGACGTCGAGACCTGGCTTGCCGCCTTTGGCCGTCGCCGTCAGTCCATTGACGCCCGATACCCCAGCCAGCCGATTTGCCGTCAGGGTCAGGTCGGCCCGCGCATCGCCCATCGGCTCGTCGATCGTGCCACCGAGAGTGAGTGCGCCGACACCGATGCCGCCGCTGCGGATGTCGGCACCCTGCACGCGAACATCGAGACGGCCCGCCGGCGACGCGGGATCGGCCTTCACTTCGGCCTCCAAGGAGCCGGCGATCTCGGTACCGATCAGTGGCGCCAGATCCTGCAGGCGCGCCATGCCGATCCTGGCGTGCCCGGAGGTGCGTGCCTCGGTGACGGCGAGATCCACGACGTCGAGCACGGCACTCGCCCAGCTCCCCTTGAAGGATGGCACGGTCAGGCCGCCCGAGGCGTTGCGCGCGAAGCTACCGTTCAAGGTCAGGGCCTGGCTAGCAACATCGCCACTGGCCTCGACTGTGCCGCTCACCGCACCTGCTGCATCGAGCGCCGCCGTCGCCGAAAGATCGAGCTTCTGGGCCTTGAGCTGCTGATGGGCGATATCGCGCAGGGCCGCGGTCAGCTTCACCTCGGTGTTCTCGCCGCTGAGCGCGATCGTGGCCTTCGCCGAGGCTGTCCCCGCGACATCAGCACCAAGGGCGGCGAGCTTGGGCAGGTCGAGCGAGAGATCGAGCGTTCCCGTCTTGCCTCGGCCACTGCCTTCGATGCCGAAAGCGCCGCCTTCGCTGGCCACGCGCACGCCGCGCAAGGTCCAGGTCTCGTCGCGCTTCAAGCTGGCACTGCCGCCCAGCGACACCGACGACGCGAGATCGCGCGGCACATTCGGCACACCAAGGTCACGCAGCGCGCCCTGCCAGGTGAGCGCCAGATCGCCCTTGTCGCTGGTCGCCGAGAGATCGAGCGCGGCGTTGCCGACGAGATCGCGGCCGGCGAGCGCCGAGTACGGCGCCAGGCTGGGCAGGTTGAGCGTCACCTTGGCCTGGGCGCGATCGGTTGCGGGGACGTAGCTACCCGCCGCCGTCACCGAAACCGGTGCCGACGTGACGTTGAGTGTTTCGAGGGTCAGTGTGCCATCGCGCAACGCGGCGCGGCCATCGATCACGACCTTGCCGGGCGGCGGCAGCCGCGGATCGATCGCCGCGATCGAGATGTCCTCGGCGCCGCCGTTCAGCAGCACCGTGCCGCGCGGCGTCTTGGCCAGATCGGCGATGTCGGCCTTCGTCTCCAGCCGCAGCCCCCGCCAGCTTGCCCCGGCCAACAGCGGCGCAAACGGTCCCGGCTCCGCGGCCTCGACGGTGGTCGTGGCCTGCAGGCGATCGGCGGTGCGGTCGTAGCGGCCGGTGGCAACGACCGCCAGCGGGCCGAGCGCGAGGCGCGCTTCACGTAGGGCCACGAGCTTGTCGTCGACGGATGCAGTCGCGGTGAGCGTGAGCGGCCCGCGCAACGCATCGGTCAGCGGCCCTTTAGGCAGGCCGGGCCCGGCCGCGTCGAGGCGCAGCTCGACTTCGGTCGCCTTGTCGCGTGGTTGCCAGGTCGCCTTGCCCGTCGCCGTCACGGCGTCGGCAGCCGACACCGAGAGGTCGGCATTGCCGGCGCGGGCGTCGCCCTTGACAGTGAGCCGCGTCGCCACGCCATCGAGGTCGGGTCGCTGCAGGAGTGCGGCAGCGACGCCGCCCTTGCCTTCGTCGAAGGTCACACTGCCATCGACCGTCTGGCGGTTGGCGTCGAAGCGCAGATCGACGCCGAGGCGCCCCATGGGGCCGTCGATGCGGTTGCCGTCGAGCTTCAGCCGGCCCTCCGCGAGGTCGGCCGGCAGCAGCGCGTTGCCGGAAAGCTTCCAGCGTGAATCGACTTGCGCCAGGGCGGCGCCGAGATGCAGCTCGTCGACCGAAAGAGTTTGGAGGTCGACGCCGACGGGCAGCTGCAGCGTGCCCGACTTGCCGGTCGCAGGGGCGGGTTCGGCCTTGGTCGACTCCGGTGCCCGCGCGACGTCGATGCGGCGCGCCGCGACGGTATCGATGCGCAGCCGTCCCCCGAGCAGCGACAGGAACGACCAGCGCAGTTCGGCGTCTTCGACCGTGAGCCACGTTCCCTGCCGGTCGGCAAGCTCGATGCGGGCGATCTTGAGGTCGGTCGGAACGAAGCCGCTCAAGCCCTGCAGGCTGAGCTTGCTGTCCGGCGAGGAGGCGAGATCGGAGACGAGCGACGCGACGGCAGCTTGCACCGGCGGCAGCTGAAGCGCCGCGAACGCCGCCGTCAGGGTCACGACGACGCCACCGGCAGTCCAACCAAGGATACGTACGATCCGCATCAGAAGGCCTGTCCCAGGCTGACATAGACGCCAAACGGCGGATCACCCTCGCGCCGGTTGAGCGGAATGCCGACGTCGAAGCGGATCGGGCCGAAGTCCGTATAATAGCGCACGCCGGCGCCGGCGCCGACACGCGGCGCAAACAGCGAAAAGTTCGGCAGATAGTCGGGATAGGCGCTGCCGGCGTCGATGAAGGCGACCGCCCCGAAGGATTGCCCGATGCGCTGGCGCAGCTCGACGCTCGCCTCGATGACGCTGGCGCCGCCCAGGGGATTGTTGAAGGCGTCGCGCGGGCCGGCACTCTGATAGACGAAGCCGCGGACCGAACCGCCGCCACCGGCATAGAACAGCTTGTCGGGCGGAATGGCGTTGATTTTGGTTGCGGGTTCGGTGCCGAACGAGGCGCGCGTCGCCAGCACGGTGCGGCCGGGCTCACCGAGATCGAGGTAGCTGCGGCCAGTCAGCCGCATGACGGTGAAGAAGTTGCCGGAAGGACCGGTGTCCATCCAGGGCGTGATGTCGAGCTGCAGGCGATAGCCGCGCGTCGGGTCCATATCACTGTTGGCTTTGTTGTAGAGGACCGTCAGCGGGATCCCGAGCAGCTGGTAGTCCTGGGTGATGCCGTTGCGCGTGATCTGGGAGAATTCGCCGGCCAGCCCGTAGCGTACTTGCAAGGATTTGGAGAACGTCCGGTCGAAACCAGCACCGAAGATGACGCCTTTGCGTGTATAGGCCGGGAGCACTTCGCGGAGCACCGCCGCCTCGGCCCGCAAGTCCTGCCCTGCGAGCCACCAGTCGGGCTTGCGGAACGCCGCACGGAACGCAAAGCCCGTGTCGGTGACCGCGTCGCCCTGGCCGATATGGTTGATCTCCGCCGACAGCCGCAGGCTTTCGGCCTGGCCGAACAGGTTGCGATGAACCCAGAACCCGTCGACCGCGATGCCGAGCTGCGTCTCGTAGCTGATGCCGAAGCCGATGGAACGCTGCGGCCGGTCGGCGAGATCGACATCGATCGGCAACTCGCCATTGGCATCGAGGCCGGTTGCCGGCCGGATGCGGACGGCATTGAACACGCCGAGCGATGTGAGCTTACCGCGCAGCTCGTCGACCTTGGCCGGCGTATAAGGTTCACCCTCCTTGAAGGGCACGCGGCGTTGCAGCCAGACTGTGTCGATCTTCTCCGTGCCCGAAAAGTGTACCGGTCCCATGCGCGCGGTCGGGCCGCTTTCGACGATGAACGTGACGTCGGCTTCGCGCGTGGCGTGATCGACCACGACCTCGCGATCCTTGACCGCCGCAAGGGCATAACCCTGCTGGCGCAACTCCGTGAGCAGCTTGTCCTGGGCACCGATGATCGCCCCGGCATCGGCGGGATCGCCCGGGGCGATGCCGAGCTTGGCACGATCGATGTCGGGCAGCGACGTCGCCGAGCCGGGGGGCCGAATGGCCAGTTGCCCGATGCGATAGCGTGGGCCGGTCTTGACATCGAAGGCGAAGGCGACCGTATCGCCTTCCGGCTTGGCTTCGATCGCGTCGAGGGCAGCGGCATCTGCGATCGGTCGCCCGTCGACCGTCGCACTCACCTCGGCATCGTAGAAACCGCGCGACCGCAGCGCGCCAGTCATACGCGACAGCATCGCTTGGGCGCCCTGCAGCAGGGACAGGCCGTCGCCGGTCAAAGGCTGGCTCTTGTCGGTGCTTTCGACGAGGGACTTGAGGTCGGCCTGCATGCCCTCGTCGCCGGACATGGTGAGATCGACCTTGCCCGTTCGCGCCTCGGCAATTCCGCCGAACGATGCCCAAAGCATCATCACGAGCGCCATCTTGCCCACCAGGCGCGCAATTTTACTCTTGCCCGACACGGCGCGGTGTGGGGAGCGGACCGTTATCACGATTACACAACGCCCCAGCTGACGTTTGGATGCAAGGCCTTAGTATGCAGAGACGACATGAAAGACGTCAGTGAAGAATTTCGTCTTCAGGCGATAATGGAATCGGGAGAAGCTTCAATGGCCAGAATGACGCGCCTCGCTGCGCTGGGCACGACGATTGCCATTCTCGGCGCGAGCCTCGCCTTTCTCAACGGCGGACAGATTGCAGCTCATGCTCAAATTCCGTGGCAGCAGTACGAGGGACTGACTTCCCTCGAGATCCCGTTCGCCAACGGACCGATCTCGGCCGAGCATGTGCCCCAGGTCTGGCTGAAGCTTCGCGGTGCCGAACCGCGCTGGTTCGGCATGGATACCGGGTCGACCGGCATCGTCACGTCGGCGGAGCACTTCGTGCCTGGCGCGGGTGACGTGCCGCAAGGTCCCGGACGTCTCGTCTACAACAGCAGCGGTCGCGTCCTCAACGGCGAACGCTACCTGACGGATGTCACGATCCAACGCGATGCCCACACACCTGTCGCGACGGCGCGGGTGCAGGTGCTGCGCGTCACTCACATCACCTGCCTGGAGCATGCCCGCGACTGCCGGCCCGAACAGAACCCGCGCCGCGTCGGATTCATGGGGATTGGCTTCGATCGCGGCAGTGCGCAGGGCACGGCGGCCGAAACGGCACCGCGCAATCCCTTCGTCAATCTCGTGTCGCTCGCGTCAGGCCAGCCGCCAAGCAGCGTCCGACCGGGCTACGTGGTCACCCGCACCGGCGTGCATCTCGGCATGACGCCGGCCCTCACGCGCCATATGGCGTTCATAAAGCTCGCCCCCAAGGCCAGCCCTTCCGGCGAACCCGACTGGGCCGGCACGCCGATGGAAGTCGTCGTCGACGGCCGGCGGGGGCACGGCACCCTGCTGATGGATACCGGCATCGACTACATGTTTCTGTCGCCGCCGTCGGGCACCGCGCTTCGCCGCGGACACGTCGCGCCGGAAGGCACGCGCCTTGCGATCTACCTGCCCGATCGCCGCCAGCCACAGCCTGTGTCCTACGACCTGGTCGTCGGCCGCCGCGGCAACCCGCTCCATCCCGCCAAGGTCGAGGTCGTCCACGACAGCGGTGTCTTCGTGAATACCGGGCGCATGTTCCTGCAGGGCTTCGACTATCTCTACGATGCCGCCGGCGGCTATGTCGGCTTCGGCTGGAACGGCCGCGTCAGCCCCGACTATGGCGGTGTCACGCCGGGCCTGTCGGCCGCTCGTTAGCGCGCCTATCGGCGCATCTTGGCGAGTTCGAGACTGCACTGGTCATCGAACAGTGAGCCCCATTGATTCTTGAAGTCGGGGCGCGCCACCGTCGTCGTCGACAGGCGCTCCCCCGAGAGGGTTCCGGAGAAAGTACCGCTGAAACTTCGGGTTGGATTGGGAACCGTCCATTTGATGCTGGCCGAATAGCGATTGCCACTGATCGTCATCAGAAAAACCGTGCCGTCGGCTGTGCCTGTGGCCGCCTGTCCGCCGGTCGCTGATAGATCGACGGGCAGGCCGCTATTGGACCAGCTGTTGCATCTGACGCGACCCACCCAGCGCGCCGTGTCGATCGGCGGCGGCGCGGCCGCGCTCGATGGGATGGGCTTCGCCACCTGTGGCGCTGCTCCTGCGAGCGTGAGCGCCGCGGCACCGCTGATGCCGACGCCGGAAAGCTGGAGCTGCAGCCGCCCCTCACCAGCCTTACCCTTCACGGACATCGGCAAGCGCTGGCAGGCCGCATCGAAAATTGTCGCATTGCCCGAGATGTCGCCGGTCGGCGACAGGCGCACCGCGATCGGCGCGTTGCCGCAGACAATGCTGCTCAAGGTACCGTTTCCGGAATTGCCCACAACTTGCAGCGTCACGCCACGCGGACCGCTGTCGCCGGGTCGCATCCCGCTCTGGTCGAAGGTGCCGCGGTAGGAACCGTCGAACGTCGCGCTCCCGGCGGGTGGCTCCGCCGGCGTGGATACGACCGATGTGGGCGCGACCGCCGCGGGATGCGCCTTCGCTTCCTCCGCCTTGCGAGCGAACTCGGCCTCGGCGCGCCTCCGCTCGGCCTGCGCCCGGATCAGCGTTTCGTCGGCCTTGCGCTTGGTTTCCGCCTCGATCGCCGCTTTGCGGCGGGCGTCCTGCTCCGCCTGCTTCAGGGCCGCGATCTCGACTTCGGCCTTGTGTTGGGCCGCCTCGGCTTCAGCGCGCTTCGCTGCGGCGTCGGCTTCGCTCCGCGCCTGCTGACGGCTCGCGTCGATTTCTGCCCGCAAGCGAAGCAACTCCTGTTCGGCTTTCTCGAGCTGCTGCTGAGCCTGCTGGAGATTGGCGTCGGCCTGCCGTTTGGCCGCCGTGTCGGCCTCGGCCCGACGCATGGCCTCCTCCTCGAGCCGGCGCTTTTCGACAGCAGCAGCCTCTGCTGCACGGCGCTCGGCCAGGAGGCGCTCGAGATCCTCCGTCCTGAGATCCTGCAGCGACAGCGCCGGAGATGATGGCCGGAACGTCGTCACGAAATAGGTGCCGCCGCCAGCCAACAGCAAGGCAAGTGCCGCACCGGCGAGATAACTGCCCGCGGACAGGCGGCCACGTTGCGTTCGCGCCGGCGTCGGGGGCACGCGAGAGGATGACCGCGGTCGCATCACGACCGTCTTGTCGGGATCTCCGGACGCAAACACCGTACGCCAATCTGCGATCGATTGCGGGCGGTCGGAGGCGCGTACGGCAAGCCCCGCATCGAGGCCCGCAAGAAGGCCGGGCGGAAAGTCGGCGCCGGCCTGCCGCGCGATCGGCTCACAATGGTCTTCCAGGGCGCGGTCGATGGAACTGGGCGGCGCCTTGCCGGCAATCGCATGATAGAGCGTCGCGGAGAGCCCGTAGATATCCGTCCAAGGCCCCTGCCCCGCGGCGCTCATCTGCTCGGCGGCCGCGTAGCCCGGCGTGAAGACCGCCGTCATGGTCGCCGTTTGACCGGCCATCGCCGCACGTGCTGCGCCGAAATCGATCAGGGTCGGATGACCCTGATCGTCGAGCATGATGTTGGACGGCTTGATGTCGCGATGCAGGAAGCCCGCATCGTGAACCTGTTCGAGACCATCGAGCAGCGTCCACAGGATCCGGCCGACAACGTGTGGCTCCAATCGGCCCCTTCGACTCAACCACCGATCCAGTGTTTCGCCGCCCAGAAGCTCCATGACGATGTAGGCCGTGCCGTTCTGCTCCAGGAAGTCGAAGACCCGCACGATGCCCGGCGCACGATGGAGCGTTGCCAGCGTCCGGCCTTCGGCGACGAAGCGGTCGCGACCCTTGGCGAAATCGTCGAAGACCCTGGTCGAGCGCGGCGACACGGTCGATCCGTGCCGGCGTACTGCGAGCGATGTCGGCAGGAATTCCTTCAGGGCGACTTCGCGACCGAGCTGGGAGTCGAAGGCCCGGTAGGTGATGCCGAAGCCGCCTTGGCCCAGGACGGCCAGCACCTCGTACCGTCCGATCTTCGTGCCCGTCGGCAGGGCCACGAAATCGACGTCCGACGCGTCGTCCTTGTCGGGCCTGACTTCGACCATGCGCCGAACGTACCCCCAATGACCGGAAGGCTATGTTGCAGGCCGCATGCGCGCAAAGAAAAAGTTGCGGGCGATATCGGAGGCCACCGCCCGCCCGCCATTCTCGTCACGAAACGACAGGCCTTCCGACGCCGCTCTCCACCGGACGGGCGCGCAATGGACTATTTCGCGCTAGGATTCCTCGTCCGCCACGATTAGGGATCAACGCCATGCCGACGCACGACCTCGCCGCTCTTTGGGAAGCCCACTGTCGTTACGAGTTCGAGACCCGCGACGTCGACGCCACGATGGCGACCATGGTCGAGGCCCCTTACGTCAACCACGTGCCGACCCTGACGGGCGGCGTCGGCCACGACCAGCTCAAGCGCTTCTACAAGTATCACTTCATCGGCGGTAACCCTCCGGACACCGCTCTCACGCCGGTGAGCCGGACGATCGGCACCGACCAGATCGTCGACGAGATGATCTTCAGCTTCACCCATACCAGCGAAGTCGACTGGATGCTGCCGGGCGTCGCCCCGACCGGACGTCGGGTCGAAGTGCCCCTGGTCGCCATCGTGCGCTTCGTGGACGGCAAGGTCGCGCACGAGCACATCTACTGGGATCAGGCCTCGGTGCTCGTCCAGGTCGGGCTGCTCGAGCCCAAGGGCCTGCCGGTGGCCGGCATCGAGACGGCCCGCAAGGTGGTGGACAAGACCCTGCCCAGCAACGAGATGATGCCGCGCTGGAGCAGCAGCGCCGGCAAGCCCCTGTAGCACTCCGCAGAGCATCGAGACGTCAGCATGATCCGACTGCTGCACCGGGCCATCGTCGGCACCATCAGGCGCCTGCCTCTGCGCGCGGCCCGGTTCGCCTTCCGCGGCTACGATAAGGTGTTGCGCATGCTCGGCCCTGACCATGTCGCAACGACATTCTTCGGCGCCCGGATGCACTGCGACCCCACTGACCTTATCCAGCGGATGATCCTGCATTTCGGTGTCTGGGAGCCCGACGTGTCGCGGGTCATCGAGCAGAACCTCAAAAGCGGTGACGTCTTCGTCGATATCGGCGCCAACATCGGCTACGACACCCTGCTCGCGTCGCATCGCATCGGCCGTGCCGGCCAGGTCGTGGCGATCGAAGCCTCGCCCCGCTCCTTTGCCCTTCTGCAGCGCAATCTCGCCCTTAATGCCGCCTCGGTGAACGTGCGCGCCGTCAACATCGCGGTCGCCGAGACGCCGGGACGGCTCGACCTCTACGAAATCCATGACGGCAATATCGGCGCTGCCACGACTCTCGCCTCTCGGGGCGGCACGCGCATGGCTTCGGTGGAGGCAGCGCCGCTGGACGAGATCCTGACGGCCGACGAGATGCAACGGCTCAGGCTCATCAAGATGGATATCGAAGGGGCGGAGCCGCCGATCCTGCGCCATATCCTCGACCGCCTCGCCATCTATCCGCCGACCATGGACATCGTCGTCGAAGCGAGCCCCCAGGACGATGCGGCCGCCTGGCAGGACGTCTTCGACCGCCTGGGCACGGCGGGCTTCTCCGCCTGGGCGATCGACAACGAATACGAGCTCGACTGGTACCTGCGTTGGCGCCATCCCATGGCGTTGCGCCGCCTCACCACAATGCCGGCCCGTCAGCAGGACATTCTCTTCACCCGTCGCTAACTTCCATCCTCGCCGGCTTTACGAGCCATCGTTTGCGACCCGGCGACGCCCTGCAGGGCTCGGACGATGGTCATCATCAGCCCGGCACAGCCCTTCTCGATCAGGTCGAGGGCACGGGCATACTCGCCGGCCGAACCGCCGTACGGATCGACAATGTCGACGACGCGCGCCCGTTCGACATGGCGCATGAGAAGCTGCGGCCGATCGGTGTAACCGGCGGGCGCCATCCAGCGCAGCGCGGCCAGGATGGTGCGATCCATGGCGATGACGTGGTGATAGCGCGCCAGGTCGTCCGGCTGCAGCGGCCTGACCGGCGTGGCGTCGAACGCATAGCCGCGCCGTTCGGTCACCTCGCGGGCCAGCAGCGAGGGCTGCTCGCCGGCATGGCCGTCGAACGTGCCGGCGGCGGCAACCTCGAAGAAACGCTCGATGTTTGCGCGCCGGACGAAGGTGCGGAACACACTCGCCGCCATCGGTGCCCGGCAAATGCCGCCGGTGGAGATGAAGAGAACGCCGACCGTCATCGGCCGGCCCCGCCGGGAGCGTTCGCCGGCAGCTCGATCTGGAAGGTCGCCCCGCCCTCACCGGGTTCGAGGGTCAGGCTGCCACCGGCATCACGGACAATGCCGTAGGCAACGGCAAGGCCGAGGCCGGTGCCCTGTCCCTCGGGCTTGGTCGTGAAGAACGGCTCGAAGATGCGATCGCGCACGGCCTCCGGGACGCCCGGACCGTTGTCCGAGACCCGCACGATAAGCCGGCCGTCGGGGCGCCGGGTCGTCGAAACGACGACTTCCCTGTCCTGGCGAGGCATCTCGGCGAGAACATCACGGGCATTGCCGAGAATCGCCACCAGCACCTGCTCCACCAGAGGCTGATGGCCGGTCATCGTGAGCGGTTCGTCCCCCAGCCTCTCCTGCACGGCGATACCGGTGGCGCGATAGCGCTGCGCCGTCAGGGCGATCGCGCCACGACAGGCGTCGCGCAAGTCGAAGAGCTTCGGCCCCTCGCGCGTGGTCCGGCTGAAGATGCGCATGCGTGAGATCACGGCTGCCGCGCGATCGACCTGCACCATGATCCGGTCGAGCTTGGTGGTGGCGAAGTCGCGGAATTCCTGATCGGACATCGTCGGCAGCGGCTCGCCTGCGTCTTCGTCGTCCACCCCCACCGGTTCGGGTTCGGACCGCGCCTCCGCCAGCGCGTTCTGGGCGGCCATCCGGATCACGTTCAACGGCTGGCTGAGCTCGTGGGCGATGCCGGTCGTGATCTCCCCCAGGGTGACGAGCTTGCCCGACAGGGCGATGGCGCGCTCGGCCTGATGGCGAAGCGTTTCGTCGTGACCGACCAGGACCACGCACTCCCCGCTATCGGGCAGCGACTGGCGCGACAGCGAGAAGCGCAGCCGGCGCGTCTGGTCGCCCGACAGGACCAGCCTGAGATCGACCTCCGCCGTCGGCGCCTGGCCGTTGACGAACATGAGGAGCGGCTCGACTCCCTCGAGTGCCGGATTGTAGAGCGCATCCGTCACGACACCGTCGTTGCCCGCTCCAAGCAGCCGCCGGAACAGCGAATTGGCATGAATGACCTTGCCTTGCCGATCGACCACGGCCGTCATGGCCGTCGGCGTATCGACGATCGCGGCGAGCACCTGCCGCTCGGACGCTTCGCGCGCGGCGGTCTTGGTCTGCTCGATCAGCCGCGCCATGCGCAGGCCGGCCAGGATCGTGAGTGCGGTCAACAGGAGGCCGATGGCGACGATCAGCAGGTTGCGATCGCGCCAGGGCGCGAGGAAGGTGCTTTCCCCGATCGCCACTGTGACGTAGGCAGGCAGGTTCGCCAATCGGGCGGCGACGACGATGCTTGTGGAACCGCTTCCGGAAAAGGCCGGGAAGTCTCCGTGCGTAAGCACGGCTTTGCCGGACTGTCCGCTTTCGACCAGGCGCTGCAAGAGCGTCTGGTCGAAGCGCGCTCCCAGCTTCTGGTCGGGCAGGCTGGTGGCGAGCAAGGTTCCGTCGTCCCGGAAGAGCGCCACGGAACTGTCGGGACCAAGCGCCATCTGCTGGTAGAAGGTGGCGAAGAAATCCGCCTCCAGGCCGACGGCGACGACACCGAGCAAGGTCCCCGTCGGCGATACGATCTTGCGGGAGATGAAAAAACGTGGCTGGCCGCTCAAGCGGCCGTACGAGGTCGCGCTGAGCGTCGGGGCATTGGGCTCGATCGCCATTCTGAACGCTTCCCGATCGGCGACGTTGCCGGCGGTCGGTGGCCAGACCCGCGTTGCGTTTACGACGTCGCCGTTGGCAGCGATGATCAGGGCAACGCCTATCTGCGGTTGCCCGACGATGCGATCGCGCATGATGTCGAAAAAGCGCTTCTGGCCCATGACCTCGCGGAACTGCTGTTCCGTCTGGATATGTTCCTCGTTGATCCAGTGGACCATGCTCTTCACGATCAGGTCGGCCGACCCCTGGGTCTGGCTGGCGTGCGCGGCGACCGCGAGGGCAATGGTCTCAGCCGACGCCTTCGAGCTGTCGACAGCGCGCTGGTAATTGTGCTCGATGACCAGCCACACCATGCTCCAGACCAGCAGGATGTGCAGGATACAGCCCGTGACGGTACGGCGAAGGCTTCCCGAGCCTTCCAGCGGGCTCGAGCCAGGACGGGGCACCGACTGCTCGCCATCTCGATTTGACCGTCCCGACGACACCGTCACCCCCGACATATGGCGCTCTTGGGCGCCGGTACCCACAAAAACCCCCGGCCGGACGCCGCGCCACCCTTGCAGAGTGTACCTCGAAGCAGGCAGTTTGGGGCCTGCGTCGTACCATGATCGTCTCCGTTTTGGACGCTGAACCATTGCACCGAAAGGAAGCCCGCCGTTCATGACAAGCCACCCTGCCCGGCAGCCTCGCGACGCCGATGCGCTGGTGGTCGATGACGATTCGGCAGCCGTCGAGGAGCTGATCGAATGCCTCGCCAAGGCCGGGCTTTCCTGCCTGTCGGCCGGTAATGGCGGACAGGCGCTGCAACTGCTCGCCGAGGGCCATCGCGTCAAGGTTGTGGTGTCCGATCTGCGCATGCCGGAGGTGGCGGGCCTGGAGTTCGCCGGCCGGCTCGCCAAGCTCGCCGAGGGCAGTCGCCCGGAAGTGATCTTCGTGAGCGGTCATGCCGGTTTCGACGATGCCGTGGAAGCGATCCGGCTGGGCGCCCGGGACCTTCTCACCAAGCCGGTCGACGGGCCTCGCCTGGTGCGGGCGGTGAAAGCGGCCCTGCTGGTTCGACAGGCCCGCGAACGCGCGGCACCAGTCGCGGAAACGGTCACCGGTGGACCGCTCGATCGCAAGCGTACCGCCCTCAAGGACATGCGCTCGATGCGCAAGATGCGCAGCCAGCACTTCCCGACCGAGCTCTTCTCGGATCCGTGCTGGGAAATGCTGCTCGATCTCTACGACGCGCGCCTGGCCGGTGCCGAAGTTACGGTGACGAGCCTGGGTGTCGCCTCGGGCGTTCCCCTGACGACGGCACTGCGCCGCATGGACCAGCTGACCGAGCATGGGCTGATCGAGCACGTCAGCGACGCCGGAGACAAGCGGCGCACCATCGTCCGCCTGAGCCAGGAAGGCCTCGACGCCGTCGAACGCTTCTTCGACACCTACCTCAACCGCAAGGCAAACTGACCTGGCGCGGCTTGTGCATGGATGCGGCCGGTTGGGCGGTTTCATTCGTACGGAAACGCACTGTGTCGGCTGACCGCAAAAGCCGTGATCGCTCCAATCCGGAAGCGATCCGTCGTGAAAGTTTAACCGAGATCGTTTCTATTCGAGACACATGTTTGAAGGCAGTTCGAGCGTCGAAGCCTCCCTGACGGATGTCCTCATCATCGAGGACGATCCCACGCAGGCTGAGGAACTCGCCTGCTATTTGCGCCGGGCGCGGCTCAAGGTCGAGGCCACGGTGAGTGGATCGCTGGCTATCCATACCGTTGCCCGCTTGCGCCCAAAGGTCGCCCTGATCGACTATAATCTGCCCGACCTGGACGGCGTCACCGTCGCCGAACGCATCAAGCGCCTGAGCCCGGGAACGGCGATGATCCTGATGTCCGGCCGGATCGACGGCCTCTCGGACCTGACTCTTGCCAGCATCGGCATCTTCACCTTCATGAACAAGCCGGTGGCGCTCGGCTCATTGCGCAGTGCCGTCCTGAAACTGATCCGGACCACGACGCAGACCGGCCTGCCGCCGCTCCTGCCGAAGAAGCGCCTGCTCCCCTTCCCCTTCGTTCCGTTCAGTGTTTCCCGAAGCGGCGCTTAGATATTCGCGTTTGAATACCGGCAATTCTTGACGGGCTTGGCCGTCAGGCATTCACTTCGTGCTGTTCTCCGGCGACGGATGTCGCCTGACGACGCGTGGAGTGACGGTGCGGATTCTTCTTGTCGAGGATGACGAGGACCTCAGGACGGAAATTCGCGAGTATCTCCAGCGCCGTGGCCATGAAGTCACGGCGTGCGGATCGCTCCGCGAAGCGCAGTTGGTCGCCCACCGCCTTGCCGCCAGCGGCGCGTTCGCCGATGTGGTCGTTTGCGACGTGAACCTGCCCGACGGCAATGGAGCTGAGTTCTACGCCTCCATGGCCGATCAGTTTCCCGCGTGCCACTGGGTCCTGATGTCGGGCGCCCACGATGTCGACCGCATCGAGGCCCTTCAGGCCGGAAGCAGGCGACCGCGCTGCACCGTCGTCGAGAAGCCGATGTCGCTCAGGACCCTGAACAGCGTCCTCAGTAGGACGTGATTGACGGGAAATCTGCATTTCCGTTTAAATAAGTTTCAGGTGTAGGGCGAACTTCATATGTTCGCGGCGTGCCGCTCTGGGGTGGGCGACGCCAGGAGGAGCTGGTCGACGTGCAAAAGCGTCAGACCGCAGGTAATTGTTTGCCGTCTCCCGGCGGTTTCACCGACCGGCCGGAGGAGCTTGCGTTGCTGTCCCGAACGCCGCCGCCCGACTTGCCCAGGCCCTCGCCCCTTCTTCAGCACTTCATCGCCGGCTTGTCGGACTATGCGATCTTCACCCTCGATACCGAGGGCCGGGTCGCGGACTGGAACGAAGGCGCCCGCGCCATGACCGGCTACGAGGCCCACGACGTGCTGGGTCAATCCTGCGCCATATTCTATTCGGCCGAGGATGTCGCAGCGGGCCTCCCGGCCCAGGCACTTTCCGTGGCCGCCGCCGAGGGACGTTGCGAGACGAGGGGGCTGCGTGTCCGCCGCGACGGCAGCCTGTTCACGGCCGAAACGGTGCTGACGGCCGTTCGCGGCGCCGATCGGCAAATCCTGGGTTACGGCGCGATCACCCGCGACGTCAGCGAACACGCCGCCCTGCAGGAACGGCTGAGCGCCAGCGAACGCCGGTTGCGTTCGCTGGTGGATACCGTTCTCGACACGCTGGTCGACGGACTCATCATCATCGACAGCAAGGGAACCATCCAGGTCTACAACCGGGCTTGCGAAAAGCTGTTCGGCCACGCCGCCGCCGAAGTGATCGGCCAGAACATCAAGATGCTGCTGCCCGTCGCGCTGCGCTCCGGACACGACCAGTTCCTGCAGAACTATCTCGACACCGGCATCCGCAAAACCATCGGGCGCCCCCGCGAAGTGCCGGGATGCCGCAAGGACGGCTCGACCTTCCCGATGCATCTGGCGGTCGGCGAGACGATCGTCGGCGGCGAACCGATCTATGTCGGCGTGATCCACGACCTGACCGAGCGCAACCGCACCGAGAACGAACTGCGCCAGGCGCAGAAAATGGAGGCGGTCGGCCAGCTGACCGGCGGCATTGCCCATGACTTCAACAACATCCTGATGGTCATCCTGGCCAACGTCGACACCATCATCGACGACGAAGCCGTACCAAAGAGTGCCCTCGACCGCGTTCATCAGATCGACCGGGCCGCGCAACGCGCCGCGGAGCTGACCCGTCAGCTCCTCGCTTTCTCGCGCAAGCAACCTCTGAGGCCGTTGCTCACCGACCTCAACGACATCGTGACGTCGACGGTGCGCCTGATCCGCCGCACGTTCGCCGAGGATATCACTGTCGAGACGGCCCTCGCCCGCGACCTCTGGACGACCAGCATCGATCGCACGCAGCTCGAAGCAGCGCTGGTCAATCTCTGCATCAACGCACGCGATGCCATGCCTCAGGGCGGCAAGCTGCTGCTGCAGACGGCCAATGTCGCTCTCGATGAGGACTACGTCGCCGAGAACCCCGACGCCGCCACCGGCGAGCAGGTCATGATCGCCGTCACAGACACCGGCGCCGGCATCGCACCGGAGAACCTCGACAAGGTCTTCGAGCCGTTCTTCACGACCAAGGAGGTCGGCCGCGGTACCGGCCTCGGGCTCAGCATGGTCTACGGTTTCATCAAGCAGTCGCAGGGCCACATCAAGGTCTATAGCGAGATCGGCTGCGGCACCTCGATCAGGCTCTACCTGCCCCGCGTCATCGGCAACGGCGAGGCGCCGGCACCGGCAAGCGACCTCGCCCTGGCCGGCGGCAGCGAGCGTATCCTGGTGGTCGAGGACGACCCGCAAGTCCGCCATGGTGTGGTTCGCCAGCTCCGCAGCCTGGGCTATGCCGTCGACGAGGCGTCCGACGGCGCCATGGGGCTCGCCGCGTTCTCAGCCGCCGCCCCGGCCTACGATCTCCTGCTGACGGATCTCGTGATGCCCGGCACCCTGAGTGGCCGGCGCCTGGCCGATGAGGTGATGCAGCACCGGCCGGAGATGCCGGTCGTGTTCATGTCCGGCTACACCGAGGAGGCGGTCGTCCGCCAGGTTCGGCTCGACCCGGGAATGCACCTGCTCACCAAGCCGTTCCGCAAGCGCGACCTCGCCCGCATGATCCGGTCGGTGCTCGACCGCGCCCGATAAGGGTCTCGACGACCGCCGACCTCCAACCGCCGGCCCTCAACCGCCGGCCTGGCCGCGTCGAGTCACCGCTTCCGCCAAAGCTTCGTCACGGCGCCCGTCTGGCCCATGACGGGGTCGCGCGCCGGCAGGGGAACCGCTGCCACGGCGCGGCGTGCCGCCTCGATATCGATCTCGCCCGGCCGATCCTGATCGATCCGGCTGTCGTGCGGGTAGGCGCCGACCACCAGCAGATCGGCGCTGGCCTCGAGGCGCTTGTGGCAGGTGCCGGCCGGGAGGATGACGACGTCGC